>Ga0194115_10000136_pt1 | contig 112683 bp, 110 predicted proteins | sample TA2MahsurfametaG_3_FD_148656 | JGI IMG/M metagenome (GOLD analysis project Ga0194115, IMG submission 148656) | Freshwater microbial communities from Lake Tanganyika, Tanzania - TA2015002 Mahale S4 surface | ecosystem: Environmental > Aquatic > Freshwater > Lake | place: Tanzania: Lake... | reverse complement strand
AATCGCCGCCGTCAACGTCGTCTTCCCATGGTCAATATGACCCATCGTCCCAATATTCACATGAGGCTTCGTACGCTCAAACTTCGCCTTCGACATAACAATCTTTCCTTTGGTTTGGTGCTGGTTGAACTTGTTGTAGCGGCGATCGGGATCGAACCGATGACCTTCCGATTATGAGCCGGATGCTCTGACCAACTGAGCTACGCCGCCTGGCGCGCAGCCGGTTGGCTGCCCGGTTGTATGACACCCGTTGCGCGAGTGCTGAGCCCTCTGTCGGAATCGAACCGACGACCTTTTCCTTACCATGGAAATGCTCTGCCGACTGAGCTAAGAGGGCACGGGTACGCAGCGGCGCCACGAACCGCCGTCGGAGTGTATAGCCCTGACCTGCGAAACCACCTTGGGCCGGTGGCCCGCCGTTAGTTTGGCGTCGTGCCCGAGAGTCCGCCCCGTGACCCGTCCTCCGGCTCGGATTCGGTGATCATCCGGACCGCTGTTCCGTCCGACGCCGAGGCCATCCGGGCGATCTACAACCACGAGGTGGAGAACACCACGGCAACCATGGACCTGGTGCCACGCAGTCTGGACGACCAGTTGGAGTGGTTGGCGGCCCGCAACGGGGCCTTTGCGACCATCGTGGCCGAACTCCACGGCGAGGTGGTCGGCTTCGCCAGCCTGAGCCCCTACAAGGAGCGGGCCGCCTATCGTCCAACGGTGGAGGATTCGGTCTACGTGCGCCGGGACTCGGGAGGTCGCGGCATCGGAAAAGCACTCCTGACCGCGTTGATCGAGATGGCCTCCACCTCCGGATTTCACTCCGTGATGGCCCGAATCGAGGCCTCCGGGGAGGCCAGTCGGGCTCTGCACGCCTCCTGCGGATTCCGCGAGGTGGGCATCGAGATCGAGGTGGGACGCAAGTTCAACCGCTGGATCGACATGATCCTCATGCAGCGACTCCTTTGACGTCATCTCCGCGAACCCGCCCCGACATGAGCCCGAACGAGCAGCGGCCCGTCCCGAAAGGACGAGCCGTCGACGAGTGGGCCGGGCAGGATTCGAACCTACGTAGGCAGTGCCGGCAGATTTACAGTCTGCTCCCTTTGGCCGCTCGGGCACCGACCCCACTTATGCAGACATTGATCGTATCGGCGTGACCTCGGCGCCCACCACCTCGACGCAATCTGCTTCGCGGGGTCGATGGGGCCGATGATTACGCTGACGGCATGGCCAGTTTCGACATTGTCTCCGAAGTCGACCACCAAGAAGTGCGTAACGCGGTCGATCAAGCCCAACGTGAGATCGCCACCCGATTCGACTTCAAGAACACCGACTCCTCGATCGAGCAAAAGGAGTTGGTGCTCACCCTGCGCTCCATCACCGAGGACCGACTGAAAGCTCTGCGACTGGTTCTCGAGGAACGGCTCGTGAAGCGGGGTGTCTCGCTACGAGGCCTCGATTACGGCAAGGTGGAAGAGGCCACCCAGAACTCGGTGCGCCAAGTGGTGACCATCAAGGTGGGCATCTCCTCGGACAAGGCTCGCGAGATCAACCGTATGATCAAGGAAAAAGGGCCCAAGGGAGTCAGCAGTCAGACTCAAGGTGATTCCATCCGCGTGAACAGCAAGAAACGCGACGACTTGCAAGCCGTGATCACGTTGCTGAAAAGCGAGGATCTGGGGATCCCCCTGCAGTTCGGAAACTTCCGCGACTGACGGGCCGCGAGGTCGTCAGTCCTCGGAGGCCGATTCGGCGGCGCGCTTTTGCAACTCGTTCACCACGCTGGCGTCAGCCAATGTGGTGGTGTCACCCAGATTGCGCCCTTCGGCCACGTCGCGTAACAGCCGTCGCATGATCTTGCCGCTGCGGGTCTTGGGTAGTTCGGGTGTGAAGTAGACGGTCTTGGGCTTGGCGATGGCGCCGATCTCTTTGGCCACGTGATTGCGCAGATCGCCTTCGCCCACGCTCGATCCGCCCCGCAACGTCACGTAGGCGATGATCGCCTGACCCGTGGTGGCGTCGTTGGCGCCCACCACCGCGGCCTCGGCGACGGCCGGATGAGAAACCAATGCGCTCTCCACCTCGGTGGTGCTGATGCGGTGACCACTGACGTTCATCACGTCGTCCACGCGACCGAGCAACCACAGGTATCCGTCAGCGTCCAGCTTGGCGCCGTCACCGGCGAAGTAGCGGTCTCCATAGCGACTCCAGTACGTCTCCTGGTATCGCGCGGGGTCACCCCAGATTCCACGCAACATCCCGGGCCACGGTCGCGTCAGCGTGAGATACCCGCCACCATGATCGATGCGTGCTCCCGATTCGTCCACCACTTCGGCGGTGATGCCGGGCACCGGGAACGTGGCCGAGCCGGGCTTCAACGTGGTGGCACCGGGCAACGGTGAGATCATGATGCCGCCGGTCTCGGTCTGCCACCATGTGTCGACCACCGGGCAGGTACCACGACCGATGGTGTCGCGATACCACATCCAGGCCTCGGGATTTATGGGCTCGCCCACCGAACCCAGCAGTCGCAACGACGACATGTCGTGCTTGGCGGGTTCGTGATCACCCCACTTCATGAACGTTCGAATGGCCGTGGGTGCGGTGTAGAAGATGGTGACGCCGTACTTCTCGACGATCGACCACAAGCGATCGTTACCCGGGAAATTCGGCACGCCCTCGTAGATCACTTGCGTGGCGCCATTCGACAGTGGTCCGTACACGATGTAGCTGTGTCCGGTGATCCAACCCACGTCGGCCGTGCACCAATAGACGTCGGTGTCGGGGTGCAGATCGAACACGTACTTGTGCGTATACGTGACGTGCGTGAGATAACCACCGGTGGTGTGCATGATGCCCTTGGGCTTGCCGGTGGTACCCGATGTGTACAACAGGAAAAGCAGTTGCTCACTGTCCATCGGCTCGGCCGGACAGTCCAGCGGGGCCCCGGCCATGAGATCGTGATACCAGTGATCGCGACCATCCACCATGTTCACGTCGTTGCCACCACGCTTCACCACCACCACGTGTTCGATGGTGGGCGTGTTCGCCACGGCCTCGTCGGCCGCGGGCTTCAGCGGGAACACCTCGCCGCGGCGATATCCACCGTCGGCGGTGATGAGCACCTTGGCCGAGGCGTCGTTGATGCGATCGGCCAGAGCCTGCGACGAGAACCCACCGAACACCACGCTGTGTGCGGCACCAATACGAGCACACGCCAGCATGGCGACCGCGGCTTCCGGGATCATGGGAAGGTAGATGTTCACGCGGTCGCCCCTGTCGACACCGAGGGACTTCAGGACGTTGGCAAACCTCTTCGTCTCGTCGAGCAACTGCGAGTAGGTGATGGTGCGCGTGTCGCCGGGTTCGCCCTCCCAGTGGATGGCCACCTTGTCACCACGACCGGCCAACACGTGACGATCGAGGCAGTTGAACGACACGTTCAGTCGTCCACCCACGAACCACTTGGCGTACGGGAGGTTCCACTCGCAGATGGTGTCCCAGTCGGTGTCCCAGTGCAGCAACTCGGCGGCCTGCCGGGCCCAGAAACCCTCGTCGTCGGCGCGGGCCTCGTCGTACAGGAAGGTACCGGCCACCAGGGCGTCGTTCTGGAAGTCGGGTGGCGGTGGGAACTTGCGGTTCTCGAGAAGTAGATCGTCGATGTTGTTCTGTTCGCCAGCCATGGCTCCCCCTTCGACACCCATCGCAGTCGCGACGTGTTGACGACAGAACTTTAGGCGTCGCGACGCTTCAGGCTTCGCTCGGCGATCAGCGAAACGAACAGCACCCACGCCGCGAAGTATCCCAATGAGCCCCACCGCCCGAATCCGTCCTCGGGCAGCTCGAGGGACAACGAGATCAGTCCGCTCTGAAAGGGCATCCAACGGGCGACGTCGTCGTCGAGGGCCAAACTGATGAGTCCGCCCACGATGCCCTCGACCAACAACGGCCACAGCACGAGGATGGTGATGGCACTCGGCGGATTACGCGTGAGCGCACCGATCGCCATTCCGAGCATCGCGACAACGGTGCCCATCAGGATCATCGCCAGGAAAGCCGGGGTGGCATCCGGGTTGGAGTCGAGCGCCGGGACGTCACGGGCATCGATGATGGCCGAGCCCACCACGTTGCCGAGCAGTACGATCGCACCGGTGAGCGCCGCACCGACCGTAGCGACCACGACAGCCTTGGCCAGATACACGCGAAGACGCGACGGAGTGGCGACCAAGGTGAGCCGGATGGTCCCCTGCGAATACTCCTGGGTGATGCACAGGACCCCGATGACGCCGATGAGCAAAACGGCAACCGGGCCCCAACCGACGATGAGGCCGGGTAGAGTTCCCGAGTCGATGTTGCTCTCGCCCATGAACGTCACCGACAGCAGCGAGATCGCCAAGGAAATCACCGTCGCCACGATGGCCGTGGTGACGTTCGAGCGCACCGTGCGCAACTTGATCCATTCGGAACGGATGGTGGCGATCATTCCGGCGCCTCCGAACGTCCGTGATACTCCACCGACATCGCGGTCGCCTCGAGGAACGCGTCCTCGAGCGATCCGGTTTGGGTGGACAACTCGTGCAACACGATTCCGTTGCCGGCCGCCAGTTCGCCGACGACCGCGGACTCCACCCCGTGGACTTCGGCGGTGTTCTCGTTGGTGACCACCTGCATACCCTTCGCACGGGCGAGATCAACGAGAGTGCCCAACTGCGGACTGCGCACCACGACCCACTTTTTCGCATGGCGCGAGATGAACTGATCGACCGTGCACTGTTCGATCAGACGACCTTTTCCGATCACCACCAGCGAGTCCGCGATGAGTGCCATCTCGGACAACAGATGGCTGCTGACCAACACCGCGCGACCCCGCGTGGCGAGGTGCCTCAACATCTCCCGGATCCAACGGATGCCCTCGGGGTCGAGGCCGTTGGCCGGCTCGTCGAGAATGACAACCCGTGGGTCGCCGAGCAACACCGATGCGATACCCAGACGCTGCTTCATGCCCAAGGAGAATTGACCGACACGCTTCTTGGCCACCTGTTGGAGTCCGACTATCTCCAGCACCTCGTCGACCCGCTTGACCGGCATTCCGTTGCTGGTGGCCACCCAACGCAGATGATTGCGCGCGGTGCGACTAGCGTGCGCGTTACCGGCGTCGAGCAATGTTCCCACCTCGTGAAGAGGCAAACGCAACGACGAGTACGGCTTGCCGTCGAACAACGCACGACCGGACTGCGCGCGATCGAGGCCGATCATGCAACGCATGGTGGTGCTCTTACCGGAACCATTCGGTCCGAGGAATCCGGTGACAACTCCGGGTTCGACGGTGAACGACAGATTGTCGACCGCCACCGTGGACCCGTACTTCTTGGTCAGACCCTCGACGGTGATCACTCTTCGACCCTAACCCACTCCAACACCGTGAAACCGCCGAGCCCCGCGGGATCCAACAGCGCCTCCGATTCGCTGATGCGGCTGCGCATACGCATCGCGTTCAGCCCCGGTCGACTCGCCTCGGAGTCCCACGCCCGACGTCCCTCTTCCACCAATTCGTCGATACCCCACCGTCGCAGGAACTGCGCCTGCGAGCGAACCGCATCGGGTTCGCCACACATCTCGATCAACTGGTCGAGGCAGACGTCGGCCGTGATGTCCTGTCCGCCGACGTCACGCAGATAATGCGAGCCACGTTGCTGACCCGCGTAGGTGCGCAACCAGTCTCTCCACGGACGGGCAGCGAGTTCCGACGTGGCCATCACCGCGTAGTCGAAAACCACCAGTCGACCAACGAGACGACCGAGCACTTCGCCGACCCAGGTCCCCGCCATCCGCTGCCACGGCACTCGTGCCCCCAAATTGGGTCGCGCGGGTAACGCGAACGGGGGTTTGTCGCATTGCCGCAACACCTCGACGAACGCGTCGCCTTCGCAGGACACCCAGGTCTCGCGCCACTGTCCGTCGAAGACCAACAATCCGAACGGAAGGTTGTCGAGCAACTCGTTGGCCAACACCACGCCGCGCAGGTCGGCCTCGGGCAGCGCCGAGAGCGACGTCACCCCCTCGGGGTGCGATTCCCGTTGGGCCGGACTCGTTTCCACGCACACGTATCGTGACCGATCGCCGCCCAGACAACGCGGGGTGGCGGCCAACACCGATCGGGCCAAGGTGCCCGGTCCGGCTCCCACGTCGTACACGTTGAATTCATCGGGGCAGCCCATCTCGATCCACCATGCGTCGAGGGCTCTCGCCAGCACAGCACCGAAGAGTGGGCCCACCTCGGGTGAGGTGATGAAGTCACCTCGTCGTCCCGCGCGACCACCGACGCTGTAGAAGCCCTCGGACCCGTAAAGGGCCAGATTCATGAACGCCTCGAAGGGAATCGCTCCCCCGCCGGACTCGATGGTCCGCGCGATGTGGTCAGCCGCCGAAGGCACCAGTGAGGTCGACCAGGTCACCGAAACGCATGATCGTTCCCGGCAGGATGCCGAATAGCAGGGTGCCGACCACGGTGATCGACAGGGCCGCCACCAACGAGCTGGGTGTGCGCACCGTCGTGGTTTCACCGTGCGGTGCCGGCTTCATCCAGACCTCGCGCATGATGTTTCCGTAGTAGCCGAAGGCCACCACCGAATTGACGGCGCCGATGACAGCGATCGCGTACGCCCAACCACTTCCGGCCTCGAGCACGGCACGGAAGGCGCCGAACTTGGCGATCCAACCTCCGAGCGGAGGGATACCCGCGAGCGAGGCGAGGAAAATGGTCATCAGTACACCGAGGGCGGGCGCGTACGAGAACAGACCACCGAGGCTGCTGATCTCGCCGCTGCGAGTGGTGCGCGAGACGGTGATCACCACGGCGAACATGCCGAGGTTCATGGCCGCGTACACCAGCAGGTAGACGACGACCGCCTGAAGCGCCGGTCCGGCGGCGTCACCGGTGCCGGCCACCGCCAGCGGCATCAGGATGAACCCGCCCTGGCTGATGCTCGAGTAGGCGAGCAAGCGCACGATGTTGCTCTGACGCAAAGCCAACAAGTTTCCGAAAGTCATGGTGATGGCGGCCAGCACCCAGATGAACGGCTGCCAAACGTCTTGCGCCCGCGGGAAGCCGACGTAGACGAGAGTCACCAAGGCGACGAAGCCCGCCGCCTTACTGGCCACCGACAAGAAAGCGGTCACCGGGATGGGAGCACCTTCGTAGGTGTCGGGAGCCCACGAGTGGAACGGAACAGCCGACACCTTGAAAGCGAAGCCGATGACGACGAACGTGATGCCCAGAGCCTCGACGCCTCCGAACTGCCCTTCGACGGTGAGCCGCGATCCGATCTCGGATAGCAGCGTGCTACCGGTGACTCCGTACAACAGGCTCATGCCGTAGAGCATCACGGCCGATGCGAAGACCCCGAGTAGGTAGTACTTGACACCAGCCTCGTTGCTCTTGCGATCGCGCTTGCGCCACGCGGCGAGCATGTAGGCCGGAATGCTGAGGAACTCGAGGGCCACGAAGATGCTCACCAGATCGCGACTGGAGGCCATCATCACCATGCCGGTGACCGAGGTTAGAAGGAGCGTGTAGTACTCACCTTGGTAGTAGTCGCCTTCTTCCACATGATTCTGCGACAACAGCACCACCACGTATCCGGCCACCAGGAACAACGCCTTCAGCGTGAGAGCGAACTCGTCCACCACGTAGCGCCCATCGAACATCGTTCGCACATCGGAGTCGGACACCGCCAGGGTGAGGATGGGCAACAACGCGCCGAGCATGACGAAACCCGCGAGGGACGCCGTGATCCATTTGCGACTCTCGCTGATGAAGAGATCGACCAGGATGATCAAACAGATACCGCCCGCGAGCACGATCTCCGGGGCGATGGCGTGATAATCGATGGCGGGCGACTGCCACGGAACCCGAGCGAGGATCGAGGACGACACGGATCAGCCTCCGAAGGCCCGGAGCGCCACCTGAACGGCGGGGTCGATCACCTTGAACATCAGTTGTGGGTACACACCGAACACCACGATGGCGATCAGGAACGGAGTCCAGGCGATCCATTCGAAGATGTTGACGTCGTGAAGGTCGTCGCCGTGCCCGTCGTCACCGTGCGCACCGTGACCGTGATCGCCACCGGCGAACTCGGGCTTGGGTTCACCGAAGGCGGTGCGCTGAAAGAGCCACAGCAAGTAGGCCGCGGCGAACACCGTGCCGAGAGCGGCAATCACCATGAAGGTACGGAAAGTCTCTTCAGGCAACCCGACCGCCGGTGAGTACGCCGAGAGAATCGCCGGGAACTCTCCCCAAAATCCGGCCAGACCCGGGAGTCCGAGCGAGGCCATGGCGCAGAATCCCAGGATCCAGCCCAACTTGGGTATCTGCTTGAGCATGCCGCTGAGACGAGCGATCTCCAGGGTGTGATACCGCTCCTTCACACTGCCGGCGATGAAGAAGAGCATGCCGGTGATGAGACCGTGGGCGACCATGCCGAAGATGGCCGCGTTGAAGCCCATCGGCGTGAGCGTCGAGATGCCGAGCATGACAAAACCCATGTGCGCCACCGACGAGAAGGCGATGAGACGCTTCATGTCGGTCTGGGCCAGACAGCCCAGCGCTCCGTAGATGATGCCGATGACCGCCAGCAGACCGATCCACGGAGCCCATTCCTTGGCCGCCTCGGGCAGCACCGGAATCGCGATACGAACGAAGCCGTAGGTACCCAACTTCAACAAGATCGCGGCCAAGATGACCGAACCCTGAGTGGGGGCCTGCGTGTGCGCGTCGGGCAACCAGGTGTGGAACGGGAACATGGGAACTTTCACCGCGAAGCCCACGAACATGCCACCGAAAATCCAGATCTGCGCCGACCGTCCGAGTAATCCACCGTACTCGACCAACTGCGGGATCGAGAACGAGGCCTCGACGCCCTCGGGCAACGCGCCGCGCACCTTGAAGAACAGCGCAATGAACGCCACCAACATGAGAGCCGAACCGAACATCGTGTAGAGGAAGAACTTCAGTGACGCGTACTGCCGCTGCTCGCCTCCCCAGACGCCGATCATGAAGTACATCGGCAACAACACCACTTCGAAGAACACGAAAAAGAGGATCAGGTCCTGGGAGACGAAGGTGCCTGCCATACCCGTCTGCAGGATGAGCATCAGGATGAGGAACGCCTTCGGGTTGCCCGGTGACGGAATGTGGTTCCAGGAATAGATCATCACCAAGACGGTCACGACCATGGACAGGAAGTAGAGCGGCAGGCTCATTCCGTCGAGACCGATCGTGTAATTGCTGGAGATCACCTTGATCCACTCGGCATCGGCGAAGAATTGCAACTTGTCGGCCTGGTCGAAGTCGAACTGGGTCAGGGTGTAGACACCCACACCCAACGTCGCGACAGCGGTGAGGAGGGCGACGAGCTTGCTCAGCTCCTCCTCGGCCTTGGGAATGAACAGCATCACGAGCACGCCGACGAGCGGCAGGAACGTGCCCGCGCTGAGCACCCAGTTTTGATCTCGGAGTACGTCCATGCCGTGTTCCCCTCAGGTGTTGATGATGACGAGTATCAGAGCGCCGATGGCGGCCGCAGCGAACAACAGCGCTCCGTACTGATTGACCTTGCCCGACTGCACGGGGCGCAACACTCCGCCCGAGCCCCGGGCCGCGGCGCCCGAGCCGTTCACCGCACCATCGACGACGCGCTGATCGATGTTGCGGTACACCCAACCCGCCACGCGACGCGCGACCTTGCCCACCGTGTTGACGATGCCGTCGAGCACGTTCTGATTCAACCAGTACGCCGCTCGGGAGATGGGATACGCGACCGCTCGCACGATGACCGTCTCGTAGAGGGCATCGAGATAGTACTTGTTCCACAGCACCTTGTAGCCACCGCGTAGGACCGTGTTGCGTTCGGTGAGTCCCACGAGTCGACGGTCGCGGCGCGTGTAGTACTGAATGCAGAACAGCCAACTGGAGACCAACCCGAGGGCCACGATGACGAGCGACAGGGCCGCCTTCGACCACTTGAACTTGGCGTGGCTGACCGTCGGGAAATAACACACCATGCCCTCGTCGGGGGCAACCGTGGCACAACCCTCTTTCTTGGCGCCTTCCTCGGCGGCGGGAACCACGATCGACTCGCCGGGTCCGCTCGCGCTGGCCGACTCCACCATGACGTACTCGCTGCTCGGCTCGACGTACTTCTTGAAGCGCTCCCAGTTCGATCCGAATGGCGTGGCGTTGGCCAGACCAGCCACCACGGCCAACGCGGCCAGAATCATGAGCGGAACCGTGATGAGTTTCGGACTCTCGTGCGGGCCCTTCGCGCCGTGATCGTCATGAGCGGCGTGAGCGCCGTGATCGTCATGAACGGCGTGAGCGCCGTGATCGTCATGAACGGCGTGAGCGCCGTCTTGGTCATGGTGCTCACCGGCGGCGGCACCACGCGACTCGCCGAAGAACGTGAGATAGGTGGCGCGCGTCATGTAGGCGGCCGTCAGGAACGCACCCGACAGACCCACGATCATGAAGGCGTTGTACCCGTTGTGGCCGACGTTGTCGATGATCTCGTCCTTCGAGAAGAAGCCGGCCAACGGGAAAACTCCGGCCAACGCCAAGGTGGAAATGATCCACGTGGTCGCAGTAATCGGCATCTTCTTGGCCAGACCACCCATGTCCTTCTTCATGTCGAAGGAGTGGTGGGATCCGGAGTGGCTCACCGAACCGGCCGCCAGGAACAAACAGGCCTTGAAGAAGGCGTGGGTGAAGATGTGGAATATGGCGGCTATCCATGCACCGGCGCCGAGACCCAACATCATGTAACCCAACTGCGACACGGTGGAATAAGCCAACACCTTTTTGATGTCGTGCTGCACGAACGCCAAAAGCGCCGCGATGACGATGGTGATGCCACCGATCAACACGATGAAGTTGATGTTGGTGTCGCCGATCTTCATTCCTTCCCAGAACACCGGGTAAAGACGACCCACCAGGAACACACCGGCCACGACCATCGTGCTGGAGTGCAGAAGCGAACTGACGGGGGTCGGGCCGGCCATGGCATCGGGTAACCAAGTGTGCAACGGGAATTGACCGCTCTTGCCGATGCACGCCACGAACAAGGCCACCGCTCCCCATGTGAGCGCGCTCTGACTGGCGGCGCCAGACATCGCCCACGCCGAAAGACCACTGATGTTGAAGCCGGACACCCCGAGGTTCTCCTGAGTCCAACTGTTGGCCGAGAAGAACAGAATGCCGGTTCCGACGAGCAGTCCCACGTCGCCGACGCGAACCGTGAAGAAGGCCTTCAGGGCGGCCCGCGAGTTGGCCTCCTCCTCCCACCAGTGACCGATGAGCAAGAACGAGCAGAGACCCATGATCTCCCAACCCAAAATGAGTTGGACCATGTTGGGTGCCAGCACCATGCCCAACATGCCCGCCGAGAACAAGGTGAGGGCGGCGAAGAAGTGTGTGTAGCGACGATCACCGCGCAGGTACTCGAGCGAGTACACCTGTACGAGGCTGGAGATGAAGGCCACCACGACGAGCAACGTGAGAGCCAAGCCATCGATGTGTTGGCCGATGCCGAACTCGACGCCACCGCTTTGCCACCAGGTCCATTCACGGATGATCGGGCCGACGAACGGCGCCGAGTGATAGGCGCCTTCCTCGACCGCCGAGTGCGCGACACTCGATGCGCCATCGACCCGCTGGATCCATTGCCAGGCGGCACCTACCGCCAGAACGAGCGAAGCGAACATGGACGCCACGCCGAACTCGCTGCCCTTCATGGGCATCCTCTTGCCGAAGAAGATGATGAGGGCGAACGCCACGGCTGGGATGATGGGTATCAACCAGGCGTGCTCGAGGAACCACCCGGTCGAGGCGTGGACTTCGGCGGCAGCTTCCGCGGCGAACAACGATCAGCCCTTCATCTCGGACAGCTCGTCGAGCGCGATCGTGCGTCGGTTGCGGTAGATCAACAAGACCATGGCCAAGCCGACGCCCACCTCGGCGGCGGCGATCGCGATGATGTACAGGGCGAACGTGTTGCCGTCGACCGAGCCATTGCGCACCGAGAAGGCCAGCAAATTCAAATTGACGGAGTTCAAGATCAACTCGATACTCATCAACACCATCACGGCGTTCTTGCGGGCCAGCACTCCGTAGATGCCGATACAAAAAAGAACGGCACCGAGCAGCAAGAACTGAGTGGTCAACATGCTGACCTCAGTCCTTCCGCGCCAGAACGATGGCGCCGATGACGGCGATGAGTAGCACGAAGGACAGCGCCCAGAAGGGCAGCAAATATGGGCCGAAGATGTCGTCACTGATTTGCAGCACCGGTACCTGGGTCATCTCGCCCGGGTTCTCGATGAGCCTTTCGTCCGCGAAACCATCGATGACCACCCAGGACATCACACCCAGCATCAGCAACGACACCGGAATGGCGATCTTCCAATTCTTGTTGTTGAGATCGTTTTCGGCGCCGATCCGAGCTCGCGTGAGCATGGTGCCGAACAAGAAAAGCACCATCACCGCACCGACGTAAACCAGAACCTGGGTGATGGCCACGAATTCGGCCGACAACAACAGGTACTGCGCCGCGGCTCCGGACAGAACGACGACCAGCCACAGCGCGGCGTGCACCACGTTGTTGACGGTGACCACCCGCAACGCCCCGACGATCATCATCACGGCGATGATGCTGAAGCCGATGTTCTGGGCCACGAGCAGATCGGCACCCAGCATCACTTCTTGCCCTTCTTATCGGCACCAACCTCGAGGGCGGGAGCCTCGGGCACGGTCTCCATCCATTCGCCCAGCTTCACCTTGTCGTGCAACAAGTCGGCAATACGTGGCTCGCTGTACTCGTACTCGGGACTCCAGAAGAGCGCGTCGAATGGACACACCTCGACGCAAATACCGCAGTACATGCACAGGGCGTAGTCGATGTCGAAGCGATCGAGCTTGTTCACTTGACGGGGCTTACCTCCCGCGCGACGCGGGGGTGCCAGTTCCTTGTGACCCTCGATGTAGATGCACCAATCCGGACAGGAGCGCGCGCACAACATGCAGGAGGTGCAGTTGTCCTCACGCAGGGCTATGACACCGCGCGCGCGGACCGGCGGTGCCTCCTTCTCGTGCGGATACTGCACGGTGTTCGCGCCATCGAGCGTGGTGCGCTTGAGGGTGTTCAGCGTGACGCCGAGGCCTTTCAGGAGACCGGGAACCTTGGGCATCAGAATGCCACCTTCAAGATCGCGGTGATCATGATGTTCACCAGCGAGACGGGAACGAGGACCTTCCAGGCGAATCGCTGCAACTGGTCCTCGCGGAAACGCGGGTAGCTGAATCGCACCCACATGATGACGAACGACAGCAACATCATCTTGGTGACCATGATCAGCGGTCCGACCACGTTCATCCAGCCGTCCACGTCGTCCATGGTGTCCCAGCCGAACCAAGCAAACGGGATGCCCCATCCGCCGAGGAAGAGAACGGATGCGATCAGCGAGAAAACACCGGCCGTGGCGAACTCGGCGATGAAAAACGTCAGGAAGCGGAAGCCTGAGTACTCGGTCATGTAGCCCGAGACCAGCTCGGATTCGGCGATGGGCATGTCGAACGGCGTCTGCGTGAGTTCGGCCTGCACGGCGATCATGAAGATGATGAAGCCGACGAACTGCGTGAGGATGAACGGATTACCCAAACCGTCCCAGCCGAACATTGATCCGGCGTTCTGTGCGAACACGATGTTCTGAAGGTTCATCGTGCCGGCCTGAATGATGACGCCGATGACCGCCAACACCATCGGCAGCTCGTAGGCGATCAGCTGACCGGCGGCGCGCAATCCACCGAGCAAGGAGTACTTGTTGGCGCTGGCCCAGCCGGCGATGAGGATGCCGAGCACGCTGACCGATGACACGGCCAACATGTAGAACACCCCGGCCTCGAAGTCGGTGAACCAGGCGTCGGGTCCGAAGGGAACGACGGCCACCAACAAGAAGGTGGATGCCAGCACCACCAGCGGCGCGATCTTGAAGATGAAACGATCGGCGCGCTCGGGGGTGATGTCTTCCTTCTGAAGCCACTTACCGACCTCGGCGAACAACTGCAACGATCCGTAGGGGCCGGCTTCCATGGGTCCGAGGCGACTCTGCATGAACGACATCATCTTGAAGAGGAAGACGTAGACGATCGTGCCGGCGGGCAACAGGACCGCCACGACCCCACCAAGCACCCGCAGGAGCGCCTGGGCCCAGTACGGCAGATCGGCAGCGAGAAGACTGGCGCTCATCAGCGATCGATGTCCCCCAGGATGAAGTACAGCGACGCCAGGATCGTGATGATGTCGGGCACGTAGACGCCCTTGAGCACCCAGGGCACGATCGAGATGTTGTTGAAGCTGGCCGAGCGAATCTTGGTGCGAAATGGACCGAGGTCACCCTTGCTGACCAGGTAGTAGCCCATCTCGCCGAGCGGGTTCTCGGTGGAGACCCACGCCTCGCCCTCGGGCACCTTGATGATGCGGGGTACTTTGGCCATCACCGGACCCGTCGGGATGGCGTCGAGCAATTGATCGACGATTCGGGTGGACTCGCGCACTTCCTGCAGACGGACCCAACAACGCGCGAAACTGTCGCCGTCGGGGTGGGTCCACACCTTCCAGTCCACCTTGTTCCACGCCATCGGCAGGGTCTGATCCCGACGCAAGTCCCAGTCGACACCACTGGCGCGCAGGTTGGCACCCGACAATCCGTACTGCATTGCGACGTCTTTCGGAATGACACCGATGCCACGGGTTCGACTCTGGAAGATCTCGTTGCCGAAGAGCAACCTCTCCATCTCGTCGCAGAAGTTGCGCAACTTCTTCATCACCACACGGGTCTCGTCGACGAACCCGGCCGGCAGGTCATCTTTCAGCCCACCGATGCGGTCGAAGTTCGGGTGGAAGCGACCCCCCGTGGCACCTTCGATGAGGTTCAACACGTACTCACGATCACGGAAGGCCATGAACACCGGGGTGATGGCGCCCAACTGGACACCGAGGTCACCGAGAAACAACGAGACGTTGGCGATGCGCGACAATTCGAAAAGAATGGTGCGAATCCACTGGGCGCGCGGCGGCGCCTCGATCTCCATCAACTTCTCGGCAGCCAGAATGAACGGCACCTCGTTGGCAAAACTGCCGAGCCAGTCGATGCGGTTCACCAGCGCCGTGACCTGTGGGTAGGTACGGACCTCGGTGAGCTTTTCGTAGCCACGATGCATGTAGCCGCACGACGGTTCGGCCCACACCACCTGTTCGCCGTCGAGACGCGCGATGATGCGCAGCGTTCCGTGGGTCGCGGGGTGCTGGGGTCCGATGTTGAGGGTCATGCCCTCGGTTTCGAGTTCGACGTTCAGGCGCGCGTCGGCGGCCTGAGCCGCGATGTAGGACAACTGACGTCGGTCGATCAGCGATTCGGTGGAGGTCATTCGGCGTCGCCTTCCTCGTCATCGGACCCACCGGGGAGCGGCTCCACATCGACGATGCCGGGCCACGGCTTCACGATGCGGGCCAACAACGGGAAATCCTTACGGAGCGGGTGGCCCTCGAAGTCGGAGGGCAGGTACATGTTGCGCAGGTCGGGATGTCCGGCGAATCCGATACCGAACATCTCATGCGTCTCGCGCTCGTGCCAGTTCGCACCGGCGAACACGGAGATCCATGACTCGACGACGGGGTCGGTGTCGGGAACGTCGCACTTCACATTCACCCCGACGTGCAGCGCGGGATGGACCAGGCGCGCCAACACCTGCAAGCGGGTGTCTCCGCCGGCGTATCCCTGCGCGATCGTGTCGTCGCGCTCGGGGGCCGGTGCGGTCGGGTCGTCCTCGCCCTTTCCGAACGGAGAGGGCATCCAGTCGATCGCCGAGAGAAAGCAGAAGTAATCGAATCCGAGTGTTCGCAAGGCGAGGCCGGCCGAACGCCAGGCGTCGGTGCGTACTCGAACCCACACGTCGTCGCCGGGACGCACGAAACTGTCGAGCAACGCGTCGCCGATCGCCGCGCGTAGATCGTCGACGACGCGCTCGCGCAAAGTGTCCCCGGGAATCGCGGCGACGGCGTCAGTCGACACGAGCCACTTCCTTCGTGGACGCGCCGGACGTGGCCGATTTGTTCGTCTCGCCCACGACGATGGGCTTGCTGCCCTCACCACGCCAACGAGCACCCATGTCCTCGTTGCGTATGCGCTGTTGCAACAACACGACGCCCTCGAGAAGGGCTTCGGGGCGCGGCGGGCAACCGGGCACGTACACGTCGACGGGGATGATCTGGTCCACACCCTTGGTGACCGAGTAACTGTCCCAGTACGGACCACCACAGTTGGCACACGAGCCCATCGAGATGACGTACTTCGGCTCGGGCATCTGCTCGTACAGCCGCTTCACGGCGGGGGCCATCTTGTCGGTGACGGTTCCCGAGATGACGACGAGGTCGGCCTGACGGGGGCTGGCCGGCAACGGAATGACCCCGAGGCGCATCACGTCGTAACGGGGCGAGCCGAAAGCAGCGCCCATCTCGATGGCGCAACATGCCAAGCCCCACTGGTACACCCACAGGCTGTACGAGCGACCCAGGTTCAGAAGTGAATTCAGCGGCTTCGGAAGCCGCCCGCGGTCAACGAGACCCATGTGACTCCTTGTCCATCACACCCAGCGCAGGACGCCCTTGCGCCAGGCATACACGAGACCCAATAAAAGAACCCCCACGAACACACCCATCTCCACCAGGCCAAAACCGGCGTAGCGCTCGAGTTGAGTGGCCCACGGGAAGATGAAAACCGCCTCCACATCGAAAATCACGAACAACAAGGCGAACACGTAATACCGGATCTGGCTTTGCGACCAGCCCTCGCCCACCGGGTCCACGCCGCTCTCGTAGGTCAACAACTTCTCGCGATTCGGTTTGTCAGGGCGCACGAGGACCGAGATGCCCAAGAGCAACGAGGCCAACAGCAGAGCGGTCAGCCCGAACCAGAACACGATGAGGTACGACCGCAGGAACTCCGACATCGCCCGCGACGCTACTACGGGCTCTGTGACCTCCCCCAACTTCTCCCCTGCTGGTGGGGGCTCTCGCCCGACATGTCACACATGTCGACGACCGGTTTCAACGTGGGCCGAAAGCCACCTCATTCATGAACCAATCGACGAGGCGCTCGCACGCGAGACGACTGGTCTTCACATGGTCACGAGTTTGAACCATCACGTCGTCAGCTGACAGCCCGAGTCGAGCCAAATCGTCTGAGCCCGTGGTCCAGGCCGCCAACATCGACTCGTTGGCCTCAGGGTGGAACTGCGTGGCGAAGGTGCGCCCCGAGCGGATGGCTTGAGGTCCCGACGGGCTGGAGGCCATCACCTCCCAACCCGGCGCCGGGGTGAACCCGTCGAAGTGCCACTGCAACCAGGGTCCGACCGCGATCACCTCGGGGACCGCTGAATCGACCCGATGCCAACCGACCTCGGGCCGGGCGGCCCGTTGAACCGAGCCGCCCATCGCGTGACAGATGATCTGAGCACCGAAACAGATACCGAAAATGGGTACACCAGTTCGGGTCGCCTCGCGGATAAGCGTCGATTCGGCGTGCACCTCGCGGCTCACGTGGTCCCAATAGACGCTCCACTCGGACCCCAGCAACACAACCAAGTCATGCCCGGCCAAGTCCGACCACTCCCCGGGATACTCGCGTAGACATTCGTCGAAGGCGACACCGTGATGTCGCAACCGTTCTCCCACGAACCCCGAGTCGGCGTCGGCCGAGTTGGCGATCAAAAGCGCGCGCACATTCGTCACGCTATGGCTACCGTAGGTCGGGCATGGGGATCGAGGAGATCGAGGTCGTCGACATCACCGCGGCGGCCATCGCTGCCGCCCGCGAGGCCGGCCGATCGGTGGTCAAACACACTCCCGTGACCGCGTCGGCCGCCCTCAGCGACCGCACCGGTGGCTCCATCGTGCTCAAAGCCGAGAACATGCAACGCACGGGCAGTTTCAAGATCCGAGGGGCGATGAACAAGCTGGCCAGTTTGGGCGAACTGGCTCGCAACGGGGTCACCGCCGGCAGCGCTGGTAACCATGCCCAGGCCCTGGCCTTCGCCGCGCGAACCCGCGGCATCCCGTGCGAGATCTTCGTGCCCCGCAACGCACCCATCGCCAAGATCGCAGCCTGTCGCACGTACGGGGCCACCGTGGTGGAGGGTGGCGACTCGCTCGACGAGGCCGTGGCCGCGGCGCAGGCCCGAGCCACCGACAAGGGCATGCAGTTCTGCCACCCCTACGACGACCCCGTGGTGGTGGCCGGACAGGCCACCTTGGGATTGGAGTTGATCGCCGACATCGCCGACCTCCGTCGCGTCATCATCCCGCTCGGTGGGGGCGGACTCGCCAGCGGCGTGGCCGTCGCGGTGAAGCAACACGACCCGACCATCCACGTGATCGGGGTTCAAATCGAGGCCTGCGCTCCCTATGCCAATGAAGAACCGCCCGCCGGGCCGGTGCTGACCCTGGCCGACGGCATCGCCGTGAAACGTCCCGGCACGTTCACTCGTCCGCTGGTCGAGAAATGGCTCGACGACGTCGTGGTCGTCGACGAGGACGCCGTGGCCGACGCGATGGTCATGATGATGGAGCGCTCGAAGTTGTACGTCGAGGGAGCCGGAGCCGTCGGAGTGTCGGCGTTGTTGTCCGAACGCGCCGCCCCGTCGCGTTCGGGGACGACGTGCGTGGTGCTCTCGGGGGGCAACGTCGACATGGGTGTGGTGCCCGGACTCATCCAGCGTTTCGAGACCCAGGCCGGGCGGCGTCTCATTCTGTTCGTCAAGGTGAGCGATCGTCCCGGGGGGCTCGCCAAGTTGCTGGCGATCTTCGCCGAACAGGGCGCCAGCGTCATCGACATCGAGCACGTGCGCGAAGGAGTCGATTTGCGCGTGCGCGAAACCGGCGTCACCGCGGTGCTCGAGGTGCGCGGCCCGGATCACGCCGACTTGGTGATCGACGCCGTTCGTGCCGCCGGCTACGAAGTGGGCCAGTAACTCGCGCACACCTATTCCGTAGTCACGTTCCCCGAGGACGTGAGCCGCGTCGCGTGGGGTCAGCGGACGCCGTGTGTTCGACGCTGCCCGTGCTGACAGAATGAGGCGGTGGTGTCCCCTTTCGTTCTCATCGTCGGTCGCGCAGCCAACCGCGCCGAGGGTTTGCGTACGTCGGTGTACGCGAGCGGCCGCCGGTACTGCGACTCGATCACCCGGGCTGGTGGTGTACCCATCATCTTGCCGCCGATCCCGGAACTGATCCCGCGTCTCGGGGACATCTTGGACGGCATCGCCGGCGTCGTGTTGCACGGCGGCGTCGACATCGACCCGGCTCGCTACGGGCAGTCGGTCGTGAGCGAGCACGTGTACGGGGTCGACTCGTCTCTCGACTCAGTGGAGTTCGCCGTCGCCCGCGCGGCCATCGATCGCGATCTCCCTTTGTTCGCCATCTGTCGCGGGTTCCAGTTGCTCAACGTGTTACAGGGTGGCAGCTTGATACAGCATCTCGAGAGCGGTGCCCACCGCGACATCTTTCACCCGGTCGACGCGATCGCAGACTCCCGGGTATCACGCGCCATGGGCACCACCCGTCCGTCCGCTTGTCGATCCTTCCACCACCAAGCCATCGATCGATTGGGCTGCGATCTCCGCGTGACGGCCACCTCCGATGATGCACTCGTCGAGGCCGTCGAGCATGTCGACCGGCGCTGGGTGGTGGGGGTTCAGTGGCACCCCGAGGACTCTGCCGATGTCGACCCCGAGCAGCAAGGATTGTTCGACGAACTCGTGCGGCAGTGTTTGGTGCTCAGGCGTGGGCCGGGCACTGGGGCTTGAAGAAGCACCAATCGCACAGTTTGCTCACGTTGCACACGAACTCACCCGACTGACACGACGCGTCCACCATCTCCTTGGTCTCCACGATCACCCCCCGTGCGATGTTGAGTTTCACCGGGGTCAGCGTCATCTCGTGCTTCTGACCGAGTTTCAAGTAGAGCAACTCGAGTTTCGACGTGGTTTCCTGATCGGCTTCCTGCATCATCAGGGCGTAGGCGGTCAACTGGAAGAACTTCTCATCCTCACTCTTGAACCGGGGATTCGGGATGTTCCCCGTCTTGTAGTCGCTGATGATGACCCGACCCTCGTCGTCGAAGGTGAAGCGATCGATGAAGCCCTTCATACGCACTCCGTCGATGTCGGTGTCGACCTCGTGCTCCATTCCCACCAATTCGGTGCTCTGCGGGTCCTCGACTTTCCACAGGTTCTTCATGCACTCGAACGCTTGCCACTTGAAGTCGGCGATGGTCCCCTCGGACTTGATCAAGGTTTTGACCCGGGTTTCCCAGTCACTGGCCTTCCAACGCTCGCCGGCCAGTGCCGTAACCGAGTCGAGCGTCCGTTCGCGAGCCTCGAGTTGATAGAAGTGCTCCAGCACCTCGTGGACGAAGGTTCCGACGTGAGTGGCCCAGGTCGGCGGCTCGGAGAGACGGTCGATGCGCGAGAACTTGAACTTCATGGGGCAGTCACGGAAGGTGCCGATGGATGACGGCGACAAGTAGGCGGGAGCCGTGAGCATGAAATCAGTCTGTCAGCGGGTTCGTGCGCAATCGTGGATACGACTACACCGAAATCAGCCGGCGAAGGAGGCCGCGGTGCGAGCGGCGTCGATCAGCCATCCCGGGAACACACCGACCAACAAGGTGAAAATGGTGGACAGAGTGATCACCACGTTGGCCGTCACCGGCACGACGACTTTCTCGCGTAGGTCGTCACCGACCTCGGGGTCGCTCAGCCACATCGAAACCATGATCCGCAGATACAGAACCGCGGCGATCACCGAGGCCACCATCGCGATGATGGCAATGGCGTAACTCTCGTTGGCCGCCGCCGAGTTGATGACACCGAACTTGGCGATGAAGCCCGAGGTGGTGGGCATACCTGCCTGCGCCAACAAGAATACGGTCATCGCCAGAGCCAGAGCCGGACGTTGACGGCCGAGCCCTCGGAACCAACCCAGGTCCGAGCCGGAGTCACCGGTGCGCGACACCAGCGACACGACGGTGAACGTGCCGATGACCAATACCGAGTAGATCACGAGATACAGCAACACCGCCGGCAGGCCATCCTCGTCGCCGGCGTGACCGGCGGCTTCGATGCCCATCATGATGAACCCTGCGTGGCTGATCGACGAGTACGCGAGCATGCGTTTCACGTCGGTCTGCACCACCGCGAGCGCCGAGCCGACCACGACGGACAGAACCGCCAACACCCACACCACGGGACGCCAATCGTCGATACGGGTGGGCAACGCCACCAGCAAAATGCGAGCCATCGCGGCGAACGCCGCCACCTTTCCGACCGAGGCCATGAACGAGGTCACCGGGGTCGGAGCGCCTTGATACACGTCGGGGGTCCAGAAGTGGAACGGAACGACGGCGACTTTGAAAGCCAGACCCACCAACAAAAGCGCCACGCCCGCGAGCAACATGGCATCGTCACCCTTCAGGAACACTTCGTCGCGCAATACGTCGGCCATGCGAGAAACGTTGGTGGTCCCGGTGGTGCCGTACAGCAGCGCGATGCCATACAGGAAGAAGGCCGAGGCAAAACCGCCGAGGATGAAGTACTTGAGACCACTCTCCTGGCTTTCGGTGCGCCGACGATGACTGGCCGCCAACACGTAGAGCGCAATCGACAGGGTTTCCAGACCCAGGAAAAGCACGACCATGTCGTTCGCCGCGGTCATGATCATCGCACCGAGGGCTGCACAGATGTAGAGCGCGTACACCTCCGGGCCGTCCAACTGCTCGCGACGCAAATAGTCAGCGGTCGACAACGACACCAATGCGAGCGCAGCAGCGATGGCGATCCACGACAACGCCGTAAAGTGATCGATCGACAGCGCATCGTTGATGACCACCCGGGACCCGTCGCGACCGATGTCGTTCCACAAGACCATCTCGACGATGACGGTGGCCAACGCGAGTTCGACGGTTCCGAGGGCGTACCACGCGCGGGGCCACGGGCGCGTCAGGGCCGCCAGCACGAGGTTCAACATCATTCCCGCGAGCAGAATGATCAGAGGCGTTATCGCCAACCAGTCGATCGAGGGATACTGCACCGTGTCGTTCATCAGCCTTCGCCCGTTCCCGGCTCGGACTCTTCCATAACGACCGGTGTCGGGGCCACGTACCCAGTGACCTCCTCGACCCGATCGATCAACGCCCTCACGCTGGGCTCGATACGATCGAGCATCGGTTTGGGATAGACGCCGCAGAACACGATGAGTCCGATGAACGGCAGCAACACCAAGCCCTCGCGCAATCGCAATTCCCGAAACGACGAGTTGGTCTCATCGGGCTCGCCGTGGAAGACACGCTGATAGGCCCACAGTAAGTAGAGGGCGGCCAGGATGACGCCCGTCGCTCCGACGACCGCCCACCAACGAGCAGTCTGGAAACCGCCGATCAGAACGAGGAATTCACCCACGAAACCGTTCAAACCCGGTACACCGATGCTCGACAACATGACCACCATGAACGCGGCAGCGAAAATCGGTGCCACTTTCTGCAGACCCTTCAATTCGGCGATCTGACGCGTGTGACGACGTTCGTAGATCATGCCCACGAGAAGGAAGAGCGCACCGGTGGAAACACCATGGTTGATCATCTGCATCACACCACCGCTGACGGCCTCGGACGTGAAAGCGAAGGTACCCAACACGATGAAACCCAGGTGGGCCACCGACGAGTAAGCGACCAATCGCTTCAGGTCCTTCTGCATGGTTGCGGCGACTGCGCCCCAGATGATGCCGATGACGGCCAAGGTCAAGAAGATCTCCCGATTCCGCAATGCGGCCTCCGGAAAGAGATACACACCGAAGCGAAGCAGGCCGTAGGTGCCCAACTTCAACAACACACCGGCCAAGATGACCGAGCCGGCCGTGGGAGCCTGGGTGTGCGCGTCGGGCAACCAGGTGTGCAGCGGGAAGAGAGGAACCTTCACCGCGAAGGCGATGGCGAAGGCGAAGAACAACCACCGGCCGGTGCTGGCGGCGAAATTCGCTCCCTCGGCGATCTCGACCAGATCGAAGCTCATGCGACCGAGGTCGGACCGGGCCAGCAACGCCGTCGTGACGATGCCCACCAACATGAAGGCCGATCCGACCATGGTGTACAAAAAGAACTTGGTGGCCGCGTAGATGCGCTGGTCGTATCCCCAACCTCCGATGAGGAAGTACATCGGTACCAACACGATCTCGAAAAACAGGAAAAACAGGAACAGATCGAGGCTGAGGAACGACCCCATCACCCCGGCCTCAAGTAACAACAACCATGCGAGATAACGCTTTTCATCGTGATGCGGATCACAGCCGACAATGACGAGTGGGAAGAGGACCCCGGTCAGCACCACCAAAAACAACGAGATTCCGTCGATACCAAGGTGCCAGCCGATGCCCCACGACGAAATCCACTCGTGCTTGGAGACGAATTGAAAGCCGTCTTCGCCGGTTTCGAAGGACGCCAACACCCACAGACCCACCGCGCCGGTGAACACCGAGGTGACCAGAGCGATCAACTTGGTGAACTCGGGCCGACGCGACGACGCGAACAAGGTGAGGATCGAGCCCACGAGCGGTATCAGCACCAGCAGCGTCAGGACCGGGTAGGGCAACGAGCGTGTCGCCTCGCTGGCCAGCATCAGAGCACCACCCCACGCAACAAGAACCACACCAGCAGGGCGACCACACCCAAACCGACCGCCGCAGCGTAGTTGCGCACCGCGCCGGTCTGACCCTTGCGCAGGGTGCCACCGGCGCCTTGGACCAAGCGTCCGACACCGTTCACCGCGCCATCGACGATGGTGCGATCGACCCAAGCGACACCATCGAACACGCGCCGGCCCGGACCGCCCATAAACGACGTGATGGCCCGGTCGTACCTCCATCCGTCCGCGAGCAGAGCTGGTTCGATCGCACCTATCTTCTTCTTGGCGTACACGACGGCCGACAGCAGGATTCCAGAGATCGCCACCACGACGGCGATACCCAGGAGTAGGTACTTGTTTTCGTAAGCCCAGGAGGCGTGGATGTCGGCCTCACCGAATTCGATGACCGGTTCGAGCCACTTCTCGAGGAAGTGCAGATCCTTGGTGAACGGCAACTGCATCACTCCGCCGATGACCGACAGACCAGCCAACACCACCAACGGCAACAACATGATCTTGGGGCTTTCGTGCGGCTTGAAGTCGCCGTGCGCCCCGTGCTCCGCACTGTGATCGTTCCAACGTGCCTCACCGAAGAAGACCATGATCACCTGGCGGGTCATGTAGAAGGCGGTGAGCAGGGCCGTGATCATGCCCACCACGTACAGGATCGGACTCTTGGCGAAGGCGAACAGCAAGATCTCGTCCTTGCTCCAAAAGCCGGCAAACGGCGGGACCCCGGCGATGGCCAGCCATCCGATGATGAAGGTGAACGCGGTGACGGGCATCAACTTGCGCAGTGCACCCATGCGACGCATGTCCTGTTCGTGATGCATGCCGTGGATGACCGAACCACTGCCGAGGAACAACAACGCCTTGAAAAACGCGTGGGTGACCATGTGGAAGATGGCCGCGACATAGGCGCCCGAACCCACGGCGAGGAACATGAAACCGAGCTGACTGACGGTCGAGTAAGCCAAAACCTTCTTGATGTCGGTTTGCGCGACGGCGATGGTGGCAGCGAACAACGCGGTAGCGACGCCGACGATGGCGATCAAGGTGGGGACCCAGTCGTAGGCGATGGCCAATACCGGGTTCACGCGAGTCATCAAGAACACGCCCGCGGTCACCATGGTGGCAGCGTGGATGAGCGCTGACACCGGAGTGGGACCTTCCATGGCGTCGGGCAACCAGATGTACAGCGGTAGCTGCGCGCTCTTGCCGCAGGCGCCGATGAACAGCATCAGACCGATGGCGGTGGCGGTGACCGCCGACAGGGCACCCGACTCGGCCGCGTGGTTGATGCCCGAGTAACTCAAGGTGCCGGCGGCACCCAGGGCCAGGAACATGCCCATCATCACACCCCAGTCACCGACGCGGTTCGTGACGAAGGCTTTCTTGCCGGCGGTGGCGGCACTGTCTCGCGTGTGCCAGAAGGAGATGAGGAAGTACGAGCAGGTGCCCACGCCCTCCCAACCCAGGAAGGTGACCAGGAGATTCTCGCCCATCACCAACATCAGCATGGAGAAGACGAAGAGATTCAAATAGATGAAGAATTTGCTGAAATTCGGATCACCGTGCATGTAGCCGATGGCGTACAGGTGAATGAGGGTTCCGATTCCGGTGACGAACAAAGCCATCGTGATACTGAGCGGATCGGCCAAAAAGGCCAGGTCCACGTGGAGCGAACCGACCGGCACCCACGAGAAGCCGGTCACGACATGATGGCGTTCCTCGGCGGGCATCGAGATCAGGTCGAAGAAGGCGCCTACGGTCACCACGAACGAAGCCGCCACCATCAGTGTCGCCAGTGCACCGGACTTCGGTTCGCCGAGGACGCGTCCGAGGACGACATTGACGAGGAAACCGAGCAGCGGAAGAGCCGGGATCAACCAGATCAATTCGAGCATCGCACTAACCCCTCAGCGCCGAGACGTCATCGGCGGTCACACCCGGGCGACGGCGCATGATGGACACGATGATTCCCAGACCCACCACCACCTCGGCGGCCGCCACGACCATCACGAAGAACACGGTGGTCTGGCCACCGATGTCACCCATCTTCTCGGCAAGAGCGACGAAACTGAGATTCACGGCGTTCAGCATCAACTCGATGCACATGAACATCACCAGAGGATTGCGGCGGACCAACACACCGACCGCGCCGATACCGAACAACACAGCGGCCAGGATCAGATACCACGTGGTGGTGGGGGTGGCGGCGGCGAGCGACGACATCAGGTGTCCTTTCCCGAACCTTTAACGCGCCGCGTGAGCAACACCGTGCCGACGACCGCGACCACGAGCAGCACCGAGGTGACCTCGAAGGCGACGACGTAGTCACCGAACACGCTGCGGGCCAACTGCTTGATGTTGGTGTCACCGTCGCCCAGGGTGTCAGCGACATTCAGTCCCGTCCCACGAACCGAAATGGCGTCGCGCGACGAGACCACAGCGGCCACCACGAGTCCGATCACACCAAGCCCGACGATGGCCGCGAGCGGGCGTTGAACCTTGAACGGCTCGGAGGACAGGTCCTCGGACCGATCGACCCCGAGAAGCATGATGACGAACAGGAACAACACCACGATGGCGCCGGCGTAGACGATGACCTGGACCGCCGCCAGGAAATGGGCGTTCTGGGCCACGAACATCACGGCCACTCCGAACAGCGTGAGAATGAGGCTGAGCGCGGCGTGCACCGGATTACTGCGCACGATGACACCAATCGCCCCGACCAAGATCATCGCCGCGGCAAGAACGAAGACCACCAACTCCATCAGCGCTCTCCCCCGTCACGCACCGTTTGCTCGGGTTCGGGAGCCCGCTCGCCGTACCCGAGTTCTCCGCTCCAGCCAACAACGCCTTCGAACGTTGCGTCACCGGAGGGTGCCGTGGCCCGCACCCAACCCGAGGTCGAGAGGTCCTCGCCCTCGCGCCAATCCTCCCACGGAAGTTGTTGCGGACGACCGTCGTCTCCGACCACGAGCTCAGCCTTGGTGTAGATGGCGTCCTTGCGATTGGTGAACGAGAACTCGAACAACTTGGACTCGGTGATGGCCTCGGTCGGGCAGGCCTCGACGCAGAGATCACAGTGGATGCAACGGAGGTAGTTGATCTCGTACACGAAACCGAACCGCTCGCCGGGCGAAGTGGGGTTCTCGGGATCGTTGTCGGCCCCTCGAACGTAGATGCACTTGGCGGGGCAAACACCGGCACACAACTCGCACCCGATGCACTTCTCCATCCCGTCCTCGTAACGATTCAACACGTGTCGTCCGTGCAGGCGCTCGGGCTTGTCAGCCTTCTCGTCACGATCGGGCTTGCCCTTCCTCAGTTCGCGACCGCCCGAATACTGGCGCGTGACCTTGTTTCGTCGACCCACCTGCCGCAAGGTGACCAGGAATCCACCGAGATAACCCATCAGAACATCACCCCCTCACGTTCGCGTTTGGCGCGGCTGGTTCGCACGGCCACCGACATCAAACCCGCGCATCCGGCGATCACCGCACCCGAGATCACCCCGACCAAGGGGCGGTTCCAACCCTCATCACGCCCCAACCGGAGAACGGCCAACAACATGAACCACCCGAGCGACGCGGGAATGAGCACCTTCCAGCCGAGGTCCATCAATTGGTCGTAGCGGAAGCGTGGCAACGTGGCGCGCATCCAGACGTACACGTAGAGGAACACCAGGACCTTGGCGATGAACCAAAGGGTTCCCTCTATCGCACCGGGGATGATCGGAATGTCGAAAAGTCCTTGCGGACCCCCGAAGAACAGGGTCACGATGATGCCGCTCATGGTCACCGTGTTCATGAACTCGGCGAGGAAAAAAAGTCCGAAACGGATGCTGGAGTACTCCGTATTGAATCCGCCGACCAATTCCTGCTCGGCCTCGACGAGATCGAAGGGCGGACGGTTCATCTCGGCCGTGGCCGCCAACATGAAGATGATGAAGGGAACGATGCCCGTGGACACTACGTGCCAATCGGTGAAGCCACCCTGGTTGCCCACGATCCCGCTCGTCGACAGCGTGCCGGCGAGCAAAAGGACCGTGGCGATACTCAGACCGAGGGCCGCCTCGTACGAGACCATCTGCGCCGACGCGCGAACCGAACCCAGAAGCGGATACTTCGAACCACTCGACCAACCGGCCAGCATGATTCCGTACACGGCGACCGACGACAACGCCATGAAGAGCAAGATGCCGACGGGCGGATCCGCCAACTGCACCCGCGTCGAATGGCCGAACCACTCGACCAAGCCGTCCTTGCCATTGGAGAAGTCCCCTCCCAAGGGAATCACGGACCACACGAGGAAGGCCGGAACGAAGGCGAGATACGGCGCCAACTTGAAAACGAAGCGGTCCGCGCGATCCGGGAGCAAATCCTCCTTGAAGAAGAGCTTGATGCCGTCGGCCAAGGTCTGAAGCAGGCCCCACGGACCGGCCTTGTTCGGTCCGATGCGATTGCCCATACCGGCGATGGCCTTTCGCTCGAACCACACCATGAACATGGTGACGACGAGACCGAGCGCGAAGATCACCAGAACCTTCAACAAGATGATGAGCAACGGCGCCCAGATCAGGTCTCCGATCGCGATGGGATCGAGGCCGATGAGGGAGGTCATCGGAGCGACTCCACCCTCACGTCGTTGACCCACTTCGTCGCGTCGATCAACTCACCGATGTTCGCACCGGATTGGGCCCAGGCCGCCCACACGGTTCCGCGCTGGACGGACTCGTCGCCCACGACGTTCATGACGATCGAAGTCCGATCGCCCGACACCCTCACCGAGGCCCCTTCGGGCGCACCAAGGCGTTCGAGATCGAGCGGGTGCATGTGCAGAGCCGAGCCCGGAGCCAAACGAGCCAACGACGGTGATTCGGCCACGTTGCGGCCGTTGTCGTACAACTTGCGACCCACCACCAGACGGTGAGCGAACCCGGGCTTTTCGGCGGGCGGTGGTGCGAACGAGGTCGTTGCACCCGTCGCCGGCGCCGCGAGCACCACACCATCGGGATGGGTTGCCAAGGCGACGCGGGTCGCCGGACCGAACGCGGGGTTCGACGACACCAGATCGGCGTGAACATCGGCCACCGACGCGGCACCGAGGTCATGACCGAGTATGTCGGCCAACTCGAGTGCCACCATCCAGTCCGGTCGCGATGTGCCGTTCACGGTCACCTTGCGGGCGAGTCGTGTGACCCGTCCCTCCAGGTTGGTGGTGGTTCCGTCCTTCTCACCAAAAGCCGCGGCGGGAAGAAGCACCGTGGCCTTGGCCGACGATGCCGTGGCGAACGTGTCGATGGCGATGATGCTCGGGATCGCCGCGAATGCGCGACGGGCCAAATCACTGTCGGGGCAATCGGCGATGGGGTCGGCACCGACCAATACGAGACAGTCGATCTCACCGTTCGCCGCATCGGTGAGGATGTCGACGGCATCGCGCCGACCGAGGCCGACGCTCAACGCACCGCGCACGTTTCCACGACGCAACACCGGAAGAACCGTGGCGCCCGGGTGCGCCGCCATCACAGCGTCGAGAGCGGCCATGTTGTACTCGTCGCTCTCGGCGAGATTGGAACGACCCACCACTACGACCACCGAACCCTTGGCCATCTGCGCCGATACCGCCGGCTCGCTCAACGTGGACGCGACGACCGCGACCTGATTCCCCGGCAGGTATGGCACGGACTTCCACGCATATCGGGTGAGACCACTGCCCTTCGACGCGAACTCGAGGATCCGCGAGCGCTTCTTCTCGGAGGCGTCGCGCAGTCGCAGATACAGAATCGGCAGCTCCTCCTTCAGATCGGGGCTCAAAAGAATGACGGTGGATGCGTGGGCCGCGTCGTCGATGGTCGCCTGCGGATACGTGAGAACGGCGGACGGAAGCCCATCGCCCATCTGCGCATCGACCGAGTCGATACCCAGGGCATCGACCAACTTCGCCCACGCGTGAGCGTCTTCGTTGGTCCCGCGCGCACCACCCAACACGGCGACACGCGAGGGATTCCCGGCTCGCAAGGCCGACGTGATGAGCGAGGCAGCGGTTGACAACGCCGAACTCCAGGAGGTCTCTACGAGTGATGCGCCATCACGAACGAGGGGGTTCGTCAGACGAGCGTCGGACTTGAGCGACTCGAAGTTGAATCGGCCCTTGTCGCACAACCAACCGTGATTGACCGGGTCACTGTCGACACCTTGATATCGGAGCAATTCGTCGCGGCTGCTCTCGAGAGTGATACGACAACCGACGGCGCACGTGGTGCAGGTGCTCTCGGTCTTCTCCAGATCCCAGGGGCGGGCCTTGAAACGGTAGGGCCGCGCGGTGAGAGCACCCACCGGGCAGATCTGCACGGTGTTACCCGAGAAGTACGAACTGAACGGCTCGTCGGGAAACGTCTGCACCTGCGTGTTGTTGCCACGCGAGGTGAAGTGGATGAGCGCGTCTCCCGCCACCTCGTCGGCGAACCGGGTGCAACGATCGCACAGGATGCAACGCTCGCGATCCAGCAACACCAGATCGCTGATGGCGATGGGCTTCTCGTAGTGGCGCTTTTCCTCGATGAAGCGACTCTCACCCGGTCCATGGCTGAACGCCTGGTCTTGCAACGGGCATTCGCCACCCTTGTCGCAGACCGGGCAGTCGAGCGGATGGTTCGCGAGCAACAGTTCGATCATGCCCTCCTGGGCCCTCTTCACCTGATCGGTTTCGGTGCGCACCACCTGCCCTTCCGAGACCGAGGTCATGCAACTGACCACCATCATCGGACCGCGCGGACCCTCCACCTCGACCAAGCACTGCCGGCACATACCGACCGAACTCATACGAGGGTGGTAACAGAACCGCGGGATGTAGTCACCATTGCGATCGGCGGCGGCGATGATCAACTCACCTTTGCGCGCCACCACGGCACGACCGTTGATGGTCAGGTTGACAGCATCCGGATCGACGACAACCGCCGGAGTCGACTCGGTGGTGGTCACGACTCGGCTCGAACTGCCGTGACGGGAATCATGCTCCGCTTGGTCACCCGAGCCGCGAAATCCTCAGGGAACAGAACCAACGCCGAGTTGATTGGCGCGTACGCCGACGGACCGACGAAGCAGATGGTGTTCATCTTGTACGGGAACGGCACGGCGTCGAGGCCGAGACGCGTGCTCGACGCGTGCGGGAAATCTCCCGGACAAATCGACGTGCCGACCTCGACCAATTGGGCCAAGTCGGCGTCGGTGCCCTTGCCGTCGACGATGCGACTGAGAATACGCTCGAGCCACGTACCGCCCTCGCGACATGGCGTGCATTTGCCACACGACTCGTGGGCGTAGAAGCGCGTCAAGGTGAGCGCCGCCGCCGGGATGTCGGTGGTCTCGTCCATCACCATCACGGCTCCCGAACCCAACATCGATCCGGCGGCACCGGCTTGCTGGCCCTCGAAGGGAACGTCGAGTTGATCCTCGGTGAACCACGGTGCGGAACCGCCACCGGGCACGAAGGCCTTCAGTTTGTTGCCGTTGCGAATTCCCCCGCAGTATTCCTCACCAAAAATGAGATCGCGGAAGGTCGTGACACCATTGATGATCTCGTAGACGCCGGGGCGCTTCACGTGGCCGCTCACGGCCACCATACGGGTACCAGGCGACGTCTTGGTGCCGATAGCGGTGTAGGCGTCGGCCCCGTTGAGCATGAGCCACGGCAGGTTCGCCAACGTCTCGACGTTGTTCACGATGGTGGGCTGTCCGTACAGACCGATCGCGGCCGGGAAGTACGGCGGCTTCAGCCGCGGCATACCTCGATTACCCTCGAGGCTCTCGATGAGGGCGGTCTCCTCGCCCACCACGTACGCACCGGCACCCCAGTGCAAGATGATGTCGAGCGAGAACTTCGAGCCGAGGATGTTTTTGCCCACATAGCCAGCGGCGTAGGCCTCGTTGAGGGCGTCGGCTACACGCTCTTGAGCCAGCGCCATCTCCCCGCGGATGTACAAGAAGCACTGAGACAAGCCGGCGGCGTAACACGCGATGAGGCAGCCCTCGATCAATTGATGCGGATCCCGCTCCATGAGCAGCCGGTCCTTGTAGGTGCCGGGTTCGCTCTCATCACCGTTGACGACCAAGTAACGCGGAAACACTCCCTGCGGGGTGAGACCCCATTTGGTACCAGCGGGAAATCCGGCACCGCCCCGACCCAGAACCGTCGCGCTCTTCACCTCGTCGTGAATCTCGTTCGCTGGACGAGCCAGAGCGGCTCGTAACCCGGCGTAGCCATCGGTGGCGAGAAAACGCTCCAACGTGTACGAGTCGGCGTACTCGAAGCGGGAGGTGACGATGCGGGGACGATCGCCGGCCACGAAACCAGGAGCGTGCGGGTACGTGCTCGTCGAATTCGGCGTGTTCACAAGGCCGCCTTTTCGGCCATCCAGGTCGGAGCCTCGGTGACGTCCTCAGGCGGCACCGCACCGACGCCGCGATCGACGGGGATTTGTTGACGCACGCGGGCCACGATTCCATGCGCCGGGACTTCGTCGGTCAGATTTCCGGCCTTCAGATCGTCGACGAGCGCGTCGAAGTCGGCGGCGGTCACTCGGAATCTATAGCGGTAGTTCACCTGCAGACAGGGAGCCTCGGTGCACGCCGCCTGACATTCGGCGCGCTCCAGGGTGAACAAGCCGTCATCGGTGGTACCACCCAACTTCACACCCAGGCGATGCTCGGCGTGGTGCATCAGATCCTCGGCACCCATCAGGGCACACGACATCGTTCCACAGATGTTGATGAGGTACTTGCCCACCGGTTCGAACTTGAACATCTCGTAAAACGACGCCGTTCCGTAGACCTCGGCCGACGTGGCACCCACGAGATCACCGATGTGGGCCATGGCCTCGTTGGTGACGTAACCATCTTGCTCTTGGGCAAGGTGCAACAACGGGATCATGGCTGACCGCGCCCGCGGGTAACGAGCGATGACCTCCTTGGCGAGACGCACGTTCTCTTCGGACAAGCGAGCCATCAGCGATCGACCTCTCCAAGCACGGGATCGACGGACGAGATCACGGCCACCGCGTCAGCGACCAGCCCACCGCGCATCATGTGGGGCAAGGCCTGGATGTTCACGAAACTGGGGGCACGCACGTGAATACGATACGGCTTGGGCCCACCGTCACTCACGATGTAGCAACCGATCTCCCCGCGCGGACTCTCGATGCCCACGTACACCTCACCCTCTGGCACCTTGAAGCCCTCGGTGAAGATCTTGAAGTGGTGAATCAAAGCCTCCATCGACTCGTCGATACGCGCACGGGGCGGCGGAGTGACCTTCTTGTTCTGAATGCGATAGTCACCGAGCGGCATGCGATCGAGGATCTGGTACACGATGCGAATGGACTCGCGAATCTCATTGAGTCGAATGGCGTAGCGGTCGAACGCGTCACCGTAGGTGCCCACGATCACGTCGAACTCGACCTGGTCGTAGTTCAGGTAGGGCTGATCGCGACGCAGATCCCAGGCGACGCCGGTGGAGCGAAGGATCGGTCCGCTCGTTCCGAGAGCCAGCGCCTCGTCGGCGGTGATGACGCCGACACCCTGCAGTCGCTCACGCCAGATGGGCTGGTCGGTCATGAGGATGTCGTACTCCGCCAGGCGGGGCGGGAGGGTTTCCAAAATCGTCAGCACGTCGTCGCGCCACCCGGCCGGTAGGTCGGCCGCCAGGCCTCCGGGGCGGATGAAGTTGTGGTTCATACGAAGGCCGGTGACCTTCTGGAAGAAACGCAACACCTCCTCGCGCTCGCGCCAGCCGTAGAGCATCATGGACACCGCACCGATGTCCATGCCGTTGGTGGCCAAAAAGAGCAAATGACTGCTCATGCGATTGAGTTCGCTGAGCAGCATGCGCATCCAAACGGCGCGGTCGGGGATGTCGTTCTCGATGCCGAGCAACCTCTCGACGGCCATCGAGAAGACCAACTCGTTGTTCAACGGACTGAGGTAGTCCATGCGGGTCACGTTCGTGCCGCCCTGAAGGAAGGTGAGCTCCTCACCGGTCTTTTCCATGCCGGTGTGGAGATAGCCGATGATCGGCTTGCAACGCAGAACGGTCTCGCCCTGAAGTTCGAGCATGAGCCGCAACACACCGTGGGTACTGGGGTGTTGTGGGCCCATGTTGATGATCATCGTCTGATCCTCGTCGGGATCGACGGGGAGCTGGCCGAGTTTGGCGGCTTCGGCTTCGCTCATGCGGAGAACCGCGCCGACCTCGCGCAGAAGTTCGCGGGCCCCGATGTCGCTTCGCGAACGCATCTCCTGGGCTCCCTCGTTCGTTTGACGAACGTTCTCCACCGCGGTCATGAGTTCGCCCCCTTGAACTGAACGGGGATACGACCAACCGAGTAATCCTTGCGCAGCGGGTGACCCTCCCAGTCCTCCGGCATGAGGATGCGCGTAAGGTCCGGATGTCCGTCGAACCGCACACCGAACATGTCGAAAACCTCGCGCTCCATGGCCTCGGTGCCCGGCCACAGTTCGAACAATGACGCGATGGTGGCGTCGGCCTCGGGGACCTGGACACGAACGCGAATGCGGTCACGTGTGGCGATCGACGTGAGGTTCACCACCACCTCGAAACGCTCGGCGACGACACCGGCGGGCAACTCGCGACCCGGATGAGAGAGGTAATCGACCGCCGTCAGATCGCTGCACATGGCGAAACCATCGTCGAGCAACTTCTTCAACACGCCGACGTACTCGGCTCGCGACGGATGAACCACCTTCTGTCCCCGCGAATACGAGACCGGACTACCGAACAGCGACTCGGGTTGCGGCGCCTCTCGAACATCGCTCATGCCGAGACCTCCGGGCGCGGGGCCGACAGTCGAACCGGTGCGGTCTGTGCGCCGATCTCGGTGATGTGCAGATTCGCCCCCGCACCCGACTGTGCACGACGACGCATGATCTCGCCGTCCTCGATTTTCTGGTGAAGGGTTTCGATGGCGTGGATGAGGGTCTCGGGCGTCGGGGGGCACCCCGGTGCGTACACGTCGACCGGAACGATCTGATCGACACCTTGGATGATGGCGTAGTTGTTGAACATGCCACCGCTCGATGCACACACGCCCATGGAGATGACCCATTTGGGTTCCATCATCTGGTCGTAGACCTGTCGGAGAACCGGGGCCATCTTCTGACTGACGCGACCGGCGACGATCATGATGTCGGCCTGACGCGGCGAGGCGCGGAACACCTCCATGCCGAACCGGGCGATGTCGTAGTGCGGACCGCCGGCCCCCATCATCTCGATGGCACAGCACGCCAGTCCGAACGTGGCACCCCAACTCGAGCGGCTGCGCGCCCATTTGACGAGGTCCTCGATCTTGCCGGTCACGATGTTGTGGTCAAGACCACCCAGTCCATCGTCGAGCACGTTACGAACCACGCTCATGTCGAACCTCCGTCGCTCAGGCTGCCTGGTCGTCGTCGACGCGACCCTCGAGGCCGACACGACGAATGGTCGAGGACGACGTACGCGTGCCGGAAACCCCGTCGACCAGACGGCGAGCCTTGGTCACCGGACCCCAATCCAGCGCGCCCCGGGCCACCACGTAGACGAATGCGAGGAAGAAGACGCCACTGAACGCCACCATCTCCCAGAAGGCGAAGGCACCGAGCTCGGCCTGATTGACGGCATACGGATAGATGAAAATGATCTCGATGTCGAACATGATGAACAACATCGCGACAATGTAGAAGCTCACGGGGAAACGCTCCGGAGGCTCGCGGCTCGGGACGATGCCACACTCGTAGGGAGCCTCCTTGGCCACCGAAGGACGGCGAGGTGCCAGCAGTCTGGATGCGACGAAACTCAGTGCACCGAAGAGTATGCCCAACACCATCAGGGCCATCACCGGCAGGTACTGGCCCATCGTTCAGACCTTCGCAGGGATGGCTAGGCCGCGATTCACGGCAACGATGCGATCACGACGGTGCAACATCCAACAACTGACAAGGAAGATGATCGTGGAGCCGAACGTGATGAAGGTCGCCGGCTGACGCCTGGAGCCGAGGTCGCGAATCATCACGACATACTGCCGCGGCTGCGACTCGTCGATCACCGGTCGGGCGGGAGCTCGACCCGGTTCGGTACGTTGAGGGATGAGGGGGGCGATCTCCACCACTGCGTACGAGGGCTTGTGAAGGAAGGCGAGGAAGTCGACGCTGTCCCCGAACTTCGGATAACGCTCGCCGCCACGCACGAGCACTCGAGTCGCTTCATACTCACCAGCGGCGTACATCTCGGCCTCGCCCTGAATGATCTCGTCGGCTGCGGCGATGGCTTGACCGCGCCCTCGGTCATCCCCCGGCAACAACTTCCAACCCTCGGACTCCATGGCCGCCCCCGACGCGGCGGCGATCTCGGTGAAAGATGAGTTCTCGTCGACCTTGATCGGGACATCCACCACTTCGGCATCGAGCAGGTACTGACCCTCGCGGACGATGGAGAAAGGTTCGGACGGCTTCCACGACGGCGAGTCGCCGACCAATCCGATTCCATACACCATCCAGATGACGCCCATCAGCATCATCCAGCCGGCCAACCCGGCGATCGACACCAAGAAGCCCAACCGTGCACCGATGTTGGTGCCCAGAAGAAGGTAAACACTGCCACACAACGCCACGGTTCCGATGATGACGGTCAGGAGTCCCCGAATCTCGGGTTCCCAACCGATGGCGATCAGAGCACTCATAACTCGTTCCGGACGTAGTTCACGACCTCTTGAATCTGCTCGTCGGTGAGAACGCTTCCGAACCCGGGCATACGACCACTGCCTTGGCCCTGCACGCCGTACTTCACGCCGTACTTCGAACCCGACTTGATGAAATCGATCATCTCCTGCTCAGTGGCGAAATGATTGTTGGTCGCACCACCCGTGAGGTTCCACCCGAAGGCTCCCGCGCCCGTGTTACCGGGCTCACCCCAACTCCAGCCCGGAGTGTGACAACGAGCGCAACTGTAGGCACCGGCACCGAGTTCGAGATTGAAGAGTGCTTCACCGATGGAATCGAAGGTTCCGTCCTTCACCGCCTTCTCGGCGGCGGCCTGAATCTTGTCCTGCTCGGACACCGGAAGATGTCCCCCTTCACAATTCAGAGGGTCAGCGTCCTGCACGATGCAATCTTCACGCGGGATCTGGATGCTGTGCAGGTAGGCGATGAGGGTCTCGATCTGCTGCGAGTTCATCGGTCCCCCGCCCTTGGTCCCCCACGGGGACATGGGCGAGAAAGGTCGTCCGTACTCCAGGATGAATTGCACCTCGCTGTCGTCGAATCGATAAAACACCGTATTCAACGCGGGAGCCTTCCACGTCACCGACTTCACCTCACCGGTCTTGGAATCGGTGACGGTCCAGGGAGCCGCCCCGCCGGTGGCATTCATTCCGCCGTGACACCCCGCGCAATTGAAGCCGCCGTCGGCCGTCGCCGCGAACAGATTCGAGCCCCACGACACGAAGCGTCCGGCTTGGCCGTTGATGGCGCCCTCCTGACGGCTCGGTTCGTACACCCAGTACGCCGGAAGGCCGATGGTGATGGTGGCGAGCAACAACACTCCGTAGAACTGCACTCGTTCGAGACGTTTGCCTTCGAGTTCTTCGTCTTCGAAGTACTTCTTTCGGTTGGCGGCCAGTTCGATCTCCGAACCGATTTCGGCCCGACTCGCGCCGCGATTCATGAGCGCGTAAACGACCCAGCCGATCACGAAGATCAACGAGAGCACGACGGCGATAGTGGTGGTGGCGAGAGCGATCATGATCAGTGCCCTCCCCCACCCGTGATGCAGTGCGGTCCTTCGGCTTCTTGGCCGGTGGTGTTGACACCGATAGCCGGGCCGTTGAAGACCGTTCCCGTGTCAACGACGACGGTGCCGTTGCTGATCGACACGCCGAATCGATCCATGCCACGCGGGGCGGGACCGGCCTTTTTCTCACCGACCCGGTTGTACTGCGACCCGTGACAAGGACACTCGAACCACTGCGAACTCTTGCACTCGGGTACGCGACAACCGAGATGCGGGCACTTCTGGTACAACGCGACCAGGCCCGCTTCCATGCCGGCCAACACCGAGGGCTGGTTCGAGTACGCCTTGCGAGCCTTGGGAAGTGCATCGGTCGGGTAGGCCGTCAGCCAGGTGCGCGCCTCCGGCTTGTACACGAATCCCTTCTCACCACGAATCTGGACGAGCAAATCGTCGAGTCGACCCACGGTCACCTTCGAGCCGAAACCACCACCGGCTCGGGGCCACAAGAACGCCACCACCGCGACACCGAAGGCGCCGAGGCTGGCCGTCATCATGGATACGGCGGCGCGGTTGAAGAACTGACGACGCGAGACGCCGAGAGTTTCCTCATCGGGTGCCTGCCATGCCACGGGCGCGACCTCTTTGGCCTTCTCGAGCGCCGTCGAACGCTTGGTCGTCTCGGCGCTTTCGTACGCGGCACCACTGGGTCCCGCAGAGGACTCGGCCTTGATCGCCTTGTCACGCTTGACCGTCTCGCGGGACAACGCGCCCGCACCACGCACGTCGGAGCGACGCGCCGAGGTGATCAACACGACAGCGGCCGCCACGACCAACCCGGCCACGGCGATGATGATGGTTGTTGCTGGTGTCATGTATGGAGATTCCTCACAACTCGAAGAACAGGCCGTCACGCCACGGGAAGACGAAGTTGAAACCGGGGCCACGGAAGAACGAGCCGATCATGACGAGCACCGCCCAGAACATCAAATGAACCGTCATGATCGAGGTCGCGAACTTGCGATCCTCGGGTTTGTTCGACGGGTTCTTGTCGATGTAGGGCGCCAGGATCAGCGCGAAAAGGGCGATGCCGGGAATGGTCACGCCGGCCACCATCGGATGGAACATCGTGAGCAACTCCTGCAGACCGAGGAAGTACCACGGGGCTTTCGACGGGTTCGGCGTCTGGTTCGGGTTGGCCAACTGCAAGAGGGGCGCGTTCACGAAGATCGAGAAGAAGAACAAGAACGCCGTGCAGGCCAGGGCGGCGACGAACTCCACGGCCAACAGGTGCGGCCAAGTGTGAACCTTGTCGACCGGCGTGGCCTTCACGTCCTGAATCGAGCCGGACTTGACCACGGTCAACAAACGCTGAGTGTGCCCGCCGGGTCCGGCTCCAACCGGCACCCCACCAGAAGCGGGCGCCGGCGCCACGAGCGCTGCCACCTTGTCGGCTACCGCGACGGCACCACCATCGTCGGTCTTCGATCGCGCGGACTTGCTTCGTTCGAGCAGGTGCGCCGGGATTCGCGGATCCGAAGCGGCAGCGGCCGCGGGCGTGGCGGCGCCCGACGAGGCAGCTGCCTTGTCGCGCGCGGCTTGGGCCCGCTTGAGGAGGTGTTCGGGGATCTCGGTCATGAGTGTCTGTTTCCTTCCCGATCAGAGCGGCCCGGAGATGCCGCCGTCCTTGCGGACGCGCCAGAAGTGAATGGCCATGAAGATCACGATCACGAACGGCAGCATGAGCACGTGCAGAACGTACCAACGCAGGAGAGTTTCCGAGCCGATCTCGACCCCTCCGAGCAAGACGAATCTCACCTGTGAACCGAACACCGGGGTGTAGCCCATCATGTTGGTACCCACGGCCACGGCCCACATCGCCAACTGGTCCCACGGAAGCAGGTATCCGGTGAAGGACAAGAGCAACGTGAGCGTGAGCAATACGACGCCGATGACCCAGTTGAACTCACGAGGAGGTTTGTACGCGCCGTGATAGAAGACCCGCGCCATGTGCAAGAACACGGTCAGCACCATGAGGTGCGCTCCCCACCTGTGCATGTTTCGAATCAGTAGGCCGAAGGCCACCGAGGTCTGCAGGCTGCTGATGTCGTTCCACGCGGCCGTGGCTTCCGGACGGTAGAAGAACATCAGGAAGATGCCCGTGACGGTGAGCAGAATGAAGAGGAAGAAACTGAGCCCGCCAAGACACAACGTGTAACTGACCTTCACCGCGTGTCGCTTCACCTTCACCGGGTGCAGGTGGTAGAGCACCGAGTTCATGATGACGTACGAACGGTTACGCGGGCTGTCGGTGTAGCCCTTACGGAAGATGGAGCCCGGTCGGAAGATCGAGTTCCAGGCTTGGCTGCCTTGGACGGACTCGACGGTCTTGTTGAGTCGTTCCTTCGCAGTGGGTCGGGGGTCGTCGAGGACTTTTACCATGAGTGTTTCTCCTAGAACCGCATTCCGTACGCGTAGCCGTGATTGTTGGTGCGAGTGTGAGTGTCACCGGTCGCCAAAGCGGCCCCGGCCTTGCCGAGGATGATGACTCCGGTCGGGCATCGATCGACGCACAGGGCACAGCGCGTACACACGTCGTCGTCGATGATGAAGAGAACATTGTCGTTGGGGTCGATGCCCGGTCGCTCAGTACCCATCGCCTCGGCGACAGCATCCGGTGTGACCATGTGGATGCATTTCCACGGGCAGATGTCCACACAACCCTCGCACATGATGCACTCGGTCTGGTCGATGTGGATGAACTGCTTCGGCTTCACGGCCTTGGTCAAGTAATCGGCATCCACCTCGACCAGCTGGTACTGATCCGAGTACGGCATCATCGGAGGGTTGGCGTCAGTGCGTGCCATGAGCTCAGGCCTTTTTCACCAATGGACGACCGTAGGAGGACTGCTCGAGTTCAGTGGATTTCGACAATCCACGCTTCTGCCACCACGACCACATGTAGATCTGCAGGCCGAGGAAGAAACCGTAGATGCCGGTGACGATGATGTCGCCGACCTGGAGATAGTTGATGTCAAACGGGAAACTGCCGCCCTTGGCTTGTGACTTCAAGATGTTGCCCGGACCGTAGAGCATTTTGTCCGACTGCCAACCGAGTTCGTTCTGAACGTGCACCAACCACTGATGCGGAACAACTCCGTAGGCGAGGAACATCACGAAGAATGCGTACGTGGCGCCGAACATCGCCTCACCCCACGAAACGGGGGTTCCAATCGGACGACGCTTGCCGTACACGAAGATCAGCCCCGTCAAGATCAGGGTCGCCGCGAGCGAGAACAAGAACGCCTGGTTCATCCCTGGCCATTTCAGAATGTCAATCGCCAGCATCGAGCCGGTCATCCCTTCTGATTCCACGGGTGAGCGTGGTGGTCGTCGCGTGTTGTCGTCTGCTCGGGTAATTGGGTATCGGTGACTCGACTACCTGCGTAGACGGGCCTTCGAACGTGTTTTCATTGTAGTGGTGGAAGGCCTCTGAGGACCTATCCCGTAACCAAAAGGGGAACGGTTGACCGTCACACGACGGAGACGATCGACTCCACCTTTGACGAGGATCGGGGCCGTACGACCTCACCCGCGGAGATTTATCACGGCGCCCTTGGGAGCGGCTGATTTGTGCGCAAGTGCACGGTGCTGGCTTCGGAAATCCCGGCGGGGAATTCCCCTCTCGGCGTCATCGCCCTCTAAAGTTCGTCCAACGGAACTTTTCGTCGTCGATCGATATTTTCCGATCGTTTCGCCAACGCCGTATCGTTTTGACAAACCCCGACCGACCCATTTCCGAAAGGACTGGTCCGTGACCGAGATTCCCGAGCACCTCCTCAAACGCTCCCGCGACCGCCGGGCCGCTGGCGCGTCGTCCGAATCGGTTTCCGCTCCCGTTCCGGTCCCCACCGAGTCAGTCGCCCCCGTCGCTCGAGCGGCCGCCGAAACTCCTGTTCAGAAACTGGATTCCAAGCCCGATTCGCCCGACGTGGTCGCGGCCAAGTCGCGTCAGCGGATCCCCTATTGGGCCATGGCCACGTTGTCTTTGATGCCGATCTTTTTGTTCATGTACGTGCGGGGCTTGCAGCCCCAGAAAGCCGAAGCCTCGGGCCCCATCGCCGTGGGCATCGAGCAATATGGCGCCTGCGCGAGTTGCCATGGCGCCGACGGTGGCGGCGGCGCGGGTCGGGTGTTGAGCAATGGCGAGTCGCAAAAGACCTTTCCCCACATCGAGGACATGCTGAATTGGGTCTACGCCGGCACCGAGGCCTACGAAGCCGCCGGGGTCGAGTCCTATGGCGACCCGAACCGCGAGGGTGGAGCCCACTACCCCCGTTCCTACAACGGCGGCGCAATGCCGGCCCAGGGGTCCATGGCCGGTGGTGCCCTGACCGAGTACGAGATTTTGGGACTGGTGTGCCATATTCGTTATGACATCTCCGGTGCCGATGCGGCTGGGGAGTGGGCCGAGGAGTTCGAAAAGTGGTGTTCGGCCGACAGCGAGATCTTCGCCGGTCTCGAGGACGGTTCCTTGAGTTTCGACAGCCTGCCCGGCGTCGGGACCGCCCCGCGCTTGGGCACCCCGGCCGCCGACGAGATTGCCGCGGCCTGACGCCCCGAGCACGGGCGTGAAGGCCGGAACGGGGCGACACTGAGACCATGAGTTCGCCACGCGAGGCCTCCCATCACGACGTGCTCGTCATCGGTGCCGGTCCCGCCGGTGCCGCGGCGGGGTATTGGCTCGCTCGCCACGGACTCGACGTGGTGATGGTCGACAAGAGGACCTTCCCCCGCGAGAAGACCTGTGGTGACGGACTCACCCCCCGCGCGGTCAAGCAGCTCGAGGACATGGGTCTCGGTGATCAGTTGTCGCGGTTCCATCGTTACGAGGGGTTGCGCGCCACCGCGCACGGCAAGACACTCGAACTCGAGTGGCCCACGCACCCGACCTACCCGCGCCACGGCTACGTCGTTCGTCGTCGCGAACTGGACACCATGGTCGTGCGCAACGCGATCACTGCCGGGGCGACGTTACTCGAGGGGCACGAGGCCCTGGCCCCGCTGCTCGATCGTGGATTCGTCCGAGGCGCGACAGTGCAGGCGACCGACACGGACTCCCCCTCCAACATCACGGCGAGGTACGTGATCGTGGCTGACGGCGCGAACAGTCGCTTCGGTCGGGCATTGGGAACGTTCCGAACAAAGGAATGGCCCTACGGAACCGCCATTCGCACGTACTGGGAGTCGCCTCGTCATGCCGAGCCTTGGATCGAATCGGCGCTCGACGTGAAAGACCGGAACGGCAACTCGTTGCCGGGTTACGGGTGGATCTTCCCGGTCGGCGACGGCACCGTGAACGTTGGGGTCGGACTGCTCTCCACCTTCCGCGACTTCAAGAGCGTCAACACCACCCACTTACTCGACGAGTATGCGCGCTCGATCGCTGATCGATGGCAAATCGATCCCGGCAACCCCACCAACAAGGCCACCTCGGGCCGCATCCCGATGGGTGGATCAGTCGGACCGAAGTCCGGGCCCACCTACTTGGTGGTCGGCGATGCCGCCGGCAGCGTCAACCCCTTCAACGGCGAGGGAATCGACTACGCGTACGAGACCGCGCGCTGCGCCGCCGGCGTTCTGGCCGACGCGATTCACAACAACGACCCGGCCGCACTGCAGCGGTACCAGTCGCTCCTCGACGACGAGTACGGCCAGTACTTCAAGGTGGCGCGCCTCTTCGCTCGAATCATCGGTCGCCCCGTGTTGATGCGCGAGTTGAGTCGGGTGGGCATTCAGAGCCGCACACTCATGGAGTGGGTGTTGCGCATATTGGCGAACCTGTTGCGCCCCGACGAAACCGGTCCCGCCGAGGCCGCCTACAAAGCGGCCGCGGCCATCGTTCGTCTCACACCCAACGCCTGAATCGCCCGCCAGGTCAAGCGTCGCACTCGACGGCGGACACCTGTGCGCGATCGAGATCGACGATGGTGCGATGCGACCCGGCAAAACGTTGCACGAACGATTTCAAGCTGGGAGTTTCCACCTCACAACGGCGCTTCACCTTGTCGAGCAATGGCACGACCCAACCGTTCTCCAGTCGGGCGTACGTGACGCCGTCGAGCAATTCCTCGATGGCGGGCAACGCGAGTTCACGGTCGTCACCCTCGGGAGCGGGGACCAACGCGAACCATACGACTCCGTCGCCGAGCGTGTCGGCCAACATCACGCAGGCATTCAGGACGTCGGGGAAAAGACACGTCGAGACACCGAGGGTGCCGTCGGCGATGGCCAAGACACGACCATCACTCAATACGGCGGTGGCATTGCCCACCGCGCGACCATTCGCCACCGACCACACCGAGTCGGAACGCACGGTGCTGGTGCTCGCGATCAGGTCGATACGGCGCACCTCGGTGCTGTCGATGACCTCGCTCGGCCCCGAACGACCAACGGCGAGATAAAGGGTGAGTACCAGAATGAACAAGACGAACAGGGTGGCCCAGTACCGAAGGGTCAAGAACTGGCGCACGGGGCGAGCGTACGAGGTCGCGGGGTCAGTCGGGTGTCGCGATCGAACGGGCGGCGGCTACGAACCGCTCGGCCAAATCATCCATCACCGGGTCGTCGTGACCGAGGCCCACGAACAGGGCCTCGTAGGCTCCCGGAGCCATCGCGACGCCGTTGGCGAGCAGAGCGTGGAACATTCGGGCGAACAACGGCTCGTCGGTGGTCCGGGCTTCATCGAAGTTGGACGGAGACCGACCCGACAACTTCTCGCCGAGATGAACGCCCACGAGCGTTCCGACCCGGGTGACGGTCGTTCCGTCACCCATGGAGTCACCGATGATGCGAGCAAGTCGGGTCGCACGTTGCTCGATCTCGTCGTAGGCATCAGGCGTCAATAGTGACAGCGCCGCCAAACCGGCGGCCGTGGCCATCGGATTGCCGGCCAGCGTTCCGGCATGGAAAACCTTGCCGATTGGGGACAACGTCTCCATCAATTCGCGTCGACCACCGACCGCACCGATGGGTAGGCCACCACCGATCACCTTCCCGAAACACGTGAGGTCGGGTCGCACCCCGAGACGCTCCTGGGCACCGCCGAGGCCGAGACGGAACCCGGTGATCACTTCGTCGAACACCAGTAGAGCACCCACTCGATCGCAGGCGGCGCGCAAGCCCTCGAGGAATCCGGGTGCGGGGGCGACAACGCCCATGTTCGCCGCCACCGGTTCCACGATCACCGCGGCCACAGTGTCGTCGATCTCGGGCACCACGTTGTACGGCACCACGACGGTGTTCGCCACCGCTTCCTCGGGCACGCCCGCCGTTCCCGGGAGACCCAGGGTGGCCACCCCACTTCCTCCGGCCGCCAACAGTGCGTCGGTGGCACCGTGGAAGTTCCCGTCGAAGATGATGATCCTCTTGCGCCCCGTCACACCACGCGCGAGGCGCACGACCGTCGACGTCGCTTCAGTACCCGAATTCATGAGACGCACCCGCTCACACGAGGGCACGCGCTCGCTGATGACCTCGGCCAATTTCATTTCGCGCGGAGTCGGCGCACCGAAGGAGGTGCCGTCGGTCGCGGCCGCGGTCAAGGCCCGCGTGATGGCAGGGTGCGCGTGTCCGAGGATGACCGCCCCGTAGCTCTGGACCAGATCGATGTAGCGACGACCTTCGACGTCGTACACGTGGGCGCCCTGCCCCCGTGCGACCACGTAGGGGCGTCCTCCCACTGCCTTGAACGCCCGAATCGACGAGTTCACCCCACCAGGGATGGCACGGGTCGTGCGTTCGAAAAGGGTGTCATTGGACGGAACTCCCTTGCCCGTGCACACGACGGCGTCACAGCCGGCGGCGACGCAAGCGGTCGGGTCACAGAAACCAACGGCGGACACGGACATGTCGGCTCCCGCGGCTCAGCGCTGTGCGCTCTCGGCGAACCAGCGGGCCAGATAGGTGAGGATGATGTCCGCTCCCGCGCGCTTGATGGCGGTCAATTGCTCGATGGCCACCGCGTCGTGGTCGATCCAGCCATTAGCCGACGCTGCTTTGATCATCGCGTATTCCCCGCTCACGTGATATGCGGCCACCGGAACATCGACGATGGAGCGCATCGCCGAGATGACATCGAGATACGACAACGCCGGCTTCACCATGACCATGTCGGCGCCTTGCTCGATGTCGGCCAACACTTCGACGAGCGACTCGCGGGCGTTGCGCCAATCCTGTTGGTATCCCTTGCGATCGCCCCCACCGAGGATGTGCACGTCCACGGCGTCACGGAACGGCCCGTAGAGTCCCGACGCGTACTTGGCCGAGTACGCCAGAATCACCGTGCTCGTGAATCCCGCCTCGTCGAGCGCGGCTCGAATGACCCCCACCTGGCCGTCCATCATTCCGCTGGGGGCACACACATGAGCACCCGCCTTGGCTTGGGCCACCGCGGCCTTGGCATAGACCTCGAGCGTCCGATCGTTGTCGACGGAGCCCTGCCCGTCGAGGATGCCGCAGTGGCCGTGGCTGGTGTATTCGTCGACACAGAGGTCGGTCATCAGAACCATGCGATCACCGAGGTCCTCCCGCAGATCACGCAATGCCACCTGAACGATGCCATTTGGATCGAAGGCGCCGGATCCCACCTCGTCCTTCTTGGATGGAACACCGAACAGGATGACCGACTTGATGCCGAGATCGGCCAACTCACGAACCTCGCGTCGAAGACTCGCGCGAGAGTGTTGGACGACGCCGGGAAGCGAGGCGACGGGAAGAGGCTCGTCGATATCCTCGCGCACGAACAACGGGGCGACCAGATCATCGACGCTCAGACGCGTTTGCGCGACGAGATCTCGCATGGCCTGGGTCGTGCGCAACCGGCGCGGACGAGAAGCCGGGAAACGAGCCGTCATTCCATCAGTCTACGGGTACCCACACCGGGTACTCCGAGGCGAGGAAGTTCGAATCAAGCCAACGCCCGCACGATGCCGGCGAGCGTTTGCTCGGCTGCCACCACGAACGAGTCGATGCCGACTCGGCGAAGCGCATCGGCGGTCTGAGGACCCATTGCCACCACGAGTGGGGGTACGACGCTGCCGAACACGGCCACCCAAGCCTCGACGGAAGACGCCGCGGTGAAGGTGATCGCATCGCAGTCACCCACCAATCGCGTGTCGACCCCCTCAGGGACCACGGCCACCGTGCGATACGAGTGCACCCGATCGACGCTCCATCCCTTTGCGCGCGCTGATTCCTCGAAGGCGTGACCCGCCGACTCGGCCACTGCCAACAGCACCCGACCACGGCCATCAGGGAACACCGCACCGAGTGAGGAACCCGTCTGCACGTCGGGTACCAGATCCGCTCCACCCAAAGTGGCCGCGGTACTCGTGCCGACCGCGGCGCGTTTCACGCTACGCGCATCGAGACCGAGCGATTCCGCGGTGTCCACCACTCGTTGGGCTCCCTCGGGTGACGTCACCACGAGCCAGTCGTACTCGCTCAGTCGCCGCATCGCCGAAACGAAGGCGACACCACCGTCACTCGCGTCGCGCGTGGCCGTCACCGGCACCTCGACGACTTCGAAGCCCGATTCCCGCAACAGAGCGCTCAACCCGGCGGCACGCTCGGCCGCGCGCGTGACGATCACCCGCGGGCGCCGCGCTCGCGACGAACCGTCACTCATGCGGTCAGCCCCCGACCGCGACCCTCGCACGGCGCGCGAGTTCGCGCGCCCGCGCGATGAGGTCGCCCTGATCACCACTCGACGTCGTCATCGAGTCCACGTGATGACGCTCACCGTCGTCGGAGGCCAGGTACACCCTCATCGACTCACCGTCGTCGAAAGCGCCAACGGGGAGCGTACAGCCAGACCCGAGTTCGGCCAGGAACGCTCGCTCACGCTCGACCGAGGTCCGCGACACCGTGTGATCGATGGCCGCCACCAACCCGTTGGTGCGAACGTCCTCGACCCGACATTCCACGGCCACACAGCCCTGCCCCACCGCGGGGATCATGATGTCGACGCTCAGATACTGCGCTATGCGATCGGTCCAACCCAGGATCTCGAGAGCGGCGGCGGCCATGACGATTGCTCCCGAGCCGGGGATCTTCTCCAGTCGCGTCGGGATGTTGCCTCGCAACTCCACGAAGGTCAGGTCGGGACGAAGCCGCGACAGTTGCGCCCGACGACGCACCGAGCCCGTCGCCACGATGGCACCATGGTCTAGCTCGTCCAGTGATCGCCCGACCAACACGTCGCGCGGGTCGCGACGTTCGACGAAGGCGGCGATACGCAATCCATCGGCGGTTGTCGACGGGAGATCCTTCGCGCTGTGCACTGCCAGGTCGGCGCGACCGTCGAGTACGGCGGACTGCACTTCCTTGACGAACACCCCCTGTCCACCAATGGTGTGCAACGGGACATCCTGACGACGGTCACCCGTCGTGTCGACGAAAATCAATTCGACATCCAAACCATGATCGGCGGCTCGCAGCGCTTCAGCGACATGTTCCGCTTGAGTTCGAGCTTGGAGTGATCCGCGGGTCGCGATGCGCAGCGCGGTCACGATGATCAGCGTAGGTCGAACAGGTCGCGCACCGCGGCGGCATTGCGCTCACCACGTGGAGTCCCGGCATCGTCCTTCAAGCGCACCGACATGTCGTGCAACAGCTTGGCGACGATGCCCTTGGTGAGAACTTCCACCGCTTCACGCTGATCGGCATCGAGCGAGGCCAGGCGGCGCTTCATGCGGTCGATCTCGGCGGTACGCACGTGGTCGGCCGCCGCGTGCAACTGCGCCACCAACGGAGCGGCCTGGCGCGCGGTGGTCTCGACGGTGAACCGTTCTACCTCCTCGCCCACGATGGAACGAACAGCGTCGGCCTCGGCGGCTCGCTGAGCCTGACCGCGCGCCGCCCAGTCACGCAGGTCGTCGATGTTCATCAGGGTGACCCCGTTGATGTCGCCCACCGAGCGCTCGACGTCCCGCGGAACCGCGATATCGACCAGGAACAACGGACGTTCGTTCCGACTGGCCATCGCCGACATCACCATCTCGTGGTCGATCACCGTACCCCCGGCGCCGGTGCACGTGACCACCACGTCGGCCTCGATCAAGGTCTCGGCCAAGCGATAGAACTCGGTGACCGAGCCGGCCACGCGATCCGCCAGATCCTGTGCCCGGCCGATCGTGCGGTTCGACACCAGCACTCGACCGACGCCCGCACTGGCGAGGGCCACGGTGACCCCCTCGCCCATGTCGCCCGCACCCACCACGAGAACCGTCAGTCCTTCGACCGACCCCAGGCTGTCACGAGCCATGTCGACGGCGGCGTGACTGACGCTGGCGGTGTGCCGACCGATCGACGTTTCCGAACGAGCACGCTTGCCGACCTCGAGAGCGTGGCGGAACAGCATGTTCAGCGTCGACAGCGAAGCGCCCTCACGTTGCGAACGATCCCACGCATCACGAACCTGACCGAGGATCTCGCTCTCGCCGAGAACCGCCGAGTCGAGACCGGCGGCGACCTCGAACAGATGCGTGACGGCGGCTTCGTCGTGCTGACTGTAAAGGTGGGGAGCCAACTCGTCGGCGGAGAATCCACCGAGTTCGCAAAAGAAATCCCTCAAATCCCCGTAGGCCCCGTGGAACTTCTCGGTCACCGCGTACACCTCGGTGCGATTGCACGTGGACAAAACCACCGCCTCGCGGATGTTCGGTCGCGACATCAACCCATGGATCGTCTTGGCGATCGCGTCGTCGGCGATCGTGACCCGCTCCAGCAGGGCCAGGGGCCCCGTACGGTGGTTCACCCCGAAAACGACGATCGACACGGCAGTTACCTTATTCCCTGGTCCCGCGCAGCCCTAGGCGCTCGCGCTCTCGCCCGACCCCGGGATGGCGCGCATCATCGTGGCCCGACTTTGTTCGTGATAACCGAGTATTTGCAGTTCGAGGGCCAGATCGACCTTGCGAACGTTGACGCCTCGCGGAACCGAGATCACCACCGGGGCGAAGTTCAAGATGCTGGTCACGCCGGCTCTCACCAGACGATCGGCCACTTCTTGCGCTTCGAGTGCGGGCACCGCGATTACTCCGATCGCGACCGAACGAGAAGCCACGATCTGGGGCAACTCATCGATGTGTCGGACCCGCACACCACCGATGACCGAGCCGATCTTGCTCGGGTCCACGTCGACCACCCCGGCCACGGGAAAACCCTCTTGCCCGAAGCCTCCGTAACCCGACAACGCCTGACCGAGATTCCCCGCCCCAACGATCACCACCGGCCAGTCGTGATTCAGGCCCAGTTCGCGTTCGATCTGGTAGGTGAGGAAGCGAACCTCATAGCCGACGCCACGCACCCCGTAGGTGCCCAAATAACTCAGGTCCTTTCGAACCTTGGCGGCGTTCACCCCACCCAACTCGGCCAACTGTTCGCTGGAGATCTGGTGAGTCTCGGCAGCCGACAACTCGTGCAGGATTCTCAGGTACACGGGAAGACGAGAGACGGTGGCCTCGGGAATTCGACGTTGGGGGCGACCGGCCATGGGCATGACGCTAGGTCCTCGTGATCACATTCACGAAGTTACGCCTGTTTCTCTCGGTCCACGGCGAACGGTCGTTCGTCACCGACACCGGCCCCCCGCCGTCGGCTCGGTCAGGTCCTAACCTGCCCCCGTGACGATGAATGCCGCATTGGCTGCCGCCGCGACCTTGGTCGCCGCGGCCTTCGCGATCTCCACCATGGATCTGTGGCTGCGTCGTCGGCGCCCACACGATGGTGCGTGGGCGGTGTCACTGAGTTTGTTCGCTCTCGGGTCGATGGCCTTGTGGTGGGCCGAAGCGCGCGGGTGGAGCCTGGCCTCGTTTCGCGTCTTCTTTCTCGCGGGCGCCGTCCTGAACGTCCCGTGGCTCGCCCTGGGGACGATCTATCTGCTGTTCGGCCGACGCGTGGGCGACAACACCCGATTGGGTTTGATCGGATTGTCCGGCGCTGCCACCGGCGTGGTGCTCGCCGCTCCCGCCGACGAGATCGTCGGCGACGGGCTTCCTCGCGGAAGTGAGTTGTTCGGGGTCGCCCCACGCGTGTTCGCCGCGGTGGGCTCCGGAGCGGCCGCGGTCGTCATCATCGCGGGTGCCTTGTGGTCGATCGTGCGGGTCCTGCGGGGTCGGGTGCCCGCCACGGCAGGTGCATCGCGTCAGATCACCAACCCCCGTCGCACGGCACTGGCGAACCTCCTCATCGCATCGGGGACTCTCGTTCTGTCGGGCAGTGGCACACTCGCGGGTCGACTCGGCGAGGATCGCGCCTTCGCCGTCACGTTGTTGCTCGGCATCGTGATCCTGTTCGCCGGCTTCCTCACCGCATCGGTGAGGCCCGTCGGGTCACAGCGCGCGTCGGAGAAGTTTGCCGAAGCGATTGTGCGGTAGCTCGTCCACCACCAAAACCTTCGACGGGCATTTGTAGCGGGCGATGTGGTCGTGACAGTGATCGATCAGGGAGTCCTCATCGGCTTCCGCGCCGGGTTTCAGCACCACGAACGCTCGCACCGCCTCGCCCGTGTGGGGATGCGACACTCCCACCACCCCGGCCTCGAGCACCGCCGGGTGACGCATCAACACGTCTTCGATCTCGGCGGGATACACGTTGAAACCCGACACGATGATGAGATCCTTGACGCGGTCGACGAGATACAGGTAACCGTCATCGTCGACCAAGCCGATGTCCCCGGTGTGTAACCAGCCATCGCGATCGAGTACCCGGGCCGTGGCCTCGGGGTCGTCCCAGTAGCCGGCGAAGACGTTGGGACCCTTCACCCACACTTCACCGGAATCACCGACGGGCACGTCGTCCCCGCTCTCGTCGACGATGCGCACATCGACACCCTCGACGGCGCGACCGACCGAACCCCGTCGATTCTGAACGCCGACGGAGCTCGTCACCACCGGGGCCGCCTCGGTGAGTCCGTATCCCTCGCGCAGATCCACTCCGAATTTCTTGCGCAGACGCTCAGCGGCGTCGACGGGCATGCGCGACGCGCCGGTCAAGGCCAACCTCACCGACGCGAAAGCCGAGGCGTCGACGCCCTCCATCAGCGACATCGCGATCCAGATCGGCGGAGCTCCGGGCACGATGGTCACTTTGCGGTTGCCGAAAGTCTCCACGGCGGTCACCGGATCGAATCGCTGCACCAGCACGACGCACGCACCGGCCATCAACGACATCCCGAGGACGACGTTCAACCCGAAAATGTGATACATCGGCAACACACCGAACACCACGTCGCCGTCCTTGATGTGATCGGTGGTGGACGAATTCTGAGAGATGTTCTCGAGCAGATTGAGGTGGGTCAGGGTCGCGGCCTTGGGCGACCCGGCCGTTCCACTGGTGAAGATGAGAACCGCCGGGTGGCCGTCGTTCACGTTGACCCAGGGTTTGGCGGGACCCGCCAGCATCTCTTCGAAGGTCCGAACAGTCGCCGACCCCCGGAAGGACGGGGCACTGGCGGCGTCGGTGACGACGATCCCCGTCAGCGATGCGAGACGACGGCGATCGACGCCCGCGAAGGACGAGACACCGGACGCCTCGACCAGGATCACCTTGGGATCCACGATGACCAGCTCGTTCTCGAGTTCGGGGGTGGGACTCAACGGGTTCAAAGGAACCGCGATCGCACCAGCACCCACCACCGCCATGTACGCCACCACGAACCACCGGCCGTTGCCACAGGCGAGGGCCACGCGATCGCCGTGTTCGACACCCAGCTCCGCGAGCGCCCCGCGGAACGCCTCGATCTGATCGCGCAGCTCGCCGTAGCTGGTGGTTCGACCACGACTGATGATCGCCGGCCGGGTGGCGTCGTGTTTGTCGACGATGGATGCCAGATTCACGACTGATTCCTCCTCGTCGAACGAATACTCACAATTGCAAGAGTGAGATGATCCCCGCCACGAATATTGCGCCGAGCAACAGAACCATGGTCAACGTGGTGGCGGGCCGCACACCGTCACCATAGTCGTAATCGGCGACGGGCTCGTCGGAACACCGAAAGGTCAGCGAGCGGGCGTGATGCTCACCGACACCGCCGTCGGTGCGGGCTCACCGCCCGGGGCCAGGAAAACCTGATCGCCCTCTCCGATGGCCAATTCGGACGCGGCCGACGCCCGACCAACGGCGATGCACAACAATCCCGCGGAGTCGATCACCAGGCCCGCAACCCCCTGGCCGAGCGAATCGAAAGCTGTCACGACTTCGAAGTTACGAACATCACCTCCGATGGACAGACGCACCCGAACGATCTCGTCACCGAAAGCCGATCGAACGTCGTCGAGCGACACGTTCAGCTGACAGTTGCCGAAGCGGTCGACCCAGAGGACCTCGCACGACAGACCACCGTTCTCTTCGCGGGGAATGGCGACGACACCAGGAAGCAGGGCCCCGGAGTCGATCGGTGTTCCGAGATCGAACAGATCGACACCGTTGCACAGAGCGGCGGCAACCGGTGCCAACACGTCGCGGGCGGCGAAAGTCGAGCCGGGAGCACTCAGGTGGTGTTCCGCGCGGTCCAGCACGACAGCGCGACCAGCACCACCCACGAGGGCGACGCCCGGCGCCAACAATCCATTGTCGGGTCCGAGGAAAACTCCGGCACCATCTGCCACCTCGATACCTACCAATCGTCGATCACCACCGGCACCGGGATCGACGCACGCGATCACCACACCCTCGGTGAGATACGGAACGGCACGAGCCAGAGCAAGCGAAGCGGCCCGCACATCGAACGGGGCGATGCCGTGCGCCAGGTCGATGACGGTGACGTGCGGAGCCTCCTCACGAATGACCGCCTTCACCACGCCCACGTGCTCGGACTCGAGACCGAGATCGGAGATGAAGGACACCGTCGAGAATCGCGACCGCGAGCGATGATCATTTGTCTCGACCATGTCGACAGTGTGTCTCTCCGTCGACGAAACGACGAGGCCTCGACGAAAAAACCGGACGAGAAATGCGACGGGGCCGGTGCCAACCCCCCGATGGCACCGGCCCTGTCGGCGCTGCCCTTGCGGGCGCGTCTTCCGGCTGAATCAGCCGGTGGTCTTGTGACCTGCGCCATACGTTAGGACCCGAAGGGTGGCAAGCAAAGTGTCGGACCGAAAAATTTTCGATGGTTGCACACTGCACGGATGTGCCCCGACTTTCACTAAATGTGTGACCCGCGATGTTCCCCAACCGGTGGCCAGAAACGTCGGAAATCGGGGAAAATCTTCCTCAACTTCGCCCCAGTTCGCGGCCGCGCTCGGTCGCGGCACGCACTGCGTCGATGAAGGCCGTGCGCACGGCATGCCCCTCGAGCACGGCGATACCGGCCGCCGTGGTGCCACCTGGTGATGTCACCCTGGCACGCAGGTCGGCGGGCTGCTCGCCGCCGGCCAGCAACGCGGCCGATCCGGTCAACAGTTGTCGCACCAACGCATCGGCGACGTCTCGTGACAGTCCGGCGGCCACTCCCGCGTCGATCAAGGCCTCGGCAACCAAGAAAAGGTAGGCGGGACCGCTACCGGCCAAACCGGTGACGGCATCGAGGTGCGTTTCGGCGACGCGCAGCACGGTACCCACCGCACCGAGGATCGATCCCGCCCATTCCATGTCGACTTCGGACGCGCGTGTCCCCGCCGCGATCGCCGACGCTCCCTGGCGGACCATGGCCGGCGTGTTGGGCATCGCACGCACCACCGCGACGTGATCGCCGGCGGCTGCTTCGAGGGTGGCGATGGTGACCCCGGCCGCGATGGACAGAACTCGGGTGGCCCCACAGGCAACCGCTCGTGCCACCACCGCCGGAACATCGAGAGGCTTCACCGCGATGACGACGGCCTCGCACTCGGGGATGTCACCGGTGACGTTCACCGCCGGAAACATGGTTCGCAATTGTTGGCGTCGGGCCTCGATCACCTCGACAATCGACAGCCGGGAGGTATCGACCGTGGACGCGGCCAACAGGCCTCCCACCAGCGCGGCACCCATGTTGCCACCACCGACCACCACCAGAGTCGACTTCGAGGCGTTGGACATGACATCACGCTAACGCTCAGGGGCATCCCGTCGGCGCCGACTTCCCGACCGGCGCCGACGAGACATCGACGGGTGGGCGGGACGCACGGGTCACCGGCGATGAAACGGGTCGTCGACGGATGTTTTCAGTCGGCGAAACGCGTGGCGTACCCCAGCATCAACAGCGGTCGGAAGCACTGTTCGACGTGGGCGTACATCGAGCCGACGATGCGGTCGAGTTCGGATTCGGTGAGCCCGATCAACGGAAGATCACCGCGCAGATACACCGCATCCTCGAGGCCCAACGAGAAATGCGCACCGACCAACCGGTCGTTGCGACGCAGCAACTGCTCGTTGAACTCGGCCACGTTCTCCTCGGGAGCCGGCATCACGTAGGTCTCGTAACGCAGGGTGCGCTGACCGAGGGTGATCCAAACGGTGATGAAGTCCTTGGTCTCCCCGCGCATTCGCACGTACCAACGGGCGCGAAACATCGGATCAGGATCGGCGATGTCTATGGCCAAGATCGTCTTGTTCGACGACTTCATGGCCCCGAGCCATTCGTCGATGCGCCGCTCGAGGATCGCGAGCGATTCGTCGTCGAAGAGATCGCTCACGAGCAATTGACGAGGGAGCGGGCCGTGATGTCGGAATACACCCGGCGCAGGCGGGCCGCCGCAAAGCTCCACGTGTAGCGACGACCGCGTTCGGCCGCGGCGGCTCTCATGGACGCGGCCAACGAGGGGTTGCGCAGCAAATGATCGGTGTACGCGGCGAACTGCTCGGGATCACGATCGTTCACCAGGAACCCGGTCGACCCGTGATCGACCAACGACAACAGCCCGCCAACGCCGTTCGCCACCACGGGGATTCCGCAAGCGGCGGCTTCCAGTGCCACCAGGCCGAAGCTCTCCGAACGCGACGGCACCCACACGGCATCGGCGGCTCGGTAATAGGTGGACAACATGTGATGCGCTTGCGGGGCGACGAAGTGAACCTGTTCCTCGAGACCGAGTTCGCTGACGAGCGCGCCCACGCGACGAACCTCGATCTCACCCTCGTGGCCACTGGCCCCGCCGACCACGTACAAACTCGCGTCGGCGCGACCGAGGGCGGCCAAGGCGCGAACTGCCACGTCGACTCCCTTCAAGGGTTGAATGCGACCGACGAACAACAGCACCGGTCCGTCGCCCATTCCCAAGGCGTGGCGCGCACCGCGCCGATCGCCGGGCGTGAAGAACGCGTGTTCCACGCCGGGGGCGACGATCTCGAGCTTGCCGGGAGGCGAACCGTACAGGCGGATGAATTGCTCCTCTTCCTCATCGCAACTGACGCAGATCGCATCAGCGCAACCGATGATCGTCGCCTCGATGCGCTCACGACGCTCCGACTCGGGGTCGCCACCCTCGGCCTTCACCCGCGCCAACGTGTGGAACGTGGTTACCAGCGGAATGCCCAACTCGTGCTTGATGGAATGTCCGGCGACACCCGACAACCAGTAGTTGGCATGCACCAAGTCGGCTCCTCTCGTGCCACGCATGTCGTCGAGAACGAAATCGGTGAAGGGTTCGATGACGGATTCCATCTCTTCTTTGGGAAGGTCGTACGCTCCCGCCGGCACATGGACGACGCGGTGGTTGGGCTCCACCAGAACCTCGCGGGGCAACCCCCGCTTCCAGTCGCGCGTGTACGTGGTGACCGCGACGCCCGCGTGGGCCAGAGCAGCCACCAACTCGCGGACGTACACGTTCATTCCACCGGAGTCACCGACCCCTGGCTGCGCCAGCGGCGAGGTGTGTAAGGACAGCATGGCCACGCGAGTCACAGGATTCTGAAACTACCGGCGGGCGCAAAAACTTCCCGTCCCGGACCCCGAATATCCGGTCTCAGCCCTCCAAGAGAGCGTCGACCGACGCTCCTCCGTCGCGATAACGACGTACGAGTTCGGCCGTCAACGCATCGATACGGTCGAACAACCGACGGCGGATCTCCGACTGCGTGCTCTCGAACGCCCGCAACTCGGCCTCCAGGGATTCGAGAGCCGCATCATCGAGATCGGCCATGTTGTCGAAGCCCAACCGATCACACAGGGCGTCGAACTCGGCGAGAAGCGGGTGGTCCGCGGCAACATCGGTGTCTCGTGGCGGACGAGCGGATCCGGTACTCGGCGCCGGACCGACTCCCGACTTCACGATGTCGAGGGCGGTCACCGCGGAGCCCTCATGACGACCATGACGCACGGCGACCACCAGATCGACGCGACCCTGAGCCAAACGGCGCACGAACGACACCGCGTCCTCGTCTTTGCGCAAGGTCTCGCGTTCGGCGCGCAGATCGGACAACGCCAACGTCTGTAAGTCGGTCGCTTTGCTCGGCTCGCTCATCGACATCCTCCGGACACTGGTGGCAATACTGCCACCTCATCTTTGTCGGTGACGGCGGTCGAACCGAGCACCGCCTCTCCGTTCAACCAGATCCGACAACTCGGCAGAAGGTCGGCGAAGCCCGGACCGAAGCGCCGTACCGCCTCACTCACCACCTCGTCGACCGTGGTCCCCGGCATCTCGGTCGACCCCACTCCGGCGATCTCACGCGCTCGGGCGAACAGTCGAAGAGAAGCCACGTCGCCGAGCGTACCGGCAGTACCGTGGACTCTCGTGACGAGCAACGCACGACGACCGGGTACCCGGGTGCTCGTTCTTCGACACGGGCAGAGCACTTGGAACGCATTGCGTAAATGGCAAGGCCAGGCCGATCCGCCGCTCAGCGATCTCGGTCGATCACAGGCCTGCTCGGCCGCGGGTCTTCTGGCCAACGAATGTCCCCCCTTCGACGCTGTCGTCACGAGCGACCTCGAACGAGCTCGGGTGACCGGTGAGTTGGTCGCCGACATCATCGGTTGCCGACGAGTGTCCACCGACGCGCGGTGGCGCGAGAACCACGCCGGCGAATGGCAGGGACTCACACCCGACGAGATCAATCGCGATTGGCCGGGCTACCTCGCCGACAACCGTCGTCCACCCCACTTCGAGAGCGTGGAGTCGACCATCGAGCGAACCGTCGCGGCGCTTTCGGCCATCGCCACCACGCATCCGAACGGGTGCGTTCTCGTGATCTCGCACGGCGGAGTGCTCCGATTGTTGCGTCAGCATCTCGGCGACCCCGACACCCGCTTCCCCAACCTGGCCGGTGGCTGGTTCGAACACGGGTCCGACGCAACGTGGCGCAACGGCTCGTTGCTCTTTCCGCTCGAACTCATCGCCGACGAACTGCGCAACACCGGCGCGATGGAATGATCCGATGACCCCCGAACCCGCGCCACAGCTCTTCGTTCCGGAACACGTCATCGATCTCGTCCCCGACGAGTCGGCGACCACGACGTCGAAGCCACCGGTCGATCCCCGGGGCGATCCCTTCCGCGTCGAGGTCATCCGTTCCAAGAAGAGGCGTCGCAGCGTCAACGCCCAGATGGTGGGTGACGTGTTACGGATCTCCGTCCCGTCATGGATGAGTGCCGCCGAGGAACAGTCCAGCGTCGCCGACATGGTTCGTCGTTTCCGTCGTCGCCTGGCCACCCGCGACATCGATCTCAGCCATCGGGCCGGTCGTCTCGCGCGCACGTTTTCCTTGCACACGCCGTCGTCCATCGCGTGGGCCGACAACCTCACGTCCGTGTGGGGGCTGTGCACCCCGTCGCAATCCGACATCCGCATCTCCACCCGACTCGTCGGGTTCCCCACGTGGGTCCTCGACTACGTCATCGTCCACGAACTCGTCCACCTGCACGTGACCGGTCACGGTCCCGACTTTTGGGCCCTCGTCAATCGGTACCCGAAATCCGAACGCGCCATCGGATTCCTGATCGCCAAGTCGTCCGATGGCGATGACGATCCGGGCGCTCGATGCTGACCGCGCGACTGGTCGATCGACTCCTCGACGACTCCTACTCGACCGAGACGCGGCGACACGTCTTGGCCCTCACCACCGCGCGACTGACGGCGAACGCCTGCTTCCGGTTCGCACCGCCCTTCCTCGCCAGCATCAGCGACGACTTCGACATCAGCCTGTCGCGTCTCGGTCTGGCGTTGATGATCACCGAATTGGCCATGGGCGCGTCGCCCCTGCTCGGATCGTTCGTCGATCGCATGCGCCGTCGCAGCGCCATGACCGGGGGTTTGCTCGGTATCTCCGCCGCGGCCGTCGTGACGGCATCGAGTCCGAACGTCTGGATTTTCATCGTCGGCATCCTCATGATCAGCGTGGCCAAGTTCTTCTTCGACATCGGTCTGAGTGCCTGGGTGAACGATCACGTGCTCTACGAACAACGCGGTCGTGTCATCGGAATCACTGAAACGTCATGGGCCCTGGGCTTGCTGGTAGGTGTCACCGTCATGGGATTGGTCGCCTCGCAGACGTCGTGGCGGTGGGGCTACGCCGTCGGAGCGGGCGCGGTGGGCCTCATGGCCCTCGTCATCGGGGCGCGTCTCGAACGCCACGATGTCGCGGGTTCGACACGGCAACACGACGCCGTTCGCACACCGATGCCCCGACCCGGATACCTCGTAGTCGCCGCCATGTTTTTTCTCATGGCCTCCAGTCAGGCCATGTTCGTCACCTTCGGCCCGTGGCTCGACGACGAGTTCGGATTCTCCGAGGCTGGTATCGCAGCGGTGGCCTTCGGTTTGGGCGCGTTCGAGTTGTTGGCCTCGGTCACCAGTGCACGCCGCACCGATGCCTGGGGCAAGGAGCGCAGTGCCATGGCCGGCGCGATGTTGATCGCTCCCGCCGGAGTGCTGCTGGCCGTTTTGCACACCCAACAGGTTCCGGGGCTCTTGATGCTCGGACTGTTCCTGCTCGGTTTCGAGTTCGCCATCGTCAGCCTGTTGCCGCTGGCGGCCAACCTCATTCCCGACGCCCCCGGGCGCGGGCTGGGCATCGTGCTGGCCGGCGGGATGCTCGGCCGGGCCAGCATGTCGGTGGTCGCCACTGCGACCTACGACCGGTTCGGCATCGAGGTCCCCGCACTGGTTGGTGCCTGCCTGGCCCTCTGCATGATCGTTTGTCTGATGATCTTCAGCCGCGATAGCCGTTCGTGATCGGCAGACGACGATCCTTCCCGAAGGCCTTCTCGCTGACGCGCACCCCGGGCGGGCATTGACGTCGCTTGTACTCGTTCAGATCCACCAAGCGGGCGATACGGCGAACGACGTCCTCGGGATGTCCCATGTCGATGATCTCCGCTGCCGTGCGGTCCTGCTCGACGTAGAGCGACAGAATCGGGTCCAAGATGTCGTACGGCGGCAGGCTCTGATCGTCGCGCTGGTCGGGACGTAGTTCGGCCGACGGCGGTTTGGTCAACACCGACTCGGGGATGATCACCCGGCCCGCTCGTTCGTTCACGTAACGACTGATCGCGAACACGTCCAGCTTCAACACGTCCTTGATCACGGCGTAACCGCCGACCGAGTCTCCGTACATCGTGAAGTAACCCACGGCCATCTCGCTCTTGTTGCCGGTGGTCAGCACCATCCATCCGAGCTTGTTCGACAGAGCCATCAGAATCTGGCCGCGGCACCGACTCTGCAGGTTCTCCTCGGTCAGGTCCGCGTCACGACCCTCGAAGCTGGGTTCGAGGACGTCGAGATACGACTGGAACACCGGCTCGATCGAGATCGTGCGGATGTCGATACCCAGAGCCGAGGCCAACTCGTGAGCATCGGTCTTCGAGCCCTCCGATGAGTACCGCGACGGCATGGACACGCCGTGCACGTGATCGGCGCCCAACGCCTCGACGGCCACTGCGGCCACCAGCGACGAGTCGATGCCACCCGACAACCCGATCACCACATCGGTGAACTTGTTCTTGCGCACGTAATCGCGGGTACCCGACACCAAGGTTTCGAACATCTCCTCGGAGCGGCCCAATACGGGTGCGATGGTCGACACCTTCGGAGCATCCACGTCGAGATCGACCACCATCAGATCGGGGACGAACTGAGGGGCGCGGGCCAACACGTTGCCCCGCGCATCGAACACCATCGATGCTCCATCGAAGACCAATTCGTCCTGCCCTCCCACCTGATTGACGTACGCGATGGCGCACGCGTTGTCGCGGGCACGTTGCGACAACATGCGCTCACGCTCAGCCAACTTGCCGACGTGGAACGGGGAACCGTTGATGTTGATGTTCACGCGCGCACCGAGCGCGGCCTGCTCGGACACCGGACCATCGGGGTGCCAGATGTCCTCACAAATCGAAATCCCGACCTTCACCCCACTCACCTCGACCACTCGATGATCGCCTCGGCCGGGTTCGAATGTGCGTTCCTCGTCGAAGACGTCGTAGTTCGGCAACAAGCGCTTGTGATAGACGCTTTTCACGGCACCGTTCGCGCACACGGCGGCGGCATTGTGAATGCGCGGGCGACCCGAACCCGGATCGTGACCTTGGCCGACATCGACGAAACCGATGACTGCGACGCACCGAGTGGTCAGCGCCGCCAATTCCTCGAGAACCGCCCGATTGTCGCGTACGAAACCGGGCTTGAGCACCAGATCCTCGGGTGGGTAACCGATGATGCTCAACTCGGGGAAGGCCACCAGGTCGCATCCGGCGTCGACGGCCCGTCGATATGCGTCGATGATCAGGGCACGGTTACCGGTCAAATCACCGACGGTGGGGTTCAACTGGGCCAAGCCGATGCGAAGATTCGCCACGTCGCCGAGGCTAACGGCGACCCCAACTGACGGCGAGGTGAATCGAACCGCCGCCCGTGACGGTCGTCCGACGAGTGGTGCCACCCCCGCGACAGGGTCGTTTCACACAGCGTTCACAATTGGGCAACGGCGGGGAAACGCCCTCCTGCGACGCTCGGCTCGCCCCAAAACCAAACGGCTCTGCCGAATTCATACACGGAGGACCCCATGGCCTATCAAGCCGAGTACATCTGGATAGACGGTACCGAGCCGACACCTCTGTTGCGCTCTAAGACCAAGATTCTCGCCGACGACGTCACTTCTCCTCCGGTGTGGGGCTTCGACGGCTCTTCGACCAATCAGGCGCCCGGCGATAAGTCCGACTGTGCGTTGCAGCCGGTCTTCTCCTGCCCGGACCCCATCCGAGGTGGTGACAACATCCTCGTGCTGTGCGAGGTCATGCTCGCCCAATCGAACCGTCCCCACCCGACCAACACCCGCGCCGCCTGCGCCAAAGTCGCCAAGAAGTTCGCCGCCAGCGAAATGATTTTCGGTATCGAGCAGGAGTACACGATGTTGCGCATCGACGGCAGTCCGTTCGGCTTTCCGAAGGACGGCTTCCCCGAACCGCAAGGTCCGTACTACTGCGGAGTCGGCGCCGGTCGGGTCGTTGGTCGCGACATCATCGAAGAGCACACGCAGGCATGTCTCGACGCCGGTCTCCTCATCGAGGGAACCAACGCCGAAGTGATGCCGGGTCAGTGGGAGTTCCAAATCGGTGCGGCCGACGCGCTCACGGTGTCGGATCACCTGACCGTCGCTCGATGGCTCCTGCATCGGATCGCCGAGGACTACGACGTGGTCATCTCGTTGGCCGCCAAACCCCAAAAGGGTGACTGGAACGGTGCCGGAGCGCACACCAACTTCTCGACGAAGGCCATGCGCAACGACAAGGACATGAAGGCCATCACCGCCGCGTGCAACGCGATCGGCAAGAAGGTCATGGAGCACGTCACGAACTACGGGCACGACATCGAGAGTCGACTCACCGGTAAGCACGAGACCGCCCCGTGGAACAAGTTCAGTTTCGGCGTGTCCAACCGAGGCGCGTCCATCCGCATCCCGTGGCAGGTGGAAAAGTCGGGCCGCGGCTACGCCGAGGACCGTCGACCCAACGCCAACATGGATCCGTACACCGTCACCCGCCTCCTCATCGAGACGGTCTGCGGCTGATCGAACACCCGGTCCCGTGACCGGAAAATCGAGTGCGGGGGTCGGGGCAACCCGACCCCCGCGACGTTTCCCCGCTCGTACACCGAATCACCCGTGCCAATTCGGGCTTCAATTGGCAGACTGAGGGGATGACCATGCTGCAGCAACAGCGTGACTACGTGCTCCGCACCGTCGAGGAACGCGGCGTCCGACTGATTCGCCTGTGGTTCACCGATGTTCTGGGCAACCTGAAGAGCTTCGCCATCAGCCCGGCCGAACTGGAGAACGCCCTCGAGGACGGCATGAGTTTCGACGGTTCATCGATCGATGGTTTCTCGCGCGTACAGGAGAGCGACGTGCTGGCCATCCCCGACGCCAACACCTTCGTCATGTTGCCCTGGGCCGACGGAGCCGCGCCCGAGGCTCGAGTGTTCTGCGACATCCACAATCTGGACGGCTCGCCGTTCAGCGGTGACCCGCGTCAGGTGCTGCGTCGCAACCTCGACAAGGCCCGCGCCCGCGGACTCGACTTCCTCATCGCACCCGACATCGAGTTCTTCTACTTCGCGCCACCCGAGGACGGTCAGCCCCCTCGCCCACTCGATGAGGCATCCTTCTTCGATCTCACCACCACCGACGTGACCGGGAATCTGCGCAAGGAGACCATCCGCACGCTCGAAACCATGAGCATCCCTGTCGAGTACTCCTTCCACGAGGACGCTCCGTCACAACACGAGATCGACCTACGCCACACAGATGCGTTGAACATGGCCGACAGCGTCATGACCTTCCGCTTGGCCGTAAGGGAGGTGGCTGCGGCTCAAGGAGTACACGCCACGTTCATGCCCAAGCCCCTCGAAGGCGTTCAAGGCAGCGGCATGCACCTGCACCTGTCGTTGTTCAACAACAATGGTACCGACGACGCCAGCAGTAACGCGTTCTATTCGGCTGACGACGCCTACAACCTGTCCGACACCGCCAAGAAGTTCATGGCCGGTCTGCTGTTCCACGCCAGCGAGATCACGGCCATCACCAACCAGACGGTGAACAGCTACAAGCGCTTGGTGCCCGGCTTCGAGGCGCCGGTCCACGTGTCTTGGGCTCGCAACAACCGTAGCGGCCTCATACGCGTTCCCGTCCCCAAGCGCGCGAACCCATCGGCGACCCGCATCGAGTATCGCTCGCCGGACCCGGCCTGCAATCCGTACCTGGCCTTCTCGGTCATCCTCGCCGCCGGTCTTCGCGGCGTCGAGCAGAATTACGAACTTCCCGCCGAGGCCGATGCCAATCTGTTCGAGATGGGTGACGCCGCACTGCACAAATTGGGGATCGAGCAATTGCCGCAGTCATTGTCCGAGGCGTTGAGGGTCATGGAGTCGTCGTCGCTCGTGCACGAGGCCCTGGGCGAGCACATCTTCGAATGGTTTCTTCGTAACAAGAGATCCGAATGGCGTGGCTACAAGACGCAGGTCACGCCGTTCGAACTGCAGAGATATCTGAAGAGCATCTGAGGACCGACCATGGATCTGATCGCCGTCTTCCCCGAGAACCCGTCGCCCGATCTGGCGCGCACGCTCGATCTGGCCGGCTACCGCTGGAAGGCGTTTCCTTCACCCGACGCGATCACCAAAAGCGAACCCACCGATGGCTGGTTGGGTGCGATCGTCATGGCCGACACCGACATGGACGGTGCGTGGGCCGTGTGTCGGTCATTGCGAAAGCGCGACGCGCTCATGGTCCCGTTGCTGTTGCTCGTGACCGGGGCGCAATTGGACGAACTCACCTTGCGCGACGAATTGTTCGACGACTTCTGCTTGTTACCTTTCCACCCGCGCGAACTGGAAGCGCGCCTGCGTCACGTGTTCGCTCGCGTGTCGGTCAATTCCAAACCCGACACGGTGGACTACGGCGGACTGGTCCTCAACCTCGAGACGTATCAAGCATCGATCGACGGTCGCCCGCTCGACCTCACCTACATGGAGTACGAGCTGTTGAAGTTCCTCACTCAGAACCCCGGAAAGGTCTTCACGCGTGAGATTCTGTTGTCGCGAGTGTGGGGATACGACTACTACGGGGGTGCACGAACCGTCGACGTTCACATTCGTCGACTACGGGCCAAGCTGGGCGAGGAACACGCGAATCTCATCCAAACAGTTCGCAGTGTCGGCTACCGATTCGGTCAGTCTCGTTGGGGTCACTGAACCGTCACTGCGACGAGCGAGTTCACGGTGACATGAGCCAACCCGTCGGGCACGGGCACCACGTGTGGTACCGCGATCACCCGACATCCTGCGGCCCGCGCCGAACGCACACCCGTGGGTGAATCCTCGATCGCCACGCAATGCGTCGGATCGACACCCAACTTCGCCGCGGCCGACAGATACGGCTCGGGGTGAGGCTTGCCCCGTCTTACCTCATCACCCGCCACCGACGTGGTGAAGCTTCCGGGCGGCAGACACATCACCACCTCGTCGGCGAAACGACGCCACGACATGGTCACCAGAGCGGTGGGAATGCCGGCCGCGACCACCGCGGCCAACAACTCCCGTGCGCCCGGTCGCCACGGAACCGCCTCACGTAGTCGCGCCACCACTCGATCCAACAACATCTCGACGATGTCGTGCGGCGCCAGGTCGATGTTCCCGTTGTGAGCGATGTACCGCGCCGCATCGAGGAGATCGAAACCGACCACGGCTTTGGCATGCTCGGTCGACCACGAACCGCCGTGCATCTCGACCACCTCGAACTCGCTGGCGATCCAGTACGGCTCGGTGTCGACGATCGTGCCGTCCATGTCGAACAGAACGGCGGCGGGCCGCCCCAACTCAACGGGCATCGTCGAGTTTCTGGATACGACGACTGATGCGCGCGTGACTCCTGAGCATCTCGTCGAGCCTTGGATGCGTGATGTTTCCGTCACGAACCACCACTCGCCCGTTCACGATGGTGTGCCGGGCACCAACGGGTCCACAACGCAACCACGCCTCCACCGGGTCGGCGATGGCGCCGGCGAACGACGGTCCGGTGAGCGACCACACCGCGATGTCGGCCACGGCACCCACGCTCAACTCGCCGATCTCTCCGACGCGGCCGAGACAACCCGCACCACCGTTAGTGGCCATCTCCAAGGCCATGCGCGCGGTACCCGCGTGGGCGCCGTTGCGAAGTTTGGCCAGCAACATCGCCTGGCGCGCCTCCAGCCACATCGACGCCGAGTCCGCCGACGACGAACCATCGACACCGAGACCCACCTTGGCCCCCGCCGCCCGCAGGTCGACCACCGGCGAGATACCCGACGCCAGGATCAGGTTCGAACTCGGGCAGTGCGCGACACCGATACCCGCCGCCCCCAAGCGCTGCACCTCGTCGTGGTTGGGCATCACACAGTGCGCCACCCAGGTGCGGCTGCTGCACCACCCGGTTCGCTCGAGGTACTCCATCGGTCGGCACCCGAAAGTGGCGATGGAGAAATCGTCGTCCTCAGCGTTCTCCGCGAAGTGCGTGTGCAGACGCACGTCGAGTTTCTCGGCCAACTCCGCCGAGCGAACCATCAATTGCTCGGTCACGCTGAACGGCGAACACGGTGCGAGGGCCACTCGGGTCATCGCACCGAAGGAAGGGTCGTGGTGTCGCTTCACCGCTGCCTCGCTGGCCGCCAGAATCTCGTCGTCGTCGGCCACCACGTCGTCGGGCGGCAGACCACCATCTTTCTCGCTCAACGACATCGAGCCGCGGGTGGGATGGAATCGCATGCCCAACTCGTGGGCGGCCTCGATCTCGGCGGTCAACAGGTCGCCGGCGCCGTGCGGGTGCAGGTACAGGTGGTCGGTGGAGGTCGTGCAGCCCGACAGCACCAATTCAGCCAATCCCACGTATGCACTGACGTGAACGGCCTCCTCGTCGATGGCGCGCCACAGCGGATACAACGACTGCAACCACCCGAACAACGGCTTGTCGGTCATGGGCGGGAAGGCCCGCGTGAGGTTCTGGTAGATGTGATGGTGCGTGTTCACCAGACCCGGCGTGACCAGACAATCGGTGGCGTCGACGAACTCGCGCGCCGACGGAACCGGATCGACCGACGAGCCGATGGCACTGATACGACCACCAACGACAGCGATCCATCCTCCGGGGATTTCGCGCCGGGCACCATCGACGGTGGCTATGTGCAGGGCGTTGCGAACGACCAAATCGACCTGATTCATTCGGGGTCCTCCTCCAGCGAGTCGAGAATCTCGACCAGGTGAGCATTCGTGGTACGGGGATTGACGATGCAGAAGCGCAACACGGTTTCTCCGTTCCATGAACTGGGCACGACGAACGACTCGCCACCATGCAACTGGGTATCACTCCACCGCCGATAGTGATCCTGTGACCAACCGACACGTCGGAACACCAGGATGCTGAGATCCGGCTCGAGCAGCAACTCCAAGTACGGGCGTCGTCGAATCTCCTCGGCACCGAAACGGGTGGTGTCGAGCGTCCTCTCCATGGCCACGGTGTACGCGTCACTTCCGTGGGTGGCCAAACTGAACCACAAGGGCAGTCCGCGCGCACGTCGGGACAGGTGGTGGGCCACGTCGGCCGGATTCATCTCCATCCAAGGCTTCGTTTCGTCTTGCTCACCGTGCAGCACGTCGAGATACTCGGCGTGTTGAGTGTGGGCGCGCCGACCGTCGTGGATGTTCCGGTACAGCAAGGCACAACTGTCGTAGGGACCGAAAAGCCACTTGTGCGGGTCGACGATGAAGCTGTCGGCACACTCGATCCCCGTGAAGAGATGACGAACGCTCGGAGCGCACAAGGCGGCGGCCCCGTAGGCGCCGTCAACGTGGAACCACACTCCGTGAGCTTGGGCCACATCGGCCACGGCGGCCAGATCGTCCACCATCCCCAGATTCGTGGTGCCCGAGGTGGCCACGATGGCGAAAAGGCGATCACGGTCCGCGCTGTCGAGCGCTGACATGGTGGCCCCGAGCGCCGCACCATTCAGACGACCTTTCTCATCGGCGGGTACCACCTCGATGTCGGCGTCCATCGCTCGCGCCGCTTGTTTCACCGACGAGTGTGCGCCGCTGGACGCGACCATCAAGCCGCGGGTGCGATCGTGTCGTCCCGCGGCCCGTTCGCGCCATCGATGTCGGGCCGCGATGAGCGCCGACAGATTCCCCGCCGTTCCGCCGCTCACGAACACACCGCCGGCCGAGGCGGGGAAGTCGGCGAGGTCGGCGATCCAGCGCAACACTTGATTCTCGGCGAACACCGCGCCGGCGCCCTCCAGCCACGAACCGGTGTAAATGCTGCCGGCCGACACCACCATGTCGAAGATGATGGAGGCCTCGGTGGGTGCCCCCGGGACGAAGGACAAGAACTTGGGGTGGTCGACCGAGATGCAGGCGGGCGCCAGAACGTCGGTGTAGAGGCGCAACGCCTCGGCACCTCCGATACCCGACGGGGTGATGGTCTGGCCGACCTGCAGCAACATCTGCTCATAGGGAATCGGCGCATCCAACGGCGGCGGGTCGATACGAATTCGATCGATCGCGTAGCGCAGGGCTTGGCTCGCCAGCCGAGCCATCTCGGCGTCAGGAGTGTGCACGCCTCACATTCTGCCAGTGTGGATCGACTCCGTAGCCGATCACCGAACGGACGGCGTGACGGTCAGTTGTTCAGTTCGAGAAGTTCACTGCCCTCGTGACGGGCTTCGCCGTCTTTCCACAGCAAATGTCCGAGAAGAGCCGCGAGCCCGGCCATGGACAAACCAACCACGACGGGGAAACCGATGAGGGCGATGATCAGCACGATTGCTCCGGCCATGGTCTGAAACTACTTCTTGGCGCGCCGAGGGGGCGACTTCTTGTTGGTGGACTTCTTCACCGACACCTTCTTCTTCGCCGACACCTTCGTCGCGCCGGACTTGGTGACCGACTTCTTCACCGACACCTTCGTCGCGACCGGCTTCGGTGCGGCCACGGGCTTGTAGGCCCAGGCTTCGATCTCGACCGAGCCACCAAAGGGCAGCGCCGCCACACCGATGGTGGAGCGCGCCGGGCGAGCACCAGCGAAACCAGCCACGTAGGCCTCGTTGAACGTGGCGAAGGTGTCCATATCGGTGAGGAAGCACAACGTCTTGGCGATGTCGTTCAGGGTGCAGCCCTGTTCCTTCAGGCGCTCTTTCAGGTTCTTCACCGCCTGCGTGGTTTGGGCCGACACACCACCGGTGACCAGGGCACCGTCCTTGATGCCGAGTTGACCGGAAACGATCACCCAGTCGCCGGCACGCACGACCGGGGTGTAGGGACCGAGGGGGGCGGGAGCCTTTTTGGAAGCCATGTTTCGATGCTAGCGATGGATGTCTCGACCACGTCAACGAGACAACCACATCGCCGCGCCACAGGTCAGCGAAACAGGGGCCACCGTGACCGGTGGCCACCGTGGCGCCACGCCGCAGCCGCGACGGCGGCGAACACGGCGTCACTTCCGTTCACTGGTGGACCATCATCGTCCACCAAGGTGACGTCGACGCGCGGGGTGTCCACGGCACGCAGCACACCGAAGGAACGAACGGTGAGGTCCAGCGGAACTCCGTCGCTGCTCACGGCCAGACCCTCCGACCGCACCCATCCGAGCGCCATGTGCGTTGCGCCGATGGCGTACGAACGAAGTACCACCTCGTCCAGAATTCGTCCGGCGTTCACGTTCACGGTCACCACATCATCGGTCACCGTGGCCCAGGCCTGGGCCCCATTGGGTGCCGTCACGTGGTCGCCTCTCTCACCGGGGTCCGTCACCGATGCGCGCATCACGGCGACCTCGGCCCAACCCGCCGCGCGAAGACTCATCGACGTCCGGGGACCGACCACATCGTGTTCGACCACGGTCCAATCCGGGGCGAAACGGGCGATCGACTCCACCAGGCCCTCGGTGCGCACCGCGTGCATCACGCCCGAACCATCGGCGCGCACCGCCAAGGACATCGGTGGTCTTTTCGGCCCGGAACGCACCACGTCCTCGCGCGTCAGCAACACCCGAACCGCGCGACCGTTCTCGTCGGCCAATCGACGCGCAACCTCACGCAACTCCGAACTCGTCTTGCCCCCGAAGGCGCCACCGTTGTTGAGTGGGCCATGGGCTCGTCCACCGGGCTCGCACCATGCCGCGTCGGGTTCCACGTACGCGGGCTCCACCCACGTGGTGCACAACGTGTGCGACCACTCGCCATCGACAACCGGTAACGGCCAGTCGATGGCCACGGTGGACTTGCGTCCCTGCACGGTGCCGGCCAAGCGGCGCGCAGAGGCGATGTCGTCGGCCACGTGCCACGTGCCATCCAACGCGCGCAACGCCACCAACGCGTCGCGGGGCGCGATGTCGTCGGCGAATCCACCGGCACCCTGCGCCACTTGTGGTCCGACCTCCTGATGCGTCCCTCCCTCGATCGCCGCACGCTCGGATGCCCGCGCCATGTCACGGTCGCCACTGATCCGGCGTGAGCCACGTCGCACGGCCACAGCCTCTTCGATGGTCTGCCAGCCGGTGCAACGACACGTGTGCGCGAGCATCGCCTTCGTGAAAGACTCGTGATCGTCCTCGACCTTGGCCTCCAAACGCATGATGATTCCGGGCGAACAGAAGCCACATTGGCTCCCTCCGGTGGCGCACAAGGCGTCACCCCACGCCCGACGCGTGACATCGGTGAGACCTTCGAGTGTGGTGACTTCGCGTCCGTTCACCCGGGTCACCGGCGTCACGCACGACACCCGCGGTTCACCATCCACCCAGACGGTGCAGCAGCCGCATTGACCTTGGGGAGCGCAACCATCCTTGGCCGCGGTCAGTCCCGCCTCGTCGCGAAGCACCACCAACAGGCTGCCCGTCGAACCGGTCTCGAACGGTTCACCGTTCAAGATGAATGAGATTCCCGACACGCGACCATTGTCGCACCACGTGACCGACGGTCACGACTCTGCGAGAACTACCGTCCTGGTCATGTTCGACGAGCAACGCGCAATCGACCGACGTTCGATTCTTCGGATCGCCGCGGCGGGGATGTCCGGCTTGGCGTTGAGTCGCGTGTTGTCGGCCTGTGGCGGGTCGCCCTCCTCCACCGGGCCCGACGGACCGATCGATACGACCATGTCCATCGTTCAGCGCTGGGTTCCCGATCAGTTGGGTCCGGGCTTTCAACGCCTGCCCATCTCGTTGGCCGACGACGCCGGCCTGCTGACGCGCGGGCCCGCCGAACTGACCGGCCGGGTGATCAGCTTTCTCGACGACAGCGTGGTGGCCGACGACTTGGTGGCCGTGCGTCGATCTCTCGGAGAAGGAACCGCACCGTTCTGGGTCTTCGAGACCGCCATCGATCGACCCGACATCTACGCCCTCATCGTGGAAGGAGGCCCCGATGATGGTGCGTCGTTGCAGGTGCGCGAGGCCGCGAGCCTGGTGGTGCCCCGCCCCGGCGAGTCGTTGCCGGGTTTCGACACTCCCACGTTCGACGATGCGCGCGGAGTCGAACCGCTGTGCAGTCGGCTTCCCCAGCCCTGCCCGTTTCACGACGTGACCTTGAACGAGGCATTGGCCTCGGGGCGGCGAGTGGTCTATCTCGTGGGCACCCCGGCCCATTGCCAAACCGGCGTGTGCTCACCGATTCTTGACGGCACGATCCCACTCGGCGACGAGTTCACCGACACCGTGTTCGTGCACGCCGACGTTTACGCCGACAAGGCGGGCACGGCGGTGGCACCAGCCGTGGACGCACTGTCGTTGACCTTCGAACCGGTGCTGTTCGTCGTCGACACCACCGGCCTGATCACCCATCGCTTCGAGGGAGTGTGGCACCCCGACGAGGTGCGCGCGGCGCTCAGCTGAAGGACTGACCGCAGCCGCAACTACGGGTGGCGTTGGGGTTCGTGATGTTGAAGCCCGCCTGGTTGAGGCCGTCCTTGTAGTCGAGTGTGGCGCCCAGCAACAGTTGCGCCGAGGCGGGATCGACGACCACCTTGACGGCCTCGCCGTAGACGGCCTGCTCGTCATCGTCGGTGATGTCGCTGTCGAAGAACATCTCGTAGGAGTAACCACTGCAACCGCCGGGACGCACGGCGACCCGGAGGGCCATATCGGTTGCACCTTCGGCCTCGAGCAGTTCTTTGACCTTGACCGCCGCGGAATCGGTGAGGGTGATCACGATGTGCCTCCTGAGTTACACGGCGGGTTCACCGCCTCGGAACACCTAAGACTTTACCGGTCGGTGGTCGGCGAGACGAGGGGTGGTCACACGATTTCGGTCACCAACCGACCGAATTCCTCCTCGTCGACGCCGGTACCATGAGGCCATGGCGCGCCGATCCGCCCCTCCCACCATGGATGAGGTGACGAATCTCCTCCGTTGCGTGATCGACCCTGAATTGGGCAGTGACGTGGTGGACCTGGGCATGGCGCGGTGCCTCGAGATCACCGACGACGGCCGGGTTCTGATCGAGGTGAAACTCACCATCGGCGGATGCCCCTTGCGGGCCCAGATCAAGAAAGACATCGAGACCCGCATCGCCACGCACCCGGGCGTCTTCGCCGTGAAGATCGAGTGGGGCGAGATGAACTCCGACGAGCGCTCGGCCGCCATGTCCAAGGCCCGGTGGAACGCCAAGGAGAACGCCACCGACACCGCCGTGCCGAACGCCACGCGCGTGTTGGCGATCGCCTCGGGCAAGGGTGGCGTGGGCAAGAGTTCCGTGACGGTGAATCTGGCTGCCGCCATCGCGGCGCAGGGGTACACGGTGGGCGTGCTCGACGCCGACATCTGGGGTTTCTCGGTGCCCCGCATGTTGGGCCTCGACCAGCGTCTGGAAGCCGAGGCGAACGAGGCCACTGGTCGCCCGATGATCCAGCCCAACCAACGCCGCGTGGGCGACGGATTACTGAAGGTGGTCTCCACCGGATTCCTGGTCGAGAACGAGAGCACCGCATTGATGTGGCGGGGTCTGATGCTCACCAAGGCCGTGGAGCAGTTCCTCAACGACGTGGCATGGGGCGACATGGATTACCTGTTCATCGACATGCCACCGGGCACCGGCGACGTGCAGATGGGTCTGGCCCGCATGTTGCCGCGCACCGACGTGGTGATTGTCACCACTCCGGCGGTCAGCGCACAGAAGGTCGCCATCCGAGCCGCCGACATGGCGCGACGGTCGTTCCTACGAGTGGCCGGCGTCATCGAGAACATGAGCGAGTTCGTGTGCAGTCACGGCGAGTCGTACGCGTTGTTCGGTCGCGGCGGTGGCGAGGCGTTGGCCGACGAGATCGGGGTGCCGTTGCTCGGTCGAGTTCCCATCGAGCCCGCGGTGGCCGATGGCGGTGACTCCGGCGAACCCGTGTCTTTGGTGGGCGAAGGTCCGGCCGCTCGCGCGTTCCGCGACATCGCCACGCTCATCATCACCGAGACGGTGCCGCCGGTTCAGATGGCCGGATGCTCGGCTCGCGTGGAGTCGGTGACGGCGGTGGCCGTCAATCGCCGCACGGCCTGACGGATCAGATCTCGCCCTTGGGTTCGGTGGCGTCGGTGTCCACCACCGGGCCCCGTCGTCCACCGGTGGTGTGTCCGCCCATGGGATTCGTCCGCACCACGAAGTTGCCGGCTTTTACGCGCCTCATCACGTAGGCCCGCACCAATGCGCGCGTCGGCGGGAACAGCATCAAGATGCCGAACACATCGCTCAAGAAACCCGGAGTCAACAGCAACGCCCCGGCACCCAGGATCAACACGCCGTCCACCATCTCCTTGGCGGGGATCTGCCCCGAGGCCAACGTCTGGTTGAAGCGCAACCAGGTGCGCATGCCCTCACGCCTCACCAACCACGATCCGACGAGACCCACCAAGACGATCACTCCGAGCGTGTTGAAAAATCCGATGGTCGAACCCACACGGATGATCGTGTACAGCTCGGCGATCGGTACCACCACGAACAGCAACAGCAAGATCACGCGTTCACCCTAGCCAGCACTGTTCGCCCGGCTCCGTCGCCTCTCTCGGCGCGCCGATAGCGTCGCGTCCATGCCCGCCGACACCAACGAGTCCGCCTCGCGGCCACCCAGTGTCGACGCCTTGGCCCGTTCCATCGCCCACGTCGGCCTACCGCACCCGCTTCTCGTCGACGCGGCGCGTCGCGCCATCACCGCGGGGGATCCGGCTCGGGCCGAGAGCATCGCGCGCGATACCGCCGAGGCGCTCTTGGTGCCCGTCATCAACGGTACCGGCGTGATCGCCCACACCAACCTCGGCCGAGCACCGGTGGCCATCCACCAAAACGCGCGCGCTCAGAACCTCGAATTCGATTTGCGCACCGGTCAGCGTGGCAGTCGCCAAGAAGGTATCGGTCGTCTCATCGCTCTGACGTGTGGCGCCGAGGATGCCTTGGTGGTGAACAACAACGCTGCCGCCGTGATGCTGGTGTTGGCCGCGCTGGCCGGTGGACGCGACGTGGCCGTCAGTCGCGGCGAAAGTGTCGAGATCGGTGGAGGCTTCCGCGTACCCGAGGTGATGGAGCAGTCGGGGGCTCGTCTGGTGGACGTGGGTACCACCAATCGCACGCGATTGAACGACTACCGCAAGGCCATTGCGCACAAGAAGAACGACGTTGCCATGGTGCTCAAGGTGCATCCGTCCAACTATCGCGTGGAGGGTTTCGTCGAGGAGACCTCGGTGCACGAATTGTCGTCACTCGGCGTGCCGGTGGTGGCCGACATCGGATCGGGTCTGCTGGATGCCGCGTGCCCGTGGTTGCCCGATGGCCCACCTGGCTGGTTGAACGGTGAACCGGCCGCCCGTCAGACCTTGGCCGCCGGAGCCGATCTCGTCACCTTCAGCGGTGACAAGTTGATGGGCGGCCCGCAAAGTGGGATCATCGCCGGTCGTGCCGACCTGGTGAAGGCGTGCGCTACGCACCCCTTGGCCCGCGCGTTGCGGCCCGGCGGTCTGGTGCTGTCGGCATTGCATCACACGGTGCTCGCCTACCTGGCGCGCACCGCCACCATCGACATTCCGTTCTGGCGCATGGCCGCCTCACCGTGGACCACGCTGCGCACGCGCGCCGAGGCGATCATCGCCACGGCCGGACGAGGCGCGGTGGCCGACTGCGATTCGCTCCCCGGTGCCGGCAGCACGCCGGGTGCATCCATTCCCTCGGTGGCCATCACGTTGGACGGTGATCATCTCGTCGCGCTGCGCACGGCCAATCCCCCGCTCATCGCCCGTGTCCGCGACGACGTCACCCTCATCGACGTGCGCACGATCGATCCCTGCGACGACGGCGTGGTCGCCTCCATACTGCGTTCACTCGACTGACATGCGCGTCTTCGCCACCGCCGGTCACGTGGACCACGGCAAGTCGACCCTGATCAAGACGCTCACCGGCACCAACCCCGATCGATGGGCCGAGGAGCAGGAGCGCGGGCTCACCATCGATCTCGGTTTCGCACACCTGGAAACCGCCGACGGCCGACACATCTCGTTCATCGACGTGCCGGGGCACGTGCGTTATCTCGGCAACATGCTGGCCGGCGTGGGCGGTATCAACGGCTGTCTGTTCGTGGTGGACGCCAACGAGGGATGGATGCCCCAGACCGAAGAGCACTTGCGCATCCTTCACCTCACGGGCGCACCGGGCGGCGTGGTGGCTCTCACCAAATCGGACCTCTGCGACGCCGACCATCTGGAACTGGTCTCGCTGGAGGTGATCGACCACGTGGAGGGCACGTTCTTGCAGGGAGCTGCCATCATCCCGGTGTCGGCCACGACCGGTGCCGGCATGACCGAACTCGTCGACGCCCTCGCCGCGCTGGCCCACTCCACACCTGCGTCGGTCGACCGTGGTCGACCACGCTTGTTCGTCGATCGCGTGTTCGCGGCCAAAGGAAGCGGCACCGTGGTCACCGGAACGTTGCGCGATGGTTCGTTCGCCGTGGGTGATCACGTGGTGGTGGGCCCTCGCCAACGGGAAGCGCGTATTCGCGGTGTCCAGACGTTGGGTGAAAATGTCGAGCGCATCGCACCGGGCCATCGCGTGGCGTTGAACCTGGCCGGCGTCGATCATCGCGAGATTCGACGCGGTGACGTCGTGGTCAAACCCAACCAATGGTTCCACAGCAATCGCGTCGACGTGCATCTACAGGTGTTGGACTCTCTCGGACACCGGGTGTCGCGACGGGGTGCGTACACCGTTCACGTCGGAAGCGACGAGATTCCCGCGCGCCTGCGGGTGATCGGTCCCGAGTCGATCGGACCGGGCGAGTCCGCCTTCGTGCGTCTGCACTTGGATCGCCCCGTTCCCCTTCTGCCCGGGGACCATTTCATCCTGCGTGAGAGCGGCCGCCGCGAAACCGTCGGCGGAGGTCAGGTGTTGGACGTGGATCCCGTGCGGCCAGCATCTCGGGCCACCCCCGATACCGATTGGCGACGAGTGGTGGCCGAGCGCGGACCGATCACCGTGCACGACCTGTCTCTGCTCACTGGCGAGTCGATCGCACCCACTGTTGGCCAGTGGGTGATCGACCAGTTGCGCTTCGAGGCGATGCGAGACGACGTCGCGAAACGCATCGCCAGCTCGGGAGCCGAGGGTCTCGACGTGGCCGTGTTCGACGACATCGAACGCGCCATGATCGACTCCCTCGACGGTGTGGCGATCGACAACGGACGGATTCGGGTGAGGGGCACCACCGACCCGTTGTTGGAACATCCGGTGATCGGACGACTGCGATCGGGAAACTGCGCTCCCCCCACTCCTTCCGACATCGGTAACGCCGACCTGCGTCGACTGGCCAAGTTGGGTGTGCTGTTCGAACGCGACGGCGAGTGGTTCCATGTCGACGCATTGGAAACCGCGAGAAGCACCGCACGAGAATTGCTGACCACTCACCCCGACGGGTTCACACTCTCCCAGTTCCGTGACTCCCTCGGCATCACCCGCAAGCACGCGGTTCCGTTGGCCACCGAACTCGACGCCCGTGGAATCACTCGCCGACGCGACGACGTGCGCATCGCCGGCCCGCGCCTGTGATCAGGCGATGTGACGAAACGTCAAGTTCACGCGCGGCTCGGTCACCTTGGTGGTCTTGGGCAACTCGTGCACCCAGCAATGCTGGGTGAGCCCGCGCATCACCAACACCGAACCCGGCTCGAGAGCGATCTCCACCACCTCGCGCGACTCACGATGACGAAAACGAAACCGTCGCACCGCACCAAACGACAGCGACGCGATCACCGGTTCGCAGCCCAATTCGCGCTCGTCATCGGCGTGCCAGCCCATGGAGTCTCGCCCGTCGCGGTAGAGGTTGGCCAACACGGTGTTGAACGAGCGACCCGCGTACGTACTCGCGATCTCGCACAACAGACGTAGTCGCGGCGTGAACACGCGCGGCTCCAGCGTGAGCCCGGAATAGGTGTACGGACGATCGCCGTACCAGCAGGCCAATCGCGGTTGGGCCACCTCGCGTCCGAACAACACGATGTTGCGACTCTCCCACGGCGTCTCGTTCAGGAGTGCCGACAGATGCTCGCTCGCCTCGGACACCGCGAACACGTCGGGGTGATACCGAACTTCGCCGTCGTACGGCAGCAACTGCCGAGCGTCACCGCGGTCGAACAGCGTCATCGTTCGCGGTAGTCGCGGGCTCCACCCGCTTCGGGTTCCACTTCCAGCACGATCCCGTCGATGGCCACCACGCGGGCCACCTCGCCGGCCTTCACCGGTGTGGCACGGTTGGTTCGGGCCTTCCAACGCGACTCACCGATCTGCACCGCTCCGTCGGGGGCGATGTCGGTCACCGCACGACCGGTCTCTCCGATCAGGCGCTCGCGACCGATGGTGGGGGTGGCGAAACGGGTGCGGGTCATACTGGGCATGCCGGAGATGTAGGTGAGAGCGATGCCGCCGATGCCTACCAGCAACGTCAACCACGACACGCGAAGGTTCTGTTGATCGAACGTCGGGAACAAGAACACCGATCCGAAAGAGAACGCCGCCAGACCGACGCCGGTCCACAGACGTGGTAGTCCCACCTGAACGTCGACCGCGAAGGCCACGAAACTGACGAGAATCAGCCCCAGCGCCCATCCCCGTTCGGGTAATGCGCCCAAGCCATAGAAGCCGAGCAAGGTGAGCACTGCACCCAACACACCGGCCACACCGATGCCAGCGGTGAAGAACTCGAACAGGATCAACGCCAATCCGATGATGAGGAACAGGTACGCCACTGGCGGGCTGGCCGAGGTGTGAAGCATCTGTGGCCACAGACCCAACTTGTGGAACCGAACGGTGGTGATGTCGTTGGCCACGGTGCCATCGTCGTTCAGGTTCTCGACCGCGGTGTCCAGTTCCACACCGTCGATGGTCAGACCGTCGAGAGCGAACACCATGTTGCGAATGGTCGGCGCTCCTTCGTCGCTGATCTCCAACTTCAGTGCTCCGGCGCGACGAGCGTCCTGGAAACCCAAGGTCTCGGTGCGCAAGGTGTCAGTGGCCTGGCCGAACTCCACACCGTCGACCAGCGGAGTGCCGGTGCGACCGATACGCGCGCCCGGCGCCATGCCCGTGGCGTCAGCGGCCGATAACAACTGCGCCGGGAGACCAGTGGCGCGGGCGCCCGAGGGACCCACCCAGATCGCCACCGGAACCGACGCATCGGCGATGCGCTCGTACAAATCCCTCATGGTGTCGCGACCCACGACGGCCGCCTTGGAGTTCAACTGCAACACCAACGCCTGGGCACCGTCGGACTCGGCGCGATCGATGGCTTGCTCGATCTCGTCCACCAAGATGTCGTCCATCAAGCCGGACACCTGAAACACGTCGACGGGCACCAACCCCAGCGCGGTGCTTTCCACGTTGGCATCGGTAGTGGCGTCGTTGGGGACGCTTGTGTCCGATGACGCACGCGCGGTACCGGCCAAGCCGAGCACGGCACCAGAGGCAATGAAGAGGATCGCTAGTCTGCGCACGAGTGCCTCCGAAGAACGTCAATCCGAGCCGAATGTTCACCATGTCGCGGTTGCTCGTGGTGGCCGGCAAAGGGGGTGTCGGCAAAACAACGGTAACCGCCGTGATGGCGCGGGCCTCAGCCGACAGCGGTCTGCGAGTGCTGGTTGTGACCCTTGACTCGCGGACGGGTCTGTCCGAATTGCTTGGCGGTCGCGCCACCGATGGCACCACCTACGACGGCACCACCATCCACACCGGCCTCGGACCGAACGGGACCGGAAGCATCCACCTGCGCACCATCACCGCCAGTGAGGCATTGCAGGACTATCTGGCCACCCAGGGTCTGGCGCGGTTGGCCAAACGACTCGTCGCTTCCGGTGTGGTGGGAGTGGTGTCGAGTGCCGCCCCGGGTATCGATGACCTCTTGGTTCTCGGCAAGATCAAGCATCTGGTCGGCTTGACGGGACCCAACGGCGAGCACGATCTCATCCTCGTCGACGCACCGGCGGCCGGACACGCCATCAGTTTCCTGCAGTCACCCCGGGCCATGGCCACCACCATTCGCGGCGGCCCGTTGCGATCACAGGCCATCGAGGTACAGCAGATGTTGACCGACCCCGACAAGTGCCGGGTGTTGATGGTGACGCTGCCCGAAACCACACCGGTGAACGAGATGTTGGAGACCACCGAGTCGTTGCGCGAGTCCGTGGGCGTGTCGTTCGCCCCCGTGGTTGTGAACAATGTCGATGTCGCGGTGGACATGGAGGCATTGGTCGCCGCCGGTGAGTCGACCGCTCGTGGCTCGTTGCCGACCGATGACTTGATGCGAGCCGCCGAGTATCGCGCCGAGCGCAGCGCCCTCCATCGGACGACCATCGAGCGAGTCGGGCAAATCTCGCACGACGTGATCACCCTGCCGCACGTGGCGACCGCGTCCATGGATCACGACGACGTGGTGGTGTTGGCCGATCTCGTGCGGGGGGCGTCACCCAAGAGGTCTCGAGCGAAGAGGCCATCGTGAGTGTGTCGGACTTCGCCAACGTGCTCGACGGCTCGCGGGTGGTGGTGTGTTGCGGATCGGGCGGAGTGGGCAAGACCACCACCGCGGCCGCTCTGGCCATCGCCGCTGCACGTCGCGGACGCCGTGTGGTGTTGATCACCATCGACCCGGCCAAGCGATTGGCTGACGCATTGGGGGTCGATTCGTTGTCGAATGATCCGGCACCGGTACGCCTGGATGGAGGGGCGCAACTGTGGGCGATGATGCTGGACGCACGTGGCACCTTCGATGCCGTCATTCGGACGCAGGCGCGCAACGAGGCCCAGGCCGAACGAATCCTGAACAATCCGTTCTACGCGAACATCGCCAGTCGGCTGTCGGGTAGCCAGGAGTACATGGCCGCCGAGAAGTTGTTCGATTTGTCCAACGACGATCGTTTCGACCTGGTGGTGGTCGACACTCCACCCACCCGTGAGGCGCTCGATTTCTTGGAGGCACCGCAGAAGTTGATGAACTTCCTCGACCATCGTGTCTATCGCTGGTTGATGACTCCGGCCCGCGGTGGATTGAAGGTGTTGAACATCGCGGCGCAGCCGATCCTGCGCACCATCGGTCGCGTCATCGGCGCCGACGTTCTGGCTGATGCGATCGACTTCTTCCAAGCCTTCGAGGGCATCGAGCCCGGCTTCGTGCGCCGGGCGGGCGCGGTGCAGTCGTTGTTGCGCTCGGACCAGTGCCGATTCGTCGTGGTGAGTTCGGCCCGGCGTGACACAGTGGACGAGGCCGTCTACTTCACGAACCGGTTGAGCGAGCGTGACGTCACGGTGGCCGGGCTGGTGCTGAATCGGCTCCAACCATCATTCGGTGAGGGATCAGCCCACTCTGCGCTCTCCGCTGCACGTGCCGCCCACAAGGCCGGAGACGAGACCCTCGCTGCATTGCAGGAGAATTTGGCTCACGTGCGCCGAGTGGCCGAGGCCGAGCAGGCCGTGATCGCACCGTTGGTGGACCGCGTTCGAGGGGCGGCGGTGGCACGCATTCATCAACGGGCCACCGATGTTCACGATCTCGACACCATCGACGCCCTGGGCCGCGAGATCATCGGCTAGTTCGGGGCGCTGTTCGCCCCCCGACCATGTCGACGGGTAGCGTTCCGAGCGTGCACGTGATCCTGGCAACCGATGCCGACTGGCTGGTCGACGAAGTTGTCGCCGCCCTCGGCGGACCCGACACCACCTTCACCCACTGCCGCGACGGTCGCGCCGTGGCCGGTGTCGTGAAGGGGCGCACCCCCGATCTGGTGATTCTCGATCTGCAGATCGGCACCATGGGTGGCATCGCGGTCACCATGGACCTGCGTCTCGACGAGAGTGGCGGCACTCTTCCGCACGTGCCGATCCTGATGTTGCTCGACCGCGAGGCCGACATTCACATGGCCCGCCGAAGCGGGGCCGATGGCTGGTTGATCAAGCCGCTCGACGCACTGCGTCTTCGTCGGGCGTCGCGAGCCGTGGGCGGAGGCGGTTGCTACGCCGAGGGTCTACCCGCGGTGGACGAGCCCGACGTGCAGGCCGACGTCGCAGTCGAGGCCGAAACGGAAGCGTCGACCACCCTGTAGCCTCAGCGTTCGCTGCGGGGTGTAGCGCAGCTTGGCTAGCGCGCCACGTTCGGGACGTGGAGGCCGGAGGTTCAAATCCTCTCACCCCGACCAGTCGTCCCCCGCTTCGGTGGGGGACGACGTGTTTTCCAGGTCACGCCATCTACGGTTGACCCATGGACATCGCCGATTTTCAAGACGTCATCCAACGCACATTCGGCACCAGGGATCGCCTGCGCGGTGTGCCGTCCACGGTGGCCTGGTTGGCCGAGGAGATCGGCGAGTTGGCCCAAGCGGTGCGCAAGGGATCTCGCGAGCAACAGGTGCACGAATTCGGCGACGTCATCGCCTGGGTGGCGTCGCTCGCCAACCAGATGGGCATCAGCCTCGATGAGGCGACCGCACGCTACGCAAAAGGATGCCCGGTGTGCGCGTCACTCCCCTGCATCTGCTGAAACCGCCGCGATAGTGACCAAAGCGGGAGGCCCATCGTCGAGCGACCGGGGTCCAGGAGTCAGAGAAAAAGTTCGGCGATCTGCACGGCGTTCAACGCCGCACCCTTGCGCAGGTTGTCGTTGCTCACGAACATCACCAGGCCGCGCCCGTCGTCGAGCGATGGGTCCTGACGAATACGACCCACGTAACTGGGATCCTTGCCCGCGGCCTCCAACGGTGTCGGTACATCCATCACCACCACGCCCGGTGCCCCACACAACAACTCGGTCGCCCGCGCCACCGAGATGGGCTCGGAGAACTCGGCATTGATGCTCAACGAGTGTCCGGTGTACACGGGCACGCGCACGCACGTTCCCGACACCCGCAGATTCGGGATAGCCAGGATCTTGCGACTCTCATTGCGCAGCTTTTGTTCCTCGTCGGTCTCGAACGAGTCGTCCTCGACGTACTTGCCGGCATACGGCAACACGTTGAACGCGATGTGCTTGGCGAATTTGGTGGGCATCGGATAGCCCACCGCCTCACCGTCATAGGTCAGGTCACGGGCACGATCGGTCACCTCGCGGGCCTGCTTGTCGAGTTCGTCCACGCCGGCCAAACCGCCACCGGACACCGCCTGATAGGTGCTCACGATCAAACGCACCAAACCGGCTTCGTCGTGCAGAGGCTTCAACACCGGCATGGCGGCCATGGTGGTGCAGTTCGGATTTGCGATGATGCCCTTCTTCGCGTTGCGGATCTCGCCGGGGTTCACCTCGCTCACCACCAACGGCACCTCGGGATCCATGCGCCAGGCCGACGAGTTGTCGATCACGGTCACACCAACGGCGGCGAAGCGCGGGGCCAGGAGGCGACTCGACGAGGCACCCGACGAGAACAAAGCGATGTCGAGACCACTCGGATCAGCCAGCTCGGCGTCCTCCACGGTGACGGAGCCACCGTTCCACGGCAAGAAACTTCCCGCCGATCGCGCCGAGGCGAAGAAACGAATCTCTTCGATGGGAAACCTCCGCTCGGCCAACAACGAGCGCATGACACCACCGACTTGTCCGGTTGCACCCACCACTCCTATACGCATGGGGCGAAGGCTAACGGCGCGCTCAGGACGCCCGACGGGCAATTAGCCACCAGTGGCTGCGATCGACACCGATGAAGGTGCGTACCGATACTCCGTCGAGACCGCTGATGCGTCGGGGGGACTGCAACCACACCGCTGAATCATCGAGCAACACTCCAACCGAGGCGAGATGGTCGAGCACCTCTCCCGGGGCCAAACGATTGGCCTGCCAACCCATTCGAGCGGACCATCGCTGCCGCGCCAACCACACACCCAACTTGGGCACGCGCCAAAGTGCCCGCACGGCGATGCCGGCCGGGAACAACAACGCATCGGCGGGCACCCACGTGCGATAGTTCAGTACTGCGTGACCACCGGGTCTCACCACGCGCAGGGCCTCGACCGTGAGCGCCAGCGCGTCAGCGGGTTCACAGTGTTGCAGGGTGATGTAACTGAACACCATGTCGGCCGAGGCGTTCGGTAGGTCGAGCGTTCGACCATCGGCCACCTGCAGTGTCGACAGGCGCTCGGGTACGCCGAATCGCATCACGGTCTCTCGGCATCGTTCGAGGAACGCGGCGTCCAAATCAGCGGCCACCACGGACTTGAATCGCCGCGTGAAGCTGGCCGTCATGCGTCCGATACCCGAACCGATCTCCACCAGACTTCGGTGCTCGTTCTCCGCTGGATCAAAACCGAAACACTCGAGATATGCACCCACCTCTTGTTCACCGGAGTCGACGAACTCGGCCAGCGACAAGTGACGGCCGATGGCGTTGTTGAACACCCATCCAGTGTCGCTCACTACGACGTCGGCGTCACCGCGTCCCTCGACCACACGCCCGGCCGCGTTCCACGGCACGTGCTGGCGTCGACGAGGGCGGGACACGACTTACTTCCGCTCGGGAAGAGGAGCACTGTAGGACTGACCGCTGTCCAGATCGAATGCGGTGTGCAACGAGCGAGCGGCACGCTCGAGATCGGCGGTGGCCACGACCACCGAGATACGAATGGTGGAGGTCGAGATCATCTGGATGTTCACGTCGTTGTCGGCCAACGTACGAAACATTTTGGCCGCGACACCGGGGCTGGTTTTCATACCCGCACCCACCAAGGAGATCTTGGCGATGGAGTCATCGTTCACCACACCGGCGGCTCCGATCTTCTTGGCCATCTCGTCCACGATCGACTGCGCAACTTTGATGTCGGCTTTGGGGACCGTGAAGCTGATGTCGGTGAAACCATCAGCCGAGGTGTTCTGCACGATCATGTCGACGTTCACATTCGCCTGCGCCAACGGCTCGAAGAGCCCCGCCGACACACCCGGGCGATCGGGCACCTTGCGCACGGTGACCTTGGCTTCGCTCACATCGGTGACGACGCCGGAGATGATGGGATCTTCCATGGAAGGCTCCTGACTGGTGACCCAAGTGCCCGGCTCCCACGTGAAGCTGGACCGAACATGGATGGGGACGTTGTGATTTCGGGCGAACTCGACCGAGCGCAGGGCCAACACCTTGCTGCCGGCACCGGCCATTTCGAGCATCTCGTCGAAATTGATGCGTTGCAACTTTCGAGCCTGTGGCACGATGCGCGGATCGGCACTGAAGACCCCGGTGACGTCGGTGTAGATCTCGCAGCTATCGGCGTTCAATGCGGCGGCCAACGCCACAGCGGTGGTGTCGGACCCACCACGACCAAGGGTGGTGATCTCGCGTTCGGTACTCACACCCTGGAAACCGGCCACCACGCACACCTTGCCGTGGGCCAGCGCCTCGCGCGCACGGTCGCCCTTCACCTCCAGGATTTTGGCCTTGGTGTGGACCGTGTCGGTGATGATGCCCACTTGGCTACCCGTGAAGCTGACCGCCTCGATACCGAGGTCGGCCAGGGCCATGCACACGAGCGCCATGGAGATGCGCTCGCCGGTGGTGAGAAGCATGTCCATCTCGCGAGCTGGCTGGTTGGCCGACACGTCATTGGCCAATTTGATGAGGTTGTCGGTGGACTTGCCCATGGCCGAGACCACCACGACGACATCGTTGCCGTGGCGCTTGGTGAACGCCACGTGCTCCGCCACGGCGCGGATGCGCTCGGGATCGGCCACCGACGTGCCTCCGAATTTCTGGACAATCAACGCCACAGGATCGTCAGGTTATCTGCCGAGGGCCATCGCCAGCGTTGTACCGCTAGCCTTACTGTCTCGTGGGAACCGCCAAGAGAGAACGCAAAAAGTCCAATCGCCAACTCGGTCGCGAGCAGCAACTCCAGGCCGCACGACGCCAAAAGACCAGTCGTCGGATCATTCGCGCCGGCTCGGCGGTCGCCGTCATCGTGGCCATCTTCTTCGGCATCGCGTTCCTGACCGATGACGACGACAAGGACGCCCCCACCGACAGCACCTTCACCCCGACGAACGAGGTCACCGTGGTGCCCGCCGAGTTCGTCTACGGCACCACCGAGTGCCCACCGGTGGAAGGCGCCGCCGAACAGACACAGCAGTTCTCCGACTCGTTCGCGCTCTGCATCGACCCCACCAAGACCTACACCGCGACCGTCAGCACCAACTTCGGCGACTACACGGCGGTGCTCGACGCGGCCAAGGCTCCCGGCACCGTCAACAACTTCGTCAGCCTGGCGCGATCGAAATACTTCGACGGCACCAACTGCCACCGCGCCATTCCCGACTTCATGGTGCAGTGTGGTGACCCCACCGCCACCGGCTCCGGCGGTCCCGGCTACCAGTTCGCTGACGAATTGCCCGCCGCGGGCGAGTACGAGATCGGATCGTTGGCCATGGCCAACTCGGGTCCGAACACCAACGGCAGTCAGTTCTTCGTGATCACCGGCGACCAGGGTGTGTCGTTGCCGCCGAGCTACACGCTGTTCGGTCAGGTCACCGACGGTCTCGACACCACCGTGTTCGACATGAACATGGCCGGCAACGACGATCCCAGCGCCAACGGTGTGCCGCCCAAGGGCGAGATCAAGATCATCTCGATCACCATCACCGAGTCCTGACTGGTCGGCGACTTGGTCCCTCGGGGACTCGCCGATCACCCCAGACCGAACTCGCTCAACGTCACCGGACGGCCCTCGTCGATACTGCGGTGCGCGGCGGCGCCAACGGCCACGCTCCACAGTCCGTCTTCGACACCCACCTCGGCTTCGGTTCCGTCGCGCACGGCGTCACAGAAGCGTGCCACCTCGACGTAACTGGCGCCGAAATGGAACCCGGCGTGGGCCACCGACGGATCCATCGGGGCCGCCACCGCGCGCAACGAGCGGTCGACGCGCGTGCCCACGTGCACCAGCCCGTCCCCGGGCAGGGCGGTTTCGGCCTTCCCTCGCGAACCCACGGCCACGATCTCCTGTTCGTGGCGTCCCGCCTCGGCGAACATGCACAGATCCAGACTGGCCCGCACACCGTTGGCGTAGTCCACGATCACGTAGGCGTTGTCGAGGATGTCGCTGCGCTCGCCGTCGTACACCTCGTCGAGATGGTTCACGTCCTGCCCACCGCTGGCGAACACCCGCGTCGGCCTCGCACCCACGGCCAGGTTCATCAGATCGAAGAAGTGACAGCACTTCTCCACCAGGGTTCCACCGGTGTTGCGCGAGAAGCGGTTCCAGTTGTCCACCTTCACGAGGAAGGGGAACCGATGCTCGCGAATGGCCAACATCCGTAGGTCACCCAGCTCGCCGGAGCGGACGACGTCCAACAACGCCGCGATGGGCGCCATGTAGCGGTACTCGAGGCCGACCCAGGTGACGGCGCGCCGACGATTCGCCCCGTCGACCACCGCCACACAGTCCTCGACCGTGGTGCACATCGGCTTCTCCACGAGAACCGGGAGATCGGTCGACAACACGTCGGCCAACACCGAGGCGTGCGTGTGATTGGGTGAGGCCACGATCACGGCGTCGATCGCGCCCGACGACAGCAGGTCGCGGTGATCACGCAGGAACATCACCTCGGACGCGCGTTCGCCCAGATTGTCGCGGGCCCACCCGAGGGGAACCTCGTTCGGATCGCTCACCGCGGTGACGACGGCACCCGGCAACGCGTTCACGTTGCGGATGTGCTCGCACCCCATCATGCCGGTGCCGATCACCCCCAGTCGCAGGTCGGTCATGGACCAACCGTACCCGTGAACGCGAAGAGGGGGCGCCTCTCGGTCGACCCGAGAGGCACCCCCTCCAGAACGCGTGGGGAATCGACTACTGGTTGAAGTAGCCGTTCACGTCGGCGATCAGGTGGGCCTTGCCGTACACGTAGAAGCACACCTTGCCAGCCTGGCTCACCGGGGCGATCACCGCGTTCGGGACGGTCTGACCCGCCACGAAGTTCAGGTTCGACGCGTCCGGACGAGTGCCGCACGGGTACACCGTCACGAAACCACCCTCGTCGGGAGCCTCACCGGACACCACCGTCACGTTCAACGACACCGCACCCACACCGGTGGCCGGAACACCGTTCTTGCCCACTACCGTGAACTCCAGCGCCGTTCCGTTGCCGCGACCGTCACCGATCTTGCTGGTACCCACGGCACCGATGTTCTGACGGGTGTCGAACTGGCGAGCCGGGGTCAAGGCGTTGAAACCCGACGAACCGAAGTAGCCGTTCACGTCGGCGATCAGGTGGGCCTTGCCGTACACGTAGAAGCACACCTTGCCGGCCTGGCTGACGGGAGTGATCACCGCGTTGGGCACGGTCTGACCCGCCACGAAGTTCAGGTTCGACGCGTCCGGACGAGTGCCGCACGGGTACACCGTCACGAAGCCACCCTCGTCGGGAGCTTCACCGGACACCACCGTCACGTTCAACGACACCGCACCCACGTTCGAGGCCGGCACGCCACCGTTTCCGGTCACCGTGAACTCCAGCGGGGTTCCGTTGCCGCGACCGTCACCGATCTTGCTGGTACCCACACCACCGATGTTCTGACGGGTGTCGAACAGTCGGGCCGGCGACACCGAATTGAAACCCAACCCGGAAGTGAAGTACCCGTTCACGTCGGCCAACAGGTGGGCCTTGCCGTACACGTAGAAGCACACCTTGCCGGCCTGGCTGACGGGAGTGATCACCGCGTTCGGGACGGTTTGACCCGCCACGAAGTTCAGGTTCGACGCGTCCGGACGGGTGCCGCACGGGTACACCGTCACGAAGCCGCCCTCGTCGGGAGCCTCACCGGACACCACCGTCACGTTCAACGACACCGCACCGATGGTGGACGCCGATGCCGGCAATCCGCCCTTGTTCAGCACCGTGAACTCCAGCGGGGTTCCGTTGCCGCGACCGTCACCGATCTTGCTGGTACCCACACCACCGATGTTCTGACGGGTGTCGAACACGCGCGTCGGCGCCAGAGCCGTGAACGACGACGACGAAGCGGTGAAAGGCACCATGAACAAGTCGATGTCCGCGGACCCACCGGCCGCACCACGGATGTTGCTGGCGCCCGAGGCCACCAGCACCACTCCCTGGCCGGTGGTGGCGTCGTAGTCGAGGTCGGCGAGCGAACTGTTCGCGTCGGCCGCGTTACCGGCCGCGTTGGACGAGATCAACTGCGTCGTGCGCAACACCGTGTCGTACAGGAACACGTCGAGACGGTTGTTGCTGTCGTTCGCCGATATGAAATCGTCGTTCGATTCGTACGCGATGAACCGACAGTCGGCCGAGATCCGCGGTGCGGTGGCCGAGGTGGCCGCCTGACCCGTCGTGATCTTGCTCACCAGGCTCACCACCGGGCTGGCCCCGCGGTTGTCCCACAGGTACACGCCCTCGGCGGGACCGGTGTTGCCGGCCAACAAGTCGAATCCCGAGTTGGCCTTGAAGGCCACGCAGCGGCCATCGGCCGAGATCGCCGGGGCGTACTCGGTGTCGATCAGCGACGACGTCGAGGCCGTGCCGTTGGGCTTCACACTGCCGTACGCCGCCGAGGTCACCGATGACGCACCGACGGTGCTGACCACCAGGCCACCAACCGTGCCCGACGAGCTCACCACGTCGGTCGCGTCGGTCACGAACGTCACCTTCGTTCCATCGGAGTTGAGCGCCGGCAGGTAGCCGCCACCCTCACCTCCACCGGATGCGAAGGCGCTGACCCACACCGCCGGAGTGCCGGTGCTGCCGATGGTGTTCATGTACACGTCGGGAGCGAAGTTCAGGTCGTCCACGTTGAAGTACTCGTCGGTGACGAAGGCCACCTTGGTGCAGTCGCTGCTGAACCGCGGTGAGTAGGCACCGTTGCTGGCCACCACGTTTGCCTCGAGGTCGACGTCGTACGAAATGCTGAGCACCGACACGGTGACGGCGTTGGCCTGCGCGAACTCGTCGAACGTTCCGTCGGCATCGGCATCTCGGTCGATCACGTACACGTCGGGAGCACCGTTGGCATCGCTGTCGTCGAACTCGTTCTCGGTCACGTACGCCACCCGACGACCCGTCGAGCAGATGTCCGGGTCGTAGCTGTTCAGGCCCGAGCCGCCCTGTGCGCCGTTGGCCGCGACACTGAGACGCGTCACGGTGGTCCCGTTGGTGACGAACACGTCCGAGGCTCCGTTTGTGTCGCCGGTGACGAGGTCACTCGACAGAGACTCGAAGGCCGTCCAACGGGTGCCCGTCGATGTGAGCGTGGTGGATACTCCACCGGCGTCACCGACACCGGCCTCACCGACACCACCGTTGGGATCACCACCACCGGTGTCGAGCACCAAGCGGGTGGCGGTGGCCAGGGTGGCCGCCGAGGCGGGTGCGGACCCCACCGCACCCGCCCCGAGCGAAGCCACCAGACCGCCCAGGACGAGATAACTGAAACTCTTCTTCATCAGTCCTCCTTGAGATTGATGGTCGAACCGACGGATCAGAGCTGCTTGTTCAAGCGGCAGTAGGACTGGCCCAACGCACCGTTGGTCGGGTCGGTCGCGGCCAGGGGCAACGGCTTCAAGCCGTAGGCGGCGATGATCTTGCGGGCGGTGAGGTCACCGCAGATGAAGCCGGGCACACCGCCGACGGCCACACCGGTGTCGACCGTGTCGCCGTCGAAGTTGCAGTCGTCGGTGCCACCCTCGATGCCGTCGCTACAACCAGCGGGCTGGGTCGAGACACCGACGAAGCGACGCGAGTCCTCCACGCGCGGATAGATGTTGCCCGCACCGTTGTTGAGACCCACGTAGTTGTACACCAGACGAGTTCCCTCGAATCGGGCGGTCGTCTCGTTGATGCTGCTGAACGACGGACGCTTGAGGTCACCGGAGTTGGCGAACTTTCCGAACACCGCTCCGTTGCGCTTGTCGGTCTCCAAAGCCTTGGCCTGGATCACCCAACGGCTGTAGCCGTAGAAGCAGATCGCATCGGGCTTGTTGGCGTCGGAAACGTTGCGGCAATCGTGCTCCTGCACCTGGGTGAAAGGAGTGAAACTGGTGGCCGGATTTCCGTCCACGTTCACGCCGTTGTAGCCGTCGCAGTTGGCCAGGAAGTCCGAGTCGTTGTTGCTCGCCTTGCCGATCAACGTGGTCGCCACGTCAGTGCCGGTACCCGATCCCAACTGCACGCGGTAGGCGCGGATCGGATCGGTGTCGCTGGTGTTTCCGGTGACGTCACCCCACAGCGAGTACTCGGGATAGCCGGGGATACGATCGCCGACCTGATCGGCGGTTCCGCTGTTGTTCGGATCCACGCGGGTCGCGCTGGCGGGCAGACAGGTGTAGATCTTGCCCAACTGGGTCTTGGTCAAGCCGGTCTGAGCCACGCCGTGGTCGTTGCCACTGAAGTAGGTCCAGTCGATGGCGTCGAGAGCGAACGCCCAACCCTCCAACTTCGCACTGACCGAACGCGAGGACGAGCGAGCGATGTCGATGCAGGCCGAGTTCACCTGGCCTCCGGGGCTGGAGGCGCCGTTGTAGAACACGCCGTTCTGAGCGGTTCCCTCGACGGCACCACGGCCGTTGCCGGATCCGTTCGGCGGCACGAGGCCGAGGTACCAGGTCTCACCGATGTCGGTGGTGTCGGTGTCACCGTTCAGGTCGGCAGTGGCGATGGTGCCGCCTTCCCACGTCGCGGGCGTGCCCACCGCGCCGTCACCGGTGTCACCGTCGGTGTTCAGGTCGCGCGACCCGTAGCCACCGAACACCATGTTCACCTTGCAGTCGTTGTCGGCCGGCAACACGATGCCACCGGGCCACGTGCTTCGGGCGTCGGCCAACCACGCCTTGTTCGCCGACGTGGCGGTGGCCTCACCGAGCTCGACGTTCGGGTTCGCCGCCAGAAGCGGCGGGATGTTCACCGCACGGTCCTTGTCGGGGTTGTACCGCGCGTTCGTGTTATGGGCGGCCGACAGGGCCTCCATCACGAAGGTCGTGGTGTCCGAACCCGCGATACCGAGAATGTCCTTCTGGCTTCCGTCGGCACCGGCGTTCACTTGCGAGGGCATGGCGCACAGACTGAGCACCGAGGCGATGCCCACTGCTGAACCGAGCAGCTTCTTCACGTGTGTCTCCTAGAGGTGAGGAAATGTCGAACGATTTCGACACCTCATCCTCAATCAGCAACGTGAACCCGGAACCAGAACGACCTGTCCGGAAGGTGAACAGTGTCTGTGCAGTTGGAAACGGCTGTGGTCGACCGTCAGAGCGCGGCCGGGCCGGTCAAGGACAACGCGGACCAGGTTTCCACGGCGATCCACATGGCCACCGGAGACACGACCATCCACGCCACGCGCTGTCCCACCTGGCGCACCACGAACGGGTGGGCCAGGGCGATCAACGCCGCCACGAACAGCCACACCGCCACCTGCAACCACGAGGAGGAGTCGCCCACCAGTCCCAGCTCGTCGGACGACGTCACGTGTTCGATCGATGTTCCGGCCGGAAGAACCGGGGACGTCAATCCGGCGCGCACCACCAAGCGATCGTTGCCATCGACGACCGTGGACAGGATCAACATGTGTCCCTCGCCCTCGAACGCCGCCATGTCTCGCGACGCTCGCACCGTGACATCCAGAACCTCGTACGAGTGTTCACCCTGACCGGTCGTGGCGGTGATCGAGTCGCCCACCTCCACTTCGTCCAGATTGGCGAACTCGGCACCATGATTACGACTACGACCCAAAACCGCCGACACCCCGGGTTGACCGGGGAGTGCCGAACCGATCAAGTGACCGGCACCTTTCGACAACTGTTCGGCGGTCGTGCCCTCAACCACCACCGCACGGACACCGCGGGCGGGAATCTCGATCAAGCCGATGGGAGTTCCCACCGCGATGGGATTCGACACCGGAGCGACACCATTGATCAGGTCGGACGCCAGTTGTTCCTCCAACATGGTCGAGCGACGTTCGTGAACGAGCGGGGCGATCACCGATCCGAACACGATCGAACCGAACGAGAACACCAACAGAACGACGGCCACGCGACGAGCGAGTCGAACTTTCGTCGAAGGTGTTCGGGGTGCTTCGACGAGCGGATCCACCATCGGAATTCCGAAGACGTCGTGTTCGAGGATCTCCGCTCGGGTGTCGATGTCGCTCATGACTCGTTCCTCTTCCTACGGCGATCCATCCATCGGCGCCACGGAGCAGTGCCCAGTAGTGCCGCACCGGACAGTCCCCCCACACCCCACATCAACGACGACGAGCTGCTCGACGCACCCATCGCAGACTCGAACCGGGGCTCGGGAACGGTGATGGGCGCGGGTTCGGTGGTGGTGGTCGACCGAGCCACCGTGGTGGTGGTTGTCGAAGTCGTGGTGGTCGTCTCCTCGATCACGGCCACGGTGGCCGGTGGTCGGTAACGGGGACGGGTGGTGGTGGGCGCCGGGACCCGGGTGGTCGTGGTCGTCGGCACACCGATGCCATCGACGATGGCGCGAGTGGCGGCCCGCATGCTTTCGGAGAGTGCCACGTATCCCGACGGCAGCAGTCCCTGGCCATCACCGACCGCGTACGACAGCACCCGTTTCACGTCGGCGATCTTGGCCGGCGTGTCGAACGTCTTGGGCACCATGGCGTAGTCGATCTTCACCATCGGATACGCCAACGGATCCTCGGGGGTGGGATCGGCCACCAACACCCCCGATGGCGACACGTCGGCGTCGGCCACGCCACGAGCGATCGCATCCTCGGTGGGAAGAACGACCGAACCATCGGGCTTGAGCAAACCGGCCACCTGCAACCCGAATCGCTTGGCGGTGGGTAGATCGACGATTCCGATGACTCCGCGGACACTGGTGGGTTCGGCTTGGTTGCCCGTGGGCGACACTCCGTAGAACATCCGGAGAGCCACGTTCTTCTGTCCCTGTCGGGGCAGATAAAACGGATCAGCGTCCACCAACTCGAAGGCGTCGCGCGGATACGCGTACCCCAGGTAGGGCGCATTCAGGTTCACACGCCAAGTGTCGTTGTTCGCGAGGAACTTCTGGGCCTCGGCGTCGGCCGACATCCACGACGTCAGGATCGAGGTCGCGGCGTTCCGCTCGGCTCGTACGAGAATTCGATTGATTCCATTGGTCGGAAAGCGCACCGAGGGGTTGAGGTTCAGCAACTCGCGATCACGCACGAACGTTTCGATGGAGGTGTTGGTCACGAGACGAGCAACCAGGCGCGGTGACAAAACCAGGTTCTCGATGCGCTGACCCGTGAACGGATCGGTGAGGTTGTACGCCACCACGACGGCGCTCGACGCCACCGGCGCGTACGAGAACTCGCGGTGATCCGGATGGTGTGACAATTCCTCCTCGGAAGCCGGGGCCGCGGTCACGCCCATGTCCACCAGCCCGGCCAGGAAATTCTCGCGACCCGTGGTGCTCGAGGTTTCGGTGTAGTCCAGCACCACGGCGTCGGAACCCTGGCAGATACGAGCGGCCCACGAGTAGAAGAGCCCGGCCGAGGTGGCCGAGCCGTCGACACGTACGTCGAAGTCGACGATGTTGGGGCAGTCGGCCTGCGAGGGGGCGAAGGTGATGGGGATCACCACGTGGGCCGCCGGCAAGGTGCCGGGCTGAATCGGCTGCGCGTCGTTCTCGTACACCAGAATCGAGCAAGGACTGCTGGCCGAGCAGGCCAATTGGGGCAGGTTGCTGGCCGGACGAACCTCGAACTGAGCCGAGCCCGTGCCGTCGGAGGCCGTCGAGTCGAGCAGACGATTGCCGTTGGCCAGATCGGGGAAGGGCTGGGCCGAATAGCAGTCGTCCAGTGACGTCGGATTCGCCCGACACTGCAGGATGATCACCGTGTACACGTTGGCCTGGGTGGTGGGCCGGAAGCCCGACCACGACAGGTTCACCACCTCGTTCGTCAGGTCCACGCCGGGGCTGACCGTCGCCGAGCGCCCTCCGGGGCCTGACGCCGTCACGGGTGCCCGTGGGGCCGGTTCGGCGCGCGCCGGCGAACCACCACCGGCTGACACCAACGCGGCTACCGACAACGCTGCCAACGTCAGCGCGCAGACACGACGGAGCCGGTCGACGACTCGCGAAATGGATGGAAGTGACTCGGTCACGGCGATGGGTTCCTGTCGGTCGAGCGGGGACTCGTTGGCGGGGACGACTCGAAACTAGGACCGGGCATTGCACGAGGAAAGTGGAGCGCGAATGACTTGGCACGATGTTCAACTCCCGTTCACCTTCCCGTCAGTGGACCGTCAGACGGCGCGCCAAGGCTGATCCCGTGACGAGCGTGACCGACGTGGTGGAGACGAATGCTCTCGAGAAGGACCGGGTCACCCCGGTCGTTCGTCGTGGCAAGGTCGACCGCGTCTATCGAGCGGTCGCCACGTTGTCGGGGTCGATCGTGTTCGTCGTCATGGCCCTCATCGGCGGCTTCCTCCTGTACCGAGGGATCGATGCCTTGCGTCTCTCGGGCTGGGGTTTCATCACCGAGAGTCAATGGGCCCCCGACATGGGCGGTGCGTTCGGCATCGCGGCCGTACTCCCCTACACCGTCTCCATCGCCCTGGTGGCCCTGTTCCTCGCGGTGCCGATTTCCGTGGCCACCGCGCTCTTCATCACCGAGTACGCGCCCCGTCGCTTGAGGCGCTTTCTGACCGCCACCATCGACCTGTTGGCCGCCGTCCCGAGCCTGATCTACGGACTCTGGGGCTTGTTCTACTTGCAGCCCCGACTCATCACGCTCTCCAAGTGGCTGGCCGACAATCTCGGTTTCATTCCCTTCTTCAAGGTGAACGAGGATTTCGGCACGTCCCTCGGAGTCTTCCCGTCCTCGACGTTCGTGGCCGGTGTGATCGTCTCACTGATGGTCATTCCCATCTGCACCTCGGTGATGCGCGAGGTCTTCGGACAGGCTCCCCCCGGTGAACGTGAGGGGGCCATGGCGCTAGGGGGCACGCGGTGGGGTGTGGTGCGCGACGTGGTGCTGCCGTTCGGACGCGGCGGCATCATCGGCGGATCGATGCTCGGCCTCGGTCGCGCGCTCGGCGAGACCATCGCCGTGACCCTCATCATTTCGCCGTCGTTCGACGCCAAGTGGTCCATCGTCGAGCAAGGTTCCAATAGCATCGCCGCGCTCATCGCCCTGAAGTTCTCCGAATCCACCGAAACCGGCATCAGCGCACTCATGGCGGCCGGCCTGGCTCTCTTCGTCATCACCCTCATCGTGAACACCGCGGCCTCGAGCGTCGTCAATCGCTCGCGTTCGGGTTCGGCAACGGAGATCTGATCATCATGGCCCTCACCTTGCGTCGTCGGCGAGCCACCGAAGTCACGACCGACGAGAAGATCCGTATTCGCTCCGTCGAATCCATCGACGTCACCGTGATGATCGGTTCGGCCATCTCGTCGTTCGCTTTGACACAACTGCTGTACGAGACGTTCCTGCCCCTCTCGGGCGCCCTCGGATACATCGTGGTGTGGTACGCGTTGTTCCTGGCGATCTCGTGGATCGCCGTCCGCGAGCTTCGTGGAACCGTGAGGGCCAAGGATCATCTGGCTCGCGTGGTCGTCTGGAGCGGAGCGTCTCTCGCCATCGTGCCGCTCGTACTCATCGTGCTCTACGTGATCGGCAAGGGCTACCACGCACTGCGTCCGCAGTTCTTCACGCAGGACCAGCGCTACGTCGGCGCGCTCAGTGACGCCACCGAAGGCGGTGGCTCGCACGCCATCATCGGAACCATCCAACAAGTGGGCATCGCCAGCCTCATCGCGGTGCCGCTCGGCATCACCACGGCGGTGTACCTGAACGAGGTGAAGGGTCGCCTGGCAAAACCTCTGCGCACCGTCGTCGACGCCATGAGCGCGGTTCCCTCCATCGTCGCCGGTCTCTTCATCTACGCCGCGTGGATCCTGGCGCTGGGCAATCAGCAGACCGGCCTGGCGGGTTCGTTGGCACTCTCGGTGCTCTTCCTCCCCACCGTCACCCGAACCGCCGAGGTGGTGTTGCGCTTGGTCCCCGGTGGACTACGCGAAGCGTCGTTGGCGCTCGGGGGCACCGAGTGGCGCACCACCTCGCGCGTCGTCCTGCCCACCTCACGATCCGGTCTGGTCACCGCCGTCATTCTCGGAGTGGCCCGAGTCATCGGAGAGACCGCACCCCTCATTCTGACCGTCGGTGGTGCGTTCATCATGAACTGGAACCCCTTGTCCGGCAAGCAGGACTCGTTGCCCTTCTTCGTGTTCCGACTCATCCGGTTTCCACAGGAGTCGCAGATCGCCCGCGCGTGGACCGGTGCGCTCGTGCTCATGATCCTCGTCCTGGTGCTCTTCGTCATCGCCCGCGCGATCGGCGGTCGGGGCCCCGACCACATCGGCCGTCTCAAGAAATGGCGCCTCCAGAGAAAGGGTCTCGCATGACCGATTTGCAGATCACCACTCCCGTTCCCACGGTTGGGTCGTCGACCGCCGTGGTCGACGACGAAACCCGTGGCGCCGCCGGGCTCACCGCGAAGAACGTGGCCTGCTGGTTCGGAACCAAGAAGGTTCTCGAAGGCGTCGGGCTCGACATGGCTCCCGGCCAGGTGACCGCGCTCATCGGTCCGTCTGGATGTGGCAAGAGCACCTTCCTGCGCACGTTGAACCGCATGCACGAGTTGGTTCCCGGTGCCACCCTGGCCGGCGAGATCCTCATCAACGGCGTCGACATCTACCGCGGAGCCATCCCGGTCACCGACGTGCGTCGACGGATCGGAATGGTGTTCCAGAAGCCGAACCCCTTCCCCGCCATGACGGTGGCCGAGAACGTGGTGAGCGGATTGAAGTTGTCCGGTCTCAAGGTCACCAAGTCCGAACGGGAGGACCTCATCGAGTCGTGTCTCACCAAGGCGGGCCTGTGGAACGAGGTGAAGAACCGACTCGGTGATCCCGGTCGTGCGCTGTCGGGCGGTCAGCAGCAACGACTGTGCATCGCGCGTTCTCTCGCCGTCAGCCCGCAGGTGTTGCTGATGGACGAACCGTGTTCGGCGCTCGACCCCACCTCCACCCGCCGTATCGAGCAAACCATCAGTGAGATCTCGGAATCGGTGACCATCGTCATCGTGACCCACAACATGCAACAAGCGCAGCGCGTCTCGGACCGTTGCGCCTTCTTCCTCGCCGCCGAGAACGAACCCGGCCGCATCATCGAGGAAGGCCCCACCAAGGACATCTTCACCAATCCGCGTGACTCGCGGACCGAGGACTACGTGAACGGACGATTCGGATGAACAACATCGCGCGTTGGATGGTCGCCGCGGCGATCTCCACCACCCTCGTCGCATCCACCGGTGCTTCGCCGGCGTCGGCTTCGGATCCGGTGGATGGCGCCGGCTCCACGTGGAGCCAGATCGCCGTCGACCAATGGCGAGCGGACGTGGCCCGTCAGGGGCTGGTCGTCAACTACCAAGGCGTGGGCTCCACGGCCGGTCGCGTGGCGTACTACCAAGCACAGGTCGACTTCGCAGTCAGCGAAATCCCCTTCCAGTCGGCCCAGTACGACCGACAGGGAAATCTGTTGGCGGACGAGACGCAACTGGCCGCGTCGCGCCCGTACGCGTACCTGCCCATCGTGGCCGGTGGAACCGCGTTCATGTACAACCTCAAGGCCAACGGACAGCGCATCACCGATCTGAAACTGTCCCCCACCACGGTGGCCAAGATCTTCACCGGACAGATCAACATGTGGAACGACCCGGCGATCGCGGCCGACAATCCGCAGCGGGTGATGCCCGCCACGCGCATCAAGCCGGTGATCCGCTCGGACGGCTCCGGCACCACGGCGCAGTTCACGGCTTTCATGGCCGACGAGACCACGTCGGACTGGAACGTGCTGTGTCAGCGAGCGAATCTCGGCTCGTCATGCCCCGCGACGTCGCTCTACCCCGATTATCCGAACTCCGGCTTCGCCGCCCAGCAGTTCTCCGATGGTGTGGCCAACTTCGTGGCCGCACAGTACAACGACGGTGCCATCACCTACGTGGAGTACGGCTACGCCAAGGAACGTGGTTTCCCGGTGGCCTCGGTGAAGAACGCCTCGGGCAGCTACACGCAACCGACCGCGGTCAACGTGTCGGTCGCTCTGCAGGGGGCGCGCATCAACAACGACGGCACCCAGGTGCTCGGTGGTGTGTACCGCAACTCCGATCCGCGCACCTACCCGATCTCCAGTTACTCGTACATGATCGTGCCGACCACCGAAGCCTCACCTTTCAACGCTTCGAAGGGGCAGAGCCTGTCGGAGTACATCTTCTACTTCCTGTGCGCCGGACAGCAGAAGGCCGAACAGCTCGGCTACGCCCCGTTGCCGAAGAACCTGGTGCAGTTCGGGTTCGAAGCCGTGGCCCGTATCCCGGGGGCCGTGGCCGCACCGGCCATCGACTCGTGTGCGAACCCCACCATCACCGGTGGATTCCTGGTGCCCAAGGCCACCACCGCGCCCGCCACCACGGCCGCACCCGCCAGTGGTTCGAGCGGTGGCAATTCGGGAACACCCGGTGGGACCTCCACCGGAACCACCGTTCCGGGTGCGACCACCGTTCCGGGTGCGACCACCGTTCCGGGGACGATCGACGAGACCGGAACTGTCGAGGATCCATCGGCACCCGGTGACGTCGTGGACGCCGCGGGCGGTGAAGCGGTCATCGCCACCCCGGGAGTCGCCATGGCCACCAGCGTCGAGATCGACACCGAAGGCTCCGGAACGTCGCCGATCATCTACGTGTTGATCACGATTCTCCTTCTTGGGATCGCCGTCGGACCGCCCGTGGTGGCCGGTCGTCTGCGACCTTCGGTGAAGCAGTAGCGTCACGCTCTCGATGAACCGCTCACCTCTCGTCCTCGTCGCCATTGCTCTGGCCACCATCGGTGGACTCACCGCGTGCTCCAACGAGGACTCCGGCCCCGACACCACCGCACCGGTGGTGGGCATGCCCGATCCGACACTTCCGTCCGAGGTGAACGCCGTCGCCTACGTGGTCGGCGCGGTGGCGGGCATCGGCAACGCGGAGGTGCGCATGCAGTTGCCGGCGAACGTCCCGGCAGTCGACGACGACGTTTACGTTCTCGATGTCTGGGTGAAGAGCGGTGCTCTGGAACCATTCGCGATCAGGCCCGAGATGTTCCGCGTGTACACACTCGACGGCAAGTCGTACACCCCCGAGGCCGTCGGCGACATCGCCCGCTTCGGTGAGGCGACTTTGAACACCGGTGAGACCTACAGCGGCTTGTTGGCCGTGCGCATCCCGACGGATTCCGAACCGGCCATGTTCCTCGCCGACCTCACCGACCTCGGCGAGCGCTTCTTCGCCGCCGCCTTCTCGGTCGATCCGGACTTCGTGCCCGAAACCCCCGAAAGCTGATCAGCCGGGCAGGACGCCCACGGTCTCGTTGGGGCCCACGGTCTCCCACTCTCCCCGACGGCGCACGAGTGCCGAGTCGGAGGGCAGGAACACCACCGGGACGTTCGCCAGTTTCTTGGTGCGCGCGTGGCGATCGGGGGTCACCTTCTCGGCCTGGGCCACCACCGCCATCCCGGTCACCAGACCCAGACCCAACGCCAACGCTCCACCGCGCGGATCGATCATGGGGTCGCACAACGCCGAGGCCGGCGCGCCGGCACCCACCACCACGCCACCCTCTTTCAACACGTGATGAAGGGCGTCGAAGATCGGGGTGTCCTTGATGACGCTGCGCAGATGGATCGGATTGTCGCCGACCAACCACACGGCGTCGGCCTTGCGGACCACGTGGGCCGCGTCCGATTCCATGGCCTCGACCCGTCGCATCACCATCAACGCGTCCACCTCGACTCCCATACGCTCGCCCCACGACATGGCGGCGGTCACGAGCACCTCGGGTCGTTCGAAGGCGTCGGCGGTGGGCAGAACCACCACCTTCTTCGCCTTCACTTCGGAGAGCAACCGACGATCGAGATCGTCGTGAGCGGAGAAGGCCCCTCCGCCCTGCAAGACGATGGTGCCCTTGTTCGTGGAGTCGCTCATGCACGGAGCGTACGCCATGACTTCACATCGGGGGTATCACGACGCGTTGCTCGTCACGCCGGGCTTTGTCACGGTCGCCGAAGGGTAAGTATCCTGCAGCAAGTCGCGGGATCGAGTCCCCCTTCAAAGGAGAACCCACATGGCCATCACGACCGTCGGAGTTGTCGGATCTGGAATCATGGGTTCGGGTCTCGCTGAAGTCATCGCCCGCGGCGGAATGAATGTGATCGTTCGCTCACGCAGTCAGGCCACCGCCGACGCCATGGTCACCTCGGTGTCCAAGGGTTTGAGCAAGCAGGTGGAGAAGGGTCGCCTCTCCGAGGACGACAAGGCCGCCATCCTGGGTCGCATCACCGCGGTGAGCGATCTCTCCAAACTGGCCGACTGTGATCTGGTCATCGAGAGCGTCGTCGAGGATCTCGACACCAAAAAGGCGCTCTTCGCCGAGCTCGACAAGGTGGTCAAGGCCGGGGCGATCATCGCCACCAACACCTCCACCCTGCCGGTGATCGAACTAGCGATGTGCACGGGACGACCCGAACTGGTGTGTGGCATCCACTTCTTCAACCCGGCGACCGCCATGCCCCTGGTCGAGATCGTGCGCCCGCTGTCGGCGAGCGACGACACCATCGCCGCCGCCACGGCGTTCGCCGAGGCCTGCGCCAAGCAGCCGGTGCAGGTGAAAGATCGCGCCGGCTTCATCGTGAACGCGTTGCTCTTCCCGTATTTGAACAACGCCATCCGCATGCTCGAGCAGGGCACTGCGAACATGGCCGACATCGACACCGCGATGAAGGGCGGATGCAACTTCCCCATGGGGCCGTTCGCGCTGCTCGATCTGGTCGGCCTCGATACCTCGCTTTCCATCCTCGACGCGCTGTACAGCGAGTTCCGCGACCCGAACTACGCCGCGGTGCCCACGTTGCGCCGCATGGTGGCCGCCGGACAACTCGGTCGCAAGACCAAGTCCGGCTTCTACACCTACTGATTCCATGCCCGCCGAGTGGCCGGTGGTCGACGAACACGTTGCTCGTTTCACCGCGCCGCAAAATCTGATCCCCGCCACGGATTGGGACTTTTCGCACATCGTCTTCGGCGACGACGACCTGATCGCGGTGGGCGCCGACTTGGAGGTAGGCACGTTGTTGAGCGCTTATTCGAACGGTCTCTTCCCCATGCCGATCGGCCGGGGCAAACTCGGCTGGTTCAGTCCCGCGCAACGGGGCGTCATCCCGATGGACGGCTTCCGTGCGTCGTCGTCGGTGCGCAAACACGCCAAACGATTCGCCATTCGCTTCGACACTCACTTCACCGAGGTCATGACGGCCTGTGGTGACCAGAAACGGAAACACGGTTGGATCAACGACGAGTTCATCGCTGCCTACACCGAACTGCATCGACTCGGTTGGGCACACTCGTGCGAAGTCTTCGTGGATGATGAGTTGGTGGGTGGGGTGTACGGCGTTCGCCTGGGGCGGTTCTTCGCCGGCGAAAGCATGTTCCACCGACGCACCGACGCCTCCAAGGTCGCCCTTTGGGCGTTGACTACCACCATGGCCACGGCGGGCATCCGGCTGTTCGACGTGCAGTGGACCACCCCCCATCTGGTGTCCCTGGGGGCCATCGACGTGCCCCGTGCGGAGTATCTCGGACGTCTTTCCGAGGCGAGAAACGCCTGAATCTCCCGACAGACTGACACCATGGCCGACGTTGACGAGACCGGGGCTCGCGTGACCAAGCGCGACGAGCCGTGGCTGATGCGCACCTACTCGGGGCATTCCACCGCCAAGGCCTCCAACGAGTTGTACCGCACCAACCTGGCCAAGGGCCAAACCGGTTTGTCCATCGCCTTCGACCTGCCGACGCAAACCGGCTACGACCCCGACTCGCTGATGGCCGCCGGAGAAGTGGGCAAGGTCGGCGTGCCGGTGGCACATCTTGGACACATGCGCACGCTTCTCGACGGCATCCCGCCCGCGCAGATGAACACGTCCATGACCATCAACGCGACCGCCGCCTGGTTGCTGGCCCTGTATGTGGCCAACGCCGAGGATCAGGGCGTCTCACGGGCCGTTCTACGTGGCACCACGCAGAACGACATCGTCAAGGAATACCTCTCGCGAGGAACATTTATCTTTCCCCCGATCCCTTCACGCCGACTGATCGTCGACATGGTTGCGTGGTGCGCCGACAACGCGCCCAAGTGGAATCCCATGAACGTGTGCTCGTACCACCTGCAAGAGGTCGGCGCGACACCGGTACAGGAGATCGCTTACTCGTTGGCCACAGCGGTTGGCGTTCTCGACGCGGTGCGCGACTCCGGGCAGGTGCCCCCGGAGCGGTTCGCCCAAGTCTTCGGAAGCATCTCGTTCTTCGTCAACGCCGGCATTCGCTTCATCGAGGAGATCTGCAAGATGAGGGCCTTCACCGAGTTGTGGGACCGAATCGGACTCGAGCGCTTCGGCGTCACTGACGAAAAGGCTCGCCGCTTCCGGTACGGAGTGCAGGTCAACTCGCTCGGTCTCACCGAGGCACAGCCCGAGAACAACGTGCAGCGCATCGTGCTCGAGATGCTGGCCGTTTCGTTGTCGAAGAACGCGCGCGCTCGAAGCATCCAGTTGCCGGCGTGGAACGAGGCCCTGGGTCTCCCGCGTCCGTGGGACCAGCAATGGAGCCTGCGCATGCAGCAGGTGTTGGCCTTCGAGACCGACCTGTTGGAGTACGACGACATTTTCGATGGTTCGACCATCATCGAGTCCAAGACCGCCGAACTACGCGACGCCGCGTGGGCCGAGTTCGAGGACGTGTTGGCCATGGGAGGTGCCTTCGAAGCGGTCGACCTGCTGAAGGGTCGGCTGGTCAAGTCGATGGCCGAGCGCACCCGACGCATCGAAAGTGGCGAACAGGTAGTGGTCGGTGTCAACCGCTACACCGAGTTCGAATCGTCTCCGCTCGGTGGCGAGGGCAACATCGTGAAAGTCGACCCCGACGTCGAGCGACAGATGATCGACGACGTGAACGCGTGGCGCGCCAAACGCGACGACGCGGCGGTGCGCGTCGCTCTCGACGAGTTGCGTCGGGCGGCCCAGGGTTCCGACAACATCATGGAACCATCCATCGCGTTGGCCCGGGCCGGTGGAACCACCGGCGAGTGGTCGGGCGTGTTGCGCGAGGTCTTCGGCGAGTACCGAGCCCCCACCGGCGTGGCGGCGGCGGTGGGCAAACGACCCGGTGAGTTGGCCGCCGTGGCCGAATTCGTCCGGTCGATTCCCGGCGGACCGCCCAAGATCCTGGTGGCCAAGCCCGGTCTCGACGGCCACAGCAGTGGAGCCGAGCAAATCGCGGTGGCCGCTCGTGACTCCGGGATGGAAGTGGTGTACTCGGGGATACGACTCACGCCCGAGCAAATCGCCGCCAGCGCGCGCGACGAGGATCCCGACGTGGTCGGTCTGTCGATCCTGTCGGGATCACACATGGCGTTGGTTCCCGCGGTGTTGTCGCAACTACGGGCCCAGGGTGTGGATTCGCCAGTGGTCGTCGGGGGCATCATCCCCGAGGAGGACCGACCAAAACTTTTGGCGGCGGGCGTCGCGGCGGTCTACACGCCCAAGGACTTTCAACTGAGCACCATCATGCGCGACATCGCCGGGATCGTGGCGGCCAACCGCGGCTGAGAACTCAGGCGGCGCGTTCGGCGTCGATCCAACGCTCGAGCACCGGTCCACTTTCGAAACTTGTGATGAGCGCATAGCGCGGGGTGTCGGCGTTGTGCACCACCACGTGCCAAAGGCGTTGTGTGTCGACCACGAAACGTGCGCCGCGAGCCAGCGGCACCCGACGTTCTGTGGAGCGATCGGGCAGTCCGTCGGCACCACTGTCCATCAGCAGCATGTAGCTGTCGGGGGAATCGGTGAGTTCCACCCACGACCGCACCACCCAACCCTCGTCGTCGGGGTTGAAACGGTTGTTGTCGTCGCGATGAATCGAACGGATAGCCGTCTCGCGATCCTGAGGCTCCAGCTTGATGATGCGCACGCGACCGAAGTTCGCGCCCACCGCCATCACGTAATCACGCAACGTGGGGGCCTTGTCGGCGTTGCTGGTCCAGAGCGCGTCCTTATCGGTCTTGCCCTTGTCCCAAAAACCACGACAGTCCAATTGCCCGTCGGCCGAGGCGAGCGGTGCGAAGTTGGTGTCTCCACCGCTCTTCCAGTCCTGGTATTCGAGCGACTCCCATTCGTGTGACGCGACGTGCACCGGCATGGGCTTCAGCATCACGAATCCGGTCTCAGCCAACGCTTTCGACCGCGGATGCGCAGTGTCGAGGGGAATTCCCACGGACCAGTGCTCGGTGTTGGGCCAAAACGGAATCGACTCGGCACTCATGACACCAGTCTACGAATCATCAGGGGGCCGCAGTGGTCGTCGATGCGGTGGTCGGTCCCGCTGGTGTCGCGATCGTGGTGGCGACGCCGCCGGCGGGAATGATCACCTTCTGCCCGGCCTGAATGGCATCGGGGTTGGCCAACCCGTTGGCGATCACAATGGCCTCCACGGTGACGCCAAATTGTCCGGCGATGTAGGAGAGCGTGTCGCCCTGCTGGATGGTGTAGGTCTGCTCGACTGTGGCGACCGTCGTGGTGGTGGCGATCGCTCCGTCAAAGGTGGGGGCCACGGTCACCTCGATACCCAGCATGGGAAGCGAATCCAGAGTGGATCCGTCACCTCCACCACAAGCGGACGCGAAAACGATCATCGACGACGTCAGGAGGGCGAAGAGACGCGTGTTCACGTTTCTCAGCGTAGGAGCAGGTGCGGGTTTTGCCACGCGGGTCGGTCCGTCAGTTGACGCGATCGGTGACGTACATGGCCAGCAATTCCAGCTCCGTCTTGGCCGTCACGGTGAGGGGGGCCGACGAAAGCGACCTCACGGCCTCGTCGCGTAGTCGCGTGATCACCGATTCCATTTCCTCCAGGGCGCCGCAATCGACGATGGCCTGCTGGGCGTCGGCAACCTGAGCATCGGTCAGCCGTTCTCGACCGACCACGTTCAGCGCCGTGCGATGCGTCGACGAGGCCCGCTCCATGGCGATGGCCAAGAGAGGCGTCGGCTTGCCCTCACGCAGATCGTCTCCGACCGGCTTGCCCGTGACCGCGGTCTGACCGAACGCACCCATCACGTCGTCGCGCATCTGAAAGGCATCGCCCAGGGGCAGGCCGTACGCGCTCAACACCGGCAACAACTCTTCTCGCCGCTGCGGAGCCATCAGCATCGCACCCAGATGCAGTGGGCGCTCGATCGTGTACTTGCCGCTCTTGTACCGGCAAATTCGCTCGGCCTTGGTCCGTCGGCGCTCGTTGCGAGATGATCCGATGAGATCGAGCAACTGTCCGATGTTCAACTCGATGCGCAACTCATGCCAGATCTCGCGCGCCTCGGCCGACACATCGGTCATCAAGCGGTCGCTGTAAACGAAGGCCAAGTCACCCACGAGGATGGCGATGCCGTCCCCGTAGCGTCGCGACTCACCGCTGTTACCACTGCGTCGGTGCTGGTCGGCGAACACCTCGTGCGTCACCGGCGCACCGCGACGGGAGGTTGATCCGTCCATCACGTCGTCATGGAACAACGCGAATCCGTGCAGCAACTCCAAGGCCACACCGGCATCGAGGCTGACCATGGAGTTTGGGTCGCCGCCCGCACCAACAAACCCCCACTGACAAAAAGCCGGTCGAAGTCGCTTGCCACCCGACGCGACCAAACGACGGATTTCGGCCACCGGGGCGGCAAGGTCCTCGTCGAATGTCGACCAACGTTGCTCTTCTGGAGCCAAGATCTCGGTGATTCGCCGTTCCACCCGTGAGGCCAAAGTGACGAGGGAGGCCGGAGGCGTGGACACCTGGTCAGGCTAGGCCGGTCAGCCGTCGAGACCGCCCACCACATCCTCGATCCGGGTGCGAGCATTGCCGATGCGATCGCGGCACAGGCGGATCAACTCCGACGCGCGTTGTACCCGCGCGGCGAGCACGTCGACGTCGACGTCGGCCTGTTCGAGCTCGGAGAGGATGCCCTCCAACTCGGCCAGGGCCTCGGCGTAACCGATCTCTTCATCTTTCTTGGCCATGATCGCCTCCTCGCAATCTCATGAACGCTTCTTCGTGTCGGTCACCGTGGACGTGACCACGCCGTCACGGGTGGTCGTGAGCACGACCTCACCCGGCTCGGTGTCGTCGACCGACCGCACCACCCGCCCGTCGGTGGTGCGGGTGATCGACCAACCGCGGGCCAACACGTTGACCGGGTCGAGCAGGCTCACCCTCAACTCCAAGTTGTCGACGGCGAGGGAGCGCTCGGCCAACAACTGCGGGGCGCGACGACGCAGGCGACCGATGCGGTCGTCGAGGCGTTCGTCGGCCCGGGTGACCGCGGTGAGGGTGAGCACCCCGATCTCGCGAGCCACCTTGGTGAGTCCGTGCCCGGCCTCGTCGAGTAACTGAGTGGCGCGCGCAGCGATGTCGTCCCAGGCGCCCTCGGTCTTGTCGATGAAACGACGAACGAGTTCGGTCAAGGCCACCGCGCAGGCGGTGGGGGTCTTGTGGTGGGTGTGGGCCACCTCGTCGGCGACGTGGAGATCGATCTGGTGTCCAATTCCGGTGAAGACGGGTAGCGGTGACTCGGCGATCGCCATCGCGATGAGTTCGGAGTCGAAGGTCGAGAGTTCGGTCTTGCTGCCACCACCTCGCAACACGACGATCACGTCGATGTCGTCGCGACGACCGAGCGCCCTGATGGCCGTCGACACCTCGGTGGGTGCGGAGTCGCCCTGCACCGTCACGTCGGCGATCTTGATGTCGAAGCCGAGTCCGGACTCCTCGATCTGCTGCAGGAAGTCGGTGATGCCGGCGGTTCCCTTGCTTCCGACCAAGCCGAGTCGCAGCGGCACGAGATTGAGTTCGACCTCACGATTGCGGTCGTAGTCACCGGACTGCTTCAACTTGCGAATCAGTTCCTCGCGCTTCAAGGCAATGTCACCCAACGTGTAATTGGGGTCGATGCCACGCATGATGAGCGACAACTTTCCGAAGCCCGCGTAGTAGTCCAGGTTGCCGAAGACGCGGACCTTGATGCCGTTGGCCAACTCGAGTCCACTCTTCACCAAGGTCGCCGACAACTTCGCTCGCTCGCGGCGCCACAGGTTGACGTTCACCTGAACTTTGGCGCCTCGGGCGTCGACGTCAACCAGACTGAAGTAGGTGTTCTCTCCCTTCACACTGAGTCCCGAGATTTCACCCCATACCCACAGGCCCTCGTCGAAGTGATCTTCCAGAACCCTGTTGATCTCCTCGGCCAGCTCGGCGATGGAGAAGGTGCGCACACCACCGGGACCATCGATGTCCTCGTCGGCGAACACGTCATTGAGGTCGCCGTCCAAGTCGTCGAGGTCATCACCCATGGTTCCCCGAGTCTGCCCGACAACCAGCCGTGGTCGGAACGAGAAAGTCACACTAAGTTGGGAGCGTGACCGGCACGCTCGTCATCCTCCGCCACGGCGAGAGCACGTGGAATCGGCAAAACCTCTTCACCGGCTGGCACGACGTGCCCCTGTCGGAGAAGGGTCTGGTCGAGGCCGCCCAAGCCGGAGCCACCATGGCCGAGGCCGGACTCTTCTTCGACGTCGCCCACACCTCGCTACTCACCCGGGCCGTGATGACCTGCCACGTGGCCTTGAACGCCATGGGGCAGGTGTGGTTGCCGGTGCAACGATCGTGGCGCTTGAACGAACGCCACTACGGGGCCCTCCAAGGCCTCGACAAGAAGGCCACCACCGAACTGCACGGAGCCGAACAGACCAAACTGTGGCGCCGCAGTTTCGATGTTCCGCCCCCGCCCCTCGATGCTGACAGCCCCGAACATCCGGCCAACGATCGTCGTTACCGACTGCTGGATCCGGCGGTTCTGCCCGCGGCCGAATGCCTGAAAGACGTGGTCGCGCGGGTGTTGCCCTACTGGAATGACACCATTGTGCCCCAAGTGCGTGACGGGTTGACGGTGCTCGTCACGGCGCACGGCAACAGCCTGCGAGCCCTCGCGATGCACCTCGAGGCGATCTCCGAGGAGGCCATCGCCGAATTGAACATCCCCACCGGGGCCCCGCGTCGCTACACCTTCGATGGTTCGATGAAAGTGACCTCGGCCGAGTACCTGGGCGACACTGCCGCGGTCGCCGGGGCCGCCGAGGCGGTCGCCAAGCAAGCCGGCACCTGAGCGAGGATTCACCGGGATCGAAACGGTGTGCCCGTCGACTCACCAGGGTGTCTGCCGACTCAGGTCCGTGACGATCGGGACAACGCCGGTGGTTCTCACATGTTCACGAGCGTTGTAATGTTCCGGACATGCCCAGCAGAAGAAATTACCTTAATGGTCTCCGCCACGTCGCCCTCTTCTCCTCCTGCTCCACCAAGGACTTGGAGAAAATAGCCAAGGCCGGTGATGAGGTCACATTGGACGCGGGAGCGGTCATCGTCGACCAGGGTCAGACCGGTCGCGAGGCCTTCGTCATCATCAAGGGCTCGGCAACGGTGAGGCGCAACGGAAAGAAAGTCGCCACGTTGGGCGCCGGATCTGTGGTGGGTGAACTCTCGCTCTTGGATCATGGTCCCCGTACAGCAACCGTGGTGGCCGACACCGAATGCACGCTCTTGGTCATCAGCCAGCGTCAGTTCCTCGCCGTGATCGACGCCATTCCGGCCATTTCGCACAAGTTGTTGGCCACTCTGGCGGGTCGCATCCGCGAACTCGATCGCCAGTACTTCGGCTGAGTTCCCGGCTTGGGTCGAGCGATTCGCCCCGACACGTACTGGGCAGTAGCGTTTCGAGTGCATGGGTACGCAGACTGAATCTTCGGCCGCACCTTCGGGTTCGCGTCGCCTGAAGCCCTACCAACTCTCGATCGCCATCGGCGCGTTCATGGCGGTCTTCGTCGCGGTCTCCGGCTTTTTGCCCCTCATCACCGGATGGAAGAACGATTCTCCCATTCACCGTGAGGTGTTCGGCGGCATCCCCGGCTCGCTGCAGTTGGCCTTTTACACGGTCATCCCGGTGTTGGTGCTGTGGGGATCGCTGCGTTTCGCCGATCGCATTCGTAACTGGGAACGCGGTGCCCCCGATCGTCGTCGCACCACCACGGCCAATGCCAAGCGCCGTCTGGCCGACTTCCGTGCCGGTGTGTACATGCGCACGCTGCTTCGAGACTCGGCTGCCGGACTCATGCATTCGATGATCTACTTCGGCTTCCTCGTCCTGCTCGGCGTCACCACCGCTCTGGAACTCGATCACCAGTTACCCGAGAGCCTGAAGTTCCTCCACGGCGACGTGTACCGCGGCTACGTGTTCGTGGGTGACTTCGCCGGCCTGATGTTCACCGGCGGCGTGGTGTGGGCCATCGTACGTCGATACGTTCAACGCCCCTACCGCATCCGAATCAAGTCCAAGCCCGAGCACGCGATCATCTTGGCCACCTTGCTCGGGATCGGTCTCACTGGTTACGGCGCCGAGATGTTCCGCATCGCCGGGTCAGCCGCCCGTGGAGAGAACATGGACCACGAGAAGTGGTCGTTCATCGGTTACCCACTGGCGCAGGCCGTCGGCAGTCTCGCCCCGCGCACGCTGGAGTTGTGGCACCAGGGCTGGTGGATCGCCCACGTGCTGACCTTCATCGTGTTCTTGGCCATCTTGCCCATCACCATGTTGCGACACATTTTCACGTCGCCTTTGAACATGTACCTCAAAGATCGCGATCGTCCCAAGGGCGCGATGAAGGCCTTGCCGAACCTCACCGAGACGTCACTGGAGTCGTTCGGAGCCGCGGTGGTGGAGGACTTCACCTGGAAGCAGTTGCTCGACACCGACGCCTGCACCATGTGCGGTCGTTGCACCAGCGTGTGTCCGGCCCACGCCACCGGCAAGCCGCTCGATCCGCGCGAGATCGTCCTGAAGACCGGCGAGGTGATGGCGGCCACCGCCGCGCATGCTCCCGGGGGCAAGGTGTCGCCTCCACTGAGCACCGATCCCGAGATCACCATCGGCGCGAACTCGTTGTTCGAGCGCATCACCGCCGAGGAAATCTGGAGTTGCACCTCGTGCAAGGCCTGCGACGAGATCTGCCCCGTGAACATCGAGATCCTCGACAAGATTCTCGACATGCGTCGTTACCTCACGTTGATGGAGAGCAACTTCCCCGCCGAGTTGGGCAACGCCTATCGCTCGATGGAAAACCAGGGCAACCCGTGGGGCATGAACCAAGGCGAGCGGGCCGACTGGGCCAAGGATCTTCCCGTCGACGTAGTCGACCCGGGTGACGCCTTCTCGCACGAGTACCTCTACTGGGTCGGTTGTGCCGGATCGTTCGACGACAAGAACAAGAAAGTCACCCAGTCGATGGCCAAGCTCTTGAAGCGGGCGGGCATCGACGTTGCCATCCTCGGACCGAGCGAAATGTGCACCGGTGACTCGGCACGACGCTCTGGCAACGAGTACCTCTTCCAAATGCTCGCCATTCCGAATGTCGACATGCTCAACGGAATGGGCGTGAAGAAGATCATCACCCAGTGCCCGCACTGCTTCAACACGCTGGCCAACGAGTACCCGCAGTTGGGCGGTCACTACGAGGTGATTCACCACACGCAATTGCTGGAGCAATTGATCGAGACCGGTCAGCTCGACGTGAGCAGCGCCTCGCTCGAGGAGCGCATCACGTATCACGACTCGTGCTATCTCGGTCGCCACAACGACGTGTATCTCGCCCCCCGCAAGGTCGTGGCATCCATCAAGGGCATCGAGGTCGTCGAGATGCAACGCAACGGCACCACGGGAATGTGCTGTGGTGCTGGTGGCGCGCGCATGTGGATGGAGGAATCCATCGGCACCAAGGTGAACGACGAGCGTGCGCGCGAGGCGTTGAGCACCGGAGCCAGTCGAGTTGCCACCGCCTGCCCGTTCTGTTACATCATGCTCGACGACGGCGTGAAAGCCGCCGGCGCCGGGGAGGACCAGGTGAAAGTGGCCGACATTTCGATCCACCTGTTGGAGGCCATCGAGAACGGCGACAGGGCCTTGGCACAGCCCGGCGCCCCTCTCACCACGACCGGCTGAACCCGTCGTTCGAGGCGGGCAGCGGTAGCCGGGTGTTCTTCGACCACGGGTCGATGTCAGTTCAAGTGGCCGAGCACCAAGGATCGCAACATTTCGATACCCACACCCTTGCTGGCGCTGACCCACACGATGTCGCCGGGCTCCAACATGCAACCAGCCGCCAGATCCTTCTTGCGAGTTTGACGCTTGGCCGACTTCACCTTGTCGTGCTTGGTGGCCACCACGGTGTGCGCGATTCCGTTGGCGCGCAACCAGTCCAACATCTGCACGTCCAACTTGGTCGGACCAATCTCCCCGTCGATCAAAACGAAGACATTCACCAGCTCCTCGCGTTCGATCAGATAGCCCTCGATCATCTTCTGCCAGCCCTGCTTCACCCGACCGGGCACCGCCGCGTAGCCATAACCGGGCAGGTCCACCAGCGTGGAGCCGTTGGGAAGAGCGAACATGTTGATCAATTGCGTGCGACCAGGCGTGTTCGACACTCGCGCCAACTGCTTGCGGTTGGCCAAGGCGTTGATGAGCGACGACTTGCCCACGTTGCTGCGCCCGACGAAGGCCACCTCGGCCGGAGAGGGCGGGAGAACCTTCGCGTCGATCGCCGAGGTGACGAACTCGATCGGCAACGGCGACGCGGTCATGCATCGAGTGTACGGTCGAGGCACTCGCGCCCGAGACGCGCGACACCCCGAGCGAATCAGCTCTTGTCGAAGTTCTCGAAGTAGCGACTCGGTGTCGGGCCACGTTGGCCGTGATACTTCGACCCTCGCGCGCCCTGCCCGTACGGCTTGTCGGCCGCCGTGGTCATCTGCATGAAGCTGACTTGGCCGATCTTCATACCGGGATACAACGTGATGGGAAGACTGGCCACGTTGGCCAACTCGAGGGTGACGTGTCCGTCGAAGCCCGCGTCGATGAAGCCCGCGGTGGAATGAATGAGCAGACCGAGACGTCCGAGCGAACTCTTACCCTCGATGCGCGCCACCAAGTCATTTGGCACTCCGACCCGCTCGAGCGTGCTGCCCAGGACGAACTCGCCGGGATGCAACATGAACACACCATCCTCGGGAATCTCGACCAATTCGGTGAGTCCGGTCATGTCCTTCTTCACGTCGATGACGCCGGCGGTGTGGTTACGGAACACCCGGAACAGGTTGTGCAGGCGCACGTCGATGGAGGACGGCTGGATCATTGCCTCGTCGAGCGGGTCGATGATGATGCGGCCGGTCGCGAAAGCCTCTCGAAGACTGTGGTCGGACAGAATCACGACTCGTACCGTAGTGGGTGGGGACACCCGGTCCGCAGGTGACGGCCCGGCCGGCCGCCGGTAATCTCCTCTTCGTCTGCGGGTGTAGTTCAATGGCAGAACATCAGCTTCCCAAGCTGAGAATGCGGGTTCGATTCCCGTCACCCGCTCGCTGTCGTTGGTCGATTGGGACGACCGCCCCACAGGGCGGTCGTTTGTCGGGAGCGTTGGTGTGTCGTCG
>Ga0194115_10000123_pt1 | contig 120487 bp, 110 predicted proteins | sample TA2MahsurfametaG_3_FD_148656 | JGI IMG/M metagenome (GOLD analysis project Ga0194115, IMG submission 148656) | Freshwater microbial communities from Lake Tanganyika, Tanzania - TA2015002 Mahale S4 surface | ecosystem: Environmental > Aquatic > Freshwater > Lake | place: Tanzania: Lake... | reverse complement strand
CTTTGAATTCAGCTGAAAATTTGCGTCTTTTTTGTTTCATCGGTATAGTCAAATTTAGGATGTTTGTCTTTAACTAAACCACTGGTCTGAAAATTAGGGAGTATTACATACCCACATGCAGGCGACCGGAATGGTAAACGACCACCTAACAAGTTGTTTTCGCTATCGCGAACTGATAGACAATTCCCATTAACATTGTATCTTGGCACCATGAAATTAAAAAGCGGGCTCTTGATTTTGCTTATGGCAGGAGCGGCTCCGCTAGCGGGTCAGGCTGGTCGACAATTTATAAACCTGAGTGATTCCAAAGATTTTAAAGGCATGCAGATACTGGATTCAGCACTGCAAGACAAACGCATTATGGTTTTAGGCATAAACCGCTACTACTCCGAAATAACGCGGACGGTATGTATTAAATTTATTTCCTATGCCAGAAAAAAGAAAGGTTACAGAAATATACTCGCTCCTGTATCGCCCATTTGCGGTGAGTGGTTAAACCGTTTTGTATATCTAAATGATTTTTCGGTTCTAAATGACCTGAATCTGGCAATGGAACCTAAGGATGTGTTGTTTTATAAACGGTTAAATACGCTTAATGAGGGCATTCCCGACAGTCTTAAATTCAGGATTATTGGCATTGGTCCGGAAAACAAAACCTTAATTCCGGCACTGGGAATTTACAAACTCCTAAATGGCAAAAACCCGCCCGACAGACTTCGTATTCCTATTGAAGCATTGATGGGAGCTGTGCGCTACCAGCAACTAAAAAATGACACCCTGAATAACTACAATGCTGAAGGTAAATTTCGCATTAACAATACGCTTGTTACTTTCAACAGAAGTTTTGATACACTAAAAAATGCTTATCAAAATTGGCTGGGAGATACAGACTGGTTTCGGATGGAAGCATATATGGTCAGCCTCAAATCAGCCATTCAATATGAAACGCTTGAAAACACTGCCATGGAAGACCCTGTTAGGGTTAGCATGGTGGTTGAAAACATAAAAAGTACAATACTTTCACACCCAAACGAACGTTTTGTAGCAATAATAGGTCGTTGCTATGCATCCAAAATTTGGCTGCAGGGTTCCTGCCAGCTATATAACTTCTCACCGGTTTGCAGTAAAATAATGGAAGACACCATTATGGGGGCGCAGGTCTTCAATGTTGGCGTTTATTATAACGAAGCTGCAGATGCTGAAGATGAGCCGTTGGAAATTAAAACTATGCTTCAAGCCATACGATCTGGAGCACCCGTTTCCTCAACTTCATTAACAGGCAGCATCAAGACAAATCAATCAGCGCCCTTCAACTATATGCTTGTAATGGGTGGCAGTAACAAAATCAATGTTGTATTGCCCGATAATTTAACACCACAGATTAGCAAACGCATGAAAAGCAGGGCTATGTTAAGTACTGGCGTAAATATGGGATATCATATTGTAGATGTGGTCGCACTCAGCAAATTAATGTCAGGATACGGCTTACCTAAGGTAGAAATTATACCCGATTTTGGACTTAATATTTCAACCCATGATAAAGAGAATTTTCTGTATGAAGCTGGTTTTTTTCAGCGAATGAGAATTCCCGGTTCGGCCTACCATTATTGGGGTACCTATTTTTCGGCAGTCAATGAGTTCTATACACCTGCACATTGGTTGAAGTTAGGTTTAGGCATCAACATAGGTTACCAACAGCACTATGTAAATAATCCATACACGCTCAACGATACTATATTTATATCACGGTATACGATGCCGACCAGGGCCGTAAATCCTGTCTATACATTTGGTATTACAGCAAAAAGCAAAATAAACTTATCCCGCTTTTTCCTCAGGACGGAGTTAGGATACGGCAGAGACATCTCGGATAACAGATGGCGGGTAAATAATCAATACAGTGGCCCCATGGGGCAATTCAAGGGAAATCAAGTATTTTTAAATATAACCGCAGGCTTTCATCTCGTAACAGAAAATTCGCCCAAAAGAAAGGAAAAACTTTGAGAAATATCACTTTATTCATACTGATATCTTTTACGGGCTGGAAATTTGCATTTTCTCAATGGGCTGCGAAGTCAACACTATTCAATGCCACACCATTCTATAAAATCAATACCGAAATTCCGGAAGATTTTTCAGGAATGCAAGAACTGGAAATATATGTGGAAGGCCCTAGGGTTTTCATGTCCGGAGAAAATCACCGGCATGTTATTATGAATGGGTTAATTGAATTTAAGTTGCTTCGTTTTTTACATGAAAAGGCAGGTGTAAGAAATTTGCTGCTGGAACTCGGTGAGGCGCGCGGGTGGTACGCAAACCGGTATGTAAATGAAAATGATACACTGACCAGGCCATACCTGCATGCAACCACATATGCAGAACATATGAAAGTTCTGGATAATATCAGACAATGGAACCTTACGCTTCCCGCAGACAAACGCATTCAGATACATGGGATTGATGTGGAAAGATTCAATGACATTGCCATGTTGCGTCTTTCTGATTTACTGCCAAAAAAAGATGTACCAGAACGCTTGTATGCTGCTGTTCATACCGTTCATCAAACTGCCGGCTGGCTAATGCACATTGGGTTGATTGAGTATGAATCGAGCAACAAAAACAAGCCCCATAGAAAAGAATCTTCCCCATTCTCCGTTGATGAAAGCATTGAACTTGTTTTAGCGCATTTCGACAGCCTGGATTTGGACCTCCGGAAATGGCTTGGGAATCGATACCCTGAAGTTCAATCCGGAATCAACAATCTGCGTGAATATCAACAATGGAATGCGTATAGAAACAGTGCCTTTTATTACACCTGGCGTGAAGAAAATATGTATCGCAAACTTACCGCGCTGCTAAATAAAGACTCATCAGCCAGGTACTACGGACAATTCGGGCGCTGTCATTCATCTTATGTAAAACAGGATGGAGATTGCGGATGGTATGCATATCATAGCGTTATGAACAGGTTACAGGAACGTTATTTTCATTCAAACCGCGGCACACTCAGTATTGGTGTTTTCTATGAAGAAGAAATGGACGAAAGTTCGTATAGTGATGATAGCAGAATCGAAAATAAACAACAGCAAAAAGAAATTAGCGCCATGATCCGCAGGGCTCCTGATGGTTCAGTGAGTATTTCGAAACTTGATAACAACCAAAATCCGGCACTTGCCTCACGGTTCGGATTCTTTATAGCTGTGCGCGAATGGGTACCTGAGAAACAGAAAATAAGCAAACCGGAAAAATTGGTTTCTCTGTCTTTTGGAAGCAATTTTTGGTATCTCAATAATGCCAGCCAAATTCCCTATCATATAAATCCGGCATGGCAAGAAAGAATCACAGCCGAAAAACCAATCAGTTTGGGTATTAACTGGCAAAATCCGCGTTTTACGGCATCTGCCCAAATTGGTTCCACCCTCTCCACTGAATACTATGGAAAGAAAGATGAACTTTCCATCCGCTATTTATTAAACTACAAAAGCATTTACACAGGCTGGCGATTTATAAAAAACAAACGGCTCGGTGTGGATTTAGGTCCGCAGTTGCTTTATGCCACACAGATTATCAAATGCAAACGATTGGATGGCGGATTTTTAAATCCGGATCCAACGTATGAAAAGCGAGTAAATAACCATGCCATGTGTGCAGGACTTCAGATTCGGATGTTGTACAGAATACAGGCAGGAATAAATGCAGGAATGGCCGCAGGATATATTCGTGATCTGTCAAACCCCGACTGGTTTATTGCAAAGAGCAACCTTTACTATGCCCGAAATCTATTGCAGACTCAGGTCACCGGGCGCAGTTTATCGGTTTTCTTTAACTTTGACATTTGATTTTATATGAAAGATTTACTAAAAGGTCTACCCAACCTGCTGACCCTAGGAAACCTTGCCTGCGGTGCCGTTGGCATTGAACGGCTTATGGCAGGCGATATGAATAGTATTTTGATTTGTTTGGGATTGGCAGCAATTTTAGACTTTGCCGATGGATTTATTGCAAGGTTGCTGGGCGCCGATGGCGAACTGGGCAAACAACTGGATTCACTGGCCGATTTAATCACTTTCGCCCTGCTGCCCGGTCTGGTTATGCTTCATTACACCCTCGAAAAAGGTTATTGCATGCCTAATGGTTTTTGCACCACGAGATACGCCTGGCTTGCCCTGCCGCTCGCCGGTGCCTGGAGACTGGCCAATTTTAATATCGATACACGTCAAAAAACGGGCTTCTTAGGCGTTCCTACCCCCATCATAGGTATTGCGTTCGGCTCCTTGATACTTGCGTTTGAAAACACAACAGATAATGCATTAAAGCCCTTTTTTGAACATCCCTACTTTTTCAGTTTTGCTCCCATCATTGCGGCTTATCTTATGGTTTCTGACTTGCCAATGCTTTCATTAAAATTTAAAAAAGGAGATCCTTTGCTTTATTGGAAAGCTGCCGTTCCCCTGCTTGGATTGGCTTGCATACCTGTTTTTAGCGTATATGCAGGCATACCGTTTTTACTGGTATATGTTTTGTGGTCAATTATTACGAACTTTGTAACGCAAACTAAAAATGGCTAAAGTAGGTATAATCATGGGCAGCGACAGCGATCTTCCAATCATGCAGGAAGCTGCACGCATGCTCGAACATTTCGGCATTTCATACGAAATCACTATAGTTTCTGCACACCGTACACCGCAGCGCATGGTAGATTATGCAACAAAAGCACCCGAAAAGGGCATTAAAGTTATTATTGCAGGTGCCGGTGGTGCAGCGCACCTTCCCGGTATGGTAGCCAGCATAACCCATCTGCCGGTTATTGGCGTTCCTGTAAAAAGCAGTAATCTTAACGGTATAGACAGCCTATACAGCATTGTGCAAATGCCTCCTGGCGTGCCGGTGGCTACCATGGCGATTAACGGTGCAAGAAATGCCGGAATAATGGCAGCTCAGATTCTGGGTGCCCAGGATGAAAATATCGCCCAGAAGGTAAAAAACTACAAAAAACGCCTGAATGATGAAGTACTGGATAAGGCAACCCGTCTTGAAAAGCTCGGGTATGAAGACTTTTTGAACAAACAAGAGAATATCTGATGCTGATAGTTGGAAACGCCCTCGTTTCTGAAGACATTATTGAGAAAAAATTCGCCTGCGATACCAGAGCTTGTTTAGGCGCTTGCTGTGTAAAAGGCGACGCCGGTGCTCCCCTTCTTCCGGAAGAAATTGAAATACTTGAAAAAGAACTTCCTGCAATAAAGTCATTTTTAGCAACAACCGGCCTCGAAAACATTGAGTCAAACGGGTTTCATACCACGGATCCTGATGGCGAAGCGGTAACTACATGCCTGCCCGGTGGTGAATGTTCTTTTTTGGTTTATGATGGAATGATGGCTACCTGCGGCATTGAAAATGCATGGAAAGCAGGCAAAACTGACTTTCAAAAGCCGGTTAGCTGCCACCTCTACCCTATCCGTGCCAAACAATATGGCGAGTATATCGCACTAAATTACCACCGCTGGGATATTTGTGAACCAGCTTGCGGGCGTGGAGAAGATGAAAACATACCTGTTTATGCTTTTCTGAAGGAAGCCCTCATCCGTAAAATGGGTGATGATTGGTACACAGAATTGTCTGAAGTGGCCGCCGAATGGGCATCACAAAAAAACAACCGATAAAATTCCGGAAACCATCAGCCATTTCAAACGCTTCTGTATGCGGGTATAATCCGCTTTTTCTTCTGCAGTCAGTAGCTGATAATAAAAATAGAATACAGGCATCAATACAAAAACAGCGCTAAAAATACCGAAATACAAGTTTTTACTTTCCGTGATTATATAAACCATGTGAATATTAAGCAAGGTAAGAATTGCCATACTTAGCCAAACGGATTTTCTTGCACCATATTCGATGGGAAATGTTTCGTATTCCCTTGTTTTATCGCCTTCTATGTCCTCAATATCTTTAACGATTTCCCGCGCCAGTGTAATCAAAAATGCCAGAAACGCGTATTCCGCAAAATAACCATTGAACTTTTCATCTACGCCTTGCGCAGAAAAGAAAACTACAACACCGTTCATCAACGAAACAAGGATGCTTCCCCATAAGGTGGTTCCTTTTAAATCGGAGGAATAAAAATAGAGTAATACAGAAATCAAGACGCATACCAACCCCATGCTGAGACCAGTTAAAAAGCCAAATACTATTGAAAGAATCAGCAGCAGTCCGTAAAACACCAAGCCTGCATTTATACTGATATGTTTAGCAATGATGCGTTTTTCCGGCTTATTGATAATATCTTCTTCAATATCCAGAATATCATTAATCACGTAACCGGCTGCAGCCGTAAAAAGAATGGCAAGCAATACTAATAAAGCATCGGGCCAACGCAAATTTTGTACATTCCATTTGGATGCATGCATCATAAACAAACCCATGGTAAGGATAATTATTCCCAGGTTTACCGGACGCAAGAGAATCCAGTAATATCGGAAAGCGGGTTTTTTATTGTCTTCCATTGGGAATGCTAATTTATTTTTTGGGAAACTTCATTTTGTAGGAAACATTCACCCTGCCCTGGCTGATATTGCTAAGCCTTGCTTTCAGCATGGTTCGTTTAAGAGGATGGATGCGGTCTGTAAACAAAATGCCTTCAATATGGTCATATTCATGCTGAATAATACGTGCCGCCATTCCTTCAAACTCATGGGTATGCTCCTGCCAGTTTTCATCAAAATAACGTAAAACCAGCTTGCTGTGGCGATTCACGTCTGCCCTGACCTGAGGAATGCTGAGACAACCCTCTTCATAATCCCATTTTTCATCAAATTCCTCAATAATTTGAGGATTAATAAACACCTGTTTAAATCCTTCCGGCTTGATATCTTCTATTTCAGAACCGTCTGTAATAAAAAGCCGAATTCCCAGTCCTATTTGCGGTGCAGCCAAACCTATGCCATTGCTGGCATACATGGTTTCGAACATATCGGCAATTAACCCCTGCAAATTGGGGTAATCCTTATCAATTTCTTTGGCTTTCTGACGTAAAACCGGCTGGCCATAAGCATAAACGGGCAATATCATGAGATTCTCTGAAGGTGGGTTTGTAAAATTAAGGTGGCGCTCACGGTATCCAGCAATTTCTTATCGGCACGTTTCTGTTTTCCGGCTCCGCTGTTGATAATGGTTTGTTTCGCTTCTCGGCTACTAAGCCTTTCATCAATGGTGAAAACAGGAATGTGCGGATATACTTCTTTTAGTTTTTCTATAAACAACAAAACCGGCTGGGTGGCGTGTGTGTCTTCTCCGCTTAAGCGGCTGGGCAGCCCAACCACAAAGGATTCTACCTGTTCAGCAGCTAGATATTGCTGAAGCCAAACATGTAACTGGGCAGTTTCTACAGCGGTAAGCGGATTGGCAATCATTTTCAGATTATCCGTAACTGCGATGCCTGTTCTCTTCATTCCGTAATCAAAAGCCAGTATGCGGGGCATTGTGCGAAGGTAAACATGATTAACGGAGCAAGGTAACTGTACCGGAATAATATGATTTTTTACCACTTTGCATTTGCACATACAGTTGCCAGAAATAAGCTCCTTCAGGGCACATTACGCCGTTTGCTGTTTTCCCGTTCCAGCCTTTTCGCTGATCATCACTTTCAAAGAGCTTTTCGCCCCAACGATTGAATATCTTTAGGTTTGAGGCTTTAACACCGATTCCTACGAAGTTAAACACCTCATTGATGCTGTCATTGTTGGGGGTAAAAACATTGGCCATTCTTATATCTTCATCGGCATAAACCGTTAGAATTGAAGAGAATGTATCAACACATCCGGTTACAGAGTCTGTGATTCGATGCAAAATGCGGTATTGTCCCTGTTGTGGTGCAGCAAAAGGCCAGGCAACACTATTCCCAGCCAAACTCCAGTTGTGTAAATAACCCCGGGTCTGCACAGGCAATGCAGTAACTGGCTCCCCTGATTTAACCGTATCGTTTGGCAAAATATTAAATCCAGGATTGGGCCTGGGGTTCACCAGCAGGAATTTCACCGCAGAATCCTCACAACCATTATTGTTGGTTCGGTAAACAATGCGGAAGCGTCCCGGTGTGGAAGGCCAGTATGTTGGTGTAGTTGAAAGTTTCAATCCGCTAAAAACCCCGCCTTTATTGACCGGCAAGAACTTTACAGAATCAGTGTTTGTGCAAACAACGCTGTCTAACAAACGAAAATCTGGTTTTATTTTCTGAATCCAGGTGGCTTTGAACGTATCGCTGGCTGCCTTACAGCCATTGAATGCCTGCAGCACAAACCATACTGCCGTATCGCCGGATCCGGGTGTATAGGTTGTGGAAGTTGCCGTAGTATTCTGAATATTTCCTTTGCCACCAATCAGTTTCCAGGCAACAGGTCCGGCTCCTGAGCGCATTTTCAGCACTATGGCATTTCCTGCACATATGGTTGTATCTTTTCCCGCATAAACAGGCTGCTGGTTTTTCAAGGTAATACTAACCGTTGCCTTTACGCTGCTGTTGCAGTTAAACAGCCATAATTCAGGTGAAGACGGGTTGGAAAAATTGGGATAATAAACCGGCATCAGCGATGTTGTATCTGAAAAACGGCCGGTTGCAGCACGCCAAACGAAACACAAGCCACCGGAAACGGTTCCTTTCAGCAAAACAGAATCGCCGGGGCAAAAACTGCTACCATTTAGCGTTACCGCAGTTACTTTCATGGGCTCCACCGGTGCATTGCAGCCATCATTTAGATAGGTCGCAATTCCAAGGCTGTCAAAATTTACATATCCGCCGTCTTCCGCGCCTACGTTACCGTTTTGTTTCACCATTTTCACTTTGTCATAGGTGGCGGTATCGCTGCAACTTCCGGCAACAGTCAGAATGGTGGTGCGCAGCCCTGATGGAGTGGAATAATTGGCAAAATGCCCTGCTGTATTGCCTGCTTTTTGGAAAATAGCGTAAGCAGTATCAGAGAGGTTGGTAAACTGGTTTGAACCCACAATAAAGTTTGTGGAAGTAAACAAATACACTTTTTTATTGGCGGGTATACTATTGCCCGTGGGCTCCAGCAGCTTTCCGCAACCGGTAATGGTAGCGTTGATATTGGTTACAAGTGTTGCTGTGGCAGCTGTTTTTGTTAAACCCAGCCAGTTATTGGTAACCGTTGCCCATTTTAGGCTAATGGCAGTTGTTGAAATCGCGGTTTTTCCTGTTTCAAACAGCAATATCTCATTTTCTCCTTCCGGGCTACCGCAGGCATCCACTAAAATGGAGCGAATTTTAACGCATTTGCTGGTAAGGGTTTTGGATGAATTGCGAATGGATTTGCAGGGCTGGGCGATGATCGCACCGGTTAGACAAAACAATATAAAAGTCAGTAAAAATCTCCCCACAGTGCAAAAATAACCTATTTATTTCTATGGTTGGATGCTGATTTTATGGTTTTCAACAATTCCGTCCGCAGAAATAATGGTAAGGTTATACAGCCCCGGTTTCAGCATTTTTGTGGAAATCAAGGTAGAATTTTCCAACATGGTTTCTTGCTGCAACATGGTTCTGCCTGCGTTATCCGAAATTCTTATGGTCGCTAGAATTTTTGAAGGATTAAAAGATGAAATATAGAATCCCTTTCCGTCTGAAGGATTTGGATAAACATCAAATTTACTGTTGTAATTATACAGTTCACTGTCAATAACATTGATCCAAGGTGAAAATTCACTGCTCAGATCCTGCTCTATAAATTCCAGGCGGTAATAACGGTTTTGCTGCATGCGGTACATTTTTCTCATGCCTGCCGTAGAATCGATAAAGGAATAGGTGTTCACAGGCGTATTGCGTGCCTGCAGTTCAGCTACTCTTTCAATATTAATTCCGTCTGCACTGCTTTGCAAAACAACCGATTTCATGTGGGTTTCATCCAAGGTAACCCAATTTAGGTGAACTGCACCTTCTCTTTTTACACCTTTAAATGATAATAACTTCAGTGGAAGTGGTGCCATTCCGGTAGAACCTACTGTGAACGGACTAAAGGAGCTGACACCTGTTGCGGTAAGCGTAACGTTGGGCGCAGTTCCGGTATATGATGTGGTATAGTTCACCCACTGGGTACCATCCCAACGGCAAACCCGCAATTCTGAGAGCAGTCCGCCGCTACCTGTCAGGTAATCTGCAGGTGTGCCACCACCGCAACCGCTGTTGGTATTGAAATGCAGGGTAACATCCACGGCCGGTGTTCCGGTGGTTCGGTCAAGTTGCCAGTATTCGCAGAAAGAAACCCTATTTACCGGGCTGTTGATATTGGAGCCCACGCCGGCGGCAGAACTGCGTTTGTATTCTGCGGTGAATGCATCGGTAGATGCAGTAGTGCCGGCAAAATTGGCAATTTGTATGGGCTGATAGCCGGTACCGCTGGCTCCTACCGGAAAGGTAAAACCGGTGTTGCCTATTTTCTTGATCGGGCCATGCACAAACGAACTGTTGGAAGCCCCTGAAACCGAGGCACCATCGGCCAGGGAAAGCAGGTTGGTGGATGTGGTGGTGAGCACACCCGATGTGAGCGTAAGTGCACCCGTAACCGAAGCGGCATTGCCAAAAACAACGCCCCCGCTTCCGTTTAGGGTGAGGTTATTGATATTGCCTGTAAATAAAGATGATGGCAATGTTTGTCCGGTTGTATTGGTAAATGTAAGGGTACCTGCATCGGCATCTAGGGTGCCTGAGGTACGTGCCACAGAACCGGAGATAGTGAGGGTTTGTGAGCTGATATCAAGTATCCCTGATGTGAGGGTGAGGGTACCCGATATAGTCATGTCTTTATTTAAAGCAACACCACCTGAACGGTTAATTTCCAGATCATTAATGGCTGAAATTGTAGTGCTACTACCCGGAAATGCCGATGAGGCCGTAATTACAATTTTACCGTTATTCACGATGGTTCCACCGCCTGTATATGCTCCGTTTATGGTCAAAGTTACACCGGCATCTACCTGCAACGTTCCGCTGGACAGCGTTACATCGTTCAGCGTTTGATTTGAACTTATCCGAAGGGTTCCTCCGGATACCGTAACATTATTGGTAGCAGGGATGGTGGTGCCTCCAGATTTGTTTAAAATTAAGGTTCCTGCAGATACTTGCGTCAATCCTGAATATGTATTACCTGCAGTCATCGTTAGAGTCCCACTGCCAGCTTTTGTCAATCCATACGAACCCGATATAATACCTCCCAGGGTTAAAATATTGGCATCTACGATAATCGTAGGTGAAGCCGTAAGTGTTATATTGCCTGTTCCTTGGGTAAGGTTTTGAGTTCCTGTAAATCTGAACGAGGATGCAATTGACATGGAATTGGTAATTGAACGTGGTGAGTTTATCGCATCTATAACACCACCGTTGATGGTAAATGTGCCTGTTCCAAGTGCATTGTCATTATCGATTTCTAATTTCCTACCCGAATTGAGAGTAAAACCACCGCTGTAGGTGTTTGATCCGGATAACCTTAATTTACCAGATCCGCTACCGGATAAAGATAAATTTTTAGAAGCACCACTAATAACGGAACTGATAGTAATACCACCTGAACTATCTATGAAAATGATGTTATTGGTTGAATTCGCAATGGCAATATTCATTGTTTTATTAGACCCCACTTCGTTATTTTGAAGTGTCAACAATGAACTACTGTTATTTCTAAGTATAACGTTGGAAATCAAATTGATTAATGTGCCATTTAAAGTTAACGTTCCTGATGTGGTACTAGAGTTCCCAATAGTTAGAGCCCTGGTTCTTGTTGCATGGATTTCTATACCACCTATAGATAAAGCAGCAGTACCCATATTTATTCCCGCGGTTGTTGCTGAACCTGAATTTTGAAACTGGGCCACATCTGTACTTAACCAAGCTGATGATAAGGTACTCGGGTTCCAGTTCCCACTTGTATACCATGCTGTTGAAGCTGAGATGTTAGCCCACAACGTTACAGGAATTGTTGGCACCACGCTCACCTCCGTTCCGCTACTCCACTGGCTGCCTTCGCGGGTAAATGCCTTGATGTAATAGGTGGTTCCGTTGGTAAGACCGGTGACAGTCACTGAGGTACCAGCACCTTTGTAAACCACACTACCTGAAGTGTTAAATGTTGTACCCGATCCAAAGGTAGCATTGGCCGTATAGGCAGAACCATCCCCGGAAGGAGCAGCAGAAACCGAAGAGGTTGGCTTGGCCACTACCAGCACCTCATCATAACAGGCAGGCAATGCAAAGGTTACTTCCGATTGGGCATTACCATTTGTACCGGCCAGTGACGTTACATCTGTTGGTGTACATAATGTTGCTTGATTGGCGCTTGCATTTGTGCTTGTACCCGCACTATTTACTGCCCTCACCCTGGCATAGTAGGTTGTGTTTGCTGATAAACCTGATACCGCCTGCGAGGTGCTATTCACCGTTAAATCCTGATAACCGCTGATATAACTGGAAAATCCGGAATTGGCGGATAAATCCAACCTGTAACTGCCTGCTCCGGTTACCGAACCCCAGGTTATTGTGAATGAGCTCTGAGTAACCAAAGAAAAGGTGGGTGTTGATGGAGCGGCAGGCAGCAATACACTGTTCACCGAAGGTGCCGATGTTACCAGATAATCAATACTGCTGCCACTGTTGTTATATGGGTATATTTTAAAGGTATAGGTTGTTCCGGCGGCAAAACCCGTGAAACTGTTGTACGAAGATTCACTTCCGCCAAGATTTACAGCGCCTGTTCCATTGGAAACATCCAGATCATCCGCAACTGCGGTTCCGTCGGTGGGGTCAGTAACGGACGAAGAATTTACCAACAACAGATATCCATCGGGTTGCGGACTGGCTGCTGTCCAGGTTACAGGGATATTGCTTGTTGTTATAGTTCCCAAAGCAAACGAAGTAACATGGGCCGTTGGTTCAGGTTTTAGTGTGGTGAAATTTTGAACGCCGCCATAAACAGTACCCATGGTATTGCTGGCATAAGCCTGGTAATAATACAGTGTATTTTGGGCTAAGGTAGGGCTATTTGTGTAAGTGCCGGTTCCGGTGCCAACCGATACATCCGTTACGTTAGCACCACCAACAGTGGGCGCTGTATTAATGCTGCTGTAAACAAAACCACGGCTAACCGAATAACCGCCATCATTGGTCACATTTCCATTCAGGGTTGCAGTTGTTAAACCAACACCGGAAGCCGCTGATGTGCTAACTGCTGGCAAACTTTTGGTGGTGAAATTTCCTGTCAGTGGGCCGGTACTGTAACATGTTCCGGAATTAGCGTATTCTATAACAGCTACGTGGTAGGTAACACCAGTGGTTAAACCGGTAACTGCTACCGAAGTACCACTTCCGGCGTACACAACGTAATTGCCGGTACCTAACTGGCTGCCACTTCCAAAAGTAGCATTGGCCGAATAACTGGTACCCGAAGATGGGCTGCTGTTTACCGCAGAACCGGACTTTAACAACACTAGCACATTATCACCGTTACCTCGCGTCCAGGAAATGGTTGCAGCCACATCAGTAACACTGCTGGTGCCGAAACCGGTTGCCTGTGTTGAAGGTGCTGTACAACCAGAGGCAGGTGTACCGGTTACCATGGTGCTGGATGTACCTGAACCGGCAATATTTACGGCTCTAAAAATAATACTGTATTGGGTTCCATTGACCAGTGCAGAACTGCTCCCCGATTGAGTTGTAATGGTATAGGGAGAGGATGTTACACCCGAAGACTTGAAAGTGGAACCATTATCGGTAGAATATTCATAATCTGTAATGGCAGAGCCGCCGTTGGATCCGGGCGCCGTAAAAGTAACTTCTAATTGTTGGTTTCCGGGGGTTATGGTATTGATATTGGGGGCTCCCGGGGTGGTTCTTGGGGTACCGGAAGACGCATTGCTTTCTGTACCGTCTCCCGCTGCATTTACAGCTCTAATTTTAACACTGTAGGATGTTCCATTTGTGAGGCTTGTGATGGTGATTGGGCTGGTTGTGGCGGCAGGCGAAACTGCTGTATAGGAACTGCCACCATTCGTAGAGTATTTATAGTTTGTTATGGCGGAGCCTCCAGTGGACGAAGGTGCGGTAAATGATACACTTAATTGTTCATTCGCGGGCGTAATGGTTCCAAGCGTGGGGGCACCGGGTGTGTTAATAAACGTTTGTGTGCCACCGGCAGAAGCGGTACCGCTTTTGGTGCCGGAGGCAAACGTCAAATCTGATGTTGTAATTGCACTAACTGACAGGGTATTGCTCGCAGTTGGTGCTGAAGCCACATCTACGGTAATCCAAAAATAGCCGGTGGCACCACTGCTTATGGCTTGGGTAAGTGAGGAGAATGTATGGGAACCTGAACCCAAAGATGCAGTAATATCTGTGCCTATCTGCGTTGCAGTGCTCAAATCATCCGAAGATTTATACCATAACTGATATTTGGTAATATCGGAAGCACTTGAATTGGCGGTGGTAAATGCCACACTGTTTAGGGTAGCAGTGGCTGTGGTAACCGCGGCGGTAAATTTGTAAATTGGTTGCTTGGTGGCACTGGGAATGAGATCTGCAGCGGCAACGGCAGGGTTGGCTGAGGAAAGGGTGATGGAGGGGGTGGCTGAACTTACCATTATATTTGCGCTTGTTGCCGCATCCACAATTGGTGCTGCTGCTGTGGCTTTGATAGTATATACATCTGCCGAAGAAAATTGAATATTACTGTAAGTTGCCACACCCGCAACGGCATTAGGAGCTGTAGTACCAGATATACTACCTGCTCCACTCACTTTTGCAACGGTGATTGCACCAGTAAAGGAATTTGCAACAGGACCCGAGGAAGAACCTGATCTTGCCTCTGTGGTAAAGCTGGTAAGATTAGTACCAACCGTACCTGTTGTGGGTACACTAACCAAAGCAAGATGGGTAGGTGGCAACACACAGGTATTATACCATCTAATGTTATCCAAAGCTATAGTAGCAACGTTACCAGTTGAACTAATACCATAAAAACGAAAAGCATTGATGTTTGTGCTATTCGCTAATTCTGCCTTGGCTAAATCATTTCCCGCTAGTGAACCATTCACCCACAAGTCATATTTGTAAGCCGCAATAGAATAGGCACTAGATGCCCCGTAATTAACTGTTGATGAGCTATTATTACCAATAATAGTAACGTAATAACTCGTGCTTTGAGCAAATGGGGTCGATAAGCCGGTTGCATTCCAGCTAGATACCGCTCTATTCTTAGTGGTAATTGCACTTGAAGCTCCAAACTCCCATTGAATCCCTGTAAAAACCTGATCACCAGTAAATCCAGATGATTGGGCCGAACTAAACGAAGCTCCATTTCCTGCAAAGAAATACCAAGTACCTGATGATCCACCCGAAAGATGTAATTCAAATGAAATTGTAAATGTTGTAGCTGCTGTACCATATTCTGTGCTTGTAATACCAACACTATTTATAGAGGTACCTGTTGGTGCAATACCCCTCAATTCACCATCCGATCCAATTGATTGCCCAGGATTTTGAATTGTGAAACCACCCCCACCAGATCCAACTCTAACACCTCCAAATCCCGTATTTCCGGTAGTTGCCGTTGTTCCATTGGCAGTCGTTCCAAAATCGAGTGTTCCATTCGGTGTCTGCCCCCACCCCTTTTCACTCGCCCCAAACCATAGAATTACCAACAATATGCGGGGCAACAAATGCTTTATGTAGCTTGCTTTCACGGCGTAAATAAATGCTTGAGATTTTACAATTATACTATTAAATTGTTAATGAATAATAATGTTAATAAATAACGGAAAAATATACAACAAAAAAGGCCGCCCATCAGGCGACCTTTTTCTATACCATTTATCAGCAGATGCTTACATCATGCCGCCCATGCCACCCATGTCGGGGCCATGAGAATGGGGTTTTTCTTCTTCCTTAATTTCAGAAAGTACGCACTCGGTGGTGAGGATCATACCGCCAATAGAAGCAGCATTTTCCAGAGCCACACGGCTTACCTTCTTGGGGTCGATAACACCGGCAGCAATCAGGTTTTCGTACTTCTCGGTGCGGGCGTTGTAACCAAAATCGGCAGTGCCTTCGGTTACTTTCTGCACCACGATGCTGCCTTCGCCGCCGGCGTTGGCAATAATCTGTCGCAGGGGCTCTTCCAATGCACGACGCACGATGCCGATACCGGTGGTTTCGTCTTCGTTATCGCCGGTGAGGCCATCCAGCGCCTTGATGGCACGGATAAAGCTTACACCGCCGCCGGGGACGATACCTTCTTCCAAAGCTGCACGGGTTGCATGCAGGGCGTCATCCACACGGTCTTTCTTTTCTTTCATCTCCACTTCGGTAGCAGCACCGATATACAGCACAGCCACACCGCCGGCAAGCTTGGCCAAACGCTCCTGCAGCTTCTCACGGTCGTAGTCGCTGGTGGTGGTTTCGATCTGTGCTTTGATTTGGTTTACGCGGGCAGCAATGCCTGCTTTGTCGCCGGCACCGTTCACGATGGTGGTGTTGTCCTTATCAATGGTGATTTTTTCAGCACGTCCAAGATCAGTCAGCTGGGCATCTTCCAGTCTGCGGCCCTGTTCTTCGCTAATAACACTGCCACCGGTGAGGATGGCAATATCCTGCAGCATTTCTTTTCTGCGGTCGCCAAAGCCGGGCGCTTTTACGGCAGCGATTTTCAAAGCACCACGGATTTTGTTTACCACCAGAGTAGCCAGGGCTTCGCCTTCAACGTCTTCCGCAATAATCAACAGGGGCTTGCCGGTCTGCACCACTTTTTCAAGCACAGGCAGCAAATCCTTCATGGTGCTCACCTTTTTGTCGTAAATCAGAATGTAAGCGTTCTCGAGGTCGGCTTCCATTTTATCGGCGTTGGTAACAAAATATGGGCTCAGGTAACCACGGTCGAACTGCATTCCTTCAACCACCTCAACAGTAGTGTCGGTACCTTTGGCTTCTTCCACGGTGATAACGCCGTCTTTGCCTACTTTCTTCATGGCTGCGGCAATCAGTTTGCCGATGGTATTGTCGTTGTTGGCAGAAATGGTGGCAATCTGCTCAATTTTGGAGTTGTCATCGCCCACGGCCTGGCTCATTTTGTCCAGACTTTCAACGGCGGCCTTCACGGCCTTTTCAATACCGCGCTTCAGGTCCATGGGATTGGCACCTGCAGCCACGTTTTTCAATCCGGCAGTAACGATGGCCTGCGCCAACACTGTAGCTGTGGTGGTTCCGTCACCCGCAATATCAGCGGTCTTGCTGGCCACTTCTTTCAGCATCTGGGCACCCATGTTTTCCACGGGATCTTTCAGTTCAATTTCTTTTGCTACCGTCACACCGTCTTTGGTAATCTGGGGTGCACCGAATTTCTTGTCGATAACCACATTACGGCCTTTGGGACCCAGGGTTACTTTCACTGCGTTTGCCAAAGCATCCACACCGCGTTTCAAACCTTCGCGGGCGGTCACATTGAATTCAATTTTCTTTGCCATGTTTTTTAAGATTGATTAGATAATTGCGAAAATGTCACTCTCACGCATGATGAGGTAATCTTTACCTTCCACGTTGATTTCAGTGCCGGCGTACTTGCCGTAAAGAACAGTGTCGCCCACCTTAACGGACATGGGCTCATCTTTTTTGCCTTCTCCCACGGCAACTACGGTGCCTTTTTGGGGTTTTTCCTTAGCGGTATCGGGGATAATGATACCACCTGCAGTCTTTTGTTCGGCTGCGAGGGGTTCTACCAGAACCCTGTCGGCCAGAGGTTTAACGTTTACTGACATACAATTATATATTTTTTTGTTGTATGCTCTGCTTAGTCCAAACTTGTGCCAATTTGGAAATGTGACTTTTTTTTCGTATATTAAGGCTAAAACTGTCAGTTTGCCGACAAATTGTCAGTCAACTTGTCAGCATCAGGCATCATGTCTGCCACCATCCGCCACGCGAAACAGGTGCAGCACGTATGGAAACAATGCATCCATGCTTTCCTCGGCACCGCGGGTGCTTCCCGGCAGGGTAAGAATGAGCGTATTTTTGATATAACCGGCCACGCCCCTGCTCACCATGGCGTAGGGCATGCGCTCCTGTCCGTATTTACGGGCAGCTTCCATAATTCCCGGCACTTCGCGTTCCAGCATGGGCAAAATGGTTTCGGGTGTAACATCACGTTTGGAAAGGCCGGTACCACCGGTGTAGATGAGCAAATCAAAATCGTTTTGGCTTGCCATTTCTGCCTTTCGGGCAATATCCTTCGGTTCATCCGGAATAATGGCATATTCGGAAACGGGAATGCCATATTGCTTCAGGCGCTGTATGATGGCTTTGCCCGCTTTGTCTTCTTTATTGCCCTTGGAAATGGTATCGCTGCATACCACCACCATGGCATTGATTTTCCGTTTGGGAATATCGGTATAATCGGATTTGCCACCCTTTTTGGCCACCAACCGAATGTGCTGTATTTCCACATTTTTATCAATGGGTTTCAGCATATCGTACATCGTTAATGCGGCAATAGCGGCGCCATGCATGGCTTCAACCTCTACTCCGGTGCGGTAAATGGCTTTCACTTCCACTTGAATGAGGATTCCAATATCATTGATGGAAAATTCAACCTTGCAGGATTCTACCGGCAGCGGGTGACAATCCGGAATTACATGGGCCGTATTTTTAACAGCCAGCAATGCTGCAGCGCGCGAAAACTCGTACACATCACCCTTGGGAACCGTTTTATTCTTTATGGCTTCAAAAGTCTCCACCTTGCCCGGCCTCACCACTGCTTCGGCAGTTGCGGTGCGCAGGGTTGTGATTTTGTGGGTGATGTCGTTCATTGGGGCGAAGATAAAGTTAACCCGTTATTTTATTTCACACCATCAGCAACTTCACCGAGGCAATGCCCAGCACCAGTGCCAACAGCCATTTCATGGCCTTGGGCTGATATTTCGCAGCTCCCAGCCAGGCTCCCAAACCGCCAAAAACCAGCACAATTCCCATCATTACAGGCAAATTTTCATCCCAGGGTTTGTTGGCATTTACCCAGCCCAGCAAACCACTCAGGCTGTTTACAAAAATAAATGCCGAGCTCAACGCAGCGGTTTGTTTTGGTCCGGCCCAGCCGGCCAGCAACAATATCGGTGAAAGCCAAACCCCACCGCCAATGCCGGTAACTCCGCTGGCAAAGCCAATAACAGAGCCGATAATGGCCCCGGCTATAGTTGGCATTTCACTAATCTTTTTGGGCTCGGCCGGCCTGAAAACCATGAGCACAGAGGCCGACATCAACATCGCACCTAAAATCTTTTTATATAACGAATCTTCAATCGGCGTCAATCCGCCCAAAAAGGCCATGGGTACTGAAAATCCGGCCAGCCATAGAAAATCGCGAAGCTTGAAAAAGCCGCCTTTTTGAAACTGCAAAAACGCCATACCGGAAACCACCAGGTTCAGCACCAGCGCATCCTGACGAACAAGGTAAGCATAATAACTGCATAATGCCATTACAGCCAGATAGCCGCTGCCGCCACCGTGTCCAACCCCCGCATACATAAAAGCCACCAGGGCAAAACCAATGAGCATCCAATAGGCATCCATTGCTTAGAACAGAATTATATTCACAACTTCGCCTGATTGCAAAAACTCCGTTTCTGCATGGGTTTTGATAAAACAATTGGCTCGTGCAAAAGCATCCATTCGGTAGCTCTCCTGCCCTGCCAGCACCTGCACCTTGCCGCTTTCGAGGTATGCTTTTACAAAGTGCGTGAGGCCCGGTTTTTGACGGTAATCATTTTCGAGAATGGCTTGCTGATAAATTGTTTGTTCTGGAACACCCACAGCACGCAGCATATAAGGCCTAATCCAGGCATACCAGCAAGTAAGCACTGATGCCGGATTGCCGGGTAAACCGAATATGCGTTTTTCACCTTTGGTGCCAAAATATAAGGGTTTGGCCGGTTTTTGTTTCAGTTTGTGAAACACGCAATCCGCACCAAGTTCAGAAAGTGTAGGCACCACAAGGTCATAATCGCCTACCGAAACGCCTCCGGTAACCAGCACCAAATCTGAAGTTTCCAGGGCTGTTTCCAGTCTGTGTCGCAAATCAGCCGCGGTATCAGAAGCATAAAACAGGTTAGGACTGATACCCAACTGGTATAAGGCACTCAGTAAACTGTAGCTGTTGCATTCGTAAACTTGTCCCGGCAGCAGTGGCTTTCCGGGCGACACAATTTCATTGCCGGTTACCACCACACTAACCGCAGGCATTTCCCAAACACAAACCTCCGAAACACCTGCAGAAGCAAGCAACCCCATTGCACCGGGTGTCAGTTTTTGTCCTGCTTGCAGCAATACATCACCACAATCCGATTGCGAGCCGGCTTTACGCACATTACCGCCCTGTTTAAGTTGTTCATATTCAATCCAAAGCAAACCGTTATCAACGCGGGTTTTTTCCTGCATCACCACTGTATCGGCACCTTCAGGAACCATCGCTCCGGTAAAAATGCGGATGGCGGTTCCTTTTTCCATGCGTTTTATCTGCGTTTCACCTGCGGGAACCTCTCCCATGATCTTCATCGGTTTTTGCAAATGAAAATCGGTCCAGCAGAAAGCATAGCCGTCCATGGCCGAATTGTCAAACGGAGGCACCGCAACTATAGCTGTTGATGCTTCAGCGGTATACATACCCATTCCCTCCATGAGATGTATCACCTTCTTTTTAAGTGATAACGGGTTGCTTTTCAGCAGTTCGGCGGCCTGTTCAGTGTTTATCATCCTCCAATGGCAATCATGCTGCGGTTTTGCAGGGTTTCGGGTTGTATTTTTTCAAACTGCTCAACCAATTGTCCGCCCAGTTTTTCCTTTTTCTGTCTCAGGTTTTCAATGATGAGCGGTTCAATGGATTGTCCGCTGCGCAAGGCAGTGAGCAGATCGGTTTCGTGGGTGGCAAAAAGGCAATTCCGCATTTTCCCATCTGCGGTAAGCCGCAGGCGATTGCAATCTCCGCAAAAAGGATGACTCATGGTGCTGATGATGGCAAAGCTGCCTTTTGCCCCTTTTACAAAATATTTATGGGCAGTTTCATGGGGCTCTTTACCCAGTGGTATTGCATCAAATTTTCCGGCAATGGTTTTCAGGATCTGGTCTTTGGTAAAAACCTTATTATGGTGCCACTGATTTCCCGTAAACGGCATAAATTCAATGAAACGAATATGCACAGGAGAATCCACACTCCACTGCACAAAATCACAAAGCTCATTTTCATTGATGCCCTTCATTACCACCATGTTCACTTTCACATGCAATCCCTGCTCCACGGCCCTGTCAATATTGGCTTTAACCACTTCCAGTTTTTCCCTTTTGGTCAGCAATAAAAACCTATCCCGATTAAGCGTATCCAGACTGATATTAACACTGCGAACACCGCATTCTTTGACCAAACCCAGGTATTTATCCAGAAAAACACCGTTGCTGGTGAGGGTTAATTTTACCGGTAATTTAGACAATGCCGCAAGAATATCAGGAAACTCTTTGCGGACCAAAGGTTCGCCACCAGTGAGGCGGATTTTATTCACGCCCTGGTCAACAAATGTTTTGGCCAGTGAAAGTATCTCATCCGTTTGCATGAGCTGATGTTGCGGTGTGCAATGAGCTTCTTCATTTGGCATACAGTAGAAGCAACGCAGATTACAGGCATCCGTGAGGGAAATCCGCAAATACTGATGGGGCCTATGAAAACTGTCGGTGAGCAATGCTTCAAAAATATCATTAGCAGGCGGGATTTGAAAACGTTTCGAGGAATTAACTTTGCCTTGTGCAAACGCGGGTTTTGATTTTGGCAGGCGGTGAAAGCCGCAGAATGGGACAGCCCAAGGGTTTGCTCAATTACCACGGCATGCCCCAAGTGCATTATTTGTTCAAGATGGCTCAATCCCTAAAACTGGAAGCGTTTGTAAGCTGCCGCGAAGAACAAAAATCGCTCTTTGCTGATTTACCCATCATTACCGACCACCCTGATTTTGCCGGCCATGGGCCCATTTCGGGGTTATTATCGGCATTCCGCCAATTTGAAGGCAACTGGTTGCTGCTGGGTTGTGATTATCCCAACCTGAACAAAAAAGCCATTTCAACGCTTTTGAACAATGAAAATAAATCATTTGATATAGCTTGCTTCAAGCACCCCGACTCGGGCATTATAGAGCCGCTGATTGCTTTTTACGGGCATTCTGCGAGCCACAAGCTGACGGCTTTTTTCACCTCCGGCAATGATTCTCTTTCGCGATTTATTCAACAAAGCAATGCGTGTTTGATGGATGAACCCAATGCCTTAGTTTTGAAAAGTGCAGACACCCCGGAAGACCGGGATGCCATTATTGGTTTAAAAAAATGAATAACAAACAGCAGCATATCCGCATACAACGCTTTGAAAATAGCACATTGGATGATAATGACGATGCTGTTTCGGTAGAAGAACCGTTGGAAATACAGGTAGAATTCGGGCCGGCAGCTGACCGAAAGGTTCAGTCCCTCAGCATTACTATGCGCACCCCGGGCAATGATGATGAACTGGCCATAGGTTTTTTATTTACCGAAGGCATTATCCATAAAAAGAAAGATGTTTTATCGGCAAAGCACGTTCAAACATTGCCGGGAATGAGCAGCAACTATATCCAGGTTTCGCTGAACCCTGAACTTAATTTCAACCCTGCTCAACTTCAACGAAATTTCTACACCACAAGCAGCTGCGGGGTTTGCGGTAAAAGCAGTTTGGATTCTGTTAAAACGCAGATGCCCGGAAAATCCGGAAAAATGTTACCAACGCTATCGCCTGAATTGATCATATCATTTCCAAAAATCCTGAGAGAACAGCAGGAAACCTTCGAAACCACAGGTGGTTTGCACGCTTCGGGTTTATTTGATACCGCCGGCAATTTGCTTTACCTGCGCGAGGATGTGGGCAGACACAATGCATTGGATAAACTTATTGGCAGGGCCCTGATGGATGGAAAAACTCCATTGGATGAGTACATTTTACTGCTGAGTGGCAGGGCCAGTTTTGAACTCATGCAAAAAGCAGGCATGGCGGGCATTTCCTTGATTTGTGCTGTGGGCGCACCCAGCAGCCTGGCCGTAGAATGCGCCAAAGAATTTGGCATTACACTAATTGGGTTTTTGCGCGAAAATCGTTTCAATATTTACAGCGGAAGCCTTTAGCCGGGCTGCTTCCAGACCGTTTCTCCGGATTCAAGAATTTCTTTACCCCACACCTGAACTTCTTTTTTGATGCGTTCCACCAAATAGTCGCAGGCCTCCAAGGCAGCGCGGCGATGGGCTGAGGAAGTAAACACAAATAAAGAAATCTCTCCCGTTTTTACCAAACCCAAACTATGGTAAATGTGCATGCAGGTTAGCGAATATTTCGCAAAAGCATCTTCACGGATGTTATGCAGGGTTTCCGTGGCCATTTCCTGATATGCCTCATAAGCTATTCCGGTTACAACTTGTCCGTTTTCCTTCACATCGGCCCTCACCTGCCCCATGAACATGCTGTGGGCACCAATATTATGTTTGGCAGCGTGTTTGGCCAGGCTATCGGCAATAAAACCCGGCGATATCGGGCCTTTAACAAATACTTTTTTGTGTTTTTTCTCTTCTATCATTGATTGAAATTTTGGCAAAATGCCTCATAATTATATTGCAGTAAAGCTTCCGGTGTTTCAAGTGCTGCTGTTGGCTGAGCCTGATAATTCATGGTATATGACTGCCCCGATTGCGTATCCATGTGAAATAGTTTTCCATCAACGTTATCCAATCCCAGCAAGGCATTCAGCACCAAATTTGCCTGCAGGGTTCCGGCGAGTGCAGGTACAGCACCCAGAATTCCTTCCGTATTGCATTGCCCCATAAACAAAGGATTGGGCGGCACGGGATATAAATTTCTGTATGAATAACCCAAATAAGGCCTGAACAACGTCCATTGCAGGTTAAACTTGCTTATCGATGCATGCACCCACGTTTTCTTATAAACACGGGCAGCATCATCCATCAGGTAGCGCACAGGAAGATTATCTGTACAATCAATTAGTATATCGGCAGTTGGCAACTCAGCAACCGCCATTCTGGCATCAAATACCGCATTTACAGGATTTATTTGGCAGTGCGGATACCTTTCCGACAAAAACTGGGCAGCGGATTCTGCTTTGTTTTTGCCAACCTCTGCGGTAGTAAAGAGCGTTTGCCTGTGTAGGTTATGGTATTCAACCACATCAAAATCAACAACCGTAATATACCCTATCCCGCATGCGGCAAGGGTTTGAAGCACCGCGCACCCCAAACCGCCGGCTCCCACTACCAGCACTTTTGAAGATAGCAGTTTTTGCTGTCCTGCTTCTCCGATTTCTTTGAGTTGTATTTGCCGACGGAAATAGCCGTCCATCTTATCCTCCGCTGTAGGGTGGCATGAGTGCCACTTCATCGCCTTCTTTAAGTTTGGTATTGCCAGTAATCATGATTTGATTGACAGCAAGGGCAAAACTAAATTGTTTCATTTCGGGGAAATCCGTCTTTAACTTATCACAAACAGCATCCGTATCTTTTGCCTCAAAAACAAAGTTATTCTGTCCACAAATCTCTGCCAACCGTCCAAACAACAATACATTCACCATGTAGCAAATATAAGCAAATGTATGCTTTGGGAATAAGTACTTATTTTTGCAATATCAATCATGGGAATACGCATTGCTGAAATTGCCAAAATTACCGGTGCTGTTATAGAAGGCAATGCCGATATTGAAATTTCCCTGCCGGGTAAACTGGAGGAAGCGGATAACCAAACATTGTGTTTTTTTGCCAATCCAAAATACGAGGCTCAACTTTACGCATCCAAAGCAGCAGCCGTAATAGTTCCCTTCGATTTTAAACCGGCTCAACCAGTTACATTTGCATTGATTCGCCATGCCAATCCATACTTCGCTTTCTGCATGGTTTTGAACGCCTGGTTCAACCCCAATGAACCTAAGAAAGGTATTGAAACCGGCAGCTACGTGCACCATTCTGCTAATTTGGGCAGTGATGTTTTTATCGGGGCTACAGCCTATGTAGATGAAGATGCCGACATTGGACACAACACCCAGATTTATCCCCAGGTTTTTGTGGGAAAAGGCGTAACGATTGGCAAGAACTGCACCTTGTTTCCGGGGGTAAAAATCTATGCAGGCTGCAAGATTGGCGATAACTGCATCTTACATGCGGGCACGGTCATAGGCAGCGATGGATTTGGTTTTGCGCCTATCGGCGACACATATGCAAAGATTCCGCAGATTGGGAATGTTGTTATAGAAGACAATGTTGAAATTGGTAGCAACTGCAGTATTGACAGGGCTACCATGGGAAGCACCATCATCAGACAAGGAACCAAACTGGATAACCTGATACAGGTAGCCCACAACGCTGAAATTGGCGCCAACACGGTAATTGCATCACAAACAGGCGTAAGTGGCAGCACCAAAATAGGGGCCAACTGCCAGATTGGTGGTCAGGTGGGATTTGTAGGCCATATCAGTATTGCAGACCGCACCGGTATTGGCGCACAATCAGGTGTAACTAAAACCATAGAAGAAAACGGCACAAATTGGATTGGTTCGCCTGCAAGTCCAATAAAAGAGCAGTTCAGAAGCTGGGCCGCATTTAAAAAACTCCCTGACATGCTGAACGAAATGAAGCAACTTGCCAAAGAACTGGAAAAATTAAAAGATCAAAAGGACAATTCCTGATATAGAATATGAGTCAGATTAACCCCAAACAAACTACCCTAAAAGCTCCTGTAACCCTTCATGGCGTTGGCCTTCACTCAGGGGCAGAAGTTTCGCTTACTTTTCAGCCTGCAGAAGCCAACCATGGCTATAAATTCCGCAGGGTTGATTTACCCGGTCAGCCCATCATCGAAGCAGATTGCGATCTGGTAACCGACACTTCGCGCGGCACTACGCTCGAAAAAAAAGGAGCATCCATCAGTACCGTGGAACATGTACTTGCGGCTTTGGTAGGTTTGGAAATTGACAATGTTCTTTTGGATGTATCCGGCCCTGAAATGCCCATCATGGATGGCAGCAGCAAACCATTTGTGGAGGCACTTTCTGCCTGTGGCACAGTGGAACTTGATGCCGAACGCGAATATTTTGAAATACCCTACAATATTCATTTCACCGATGAGGCCAATCAGGTAGAAATAATCGCCATGCCGGTAAATGATTACCGTTTGACTGTTATGGTTGACTACAACTCTCCTATTCTGGGCAGTCAGCATGCGGCACTTACGCACATCTCTGAATTTAAAAATCAGATTGCTCCGTGTCGTACCTTCTGTTTTTTGCATGAACTGGAATTGTTGCTTGCTCACAATCTCATTAAAGGAGGCGACCTCAACAATGCCATAGTCGTTGTGGACAGGGCCGTTTCGCAGGAAGAATTGGACCGATTGGCCAAAGTATTCAATAAACCCTCTGTGGAAGTTCGAAAAGAAGGCATCCTGAACAACCTGGATCTTCGTTTTCAGAATGAACCTGCCAGACATAAGTTACTTGACATGATTGGTGATCTTGCCCTGGCGGGAATGCCTATTAAAGGCCAAATCATGGCTGCACGCCCCGGACACGCCAGCAATGTAGCATTTGCCAAAAAAATTAAACAGGTTATCAAGAAGGAGCAACGCCGCAAACAAGAGGGACCCCCGCAGTATGACCCCAATGCAAAGCCACTTTACAATACCTCAGATATTATCAAAATGTTGCCTCACAAGCATCCTTTTCTGCTGGTCGATAAAATCATAAGCAAAGATGAACGCACCATTGTAGCCGTAAAAAACATCACCTATGATCAGCCATTTTTTGCGGGTCACTTCCCCGGAGACCCAATTATGCCGGGTGTGTTACAACTGGAAGCCATGGCACAGGCCGGCGGTGTGTTAATTTTGAGCACTGTGCCTGACCCCGAAAACTACAGCACTTATTTTCTGAAAATTGACAATGCCAAATTCAAGGACAAGGTAGTGCCCGGCGATACATTGGTAATGAAGATGGAACTGCTGGATATCCGCAGGGGCATTTGTACCATGACCGGTAAAGCTTTTGTGGGAGAAAAACTGGTGAGTGAAGCCGAAATGACGGCGCTAATCAGTAAAATATCCTGATTGAATATTTTTAAGCTAAGGTGCGCGATAAAAAAATGCATGTATCTTTGACCCATAAACCTATGAAAAAACTTATCTATTCCATGGGCTTCATTGCCCTTTTTGGCATGATATCGTGCTCTAACCCTTCAAAAAACATACAAGGAAACTGGGTAGTAAATGATGCAAAACTTACCCTCTCCAAAGAATCTCAGCAAGATTCCAATATGCTTATGATTGCCAGTATGATGGAAGGAATAATTCAGCAAATGAAAGGCAATGCGACAATGGAGTTTACCAAAGAAGGTAAGATGACCCGCACTTTCGGCGGTCAGCCTGAAGTAGGAACCTGGAAAATATCTGATGATGGTAAAAAACTAATTTCAGGAATCCCCGGATCACCAAAAAAAGATACTGCTGTACTCGAGTTTAAGGATAACGACAATTTAAACCTCACAACCCACAGCAAAGAAGCAGATTTTGTACTAATGCTGAAAAGAAAAAAAGCTAAATAACTCATTTTTTGGTTATTGGTTAACTTTGCACTAAACAATGATTCAACCCCTGGCATATGTTCACCCCTCGGCAAAAATTGCCGATAACGTTACCATTGACCCTTTCGTAACCATCCATGCGAATGTTGAAATAGGTGAAGGGACACACATAATGTCCGGAGTTGTCATTTTCAAAGGCAGCCGAATCGGTAAGAACTGCCGCATTTTCCCTGGAGCTTCCATCGGTGCCATTCCTCAGGATTTGAAATTTGATGGTGAAGAAACTCTAACCATTATTGGCGACAACACCACCATCAGAGAATATGTTACGATCAACAAGGGAACCAATGCTCAAGGATATACCAAGATAGGTTCCCAAGTTCTGCTGATGTCTTATGTGCATCTTGCCCATGATTGTGTGGTGGAAGACAATTGTATTCTGGCAAACAGTGTTCAGGTTGCAGGTCATGTGCATATTGGCGAATGGGCAATTCTGGGCGGTGCTGCACTGGTTCACCAGTTTGTTAAAATCGGGCGGCATGCCATGATCAGTGGTGGCAGCTTGGTGCGCAAAGATGTACCTCCATACACCAAAGCGGCTCGAGAACCACTGAGCTATGAAGGGGTCAACAGCATTGGATTGCGCAGGCGCAACTTCTCAACAGAGAAAATCAGCGAAATTCAGGATATTTACAGGAACCTGTTTGTGAAAGGATACAATACCGCCAAAGCCATAAAAATCATTGAAACCGAATTCACACCCACTACTGAGCGGGATGAAATACTGCAGTTCATTAAAGAATCGGACCGCGGTATCATGAAAGGTTATATCACCAAATAATTAAAACGGCCTTGTTTAGCATAATCCTAAAGGATTGCGGCAAATCATTTAACAGAAACTGGTTGTTCAGGAATCTGAATGTAACCTTTCAATCCGGTGAAAAATGGGCAATTCTGGGGCCAAATGGCTCCGGAAAAAGTACGCTGGGATTATTGCTATGCGGACAATTGACGCCAACGGAAGGGATAATAGAATATAAAAACAACCAGGATTCTATTCCGCTAAATGACTTGTACAACTTTGTTTCATTGACATCGCCTGCGTTGGAACTGAACGAAGACCTTAATACCGAAGAAATTTTCGGACTGCACCACAAACTAAAACCCATGCAAACTGCAAATGGCGCTGAGGTTTTTGCTTCTATGGCCGGATTTGACAAAAAAACCATGCAGAAGCCCATTGCTACTTTCAGCAGTGGCATGAAACAACGGGTAAAACTGGCCGTGGCGACCATGAGCAACACGCCACTTTTGATTTTAGACGAGCCCTTCACCAACCTGGACAAGGCCGGTGAACAATTCTTTTATAATTTACTTGAACGATTTGGACAAAACCGATTGCTGGTAATTGCTTCAAACCGGGAAGAAGAATATGCAGTTTGCGACCGCCGGTTAAACGTATCAGGGCTTAACGCCGATACATAAAGGAACCGCAGACGTTCGCTGCCCATTGTTAATACTAATGGTGTAAAACCCGGGACTAAACCCTGCTATTTGGGCACTGAAATGTCGTTCTCCGGGCAACATCACCCATTCACGGCAAAATCGACCTGAAGCATCCAATAATGTTAATGTCCACCTTTCTGTAATGGTTTTTCTGGATACGGTTACTTTATCAAACGCCGGATTTGGGTATACTTTTGGCATCTCAAGATTGCCATACTTTCTTAGCCCTGCTACTTTTGCAGTCTGAATCTTAGCAAAATGCAAACCACCTCTCCCATTACCAAAAATAAGTTCAGGTATAGAGTCGTTGTTAAGGTCTGCCGCAGCCACGTTCACCCGGTTGCCAAAATCCGGTTCTATGCTGTCAGTAACCGTACGTTGCCACAACCAGCCCTCAATAGCAGATAAACTGTCGTATATGCTGCGACCTGTAGGTTTATACAAACGAACTTTTCCAAAAGAAGATCCCAATAATACATCCTGCTGCCCGTCATTATTCAGATCAGTCACTTCAGGCATAGCATATCCAAATGAGTAAAACCCTGCAGGATTGATTTCTGTACTCCATTCATTACCGCGCATGCCCCATGTATTGGGCAAAGCCAGCGTGTAGGAAGTTGCCCCCACTCCTCCCTGATTCACATACAAAGCCACTCGCCCATTGTACATGCCCACCAGCATATCGGGCAAGGTATCATTATTGTAGTTGCAAAGTGCAGGTGCGGCATTTTCCATTCCCGGATTTACGGTGTTTTTCAGCAAATCATCCTCGGCAAATACCAGGTTCAGGGCTTTGCCAGGACCGGCTGTATTCCTGTACCAGCCCACTTTACCAAACCTTTCACCATAGTACAAATCGATATCTTTATCCCCATCTACATCGCCAAATTTGATGATGAGGTCTGCTAGGCCTTTTTGGGAAATATTCAGATAATCATCATTTGTTTTCACAAAACTGGGCAGGGTTTTGGTCCCTTTATTTTCAAACAATGTAATTCGGTCTTTGAGGCCGCCGGTAAGCTCAAAATCTCCGTTAGATGCCACAAATAAGTCTTTATCACCGTCATTGTCATAATCACAAAAGGCAACAGAACTTTTAGCACCTAAATCTATTGTCTTATCGGCCAGCCAATCGGTTTGAACAAATTTAAAATCCGGTTTATTGTCTTTGCCGTAATTTTTATAGTACCAGATATTTTGGGTTTCTTTAACGTCAGCCGAGGGTGCGGGAGAAATCAGTAAATCCTTTACCCCGTCGGCATCTGCATCGGCCAGAAATGCCGATGGAAAAATAAAATCAGCCGCACGGCGGGTGTTGGGAGGAAAAATGCTGTCTACTTGCACCATCGTATCATAATAAATACCGCGCTGCGCTTTGGCATTTTTCAACAATGTCATTTTCTTGAAACCCACATTGGATGCCAGCATTTCGTAGTCACCGTCTTCATCATTGTCAAACATCAATAAACTGGCTCCTCCAACGTGTCTGGGCTTTAGTTTCTCTTTGTACAGACATTGACCTAAAATGAAACTGTTATCCAATCCCTCGTTAAAATACCCATAACAATAATCCATATCCTGAAACTCAAACGTGTCTTTAGACCAACCCTTTTCTGCCCTAACATCCCGAAACATAGAGTAGCTGCGGTTATAGGGATCATAAAAAACGATGTCCACATCGCCGTCATTATCCAGATCGCCTATATGTGGCAAATCCAATTTGCTTAAGCCTAAAGGATTGTAAAGGATGAAGAAAGTAGTATCATATTTATTTCTGAAATACTGTGAACCCAGATCTTTGAATTTGATCTCTTTATCGCCCGGCTGGGTAATATTGAGATGAATGACCAAGTTGCTTATCGTATTCAAGGTGAAAATATCCGGTTTGTTATCGCCATTTAAATCCGCAATTCGAATCCAAAAATTGAGACGGGGAATGGTTTTTTCGTAACGTCTATCGTACAGCCAGCGTCCGTTTTTGCGGATGTAAGGCAATATTTTCTGGTCATGCCGGTCAAAAACCACCATATCTAATGCACCATCATTGTTCAGGTCCAGCTGCACAAACTGTGGGGAATTGAAACCTCCGGTAAAAGGAGTTTCAACCTGGCCATTGCCAATATTCATAGGCAATGTATCATATAAATAGTATGATTTATTACCGCTGGAAGGCTGTGCCAGCAAAGTATCAGAAGAAAGAAAAATCAATAAACCGAACAGGATTCTGTACATGTGAAATCAAATTTACGCAATATGGGCTGGGCTACCCTAATTTTGACCATTATTTTTTACCCTATGTTGCCCGTCAGCACCGAAAAATTGCACAATATTTACCTTTCCTGCCACAATAAGGTAAGTACCGATACACGAAAAATTGAGTTGGGCAGTTTGTTTTTCTGTTTGAAAGGCGGCAATTTCAATGGGAATCTGTTTGCTGCTGAAGCCTTGGATAAAGGTGCAGCATACGTGGTTGTGGATGATAAACATGTAATCAAAGATGAGCGCTATTTGTGGGTTGAGGATGTGCTCACATCTCTGCAGACACTCTCTCATTATCAACGAAAATATCTGCCGGTAAAAATTTTGGGAATTGGCGGGAGCAACGGCAAAACCACCACCAAGGAACTGGCATTGTGCGTCATCAATTCATTTGCAAAGGCTAAAGCGACTGCAGGAAACCTGAATAATCACATTGGTGTTCCTTTAACCCTTTTGGCACTGGATGAAAGCGTGGATGTAGGTATCATAGAAATGGGCACCAACCATCCCGGAGAAATGAAGGTATTGTGCGATCTGGCAGAGCCTGATTTTGGAATTGTCACCAACGTAGGCAAGGAGCACCTGGAGGGTTTTAAAGACCTGGAAGGTATCGCACGCGAGGAAAGCGAATTGTACCTAAAGCTTATTCAAAATGATGGTTTTGCGCTGATAAATCTGGATGATACCTGGTTGGGAAATATGTCTAAACGATTTAAAAAGTGCTTTGGATATAGCATTCATAAGACTGAAGCTGATTTGAGGGCTGTCATTCACCGTTCCATGCCTCAGCTGGAAATTGAATTTATTTTCCAGGGGAAAAATCATGGTCCGTACACCGCAGAAATAGGGGGAAGCTATAATGTCTATAATATGCTCGCAGCAATAGCAGCGGGGGTTTCACTTGGTGGTGACATAGAAAACTGCATAAGGGCTGCGTGTGCGTATGTGCCGGCCAATAACCGCAGTGAATGGAAACGAACTACAAACCGAAATATCTGGATGGATGCCTACAACGCCAATCCCAGTAGTATGGAGGCTGCGCTGAGGTCTTTCGCCGAAATGGGAAAAGATGGCGCTGTTTTGCTGGGTGATATGCTGGAATTGGGCGATCATGCCCAAGATGAGCACAAAGCTATTTTTAAATTGGCAGTATCGCTGGGTTTCGGTGAACTGTATGTTTGCGGCCCGGAATTTAAAAGGGCTGCAGGGGCATACCCGCATGCGTTTGAGGACACACAATCCTTGCTATCATGGTTTGAGAAAAACCCTGTTACATCTAAGTATGCTTTGATAAAAGGTAGCCGTGGTATGAAGATGGAATCATTATTGCCCGTGCTGGAATAAAAAAGCCGAAGCATGGCTCCGGCTTTTGAAAATTATTCAATCAGGAATTAATCCCTGCTTTGCAGTTTGGCTAGCAAACGCAGTATTTCAAGATAAAGCCAAACAATAGTTACCATTAAACCAAAGGCGCAGAACCATTCCATATACTTAGGGAAACCGGATTTACTGCCTTCTTCAATCATATTAAAATCCAAGATAAGGTTGAATGCGGCGATGCCTGCCACAACTGCTGATACAATAATGGAAAGAGTGCTGCTACCTGCATACCAGTTGTTGCCTGTTACCCAGGTTACTATCATATTGATGAGATAAAATAACGCTACTCCCAGGGTAGCCATTACAATAACCTTGGTAAACATGGGTGTTGCACGCAGCAAACCGGTCCTGTAAGCCACAAGCATGGCCGCAAAAACGAGCAGAGTTACTCCAACGGCTTCCATTACGATTCCAGGGTAAATGTATTCAAAAACCATGGAAATCAACCCCAAAAACACACCTTCTACAGCGGCATACAGGGGGGCTACTACCGGAGACCAACTCTTTTTGAAAACTATTACAAGACTAAGAACAAACCCGAGGATGGCACTGCCAATCATCCAGCCAGTCAACCCTTGGGCAGTTTCGGGATTGCCACCCATCTTCCACCAAATCCAGGCGGCGGGAACCAGCAGGGTAATAAAAAGTAAAATAGATTTGTTGATAGTGCCTTTCATGGTCATTACTTCGCCTCCATAAGAACCGGCTTCAGCCTGACGTGCCTTTTCAAAGGTCTTTTCTGACAAAATAGGATTTGACATGTTTTATTTGTTTTAAGATGTAACTACGAATATACGAAATTATCGCATCAAATGCAAGGTTCCCTTGGTGGAATAGACTTTATCGCGAAAATCCGTGTACTCACACACATAGATATAAACCCCAGCCGGACAAGGCTTTCCAAGATATTCTCCATCCCAGCCAATTTCAGAATTTACAGTTGTAAACAATTTTTCACCCCAACGGCTGTAGATACTAAATTTATAGGTTTTCATTCCGCCAGCAGCAGGCAAAAATTTCTCGTTGATTCCATTGGCATCCGGACTGAATGCATTGGGAATAAATATTACCGGCTCAAAGAAAACCCGAATATCATTGCTCCATGACTCACGCTTTAACTGCCCGTTTTCAATGGCTTTTATCCTAAAATATTGACCATAATGATCCTTTCCATTATCGAAGGATGCAGACTGTGGTAAATAGTAGGTATTGTAGAGGGTGTATCCCGATTTATTCTCAAGTAGCCTGTGTAATTCATAGCGCTCCACCCCATTGGGCCATCCCACGTAATCCGTAAAGTTAAGCGACATGCTGAAAGGCCCTGTCCTCTTTCCTTTCAACAGCACATCCGTATTGGTATTGCTGTAGATACTATCGCCGCATAAATTCACAATAACAGCGCGGTATTCGTAGCTAAGGCTATCCGGCAATGCTGTTTTATCTTCAAACACAAAATCCGATGAATTGGCAGTACCAACGGTTCCAAACGCGCTTCCTCCCCTGTTTTTACGCTGTATGATGATTGTATTGTTGTAACGTGGTGCATTTAACAATGTGTAATACACCTGCACAGGCTTATCCTCACCGGGAGGCGGTTTCACCGTAACCAATCGGCTAAGCACACCCGGATTATCAATGAAAACATCGCGTTTAACAGTATCCCCAACACATCCAAAACTACTGGTTTCCACCACCCACACCCCGTTGTTTTGCTGACCGCTCCAGTCTATGCGCACACCGGCATCTGTAGCAGCAGGCGCCGGATTAAATGTTCCACCTGCATTGCCCCAGTTGTATTCACTGCCAACAAAACCAGTTACGGAATAACTGTAGGCAGTGAGTCGCGGATAGCAGATTATATCATTACCGGAAATAGCCGAAGTTCTGGGTCTGGGATGTATGATAAGCTGTGTATCTATCCACGGCCCAACACAGCCATACGGACTGGTTTCGCGCACCCTGACGGTATACGTTCCAAAAGTATCACCAGAGAAAGATATACGGTTGCTTCCCTGTCCTGCAAATGCAATTCCATTCAATTCCCATTCATAAGTTGAGCCTGAAAAACCCGAAAGACTGAATTGCACCTGATTTCGGGTCTGACAAAACTCGAAATTGCCATTGATGGGAATTGTATTGGGGTAAGGCCATAAATTAACAACCCTAGCCCTTACAGGCGACAAACAGGGTAAACCTGAAATGGAGTCGTAGGCTGTGGCCTGAACACCTACAGACCCAACCCCTGTTGGCCCCCAGTCTACTGTTATACTTGCTGTATTTTGGCCTGTGATGATGGTGCCACCTGTAACTATCCAGTTATATGTTTCGCCATTTACAGGCAATATACTGTATGTTTTTCCTTTGGTGAAAGCACAAAAACTTGTATCGCCTTTGGGTAATTGGCCTGCCAAGGCATGGTTTTTCACCACCCTGACTTTAACCGTATCGCCTACACAACCAAACTTGTTCACCTCCTGCACGTTCACAAACCCAATGCCCATGCCACCCCAGTTTACCCGTATAACCGGACTCATGCCTCCTGCAGCCTGCGTTCCACCGGCAATATTCCACTGATATACCGAACCCGGCGTAGGTGGAACAACACGGTATTCGATGTTTCGGTTATTCGGACAAACAGACACAGGCCCTGTTAGTGGCGGCGTATTGGGAAATGATACAAACACAAAATGCGTATCGGGCACACTGCGGCATCCCTGGGCGTTCAGAAGGGTGAGCGACACCCAGCCTTTCCCTTGATTATTCCAGCGAACCGTAACATTTGCCAAGTTGGCACTGCCCAAAATATTACCTCCGGAAACCATCCATTCATAGGTTAAACCTGATACAGGTGTAGTATTGAAAACAGAAGTGCTATTCAGACAAATTGTATCAGCACCCGTTATGACCGGCTTAGCCGGTGAGGCAGCAAGGGATACATTAAGAGAACGCGGTCCTGCCTTGCAGCCAAATTTGCTGATTATGTACAAATCCAATTTTCCGGTGGAACCACTGCCCCAGTCAATTAAAACGGTGTTTTTGGTGGAATCGCCCTGAATAACACCGCCTGTAGCCCGCCACAGATAAATATTTCCGGCACCAGGCGCCGTAGTGGTATACCGCACGCCTTTGGCATTCTGACAAACCTGCACAGTACCTGTGGGCGTTTCTGTGGGGCTGAATGGCCTCACATAAATCAACACGTTTTCATTGATAAATTTTGAGGGACAACCGTTGTCGTATGTTTCAAAGGTTACCCTGTAGGGCTCAGTGCGGGCATGGTTACAATCGGTTTTCCAGCAAAATTTGGCCGTAGCGGTTTTCACCCCTGATGCCGGTGCCGGCGTTATGGTAGCTTTGGTGCCTGTAAATCCGTTTGAACCTGTGAAAACATCACTGTAGGCCTTAAGCGTAACCACATCCCGCAGGTCTGCATCGGTTGCTGTTACATCTTTACACAGTAAATCACCGGCTTCTACATACCAAGTGGTGTTACCTCCTTCATAACTAAGCCTCGGCTTATTGTTTGGCTTACAGTTAATGACCAAAATTTGCAAATCCTGCCTGATGGTAGAAATGGGGATTCCGTTTCTCCATTCGGTAACCTCAATGGCCACCGCGAATCGCCCCGTTGTGCGCGACAAATAGGTTGTAAGACCGTTAAATGCATCAATTTGCGCAATACCTCCGCTTCCAAATGGCGCAGTGGCACTGTATCCGCTTTTGTATTCCACCGTTGGAAAAGATGTCATAAAGCTGGGACAATTATCAAAAATAGGGGTGGATCCCGTAGCACCCTGCCAGGGTGTTACAAACCGATATGAAAGTGAGTCTCCATCGGGGTCTATGGTGCGGTTACGTATGGTGGTGGTATCGTTCACACACATAAATGGGATGGGCATATCCTGAAAAATCGGGGAACTGTTTTTCAGGGAAGAGGCTGGAATAAAGCCATAATAGGTCTGACCCTGGTATGGAGAACCCGAATTATCATCCCTGAGATTGTTTTGTGTATTCCGGCAGCAGCGCTCCCATTTAAGGTGATATCCGGTACTGTTATTGGGCAAAGTAACCGTAGTTTCGTAAAGACCCTGATCCAGACAGGCGCTTTTCACCTCCGGACAGGTGGTATTTCCCACCGGGTCAACCTTTTGGGATTTAATCAGGTCAACCGTTTTAGACAAATAAAAGGACCTGTTGGAATTATAAATGCAAAGGGTAATCTGCTTATCGAAAGGAACCTCATTGTCTGTGTTATCGTTTATACAATCCCTGTAAACATAAAGTGTAACGCGGTACTGAGAGCTGCTGCCGTTGGTACCGATGAAGCGATAGGTAAGATAGCCCCCCACAAGGTGCGTGGCAGAAAGCTGACAAACAGACAAGATTGTCAGTACCAAAACCCAAAGCCACTTAGCAGAAATCCTCACCTTTTTACTTTCTATACAAATATAGACAAGAATTGTGCCTATTTTGTTGTGTATGAATCATGGAAAATGACAATACGCTTATTTTTGTGGCATGTTTTACAAACCGGATTGTCTGCATTTTCTGGGTCACATCCCCTGCAAGCCCCATAAAACATCGGGTTTTCACTGTTCTGACTGTCCGGCATACACACAAATTGAAAAGCGGATTCTCATCATCAAACTGGGTGCAATTGGTGATGTAATCCGCACAACTCCCCTCATCACCCGCTACAAAGCCCTGTATCCAAATGCCAAATTTACCTGGATTACGCTCTCACCTGACATTTTGCCTGCCGGTGAAATTCATGAAATTCTGAAACTGAATACCGAAGCGGTTTTACAGGTGCAGCATACCGATTGGGATATCGCCATCAATCTTGATAAAGAGAAGGAAGCCGGTGCATTGCTAAAATCGGTGAATGCCCAAGAAAAATACGGCTATGTGCTGAAAGACGGAGCCATACAGCCGGTGAATGAATTGGCCAATCACAAATTCGAGACCGGACTTTTTGACGATGTGAGCAAAGCCAACACCAAAAACTACTGCACCGAGATTTTTGAACTGTGCGGCATGGAATATGGCGGAGAGCCCTATTTGCTGGATAACCACGCCGACAAGGGTTTTGTGTGGAATATTGACCGCAGCAAACCTGTAATTGGATTGAACACCGGTTGCGGTGACCGCTGGACCACACGCTTGTGGAGCATTGAAAAGTGGGTGAAACTGGCCAAAAACCTTCAAACACAGGGCTACCATGTATTGCTGTTAGGCGGGGCTCAGGAGCACGAGCGCAACTTGCAGATTCAGCAAGGATCAGGGGCTACCTACCTCGGCCATTTTTTATTGAAACAATTTATAAATTTGATTGACCAATGCGATTTGGTGGTAACTCAAGTTACCATGGGCATGCACCTTACGCTGGGATTGCGCAAAAAAATTGTGCTGATGAACAACATTTTCAATCCGCATGAGTTTGATTTGTTTGGCAAAGGTAAAATTGTGGCACCTGCCAAGACCTGCAAATGTTTTTACAAAGGAAGTTGTGTAGATGGCACCAGCTGCATGGAAACGCTGGAACCCTCGGTGGTATTGGATGCGGTGGCCGGGGTAATGGCTTTGTAAGGAACCCTTTCAGATTTCACTAAAAACCTTTATTTTTGCACCCTCATTTGGCGAGGTAGCTCAGCTGGTTAGAGCACAGGATTCATAACCCTGAGGTCGGCAGTTCGATCCTGCTCCTCGCTACAAAAAAGCCCTGTTATGGGGCTTTTTTATTTTTAAGTCACATTTGAATGTCAAATACGGGGATTATTTAAATTCTATTAGGAAATTGGCAAATTCTCTTCTAACCTCAACTGCCGGCTTGTTTTGCGACTGCCGTCATGGCTCCAGCCAGGAGGGCCAAAAACATACATAAACTTATTGCCCAAGCCTGGCGCCATTTTCACATCCTGCCACATTTGTTTCCATTCTTTAAATAGCACTTTGCCCGGATTGTAGGTATTGAGATTGGTGGTTAAACCATATTTAATTTTGTCGTATTTTTCGTCTTCCGGTTCAAAGGTGCCAAAAAGCTTGTCCCAAAGAATCAAAATCATGCCCATGTTTTTATCGAGGTAGCGCGGATTGCTGGCATGGTGCACCGCATGGTGGCTGGGGCTTACAAATAACCAGTCCCAAACCGGAATGCGGCGAATTAGTTCTGTATGAATAATGGAACCATACAACTGCTGAATGGCAAAAGCCAGCACGATATCGGCGGCTTCAAATCCCAGAAAACCAAGCGGCACAAAAAACAGAAAACGATACAGCGGCTCGAACACAGAACTGCGGAAACCTACGGTGATGTTGTATTTCTCGCTGCTATGGTGAACCGTATGCACCGCCCAAAAAAACCGTACCATATGGCTCATCCAATGTACAAACCAATACACAAGGTCGGTGAGAATGATGGCTGCTGTCCAATACATAATACCATGCTCGCCCCAATTGAAGAGGCGGTTGGGAAATGACCAGCTCATGAAAAGCAGAAATGCCCCGCGCATAGCGGTATCCAGCAGGATATTCATGCCGGTCATGAGAAAATTATTTAAGGTATCTTTGGTGGTGTAAAGCTCCCTTTTCAGGTAAGTACTGGCTATAATTTCAGTGAGTATGGTAACCGCATAAACGGGCACCGAAATAATCACCATGGCCTGTTCCCACCAGTAGCTGTTCATTCTGTCGCAAATCTACATCAGTTCATCTATACATGGCTTTCATTTCGCAGTATTTTTGCAATAAATTCGTTTACCTGAAAATGAAAAATAAAATCCTGAAATACACCGGCATAACCATAGGAATTATTTTCTTGTTGCTGCTCATTCTTCCCTTTTTCCTAAAAGGACCGGCCCTGAAAGCCATTAAAAAAGCGGTGAACGAGCAGGTAAATGCTCAGGTTACTTTTGATGAAGATATCAGCCTGGGACTCATTCGCAACTTTCCGAATATATCGCTTGGCATAAACAACATTCGCATCATTGGCACTGACAGCTTTGCCGGCGATACCCTAGCCTATATCCCTGCTTTATCACTTACAATGAATCTGATGAGTGTGTTAGGTGACGGTCCCATAGAACTTCGTAAAATAGGATTGAAGGACCCCAGAATTTTCCTGCAGACATTGAAAAGCGGCCGTGCAAACTGGGACATTGCAAAAACAGATACTACCAAAAAAGCGGTAACCGATACCACCGGCAAGGGGTTTAAGCTATCGCTGAAATCCCTGAATATAGAAAATGCGTACCTGGATTACAACGACAGAAGCCTCGGTTTCCGTACCGTGCTCAGTGGGATGAACCACCAAAGTTCCGGCGATTTTACCCAAGATGCGTTTACCCTGAAAACCCATACCGAATCAGATGCAATGACACTGGAATATGGCGGCATGGCCTGGTTGCAGGACATTAAAACCAATATTGATGCGGAATTGGGCATGGACATGAAACAGATGAAATTCAGTTTTAAGGAAGCCAAAGCACGCCTGAATGAGCTGGATATTCAAAGTGATGGTTTTGTTGATCTGAATGATGAAGACATGGAAATGGACATTTCATTCAAGGCATTGCAAAACACCTTTAAAAACTTCCTGAGCATCGTGCCGGGCATGTACAGCAAAGATTTTGGCAAGATTGACGCTAAAGGCGAAATGGCTATTCAGGGCTCAATGAAAGGTAAAATGACCGATGACAAGATGCCTAAAACAGAAATGGCACTGCAGGTTATCAATGGTGCTTTTAGGTATCCTGATTTGCCCCAGGCCGCAGAAAACATTCAGGTTGATTTTGTTTTCTCAAATCCCGATGGTGTACCCGACAACAGCATTATAAACCTGAAAAAACTTCAGCTGAGCATGGCAGGTTCACCTTTCTCGGCAAGGTGCCTGCTGAAAACGCCCGTGAGCAACCCTTACATGGATGCAGAAGCCAAAGGTAAAATCAACCTGAACAATATTAAAAGCCTGCTTCCGTTGGAAAAAGGCACCGAACTTTCCGGACTCGTGGACGCAGATTTCTCCATCAAAGGCAGTTATAGCCAGATGGGAACGGCCCAAATGAAAGATTTACATGCAGGAGGACAGCTAACTATTAAAAATCTCATCTGGAAAACCGCAGCAGCAGCAACACAACTCAGCGATTTTGCTCTGCAATTTACACCACAGAGGATTTCTATGCCCGTGTGCATCGGCAATATGAACGTGAATGACTTTGATGTGAGCGGAACCCTAAACCAGCTGCCGGGTTATCTATTTAACAATGAAACCTTGCAAGGCACACTTACATTCAAAAGTAAAAATATCAACATCAACAGTTTGATGGCAGAATCAACAACGCCCGCCACCACAGCGGAGAGTGCCGAATTGCCTGTGATTGAAATCCCCGCCAACATGGATTTGCAGCTGGGTGCCCGTATTGAAAAACTGACCTATGAAAAATATGTCCTGACCGCTGTTTCCGGCAATATAGCCGCCAAAGAAGGCATCCTAAACCTGAACAACCTGAAAGCCAATATGTTGGGCGGACAAATTGTATTGAATGGCAAATATGACAGCCGAGATAGCAAGCATCCGCTATCAGAAATCAAAACTACAGCCACCGGATTTACGCCATCAACCACCTCGGCAAGTTTCCCGATGATTCAGAAATACGCGCCCATTTTCAGCAAGCTGGAAGGATTTTTTGATGCAGGTATTGAGGTAAAAACCTCCTTAGACAATAAAATGCAGCCTGATTACAAAGACCTGAACCTTACCGGAAAACTCTCACTGAGCCAGTCGGGTATTCAAAGTACGGAGTTTTTAAAGCAATTAGGCAAGCAATTAAATACGAGTGTACTGGACAGGCTGAACATCAAACCTCAGAAAGTCAATTTCCGCATACATGACGGGGCTTTTGAGCTACTGGACAGTCTGGTATTAAATCTCCCCGACGGCGGTATCATGAAGTTATCAGGCCAAACAAAACTGGACCAGACCATATCCTACGTTGGGTGGCTGAAAATACCCGCAAAAAATATAGGTGCGGGCAATGCGCTACTGCAGGAATGGAATATAAAATCCGGGCTAAACATGAAAAATCAGGAAGAAATTCCGGTTGATATTCGCATTGGAGGAACCATTACCAAACCCATGGTATCTGTTTCACTGAAAGGGTTTGCCAAATCGGTGAAAGAAGATTTGAAAGCAGCGGCAACTGAAGCCTTGGAGAAAAAACGGGCCGAAGCACTGAAACTTGCCAGAGAAATGGAAGATCTACTGAAAAGTGAAGCGGCTAAAAAAGCCTCGCAATTGCGCGATGAGGGTAAAAAACGTGCAGACCAACTTAATGGTGAAGGAAAACTGAGGGCAAACCAAATCAGGCAGGAAGGCGACAAGGCTGCTGAGAAAATCAATGCCGAAGCACAAAAGCAGGCCGCAGCGATTGAAGCCAAAGCCACCGATCCCTTGCAAAAAGCTGTTGCCAAAAAAGCCGCAGACAAACTGCGGGAAGAAGGCCGCAAAAAAGCCGAAGCTGCCCGTGGTGAGTTCAACCTAAGGGCAAAACAGGCAGAGGATGAAACCGCTAAAAAGGCCGCTCAGATTACTGCAGAAGCCAATAAAAACGCAGATAAAATAGAAAAAGAAGCTGCAGACAAAGCCGACCAACTTCTCAAAGAAGCAGAAGAAAAAAGCAAAATTGAGAAATAAATTCGGTTAGGATTTTTCGATGGCGCGCACACCGGCCAGGTATCCCGTACTCCAGGCTGCCTGAAAATTGAATCCGCCGGTAACACCGTCCATGTCTATGATTTCGCCGGCAAAGAAAAGTCCGGGGAATTTTCTGCACTCCAGGGTGTCTTTGTCAATCTCGGCAATGGAAACCCCGCCGGCTGTAACAAATTCTTCTTTAAACGTGGTTTTTCCTTTTACCACAAACGGACAGCGAATACAGTTTTCCAGCAAACGGTTTTTATCCTGTTTGGAAAGTTCGCGCACCACCGTATCTTCATTTACCCCCGAACGCTGCAACAGCAAGTTCCACAGGCGCGAAGGAAAACTAAAAGGATTGGTGTTGACTATCTTCTTGGCTGCATTCATAAGCAAATCTGATTCCCAGAGACTTCGGGCCTTCTCCTCTCCCATTCCTGTCCAGTCAACCATCACATTCACATTATAATTGGCAGCATGCAGCTCACGGGCCAGAAACGCTGATGCCTTTAAAACCGCCGGTCCGCTTAGCCCCCAGTGTGTAATAAGCACAGGACCCGAAAACCAGCCTTTTTCAGGACCGGAATCCATGCCGGTCACGCGCACCTTACATCCCGGAACACTATTACCCATAAGCGAGTGAAGCTCTTTATCGGGAATATTAAATGTGAACAAAGACGGAACAGGTTCCGTAACTTCTATACCATGATTGGCAATAAAATCAAACTGAGTGAGCTTTGGGAATCCACCACAGGCCAAAATCAGGGTTTTGGTGATGATAACACCGCCTTTTTCGGTAAGTACCCGAAATCCTTTTGGGGCAATGGGTTCAAATGCTTTGAGGCCGGTTCCTATCATGCATTCCACACCCAGTCGTTCTGCTTCGTTTAACAAGCAATCCACCACGGTGGCTGAATCATCAGTTACCGGAAACATACGGCCGTCTTCTTCGGTTTTCAGCGGAACGTCATGCCGTTCAAACCAGCGAATGGTATTGGTTACACCCCATTTACGCAATGCCCATTTCAGCAATCCGCGTCCACGGGGATAATGCTCCAGAATGGCTGTCAGATCGGGCTCGTTGTGTGTAACGTTGCAACGCCCTCCCCCGCTGATGGCCACCTTGGCCAGCACCTTGTTGGATTTTTCAATGATGAATACCTTTTTAGCCGGTTTGGCTGTTTTGGCATGTATGGCGGCAAAATAGCCGGCTGCCCCGCCCCCCACAATCAATAAATCGGTATGTAGCTCTGACGGTTGGATACACAAAACTAATCGTTATTGGCAGATTAGCCGCATTTTCTGCAGATGATTTCATTAATTTCCGAGAATTCATTCTGCCACAACCCGGCAAAAAAACTAACTTTGCGGTATGCACATCGGCGGGCTGCAACTCTTTTATTTCAAGAACCACGAGGAACAGCACCTGGAGTTTTGCGACGGCATCAATTGCATCACCGGACCCAATGGCAGCGGCAAAACCAACATACTGGATGCGGTTTATTATCTGGCCAATACCAAAAGTTTTTTTAACGGAATAGACCAGCAGCTCATAAAGCACGGACAGGAATTTTTCAGTATACACGGTTTCTTCGAAAACGAAACCACCACCGAGATTCTGGTAAATTTTGGCAAAGGCAAAAAAACGCTGAAGAAAAACGGTAAGGTTTACAGCCGGCTAATTGACCATATCGGCATCATTCAAACGGTATTTATAACGCCGTATGATATTTCGCTGATACTGGAAGGCAGTGAGGAACGCAGGCGTTTTCTGGATTTTACCATCAGCCAAACCGACAGGCCCTATCTGGAGCAACTTAGTTTGTACAAAAAACTGCTGGATCAGCGCAACGCTTTTTTAAAGCAGGCCGACGGAAGACCCGTAGATCCCGTGTTGCTGGAAACCTTCGACGACCGCATGGCGGAAGCCGGACAGCGCATTTTTGAAAAACGCAGGGCTTTTATTGCCGAGTTCACGCCCTATTTCCAGAAATTTTACGGCTTCCTGAGCGGCGATGAAGAGCAACCTGCCCTGCTGTATGTGAGCGAATTGCATGAAAAACCGCTATTAGACATATTGTACCTAAACCGCTATAAAGACAGGGTTATGCAGCGTACCGGCAGTGGCACACACAAGGATGACCTGGAGTTTTTGCTCAGCGAATATCCGTTGAAGAAATACGGCTCACAGGGACAAATCAAAAGTTATGTCATTGCCTTAAAACTGGCTCAATACAAGTATTTTCTTGAGAAAACAGGCAAAAAACCCATTTTGCTGCTGGACGATATTTTTGAGAAAATTGACGGAAACCGGGCCGGAAAGTTAATGGAGCTGGTGGCAAGGGATTATTTCGGTCAAATTATCATTACCGACACGCATGCCGAACGGGTGAAGGAGCATTTGGAGGGGTTGACGGTAGAGAAAAAATACTTTGCGCTGGAAAGAACCCTTAATACAAGTGCTGCACCGGCTCAAAATTCCAGCGAAGACCCATGGTAAGCCATTTTCCGGATGATGCCTGCCAGCCGGTTTGGTTTCGGTAAAGCCAGCTCACATCCATATTCACATTGTGGCTGATCATGTAGGTTACATCAATCTTAAAAGAACGAATCTCTGAAATTTCGCCCTGCAGCATCTTTACTCCTTCATCGGCCACCCTCACATCATTGTCGCGGCGGGGATTGCTACCAAAGTTTTGTCCGTTCAGCCAGGGATCGTTACCTTGTGTGGCCAACATGGCCAGTGCATGAATACGAAGGTTGGGCAAGGCTTTGGGCTGAAAGAAACCTTTAAAACTCCACTCCCTGAAATTGCTGCCCAGCGGATGTGCCAGCGGCTGGTTGTAATGCGTGTAGCTGTTTAAAATATCGGAGTGCGAATAGGTGTAAGGTCGAACGGTATTGTACTCCGCCTGCAGCAATCCATTGAATTTTGGGGTTCTTAAAATCCGCATGAGGCCCAGCTGCCAGCCAAATTTATTGCCCCACCAGCCACCTTGTTTCAGCTTGTTTAATTTAAACTCATCGATTACGCCTTGTCCATAAAACCGCCAGCGGTAGGGCAGGCTGTAGGTAAAATCAAACGCCATCAGGGCATTATCGGCACTGCCGGCATTGGCTTCCACAGAGCGATAAAAGATAACAGGGTTCAGGTAATCCAAATCAAAACCGCCCTGGGGTCTGTTGTGAATGATCATTTCTGAAAAGCCAACTTCCAGTTTCTGAAAAGGATTGGCAAATGTTAAACTGCCACGGTGCAGGGCAAAATATTTTTTGGGTAATAACGTATTGCCCAGCAAGGGCGTAAACCCGTTCAGCTGACCATACAAATTCTGGTACTTAAAGGGCCCTATTGAGGTGTTTAAACGAACAAAACCATAAGGTGCAGCATAGTTGCTCAGGATGAGACTGCGGATGCCCTGGCCAATAAAAAACCGATCATGCCCTGCACTCATCACAATATGGTTTTTTGCAGATACATCATTCAGCAATGCAGCAGAAACATAGCCCACAGATTGCATGTAATCGGTTTTGGCCGATGCCACACCCCCGTTTTGTCCGGCGCCTTTCCACCAGCCCAGTCCGGGCACCACGCCCAAAGAATCGCGGTAGTGGTTCATAAACTGCGGGAAATAAGACTGATTTTCGGTAACACGCGTATAGAAAGCCACTTTCTGCTGAATATTACCGCGTATTTCCACACCGCGGCCATTCTGGTTAAACCTGCCATCGAATCCGCTGCCTGCCTGCAAATTCAATATTGGATTGATGATGAAGGTGGACTTCCCTTTTACGTTCACATCCTGCCAGCTGTAGAACATCCCCTTTCTGAGAAAAAAGGTTCTTCGAAAACATGACTTTCTTTTGTAGGCACTTTCCGACTCGGGATTATCTATCTGAAAATAAGGTCTGAAAGCCACACCGCGTATGGATTTTGACGTATCCTGGTTAAAATTCCAAACCCTTGGATTAAAACGCAAACTGTTGCCTCCGTCCTGTGTGATAATCAGCTGGGTTTCCTGCCAGCAACCAGGTTCATAAACAATATACTGGGCATTCGCCTTCAAGCAAAAGCAAAACAACAGCGACAGGAAAACCCTTGCTTGCATTTTGCAAACATACACACTGACGGTGATTTAATGAGAATCAGTACTTCGTAAAAATCCAGTAACCGTCTTTTTGGGTGGCAGGAACGCCATTAAACACCATGGATTTGATGTAGAAATAGGGTTTGCAGCACTCTGTCTCTTTGGGATTGAAAATGAGATGAATGGTATCAATATCCGTGTTGTTTTTCAGATACAAGGTATCGGCCGGATAGATTTTCCCGCTTTGGTATCGCGGATAGGTTGAAAACATGGAATCGTAGCGCATCAGCCAGGCAGGACTCCATTCAATGGAACCCATGGAATACGCACCAATCCAGACGCTGTCTGCCGGATACTTTGCCTGTGGCCCAAAAAACCAATCAGCTCCGGTTTTGCTATCCACAATTTTAAAACTTGCAGTTTCTTCACATACATAATCACAACGGTTGCATTGAAATTGCTGCAACAAAACGGCCATCAGCACCACCAGCGAAGTTAAAATCCATTTCATGATTTAAAGGTATACAAATTGTCGATAACGAACCCCCAAAAATACCCTTAATTTGTGGTATGCGAATCTTAGCCGGTCTAATTTTTACATTTATCCTACACATGAGCAAAGCCCAGAACACAAGCCCCATTCATTATTCGCTCAGCATTCCTGAGCCCCACACCCATTATGTGAAAGTGGAAATGGAAATTGTTGCCACCAATAAAAAGGAGGTACAACTAAGCATGCCGGTTTGGACACCGGGAAGCTATCTAGTAAGGGAATTCAGCAAAAGTGTGGAACGATTTGAAGCCACTACATCCGGAAAGCCACTATCGGTAACCAAAACAAACAAAAACACCTGGAGTATCGCCAAGGGAAAAGCCGAGAAAATCAATGTTTCCTATTGGGTTTATGCCTACGAATTCAGCGTGCGCACATCTTTTGTGGATGCGGATCAGGCACTACTAAATCCCAGCAGCATTTGTATGCTGGTGCAAGGGATGGAAAACAATTCAGGCACCCTGGGAATCAACCTTCCGGGCAGATACAGTAAAATCAGCACGGCTTTGCCAAAGAACAAAGAGGGTTACTACGTTTTTCAGCACTATGATGAACTTGCCGATTCGCCCATTCAGCTTGGGAACCACGAAGAATGGTCGTTTGACGTGCGTGGTATTCCGCACAAAGTGGCCATGGTGGGCATTCACAATGCAGATAAAACCCGTTTTCTGAAAGACCTGAAAACCGTTTGCGAAACCATGACCGATATTGTGGGTGTGCATCCCTGCAAGGAATACCTGTTCATTGTGCAAAATGTGGAAGCCGGCGGTGGCGGCCTTGAGCACCTAAACAGCACTGTGGTGGTAATGAGCAGACTGAACTGGAAAGATGAGAGCAAATACAAATCGTTTTTGGGCCTGTGTGCCCACGAGTATTTCCACCTGTGGAATGTAAAACGCATTCGTCCTTTGGAACTGGGTCCGTTTAACTACAGTGCAGAAAACTATACCGAACAACTTTGGGTGGCCGAAGGGGTTACCTCTTACTACGACGAACTGGCCATGCTAAGAGCCGGTTTTGTAAAACCTGCACAATTCTTGGCCACGCTGGAAGGTTATGTGAATGACCTGGAAAACAGGCCCGGCAGCAAAATCCAAACCCTGGCACAGAGCAGCCATGATGCCTGGATAAAAGAATACCGACCCAATGAAAACAGCAAAAACACCAATATCAGCTATTACGCCAAAGGTGTAGTGGTAGCAGCACTTCTGGATGCCAAAATCAGTTCGGCTACGCAAGGCAAAAAGAACCTGGATGATTTGATGCGGCTGCTTTGGAAAACCTATTATAACGAGAAGAAACGGGGCTTTAGCGTGGCGGAGTTTGAGGCCGCAGCATCGGACGTTGCCGGAACGGATTTAAAAATCTTTTTTGACAAACATGTGCGTTCATTGGAAACACCTGATTATCAGGGAGTTTTCAACGATGCAGGTATAACGGTAAATATTAAAACCGACAAACGGCAGGTAAGTGGAATGAGTACCGCGTTAGAAAACGGAAAAACTGTGGTGAAGTTTGTGGAAAGCGGCACACCGGCCTGGAATTCGGGCGTGAATGTAAACGATGAAATTGTTGCAATGAATGGTTTCCGTGTTAACAACGATGCCGATGATTTGCTGAAAAAACTGTCATACCCCGAATCATCAAAATTGCTGGTTTCCCGCGGTGGCATTATAAAAGAGCTCGATTTTAAGTTTGCTCCCACCGGCAGATTTTCATTGACGCTGGGCTTTGTAAAAGACAAAACCTCTCCTGCTCTGGAAAAATGGCTGGGAAAAATCAATTGATGATGACAGAAGTATTGATTGGACGCGAAAAACTGCAAAACTGGGTTGAACGCGTTTTTGAGCATTATGGATTTTCGGCAGAAAACGCCCGTCTGTCGGCTGATGTTTTAATCTCTGCTGATTTGCGCGGTATCGATTCGCACGGTGTGGCTCGCTTGTCGGGCTACCTAAGACTGATTGAGAAAAAACGCATCAATTCGGCACCGCAAATGAAGATTTTGCACGAAACGCCATCCACAGCATCCTTTGATGCAGATGGCGGAATCGGATTGGTTTCTGCACCCGCAGCCATGGATATTGCCATAGAAAAAGCCAAAAATGTCGGCAGCGGCTGGGTTGCCATTCAAAACAGCAACCATTTCGGCATTGCGGCCTACCATGCCATGAAAGCCCTTCCCTATGACATGATTGGCTTTGCAGTTACCAATGCCAGTCCGCTGGTGACACCCGCACTGGGTACAGAACGCATGCTTGGCACCAACCCCATCTGTCTTGCCATTCCTGCATTGCACGAACCGGCCTTTGTACTCGACATGGCCACATCTGCAGCCAGCAACGGAAAACTTGAAATTGCAGAACGAGCCGGAAAAAATATTCCCAAAGGATGGCTCACCCAAAAAGACGGTTCAGACAGCGAAAATCCATCTGAGCTAAAGAATGGCGGCATGCTGCTTACACTAGGCAGCGACATGGATCACGGAAGCTATAAAGGTTATGGATTAAGTGCAGTGGTAGATATTCTCAGCGGTGTGCTAAGCGGTGCTAACTATGGCCCCTGGGTTCCGCCGTTTGTTGCATTTCTGGATCCGCTGAATGACCTTCCAGGCAAAGGCATTGGCCATTTTGTAGGTGCTTGGAGAATAGACGGTTTCAGGCCGGCCGATGAATTCAAAACACACATGGACCAATGGATACAGCGTTTCCGAGAAACCAAGCCCTTGCATTCTAATCATCCAGTACAGATTCCCGGTGATAAAGAACGAGCTCATCATACTAAAAGATCCCTAAACGGAATTCCCCTCGTACAAAAAGTTTGGGAAGATCTTCAAAACATTTCTGCCCAAACCGGTATTGTATTAGCAACGTAATTCATGCAAAAAAAATCACACAAGATTATTGCACTGATTGTTTTTATTGCCATTATCCTAGGCACCGGTTTTGTAATATATCACTACAAACTCAAAGGCCGAAAGTCTTTGCGCAAAGGCGGTTACCGCACCGACTATAATCCGCGTTACGTAGACTCGATGGTAAGGGCAAAGCAGAAACAAAAGCACGATTAATTTATCTGCGTGTTTGATTAAATAAAGTTTTAGAACTTTATTGCGGCATGCACTATGCCATACCCCCGGGAAGTACGCAATGGTGGATTGGAATTGCTTTTTCACTGGCCTTTATTGCACTTCCTCCCTATTTTCTGCGCAATACTGCAGATGAAACCAAATCCGGAACAGGAAAAGCAATAGGCGCGTTTATCCTGCTATCAATTGTTGCAGGGCACTTTTATTTGATGAATGCCGGCAAATGGCATCTTCACAGTTCATTGCCGCTGCATTTGTGTTCCATGAGTGTGATTCTGGCCGGAATTATTCATTTCAGACCAGGACAAAACCTGTTTGAATTTTTGGTATACTGGGGACTCCCGGGTGCATTTCATTCCATAATCACGCCGGAACTCACCCACGGCTACTCTCCATTTCTTTATGTAGAATATTACATTGCCCATGGGGGAATTTTTGCCATGGCTGTATTTGCAACTTCCGTCTATGGCATGAAACTCAGAAAAAACAGTTGGTTCAAAGTGTGGTTATTTACACAGCCGGTACTTGCAGTTGTGGGAATTACCAATTATATAACCGGTGGCAATTATATGTACCTGAGTGAAAAACCCATTGCTGAAAATCCTTTTGTAATCGGAGACTGGCCCTGGTACATATTGGGACTCCAATTGGCCGGATTGCTGCATTTTGCAGTGGTTTACGGTATCTTTTATCTCTGCAAAAAAGTAGAACTCAATCCGCCAGCATCTGCTGAATTAGGTACTCCATAAAGGTTCTGTCAGTAAGTCTGTCCTCCAGTTTACCTTCAATGATATGGTTGAGCAGCTTATCGTTTTTGGCTCCCATATCCAGGGCGTACTTGTAAGGCGTGGTGTGAAATGTAGTAAGTTCATACTGGCTTTTAAACAAATCGGGATACAGCTCAGTTAGATCATGTTCCACATGCTTGCGGTGGAGGAAAGCTTCTGTTCCAACGAGATCGCGCATTTCTACAAAGTTCTGTATAGCCAGGCTGGCTATCGCATCAGCATTGGGCTTGCGGGCTTTTTGGTATGCATCCAGGGCTTTTGACCAATTGCCTTCATTTTCAGCAATCAATTCATCCAGCACAATACAATCCTCGAAACAGCAATTCATGCCCTGTCCGTAGAATGGGATAATAGCATGAGCAGAATCGCCCAGCAAAGCTGTGTTCTGTTTCACCCAGGGATAGCATCGCATCGTAACAAGTGTTCCCGTAGGATTGCCAAAGAAATCATCTATTAAACCCGGCATCATATCTACTACATCACCAAATTCTTTTTTGAAAAATTCAGTCACCAATTCGGGTGTATTGAGCGATGCAAAACTGTTTTCCCCCTCAAAGGGCATAAACAATGTACAGGTAAAATTGCCTCCGGGATTGGGAAGGGCAATCATCATGAAACTGGTTCTGGGCCAAATATGCAGGGAGTTTTTTTGCAAACGAAATTCTCCGTTTTCATCGGGCGTAATTTCCAGTTCCTTGTATCCATGTGCTTCGTAGGTCTGAGAGTAATTGAACCTGCTTGTCATAAAAGCATCGCGCACCGCACTGAATGCACCATCGGTTCCGATCACAATATCTGCTTTGTCTTCAACCGCATTGCCACTGGCATCCGTGTAACGGGTAATTCCTGTTTCCGGATCACAGAAAGTGCATTTATAGTCGAAATACATGTGTATATTGGGGTATGCATCAGCCAGTTGGAGCAATCTAATATTGAGCGCTCCGCGCGATACTGAATAAATGGCCTGTCCCTCTTTACCATAAGGCTGATAAGCCAGATTTCCCGCACGGTCATGCATCATGCGGCCGGTCATGGGAATAGCAATTTCCAGAATATCTTTGGCAATACCGGCTTTTTCCAAACCACGAATCCCACGGGTAGACAATGCAAGATTTATGCTCCGTCCACCCTGGTAGTTGCCCTGACGCATATCAGGTCTGCGCTCAAATACGTGCACTTCGTATCCTTTACGTGCCAAAAAAACGGACAGCAAGCCTCCCGACAAACCACCGCCAACCAAAGTAACTTTCTCAGCCATGCTGCAAAATTAAGCATTGGCGCATTTGGAATATTTCTAAAAAAGCGTTCATTTTGCCTTGCCGATGTATGTTTTCAGGATTCCCGGAATTTTCCCTGTGCTTTTTCCAAATTGGAAATGGCTGGGAAATAAGGAGGAAAAGGCTGTGTATCTAACGTTCGACGATGGTCCACACCCTGAAATAACCAAGTGGGTAATTGAAACATTGGCTGCCTTTGAAGCCAAAGCCACCTTTTTTTGTGTAGGAGAAAATGCCCAAAAGTATCCGGATATCATCAGGTTGGTTCAGAAAAACGGCCATAAAACCGGCAATCATACCCATAACCACCTGAAAGGATGGGAAAATCCTGATGCAGATTATATTGAAAATGTAAAAAAAGCTTCAACCCCACTACCCGGTAACCTTTTCAGGCCGCCTTACGGAAGAATACGCCCATCTCAGGCAAAAAAACTGCGGAATATGGGTTTTGAGATTGTGATGTGGAGCCTGCTAAGTTGTGATTACGACCCAAAACTGAATCGGGAAAAATCCCTCAACAAATTGATAAAACACACACGAAACGGCAGTATTGTTGTTTTTCACGACAGTGAGAAAGCCTTCGAAAATCTGAAATTCATATTGCCACCCTATCTTGAATTTCTTAAATCCAACGGCTTTGAAATGAAATGCCTGTGATGATTTTGTTTTGGATATCATTAATAATTGGACTGGTATACCTTGCCATTCAAATTTGGCAGTTAATTACCCTGCAGCGCTACAGGCTTTCCTACCTTCCTGAACCCGAAGAATGGCCCGAAATCAGCATTCTCATTGCTGCCAGAAATGAAGAAGACAACATTAAACAATGTCTGGATTCCCTTTTGGAAATGGATTATCCGGCCGATAAAATTCATATTATTTGCGGAAATGACCAAAGCAACGATAACACCGGTTTAATCTTGGCTGAATATGCAGTCAAATACCCACACATCAAAGCCATTGAAATACAGGACGACAACAGCGGTCTCAAAGCCAAAGCGCGGGTGATGGCCCAGCTGGAAGCTTTTGCCAAGGGTGAATTCTACCTGATAACCGATGCTGACATTCGGGTAAAGCCTCAATGGGCCAAATTCATGGTTAGAAGCATGGAAAAAGAAACCGGCGTTTGTAGCGGAACCACAGTGGTGAAAGGCAATGGCGCATGGGGGAAAATGCAGGAAATGGACTGGGCTTACTTCATGGGCATGTTAAACATTATTTCGTACAACGGGGTTCCGGCTACGGCCGTAGGCAACAACATGGTTGTTCGTGGGGAAGCTTATCACCAGGTTGGCGGATACAAGGGTATTCAGTTTTCCATTACGGAGGATTACAAGCTATACAGCGAAATCTGCAAGAAAGGCTGGAAATGGAAAAACATCATGCAAAAAGAAGTGACCGCCTACTCGGCCCCGGTTTTTGGTATTGGGACATTGCTGCATCAGCGAAAGCGCTGGCTAAGCGGTGGTCGCGAACTGCCCTGGTACTGGTGGTTGCTGTTTGGCGTTTTTGGCCTTTTTTATTTTTTAATTCCTGCACTCATTTTCATACAACCCATTACCGGGCTTATCATCTGGACTATGAAGTGGGCACTTCAGACCATCCTGATCGCCGGAATTTATCGCTTAATTGATGAACCCAAGCCTGGATTGTTCAATTTTTTGGTGTATGAAATTTTCATCACAGCAAATACAATATTCACAGCCATTTTCGCACTTCTCCCTTTAAAAACCAACTGGAAGAACCGCCATTATTGATTTCTTTATTTAGAATCTATCTAAATAATTATCCACACTATTTGGAATGTTTCTAAATAGATGATTGTTTTGCCGTCAAATGGACACCGTGAAGCGATTGTTAGCAGCCCTTTTCCTACCCACACTTTTATATTCTGATGCCCTGGCACGGGAATATGGTGATACGGGCAAGCCCGCTTATCTGCCTGATGTGAACGTGGTGGGCACCGCCAGAAACCATAACACCATTCACTTGCCGGAAATTGTGGGTACGCAAATTTACGCGGGCAAAAAAAACAACCTCATTCTGCTTAAAAACCTAAACGCAATTGTAGTAAACAACAGTATGCGGCAGATAATGGCTAAGGTTGCCGGCATTCATGTTTGGGAGAGTGATGCTTCCGGTATTCAAATTGGTATTGCCGCACGCGGACTAAGTCCCAACCGCAGCTGGGAATTTAATAACCGCCAGAATGGCTATGACATTGCCTCAGATCCGTTTGGTTACCCAGAAGCTTACTATAATCCGCCCATGCAGGCTGTGCAAAAAATACAGGTGGTGCGAGGAGCCGGTTCCCTTCAGTACGGACCACAGTTTGGTGGCATGGTAAACTATGTTTTGAAAGATGGCAGTGACATTAGCAAATCCTTTCAAGTAGGAACACAACAGACCATTGGAAGATTTGGCCTTATAAACACATTCAATTCAGTGGGCGGAAACACCAAAAAACTCAACTACTACGTTTTTTACGATCAGCGACAAGGCAATGGCTGGAGGCAAAACAATCGGTTTCAGACAAAAACACTATTTGGTACATTCACCTGGAAAGCTCGTAAAAACATCAATTTTACGGCCGAACAAACCGTGTATTCGATGCTTAGTCAACAGCCTGGCGGATTGACGGAAGACCAGTATCATATTGACCCACAGGCAAGTTATCGAGCCAGAAACTGGATGAATATTCCATGGTATATAAGTGCGCTAAAAATGAATTGGGACATCAACGAAGATACACGCTTACAAGCCAAGGCATTTTATATCAATGGCGACAGAAAAAGTGTAGGATTTTTAAAATCAGCTACAACGAGAGACACCGCCAATAGCGTTACAGGCAAATATGCCAACCGTGAAGTATCCCGTGATTTATACAGCAATTTCGGCACGGAATTATCGCTGCTTCGTGAATATAAAATTGGCCAACAAAAACACACATTTACGGCAGGTATCCGTTATTACACCGGCCTTACCACTCGTTTCCAGAAGGGCATCGGAACTTCAGGCAGTGACGCCGACTTCAGCATTTCCACACCACAATTTCCGGTTGATTTACGTTTTAAAACGCTAAATACAGCAGGCTACCTGGAAAACGTATTAAGGGTGGGGGGAAAATGGCTGATTATACCAGGAGTTCGTTTTGAAAACATTTTATCGCAAACCGATGGCCGAATTGAATTTAATACCAACGGAGAAGAAATATTGACCCGCTATGAGAAACGCGGAAGAAACTTTGTTCTGCCAGGCATTGGCATAGAGTTTCATGCTTTCCGGCATGCCGAATTTTATGCCAATTATTCAAAAGGGTATCGGCCTGTGTTATTTTCCGATTTGGTTCAAAACAATACCACAGATGTAATTGATCCCAACCTGAAAGATGCCTCAGGCTATAATGCAGATATGGGATTGCGCGGAAATATTGGAAAATTCCTACGTGTGGATATTGGTCCGTATCTGTTGCAATACAATAGCCGAATCGCATCAATAAGCAAAACCGACAGTAGCGGAAACATCTATATTTTCAGAACTAACGCCGGAAGCACCACAACTATGGGAGTTGAGAGCATGGTCGAAATTGACCTCATGGAAGCATTATCTGTAGAAATATGGAAAATGCCTGTGTTTTTAAGTTATTCATTCAATCACGCACGATATAACAATTTCATTTACACATCAGTTAAAAACGGCACCATCGCTGAAAACAACCTCAAGGGGAATTTGGTAGAAAATGCACCTGCAACTATCATTCGTGGTGGCTGGGGTTTGGAATACAAAAAAATCCAGTGCAATATTCAGTTCAGCAAGGTTTCTGGATTTTACACCGATGCACAAAACACGGAAACTGCCTCAGCCAATGCCCAAACAGGGAAACTACCCGGCTACACAGTCTGGGATGTAAATGGTTCTTTCCCTGTATACAAACAAATAACAGCCAGAATTTCCGTCAATAATTTAATGAATGTAGCCTATGCCACCAGAAGAGCCGGAGGCTATCCAGGACCCGGAATTCTCCCTGCAGACGGTCGCAATATTATGGTAGCAGTTTCTGCTGTTTTTTAGTAGTCAATGACTAAAAACATAGACGGTAAATAAAAAACCTGAGCATAAACTTGTTTTATTGAAAACACATGCAGTATTTTTGTTCGATATTATGCAAAAAATAAATCGTTTTTGTGTTGCCGCAGTGCTAATTTCCATAGTTTTTACCGCCTGTAAATATGAAGATGGTCCAGGCATTTCCCTTCGTGCAAAGCGCGATCGTATCGCTAATGAATGGATTGTTGGCGAATTTATCTATGATGGAAAAAATGTTACTGATTCTGTTAACAGCCGACAAGATACATTTAGTATCATTTTCGAAATGACCCGTACAGGTTCGTATTCGGTTGAATGGGTTCGCTACACTGTTGACCCAAACAATGGAATGAAGTACTACGGAACTTCACATGCTACCAACCACAACCTTAATAATTCAGGTCCGGCCATGTGGAATCCTCAAAATATTGGAAACTACGGTCGCAAGATGCCCATACCACTTAAAGTTCTTGGTGCCAGAGGTTTCTGGAGCTTTGATGAAAAACACAAAAAAATCAGCATAGGACCCGAAAGCTCTTACAATGCTGAACCAAGTAATGGTAATAGATATCACGAAAACGCACGCTTTTGGAATATTACCAAACTGAAAGAAAAAAATATTGCCTTCAAAGGAGTTGATTCTACCGGCAAGTCATGGTCAATGCAATTAAAAAACCTTAACAGAGAACCTTACTGGTATTAATAAAAAAGCTTATCATAACAAAGGCTTCCAATGGAGGCCTTTTGTTTTTGTGAATATAGAATGACAACACTGCAGGAAGATTACAACACCCAACGAGAACATCTCAACATTTCTGAATATGGAAGACAAATTCAGGAGTATGTTAAACACATCCAAGCCTTACCTGATAAGGATATAAGAACAAAATGGGCCAACAGTGTAGTTAATATTATGGCTACGCTAAATCCTGAACTGCGTCAACAAAGTAATTACAGGGAAAAACTTTGGGGGCATCTGTATCAAATTGCCGATTTCAACCTTGATGTTGAATGTCCTTATCCTGTTCCAACCCGCGAAGACAAAGCCAGAAAACCTTCTCCTATTCCCTATTTTGACTCCAAAATCAAGTTTCGTTTTTATGGTCGCAACCTCCAAAACATGGTTGATAAAGTGGGCGAAATGGAAAATGGTGAGTTGAAACAGGATTTGGTTAACTTGATTGCATCTTTTATGTTCAATAGCTGTAAGAGCTGGAACAATGAAAACCTGAGCAATGATGTAATTGCAGAACATTTAAAGATTTTGTCCAAAGGTAAACTTACTCCGGAAGGACAAGACATTGTGGTTTCGCCGGATAATAGCCCGGCTGCCTTTAACCAGCAAGGCAAACAGCCTCGCAAATTCTTTAAACGCGGCGGACAGAAAAAAGGTCGGTTCAACAGAAATAACGGAGGATTCAGAAGACACTGATATGGAAGTTTTTAAAATTGAAGGCGGCCACAAACTCAAGGGAGAACTTACACCACAGGGAGCTAAGAATGAGGCACTGCAAATTTTGTGCGCAGTATTGCTAACTCCTGAAGAAGTTATAATTGAAAACATTCCGGAAATACGTGATGTTCTCAAATTAATTGAATTATTGCACAGTCTGGGTGTAAAAACCCACAGGATTGAACGTGGTAAATACAGTTTCAAGGCAGACAACGTAGATATTGACTACCTGAAAACTGCAGAATTCAAGAAACAGGGCGCGGCACTTCGTGGAAGCATCATGATTGTTGGACCTTTGCTGGCCAGGTTTGGTAAAGGATACATTCCCTCTCCCGGTGGCGATAAAATTGGCAGACGCCGCTTGGATGTTCACTTTGAGGGTTTCGCACAGCTGGGTGCAACGTTTGAATATTTGCCGCAGGAAAGTTTCTATCAGGTGCATGCTAAAAAACTGAAAGGCAACTACATGTTGCTGGATGAAGCTTCGGTTACAGGAACTGCCAATATTGTTATGGCAGCTGTTTTGGCGGAAGGTACAACCACCATTTACAATGCAGCTTGCGAACCATACCTGCAGCAGCTCTGCAGCATGCTCAACAGCATGGGAGCCAAAATATCAGGTGTAGGATCCAATATGCTGATTATTGAAGGCGTTAATTCTCTGAAAGGTTGCACACACCGCTGCCTGCCGGATATGATTGAAATTGGCAGTTTCATTGGCATGGCTGCTTTAACGCAGAGTGAAATCACATTGAAAAACTGCCGTGTAGATATGCTGGGAATAATTCCCCGAATGTTCCAAAGACTGGGAATACAGATGGAAATTAAAGGGGATGATATTTATATCCCTGAAAATAAGAATTACGAAATTGACACTTTTATTGATGGAAGCATTCTTACCATTTCAGATCAGGTATGGCCCGGATTTACTCCTGATTTAATTTCTATTGCCCTGGTAACAGCTACCCAGGCCCGCGGAACGGCACTCATTCATCAGAAAATGTTTGAAAGCCGCCTGTTTTTTGTCGATAACCTGATCGATATGGGAGCCCAAATCATTCTTTGTGATCCCCATCGAGCAACGGTAATTGGTCTTGACAGAAAAACGCAGTTAAAGGGAATAACAATGTCTTCGCCCGATATACGCGCGGGTGTGGCGTTGCTAATAGCCGCCATGAGCGCAAAAGGAAACAGCACCATCCGTAATATTGAGCAAATTGATCGTGGTTACGAGCGGATTGAAGAGCGGCTAAACCCACTGGGAGCTGTTATTCAGCGCACGGTTCAAGATTAATTTTTTCTTCGGGATTTTTTACTCCTGATACCTGTGCTTATGCCTAGGTAAAAGTCAAGCCCGTTATAGCTATTGCTATTAATTGACTTCAAAAGATTATCTGTTCCAAAAAATAAAGGACCAATTCTGGTAAACCAACCCAAACCCACATTTTTGTAATCATTGTAAAGACAAAGAGGCATTGAACACTCTATCCATTTGTTTTCTATGCGAGGAATTAAAATAAGTGATGAAGGGCGTCTCAGTGCAATATCTCTACGGCTTACCACGGCCTGCGACCAGTTGACACCAACGTATATCCATTTTAAAACATTCCAGTCAAATTGCACATTTAAAGTCGATGGTATTGATGCAGTGATTTTACCCGACCCTTCCTGATAATTCATATTATTACGTGCAAACGTTCTTACATACTGTATTCCACTGTCAATACTGCTTGCAAAAGCTTTTCCAAAGCCAGAGTCAATATGTAATTTAACAGGATTCTGATTCATGATTCTAAATGTTTTTCCATTTTTTCCATAAGTAATGAAACCCATATCAAGCAATGAAAAGCTGAGTTTCCATAAATAGCGGTTTTTGGAAGTTAATAATCTGATTTTATTGGGGCGATGTTCATAAATGAATCCGGCATCCCAACCAAAACCACCACCTAATATTTCAGAAAAAGAGGGCAAAGCCCATTGATATATCCCCTGAGTTAAGCGATTTAATATTGAACCCTGGGTAAATCCGGCAGATACATCCGATTGACTTATCATTAGGCTATCACCACCAAGGGTATTAATTTGAAAACCATTATTAACAATATATCCGGAACCCAGTCCCATTAAATATTTTCCGGTTGCCCCGGCTTTTGCATAATGGGACTTTTTATTGTATAAAACGTGAGCAATAGAAAAACTTAATTCCTGATATGCGTTTACATTCATGGTAAAACGACTATCTGTAATTTGGGTAATCGCATTTTGTCTATCTATAATGCCTTTGCCAAATTGAACCAGCGGCTCAGCAACCTGATTTAGCTGTAAGGAACCTCTAGTTCTGGAAGCAACCGCAAAAGCTCCATTCTTTCCAAGTCTGTTCATATATGCCGGACCACGGTTTTCAATTCCCACATACAAATTTTTAGGCTTTCCATTTAGATTTTCTTTTATCCAGCTGCCCTGCCAGTCAATATTACCATTGGTGTTTTTATAATTATCAGGAACAGTTCCAAAAACCATTTGCTTAAATGAGAAAGGTAACTCAAGACTTGCGTAATCATTGGCAAACAAAACTGCCGTTGTCACAATGTTACTATGCTTTTTAAACCGAGCATCTGCAATTCCGGCAGGATTCGTGTATATGGCATGTACGCCATTGAAATTGGAAAACTGAAGTCCTGTCAGTTGCTGGGTAAATCCCATAAAAGGATGCAGAATAAAACTCAGCACCAAGTAAAAACGTGAAGACATAAATTCATACGCAATCTACACAAAATGCGCATAAAAAAAGCCGTCATAAAAGACGGCTTTTTAAAAAGTTGTTTAATTCTTATTTCAGCAGCATAGCCTGGCTAACAGCGCCAAATGAACCTGACATTCTTACGAAGTAAGATCCGGCAGGCAATTCAGCTACATTGAAGCTGATGCTTGAAGTGCCGGCAGCGAAGTGCTGCTTGGCAATGCTCTTCACTTTCTGTCCCTGTGCATTGAAGATATCAACAGACACATCAGAAGCTTGCTTCAGTTTAACCTGAACCATCAAATCGCTATTTTTAGCGGCGGGGTTAGGATATACATTGCTGATATCTGCACCTGAATTTTCAAAACGCTTGTTACCCAGATTGAAGTAGTTCACATGGAATCCTGAGTAAAGGTAAATGCGCTGTGATGAAGGAATATTGTAGGGCAGGAACCATTCCGTAGCGCGCGAGGAGTAACGCTGGCTGCTGAAGTTAATCAGGGCGTAGTTATAGAATGCCTGACCCTCAAGACCAGTTTGAGCCTGAACGCAGTAGGGCTGGAATGCACTGATTTTCTTCACAGGATCGGTAGCGCGGCTGGTATCGCGGCCATAAATCATGGTATCACCCATTTTATAGCTGTAGTTAGGCTTCATATAGGCAGTAAATCCAAAAAGACCTGTACGGTTAGCTGCATTCATGTCGCGAACGGAAACGGGTGGATTCAGAACCTGAACAAACTGTCCTGTGTATGAAGCAGATGAGGATACAAAAAAGTCCTTGGTATTGGATCCTGTATCAAGAAGATACTTGTATTCACGAATCGCATTGGGGCTGCGAAGACCTTTCAGTACAGGGGCATAGGTGTTTTCGCCTGACTGCCAGCGAAGTCTCGAAAATCCGCTGTCATCGTAAACCTGAACAATCAGTGAATCTGTATGACTGGGAACAGGATTATAATACTTGTATACGAAGAAGAAGGTATCTACAGTGTAGTTATTAAACTGCGAGAGACGTGTAGTCAGATAATCAGCTTTGGGATCAAGGGTTGCACCTACACCATGAATGTAAGCATGGTCATTGCGGGTAGAATAACGAAGAATGGGCAATGAATCGGGCCAGATATGGAAATCTCCATAATACAGATAAGACTCACCTGCAGCACGGGCTTCGTCTACGGCAATGTACCAGCCGTTGCCGGCATCTCTGCGTGAAAGACCTTTACCTTTTACAGTGTGGGGCAACTGATTGTCAGCACGCTTCAACTGAGACTGAACGCCCTCACTGAGTACATTCTGCTGAGCCACCAACGCACCACTGCCCAAAATTGCGGCAGTGAAAACGAGTAATAATTTTTTCATAGGTTCTATTATGATTGTTCTTTTGTTTGCAAATATAACGTTTACGTTAATTCATATCAAATTTAAGGCAAAGCATGCAAATACTGCAGTCCGTGACATAGTTTTACACATAACAGACTTTTGGAATAGACTAAATATCTCCTTCCAACGGCCTGATTAATAGTTCTTCGGTGCAAGCATGGGTGTTGCAGTTCCATGCATTGAACATCATTTCTGCCACATTTTCTGGCAATACAAACCTACTTTGAGGAAGCCCTGCACCTACCCAACTGTCCGTTAAGGTTGCACCCGGCATCACCGCGGTAACACAAATTCTTCGGGGTTTCAGTTCTTCACGGAGTAATTTGGTCAGTCCAAGCAATGCAAATTTGCTGATACAATAACTGCCACCATTGGGATAAGCTATGATACTGGCAATAGAACACATATTAAATACATGAGCCCTGCTATTTTCTGTCATAGCAGGAATTATAGTGCGGGAAAGATGATAGGCAGATGATACGTTTACAGTCCAAAGTTTTTCAAAAACTCCCTCATCTTCATTCAAAACACTTCCCGGCAGGAAAGTTCCGGCATTGTTAACAAGGACTGTACAACCACCCAGAAAATCCAATGCTTTTTGACAAAAGCCAATGGCCTCTTCCTTTTGGTCCAGTGCAGCAGCAAACCCCGCTATTCTGGCTCCCGGAAATTCCGATTGCAGCGCTTCAGTAACCTTTGCTACATTTACGGGTTTTGTGCCACAGAAAGCCGCATCGAAACCGGCATGCAGGAATCTTTTTAATATAGCCATCCCAATTCCGCGGGTAGCACCGGTAACAATAATAGTTGGTATATTTGTCATTTAATTTAGGTGGTAGGGCGACTCCATGAAAAACTTGGGAATACGCACCCTTACTATACCTTCGGCCGTACTAAACAGGTAAATGCCTTCCATTTGACCATATGGTGAAACAATAGGACAATAGCTGGAATAAGAAAAAGATTCACCGGGCAATATTTGGGGCTTCATGCCCACAACACCCTCACCTTTGACTGTTCGATGATTACCATAGGCATCGGTGATATTCCACTCTCTTTCTAATAGCTGAACCGGCTCATTGTTTTCATTGGTTATGGTTATCTGATAACCAAAAACAAAAACCGGCTGATTTTCTCTGCCATCGATTTGGATAAACCTACAGCTAACAGAAACCTGAATACTATGTGTTGTGCAAGAGATCAATTGCTTGAGTAACAAAGATACCCTAAAATTGATTTAATCCTCATCCATTGATCGGCTATTGCCAGATTCCTCGTCATCAGATTTTTCCTCTTCCTCGTTTTCCTCTTTCTCTGAAGGACGAACCAGCTCATCCATTTGTTCCTCAGTGAGGACCTCCTTGGGTTTTGCACTCACCTTAACCAGGTATATGGTGTCATCTGTTTCAAGACGCACCGCTGTAACAATTTCCCCCCTGGAATTAGGAAAGCGAATGGTTCGTCCGGCTATACCGGTAGGATACGTCTCATCATAGAGTTTTATCAACTCTTCACTTAGTTTGGAATAATCGGTAACTACCTTTTTCTTTTCCATGTACAGACCTCAGCAAAAATAATATGGATTGAAAAAAAAATAAAGACTTGCTACGATTGTATTTTCTGTATGTTGATAACCATGAGGATTTCTCGCCACAATGACTGCTTTAAGCGCGATTCTACCTTCGGATCATATTCTTTCAATGCGAACTTAAACCGATAATGAACCAGGTCTTTCTTGAACTCCACAACCTTAAGTTTGGCACTGTCATGACGAACAAATTGTTCTTCCTTATTCAGCACCTTTTTCAGCATTCCTTCCAAAGACACTGCATTTATGCTCTGGGCACTCTGAATCTCAAAATCTATGCTACTGTGGTGGCGGGGATTTCGGCTAAAATTAATGATCTGAGAATTCACAAAAACATTGTTGGGAATAATAATCATATCATCATCATCGCTAAGCAAATGCACACTCATGAGGGTGATATTTTCAATCCGGCCCTTATGCTCGCCTATTTTCAGGTAATCGCCTATTTGTATGCTGTCGCCAAACATTAGAATCATACCGTTTAATCCATTGAGTATATAATCCTTAAACACAATGGCCAGCGCTGCCGCAATAATGGTGATGCTGGTAAAGAACTCCTTGATGGTTATTCCAAAAACATGCAGAAACAGAAAAAACAACCATATACTCAGTAAAACATACGTAAGGTTATTCAGTCCAATTATGAAATTATCGGTGTTTTTGAGATTCTTTCGCTTGCGATACAACCAAATTCCTGTAGCCCTGCCCACCAGGATAACGATTAGCAGAACGAGAAAAACCTTATAACCCATTATTGACGGATGATTGGCAATCCAAACTTCGTAGGATGACATATTTGCAAAGTAATTCCAAAAACATGAATATGTTACATGAAATTTGCAGGAAAATTAATGACTGCTGAAACCCAAATATCATTTGGAAGAACTCAATTCACCGCTACTTCAGATGGGGTGTTGTTTCATCAGGATTCGGGCAAACTTATCATTTCAGACTGCCATTTCGGCAAAACCACCCATTTCAGGCGAAACGCCCTGCCCATTCCGGAACAAGCCATGCAAAAAGATTTTCTTCGGTTGGAAGCGGTTTTCAATAGGCTCAAACCCACTTCCATTATATTTCTTGGCGATTTGTTTCACAGTTATGAAAACAGGGAGTGGAATATCTTGTCTGAATTTTTATACACCCGAATAAAAAGTCAGTTCATACTGATTTTAGGCAACCATGATATTCTCCACAAAAAATCTTATGAAGCTGCCGGTTTTGAACTAAGAACACACGATACTATCAATGATATCTGCCTGGTTCACGATCTTGCAGATGCGTCAAACGAATCTAAATTTAACATTTCGGGGCACCTGCACCCAGGATATAAAATAAAAGGCAACGGCAGGCAGCAAATCCTTCTTCCCTGCTTTTATGTAAGCTCAAGTTCTCTGATTATGCCGGCGTTCGGAAGCCTAACAGGCCTCGCTATCATGGAAAAGAAGCATAAAACAGACAGCATTTTCTGTTTTACCTCAAATTCTATTTTCGAGGTGATTTAACTGTTCATACTTACCAAAAACTCTGTATTATCTTTGGTGTTGTGCATATATTTCAGGAAGGTGTTCATAGCTTCCTCGGGGTTCATATCGGCCAGGTGATTGCGCAATACCCACATACGTTGCAGGGTGGTCTTGTCTATAAGCAAATCTTCACGTCGTGTGCTGCTGCCCAGAATATCAATGGCAGGGTAGATGCGCTTGTTGGACAGTTTCCTGTCGAGCTGTAATTCCATATTGCCGGTACCTTTGAATTCTTCAAAAATTACTTCATCCATTTTGGAACCGGTATCGGTAAGGGCAGTGGCAATGATGGTAAGCGAACCGCCGTTTTCAATATTACGGGCGGCGCCGAAGAAACGCTTGGGCTTATGCAATGCGTTGGCATCAACACCACCCGACAATATCTTGCCTGATGCAGGCTGAACGGTATTGAATGCGCGGGCCAAACGGGTGATGGAATCCAGCAGAATAACCACATCATGACCGGATTCTACAAGGCGTTTGGCCTTTTCCAACACAATATTCACCAGTTTCACATGCTTGTCGGCCGGCTCATCAAAGGTACTGGCCACTACTTCTGCTTTCACATTTCGGGCCATGTCGGTCACTTCTTCAGGCCTTTCGTCTATGAGCAGAATAATCATGTAAACTTCGGGATGGTTTTTGGCAATGGCATTGGCAATGCCTTGCAGCAGCCAGGTTTTACCTGTTTTTGGCTGTGCCACAATAAGTCCACGCTGACCTTTACCTATTGGAGAAACCAGGTCTATAATTCTGTTGCTGTAATGAGAAGGATCATCACAAAGATTTAATTTTTCGTTGGGAAACAGCGGTGTAAGGTGCTCAAAAGCGACGCGATCGCGCACTTCCTCGGGTGTTTTACCATTTACGCTTTCCAGTTTCACCATGCAGAAATATTTTTCATTGTCTTTGGGTGGGCGAATGGTGCCTTTCAGCGTATCTCCTACCTTCAAACCATTCTGTTTGATCATAAAACTGGGAACATAAACATCATCCGGAGATGGCATATAGTTGTAATCGGGGCTGCGCAAAAAACCATATCCGTCCGGAACGGTTTCCAAAACACCCTGCGTGGTAACCACGCCTTCCATTTCGGTGTAGGAAATAAGTTGTTCACGGCGGCGCTGCTCTTCCTTGTTTTGAACAGGTTCCTGCGGCAGACCACTGTGCTCTCTTGTCACCGGTTGTGTAACTTCAGCAGAAGGCACTTTTTCCTGCTTTTCGGGTATAGGTGGAATAAACGCACCTAAATCTTCTTCCGAAATGGCATAATTATCAAGTTTTTCCTGCTGTTTGGCAATAGGCTTTATTGGTTTTGCAGGCCTCTCATTGCTAACAGGAATTTGCTCCTTTGCTGCCTCTTCCGGGGCATCAGATTTGGAAAATCTTTTCCTCTTGCGCTTTTCGCCTTCATCAGGGGAAGCGTCCTGCGGTTTCCGGGCACCTGCAAACTTATCCAGCACTTGCTGAATCGCTTCCATTAGCTCATTTTTCTTCAGTTTGGCTGAATTTGGAATTTCAAGGTTGTTGGCCAGTTCTTTGAGATCGGCCAATGACATAATGCTCAGGTCAGGTTTATCTGCCATAAATAATAGAAACAGTGAATGATTGTAAGGAGTTCAAATAATATTCAGGAGCCTATTTCTGGATGACTGCGCATCCTGATTTCAGCGATTTGACACCACAAATGTAGGGTAACCCGATAACTTTTCCAAGTTATGGCTTAAATCCATACCCTTGCACCTTCTGTGCAGTTGTTGCAAATATCAATTTTGGTTCGGCCCTGCTTTAGTTTTTGACCGAATGCCCGCCTGAGACTGCCCTTCCAAACTGCTTTCAGGCCTGTTTCATGAACATTGCCCAGATTGTGGACTGCGTCTTTGTCAAAGCAACAGGGAACCATGTCTCCGTTCCAGGTTAGCACAGGGTTTCTGTGAAAACGGCCACATCGGTTTTTCTTTGCGGCTTTGAGTGCAATCCGGCCTTCTTTTTCGCGGTAGCGTGCGTAAGCAGGATTGGCGGGCAGCCATTTGTCAGCATTTTCAAAATCGTAAATCTGGGCGGTTTTAAGCTGCAGTTTGTCTACGCCAATTTCTTTGGCCAGTTTCTTAATGGCAGGAATTTCATGTTCGTTGTGTGCAAACACAATAAACTGCCATACCACCACCGGATAGCTCACACCCAGGGCTTTTCGGGCTGATAGTATATTTCGGGTTCCCGCTATAACCTTATCCAGCTCTCCATCTATCCTGTATTCGGCATAGGTTTGCTGCGTGGCACCGTCTATGCTGATAATCATGCGTTTTAGGCCGGCTTCCACCGTTTTACGGGCAGTTTCAGGCGTAAGAAAATGGGCGTTGCTGCTGGTGGCTGTGTAAATTCCCTTTTCTGTTGCGGCGGCAATCATGCCGGTAAAATCCTTGTTGATGTACGGTTCCCCCTGGAAATACAGCGTAATGTAACCGGTGGTGCGGCTAATTTGCGGCAGAATGGTATTGAACTGCTGCAATGACATTTTCCCCGTGGGCCTATTAAATTGCTTCAATCCGCTGGGACATTGCGGACAGCCAAGGTTGCAGGCCGTGGTGGGTTCAATGCTGATGGCGGTGGGCATACCCCAGAATAGGGGCTTTCGGGTAAAACGGGAGATGAAATTGGATAGTTCTACCTGGAAGGTGTTTATAAACCTGGAAGGTCTAGCGTACGCGCGCACGAGGTGCCAGCTATCTTTCAGTCCCAGGTACATCAGCCGTCGTATTGTTCGAAGGTATATTGTTTTCGGTTATAACCCATTGCTTTTAGTCGGTGTCTTGCCTCTTTGCACATGGCTTCCCAGCCGCAGACGTAAAAATGGGCATCGCGCTTGTCGGTGAATATTTCTTCATACACTGCATGCACATATCCTTTTCTTTTCGCGTCTTCTTCCCTGCTCAACACCGGAATAAAGTGAAACCGCTCATATTGCATATCCCAAGCCTCAAATTCAGCTTTGTAAAGAATATCCTTATCATATCGGTTTCCAAACACCAGATATACATTGTGTTTCAGTTTACCTGATTTAAGCAAATGTCCAATCATACTGCGGAACGGCGCAACGCCTGTGCCTGTGCAGATAAAGCAAAAATCTTTTTCCCATGTTTCAGGCAAAACCATACTCCCCAGTGCTTCCGATATTTCTATGGTATTCCCCGGTTCCATTTTCCAAAGCAGAGGCGTAACCTTACCTCCCGGATTCAGCACAATGCACAATTCAATCAGGCCGCTATCGTTAGGCGGATTGGCAATGGAATAGCTGCGTTCACTATCCTGCAAACGAATGGTGATGAATTGCCCGGGAAGAAATCTAAATTCTTGGTCAGACTTCGGTTTCAGGAAAAACCGTTTTACGGAATCCGTTTCCTGAATGATTTTATCAATAACCGCCTGCATAGAATGAATGCAAATTTACAACGGCATGTTACATTTGCACTCATGAACTTTCAGGGATTAATATTGGTGGGACTCGGCGGCTGCATTGGCAGCATGCTGCGCTTTTTTGTTGGGTCTTACCTTCCATTTGAAACTTCAAAATTTGCCTGGGCTACCTTTACAGTAAACATGCTAGGATGTCTTTTTATTGGATTGGGTATGGGTAAAATTCAGGATGAAAACCTGAAACTGCTGCTGGTAACCGGCATGCTGGGCGGATTCACCACATTTTCGGGCTTTGGCTGGGAGCTTTTCCAATACGCTCAGGCCCAGGAACACATTCGCGCTTTGATATATGGAATTTTTTCCGTATCTTTGGGTTATACCCTTGTAATAATCGGCAGGAAATTTGCTGATGTTTTGTAAGATGATGCGAACCATTCTGTTTTCTATCCTGATGTTGCTGTCCTGCAGACTGCATGCTTCACGCATTCTCATACCCATGGATGAAACCCAGAAAAACCACCTGAAAAGTTATGGTCTGGCATTTTGGGTGCTGCAGCAGGAAGGGCGCGAAGTGAACTGGCTGCTCAACTACAAAGGCGGCAGCTTCATGATTGCCCACACCCCGCAAACCGAAAGCGAGTGCAAAATTCGCGGTGTTTCTTATGATGTGATTTCTGAAAGCGAGGCCAACAGCATCGAAGCAACCATCAGCAACCCCGAGGTGAATATGAATGTGGTGAAACTGCTTACCGCGCCTAAAATTGCGGTTTACAGCCCCAAAACCAAACAACCCTGGGATGATGCCGTTACCATGGTGCTCACCTACGCCGAAATCCCCTACACCGTAATATTTGATGATGAAGTATTGACTAACAAACTCCCCGAATATGATTGGCTGCACCTGCACCACGAGGATTTTACAGGCCAATACGGCAAATTCTGGAGCAGTTATGCGAGTGCACCCTGGTACCAAAACGAAGTTCACGAAGCGGAAGAAATGGCATCCAAATACGGCTATGCCTCAAACCGAGAACTGAAACTGGTTGTGGCCAAAAAAATCAGGGATTTTTGCCTGGGTGGCGGATTTCTGTTTGCCATGTGCAGTGCCACTGATACCTATGATATTGCCCTGGCTGCGGAAAGCACCGACATCTGCGGTCCCATGTTCGATGGTTCGCCATCAGATCACGATTGCCAGAACCGATTAAAATTTGAAAACTGCTTTGCGTTTAAGGAATTCATGCTGGAGCAAAACCCATATATTTACGAACACAGCGATATCGACGTAGATCCCCGGCGCAGAGGTGTAACCGAAGAAAACGACCTTTTTACCCTGTTTGATTACAGCGCCAAATGGGATGTAATTCCTTCCATTCTTTGCCAGAACCACACCCGCACCATCAAAGGGTTTATGGGCCAAACCACGGCTTTTCACAAAGAGAAAATAAAAAGCGATGTATTGGTGATGGGCGAAAACGCCGCTTTGGGCGAAGCCAAATACATACATGGCGAGTCGGGTAAAGGAACATGGACATTCTTCGGCGGCCATGATCCCGAAGATTATCAGCACCTGGTGGGCGAGCCGCCTACAGACCTGAACCTGCACCCTAATTCTGCCGGTTACCGTCTGATCCTCAACAATATCCTATTCCCGAGTGCCAAAAAGAACAAAATGAAAACCTGAGGGTTTTTGTGTTATCATTGCATGGGTGGGAACTCAAAATACGCGCATATGGCTTTTCGCTGTACTGATTTTATCAGCATGCATAAGGCTTTGGGGCATATCTGAAGTTAGTTTTACCTATGATGAACTGAGCACCATTTTTAGGGCAAAAGCGGTTACCTGGCACGACCACTGGCAGCAAGGTGTAATGCCCGATGGACACCCGCCGGGCATGCAAACCCTTATTTGGCTTTGGGTGCAGCATTTCGGAGAGCACGCCCCTCTGATGCACACTGTGCTTGCTCTATTCTCAACCATATCGGTATATTTTGTTTTCAAAACCGCCGAAACCCTTTCCACACCGAGCAAAGCCCTTTCCGTTGCACTCTTATATTCCCTTTCCTATCTGCCCTTGCTGTGGGGAAATCAGATACGACCTTATTCGCTTGGCATGTTTTTCTGCAATGCCTTTTTCTGGCAGTGGGCTTTAATCTGGACGGGAAAAAGAACGAATAAAAGGGCTTATATTGTTTTGGGAATATTGGGCGCCGCCTGTGCATGGATGCATTACTTCGCGATACTGCCATTGTTACTGCTGGGATTAATTGGAATCATCAAGCAGCATAAAAATAGGGTAAAGTGGCTTTTTTGTGCTCTCATGGCTTTTTTGTTGTTTGCCCCTGCCCTACCGGTTTTTTTGCATCAGTTGGGTGTAGGCGGACTTGACTGGCTGGGAAAGCCCGGTTTGGATTTCCCGCTAAAACACTTGCAATATTTACTGAATGGCATGCTTTACATGGCTTTATTGGTAGTTGCATGGACATTACTATGGCGTTGGCAAAAACCTGAAAAAAAAGACCGACAATTGGCACTGCTCGGCATTTTGGTATTTTTCTTTCCCATGGTTTTTGCATTTATTTGGTCTTGGTGGCAAAAACCGGTTCTACAGCACTCCGTATTGATGTTTAGCACTCCATTTTTTTTCATGGGAGCAATCAGTCTTATCCCGAATAAAAAGCTACTTTTATTTACCCCTTTGATGACGCTGCTGCTGGGTTTTGGACTGATACAATCAGGATTTTTCGGTGATGGCCGAAAAGATGTTTACCAGGAACAGGCGAAGGTGCTTAAAACCGCCTGTGGCGAAAAGAAATTACTGCTGGCGGATGGACCCGAAGATGTTTTGATGTACCATCTTTTCCATGAACATGATGTTTGTCTGCCAAAATTCATAAGTAATTCACAAATCCCGTTTTCATATAACCGATTGTGGCGTATTTGGAATGATTGGTCATTTAAAAATAATCCCATTATTCTTGCGGTCAATTCAGGCAGCCATCCGGGTATTATTCCACTGCTTGAGCACTGGTCGGGCAAAGAAGCCCGACACCATTATTTTATAGGTGGCGAGTTGGTTTACCTGAATGATTCGGGAACAAACAATAAGATTACCTATCAAACGCAAATTGTTGAAACGAATACGTCATCTGATATTCCGTTGATAAAGGTTGGTTATCAAAAAAACGATTTGATTGTCATTCACATCCCTGATTCCTTGGCCGAAAATAATGTTGAGCTAATTGGCAGCATGCACGATGGCGACAAACAAATTGACTGGCGCAGTATTAAGAAAACAGAATTTAACAATGTGGGCGACGGGAGCTTGTTTTTATTTATCAAAACCGCTGATATACCCAGTGTTTGCTACGATACAAGACTTTCTATTTTGTTAAAGACAAAGAAACCGGGAAGAAAAACCCGCATGCAATACAGACTTTGCCGCGCCAATCCGGATATGTATGGACCGGCGTGGTTTGAGTAACGAAAAATTACCGGATCATTTCTGTCACTTTTTGGCTCGATATGGGTGGATTCTGTAACAAAGCCGGGGTTAGGAAAAACACGGAGCAACCCTGTAGAGACGCAAAATTGTGCGACTCTACAGGGCCGTCAATGGTTTTGGCTCCACCTTTTTCCACAAAAAGATGGAGGAAAGAAAATGGCAGCTTTTCTTTGTCACTTTTTGGCGCCCAAAAAGTAACCAAAAAGGCTGTCACGATTTAAGGCGCCCTGCGCAGGCTATCCCGGGCCTCTTGCCGGTTTGCACCCTCCACTTCGTTTCGGGCTGCGAGGCCCTCCGCGCTCTGAAAATCGTGCCAAGCGGGGAAAAAGAATTATTGGCACACAAGGCAAATTTTAGCCGAATGTGCAATGTGTTCTACCTCACCCCTGCTGGAGAGGGGTAATTGTGAAGAAATTGCAATCACTGGCAATAGCTGGGGTGTGTTTATTTTCTCCGTTGCAAACACCCACGCTTTCCTCCCCACAACACACCCCGGTTTGTTAGCACAGATAACATCTATTTCGCATTTACCCCTCTCAAGAGGGGATTGAATTAGCGCAAAAACATGTCCTATATGGTCGGTCTCACTCCGCTGCGCTTCGCAAAGACCAACCAGCGGGAAATTTTTCCTGGCCGCTCGCATATTCTTCAATCATGATTATTGAATTTTTCATAATCATTTCCCCTTCGGAAAACACCGATAGCCCGCTGTTGGTGCAACTAGCAACCACTGTGTTCCATGTATGAATGGATAGTAGAATAAATAATATTTTTTTATACTATTCAAAATAAAAATGCTTTAAATAAATAGCAACTTAATTACTATTCTGGTTCATTAATTCGGGCTAGCCCCAAGATCTTTATCCCTGTGACGCTTAATTCTGGAAAGACCTTGACGCCACATCCAAATATTAAATACAATAAAAACAATTAAAATAGAAACAATAAATCCAACATTAACTGCACCATTTGCGGAGGCATACATCAATATAAAATCATAGGTTCCATGCAGTAAAACAGGAACCAATAAACTAAGCATTCTATGATAATTTGTATCTCTTCCTGATTCAAATTTCGATAAAGATAAATAATATCCCATGGGAACCGCAAACAGCATGTGTCCGGGAACTGCAAATATAGCCCGCTGCACGGCAACACCTAATCCATTGGTTTTAGAACCCATAACGTACATCACGTTTTCCAAAAGGGCGAACCCCATTGAAATAAAAATAGCATATAAAATACCATCAAAATATTGGTCAAAATCTTTGGCCCGCTGAATTATCCAGTAAAAGATTAGCCACTTGGCAAATTCTTCAGGGATAGCAGCCATGAAAAATGCGTTGAAGAAAGATTTTTCTCCGGCGGAAGCCATAGATGGCGCAAACGTTACAATGATTTGGGTTAAAACGAGTGTTATTGCGATAGAAAGTACGCCTCCAAAAAACGCTTTCACGAGCATTTGCAAGGGTTCTTTTTTAAGATCATGGCGGTAAATTAAATACATAATGAACAACGCCGGGGAGATTGAGGATAGGAGAAGTGTCATAGATTAGAGTAGTAAGTTGAAATACAAATGTATGCGTATATTCATTATTACAAAATTCCCCATGCAAAGAGCCTTGGTTTCAGCATAATACCATTATTTTTCTTAAAATGAAGACTAAACAAATAGATTTACAACCAAGTACATTGCTGTTAACTTTCATTGGGTTGCACATTTCAAAAATTTAATTTTATTTATATCAAATTAAATTACGCTTTTTAAAGGTTTTAATGAAGGAGCAGCGGCTAAACCGTTTTCACAAGCTTCAAAAAATCAACCGGCGTCATCAAAGGCAGTTCTGATTTTTTAAAATCTTTGATATTTCGAGTTAGAATCAAATCCACCTGTCCCAAGTGCAAGGCAGTAGCATACTGAATTCCATCTTCAAAAATGGCGAAATCGTTTTGCAGGGCCTTCAAAATCTTTTCTTTCCCGGTTCCGGCCAACGCTATCCATTTCAGCAAGGTTTTCAAAATAACGATGGTCTTTGCAATAATATACAAATACGATTATACGTATTTTTTTAATTATTTTACACGTGTCAAATTTTTTAATGCACCCTATCGCCCCTGTATTCCAGTCCGGCGATGATGTTGGCTTCCTCCTCCAGCAGGGTTTGCCAGCGTTCCTTCACCACCTTTTCTGGGAGGTATTCTTTGGCCAGGTCAAGAAACATGCGGTAGTGTCCGGCTTCAGAAACCATAAACTCGTGGTAAAATTTGCGTAAATCCACATCGCAGCAATACAGGCTCAGCAGGCGGAATCGCTCGCAGCTGCGGGCTTCTATCATGGCACAAATGAGTAAATCTTCCACCAGCTGGTCTTCGCGGCTGCCACCTTTTTTCTTGGTGGCAAACAGTTGGTGCACATACTCATCCTTTCGGGCATTCCCCAATGAAAAACCGCGCTTGTCCATTTCCTTGAGCACGCGCCGAAAATGCCCCCACTCCTCCGCCACCAGAGGCGTTACTTCTTCCACCACCCGCTTTTTCTCTGGGTATTTAATAATCAGGCTGATGCCGCTACTAGCGGCTTTTTGTTCGCAGAAAGCATGGTCGGTGAGAATTTCTTCCAGGGTTTTTTCGGCAATGTTCACCCAGCGTGGGTCGGTGGGCAATTTCAATCCCAGCATACGAACCGAATCCATACCCTCCGATTCCGTGCTCTCCTGCATGGTAATTATTCTTCAATTTTGGCAACCCTGTTTTGGTGGCGACCGCCTTCAAACGTTGCATCCAGCCAGGCATCAACAATCTTAAAGGCCTTCGCTTTGCTCACAAATCGAGCGGGCACACACAATACATTGGCATTGTTGTGTTGCCTTGCCAGTGAGGCGATTTCCTCTTCCCAGGCCAGCGCTGCGCGAATTCCTTTGTGTTTGTTTGCAGCAATGCAAACGCCATTTCCGCTACCGCAGATAAGGATACCCAAGTCATTTTCACCGGTAGAAACGCTTTCAGCCACTTTGTGTGCATAATCGGGATAATCTACGCTGTCGGCGGTATCCGGACCAAAATCCTGGAGTTCAAGGCCTTTTTCAAGTAAATACACCAGCAACTCATTTTTGAGTTTAAAACCGGCATGGTCAGATCCGATGGCTAGATTCATATTGTGGTATTTGCCCCAAAATTAAGGGTGCCAGTTAGCTTAAACTACTATGATGATGATTTGTGGAAAATTACGATTAATCCTGTTCTCTGCGCTTCTCTACATGCTTTGCAATAAAGATGCCCAGCACGTACAAAAGCATGAGAGGAAGGCCAAGCAGCATCTGACTAAAAATATCGGGAGAAGGGGTGGCAATACCTGCAATAATAAAAATGATAACCGCCGCATAGCGCCAGTATTTTTTTAGAAAAGAGGAGCTTACAAAACCAATGCGTGCCAACACATAAATGAGTACAGGCAGCTCGAACACCAGTCCTGTTGCCAGACACATGAATGTCACAAAACCGGTTACGCTGCTGATGGTGATGATGTTTTTAATCTGGGGACTCAGCGAATAGCCCAGCAAAAAATTGCTGGCAAGCGGCACCAGAAAGAAATACGCAAATGCCACACCGGTAAAAAACAGCAGAGAAACTACAAAAAGACTGCTGCGGGTACGCCTTATTTCACGAACACTTAGCGCAGGCTTTATAAACTGCCATATTTGGTGAATTAGATATGGAAAGGCAACGATAAAACTGACCACCATGGAAATTTTAAACGCCGAAACAAACTGACCTTGAATTTGCTGGCTTTGCATTTCCAATGCCGGTGGGTGCCAGCACATGATGTCCTTGCCTATAAAATAACGTCCTGCTTTGCAAAAAAATTCATATCCCCAGAATCCTTCCTTGAAAGGAGAAAGAATAATCAGATCAAATATCTCCGTGACATAGAAGAATGAAACAAACAGCAGAATGAATATTATAAAAGCTATGCGAACTAAACGCTTGCGCAACTCATCAATGTGATCGAAAAATCCCATGTTTTTTTCATAAGGAAAATCAGGACCGGTTTGATCAAGCGCCATGGTGTTGCAAAGATAATCTCAGAAATTGGAAAGTGGGGGGAATTTCCCGCGTTTACTGCATTACCATACCGCCGCAAACGTTAAGCGTTTGTCCGGTAACATAGGTACTCATGTCTGATGCCAGAAACAGACATGCGTTTGCCACATCCTCGGTGGTGCCGCCGCGTTTCAATGGGATAGTGTCAATCCAGGATTTTTTCACGTCTTCATTAAGTGCTTCAGTCATTTCGGTTTCAATAAATCCGGGGGCTACGGCATTGCAGCGCACATTGCGGCTACCCAATTCCTTGGCTACGGATTTAGTAAGACCTATCATACCGGCTTTAGAAGTGGCGTAGTTGGCCTGTCCGGCATTTCCTGTAAGCCCCACAATGCTGGTCATGTTGATGATGCTTCCGGCCTTGTTGCCCAAAAAGTGCCGCAGGAAAGCCTTGGTAAGGTTGAAGGCACTTTTGAGGTTGGTGTCCATCACTTCATCCCACTGCTCTTCGGTCATGCGCATCAGCAGCGTATCGCGGGTAATACCGGCGTTGTTAATGAGAATATCCACCTTCCCAAAATCGGCAATAACCGTATTGGCAAGCTCCTCGCTGGCTTTAAAATCTGCGGCATTGCTTTGGTAACCTTTCGCTTTCACGCCATAGGCGGAAGAAAGTTCTGCTTCAAAAGCACGGGCTTTTTCCAAAGATGAAGCAAAGGTGAAAGCAATGTTGCAGCCGTTTTTAGCGAACACTTCGGCAATGCCCTTCCCTATTCCACGGGAGGCACCTGTAATCAAGGCGGTTTTTCCGTTAAGCATGGGGCGAAGATAGTTAAAATCGTGCTTTTGCACTGCAAACGCATTGGGCGACAGATTATCAATATACGGAATTTTTCTCAGATTTCCTAATAAATCGGTGGCGGCAGACCTTTAATATTTCCCTAATTTCGCAGATATGCCGTCATTCCTCGAAACGCCGATTGAATACCTGAAAGGGGTAGGACCGCAGCGTGCAGAGGCATTGAAAAACGAGCTGGATATTCACACTGTTGGCGATTTGCTTATGCATTACCCTGCAAGGCATGAAGACCGCTCCAAGGTTTACAAAATAGCAGAACTGGGCAGTGCAGAAGCCAATGTTCAGGTTAAAGGCCGCATTGTCAAAACAGATTTGATTGGCGCCGGTGCGGCAAGAAGGTTTACCGCTTTGTTGCAGGACGAGACCGGCATACTTGAACTTATCTGGTTTCAGGGCATCAGCTGGGTTTCCAAATCGGTGAAACCCGGAGAATCTTACCTGGCCTATGGGAGGTTGAGCGATTACAAAGGAAAACTTTCCATGGCACATCCGGAGCTGGAAAGTGGTGATACAGCCGTTCAATCCAAGGGATTGGTTCCGGTATATCCACTCACTGAAGGCATGCGCCGACGACGGCTGGAGAACCGCTTTATGGTGCAAACCGTACGAACTGCGCTGGCAGATCCAAAATTGGATGTTCCTGAAAACCTGCCACTACTTTTGCTTCGCGAACTGCAACTGCCAGGCAGAACACAAGCCCTGCGCATGTTGCACGCTCCGGCCGATCTTAAAGCACTTGAACATGCACAGAAACGCCTGAAATTCGAAGAGTTATTCTTTTTGCAAATGCGGCATTTGCAGCTAAAAACTAACAGAAACCGCGTGGTAAAAGGGCCTGTTTTCAGTGAAGTGGGGGTATTATTCAATACTTTTTACAAAGAACACCTTCCCTTTACGCTCACTGATGCCCAGAAAAAGGTAATAAAAGAAATTAGGGCAGACATGAAAACAGGCAGGCAGATGAACCGACTGCTGCAGGGTGATGTGGGCAGCGGAAAAACAATGGTGGCACTAATGAGCATGTTGCTGGCCGCCGACAATGGCTTTCAGGCCTGCGTGATGGCACCTACAGAAATTTTGGCCGCGCAACACTTCTACAGCCTCAGCGAACTACTGGAAGTTATGCATATTAAACCTGTTTTGCTTACGGGGAGCACACCCAAAAAGAAACGAACCGAAATTCTGGAGGGACTCAAAAATGGAGACATCCCCTTTCTAATAGGGACACATGCACTGATTGAAGATGATGTTGCTTTTCAGCAACTCGGACTGGTTGTGATTGATGAACAGCATCGATTTGGTGTTGCCCAGAGGGCCAAACTCAGTTCCAAAGCAAGCCTTCCGCCCCACATATTGGTAATGACTGCTACACCCATTCCACGCACCTTGGCCATGACGGTATACGGCGATCTGGATGTGAGTGTTATCAACCAGTTGCCCGGAGGACGAAAACCCATACAAACCGCCCTGAGACCGGGTTCCAACCGTGCGCTCATTATGGATTTTATCCGCAAGGAAATAAAAGCAGGCAGGCAGGTATATTATGTATTTCCATTGATTGAAAACAGCGAAAAACTGGAATTACAAAGCCTGATGTCGGGGTATGATTTGGTTAACGACTATCTACCTACACCTGAATTTAAATACAGCATTGTGCACGGCAAACTGAAACCGGAAGAAAAGGATGATGAGATGCGCAAATTTCGAAACGGGCAGACTGACATTATGATTGCTACGACAGTAATTGAGGTGGGTGTGAACGTGCCCAATGCCACGGTGATGGTCATAGAAAATGCAGAACGATTTGGTCTTTCACAGCTGCATCAGCTGCGCGGACGCGTAGGCAGGGGCGGAAACCAGAGCTACTGCATCCTTATAGCAGGGCATAAATTATCTACCAATGGCAAAAAAAGACTGGAAACCATGGTAAGAACCACCGATGGCTTCGAAATCAGCAAGGTAGACCTGGAACTGCGCGGCCCGGGTGAAATGGATGGTACCCGGCAGAGCGGCATACTGGACCTCAAACTGGCCGATATACGGTATGATGAAAACCTTCTGTTGCTGGCAAGAGCCAGGGCCGAAGACTTGCTGAATAATGATCCTATGCTTATGAAACCGGAACATTTCGGCGTAAGACAGGAACTGGCAAAGGTTCCGCACCGCACGGTCTGGAGTAAAATTGCCTGATGATGAATGCTGTTGGCTGTTTTGCCGAATTATCCCTAATTTTACCGCTGAAAAATGAACAAGCTGTTTTTTGAACTGGGACGCTACATACTTTTTGTGCGCAGCATGTTCTTCAAGCCCGAAAGATTTAAGGTTTTTTTTGAACGCACTATCCATGAAATGAACAATATTGGGGTAGGTTCCGTTGGAATTGTAACCATTATTTCAGTATTTGTTGGTGCGGTTACAACCCTGCAAACCGCCTATCAGCTGGTTTCTCCGCTGATACCAATGAAAGTAATCGGAACCATCGTATCCGATAGTTCATTGCTGGAATTTGCTCCCACCATTACTTGCCTGGTTCTAGCAGGAAAAGTAGGTGCCAATATTGCCTCAGAAGTAGGTAATATGAGGGTTACAGAGCAAATAGATGCACTGGAGGTTATGGGAATTAACAGCAGCGGTTTTCTGGGTTTACCAAAAATCATTGCAGGCGTTATTATGATTCCCTGCCTTATTATTGTTGCCAACTTTCTAATGATCAGCGGTGGCATACTGGCAGCGCGTCTCACCGACCTAATGTCGCCCAATGAATTTGTTCAGGGTGCCAGGGAAACTTTTAAAATGTTTACCGTTACGGTTTCCATGACCAAAGCCCTGGTTTTTGCTTTTATCATTACAAGCATGAGCACCTACGAAGGATATTTCACCGAAGGTGGCGCACTTGAGGTGGGCGAAGCCGGAACACGCGCCGTTACAAGATCCTGCGTACTCATACTCTTTGCCGATTTTATCATAGCCAAACTGATGCTGTAATTATGATAGAACTGGTAAATGTAAATAAAAGCTTTTCAGACAAACAGGTTTTGTTTGACATCAACGCCAAATTTGAGCCCGGCATACCAAATCTTATTATAGGAGCCAGCGGTGGCGGCAAATCGGTATTGCTGAAATGCATGGTAGGCTTATTCAAGCCCGAAGGCGGCAGCATCAATTACGATGGTCGGGATTTTGTTCACCTCCCCTACGAACAGGTACGTGAAGTAAGGCGCGAAATTGGCATGTTGTTTCAGGGAACAGCTCTTTTTGATTCGCTGACCGTTGAGGAAAACGTGGATTTCCCGCTGAAAATGTTCGGTAAAATGACACCTGATGAGCGCAAGGACAGAATCAATTTTTGCCTGAGCAGGGTAGGCTTAGAGAATGTCAATAAGAAGTTTCCCGCTGAAATATCAGGTGGTATGAAAAAGCGCGTTGGGATTGCCCGAGCTATCGCATTGGAAACCCGCTATCTGTTTTGCGACGAGCCCAACAGCGGCCTGGATCCCATTACCAGCCGAAGAATTGATGAATTGTTGCACGACATCACACAGGAATTTAAAATAACCACGGTCATCAATAGCCACGACATGAAAACTGTGTATGACATAGGCGAGTCAATCACTTTCATATACAAAGGGAAAGTATGGTGGCAGGGGCACAGGAATGATTTAGACAGCACCCGTGCCCACAACCATGAACTGGACGCATTTATCGCGGCCAGTCAGTTTTAAGTTATTTATTCATTAGATTTTTGTATAGTTTTACGATGCCGTAAATAACTGCGGCAATGATGAGTGCACCTAAAATCAAGGGTAAGTAATTCATCGGGGAGTTTTCTTAACGTGTTTTAAAATGAGTCTGTTCGAAGCATCGTTTGAAAGTCCTTTCAAATTATTATGATATAACCTCAGGCTTTGATCATAATAAAGAACCAAAACCGTTGCTGATTGAACCAGTATACTGTCCGCAGCCTGCATGCTGCGTATTCTTTGTGAACCATTTTCATTAAATGACTTTTTGTACAATGCATCAAACACGGGATTACTGAAATGGGTATAGTTAGGGCCATTTGGACTAAAATTCTCCGAATAAAAACAGGCCAAATAGTTTTCAGCATCGGGCACATCGGCAATCCAGGAACCTCTAAATATGGCGAGTTCGCCTTTGTTGCGCTTTTGCCGAAGCATGCCGCCTGTCTGTACATCAATTTTCACATTCACTCCAATATCTGCCCATGATTTTTTAAGAAACACGGCCATATCCAGGTAATCTGCGGTGGTAGTTAGAGATAGCTCCTGCAGGCCTTTCCCAACGGGATAACCGGCCATTTCAAGCTCCCGGCGGGCTTTTTCGGGATTAAAAGGCAGACCTTCCGTATTTGCATTCAGCAAAACCGGAGGCACGAAGCCATAATCGCCGGAGGTACCCAAACCATTTCTAAGATATCGGATCATTGATTTACGGTCAACGGCAAGCGCCAGTGCCCTGCGCAGATGAATATTCACCAGTGGATTTGGAATTCCGGCTACGCTATCACCCAACCAAAAACCGAGGTATTCTGTATTGAGAAAGGGTTTCTTCAGCATGCTGAAACGACCTTTGTATTTCGAATTTAGTTCACCTTCCCGGGTAAGCAGTTCATCTTTAAAACTTCCTTCCACACCATTGAAAAAATCAAATCTTCCGGATACAAAGTGCATGAATGCGGTTTGCTTGTTTTTGATAAAATCTACATTTACCGCCTCCAGATAAGGCAATGAATGTCCATGTACTTTCTCGAAGTAACGTGGATTTTTACGTAAAACCAATTTTACCTCTTCTTCCCAGTATTTCAGGTAAAATGGGCCTGTTCCCACCGGATGATGTCCAAAATCTGTTGTTCTATTTACATATTTTTCCGGAACGATACTGCAATATACTGTTCCCAGCAATGACAAAATAGTAGGATCAGGGCTCAACAGATTCAGAATAAACACAGAGTCCCCCTCTGTTTGAAATGCCTTGATATAGTTGGTGTCAACCTTCCCTGAAAATATCCATGCCGAAGGAGAAGCCGTGGCCGGATCAGCGATGCGTTTAAAAGAAAATGCCACATCCTTTGAAGTAATCCTTTCAAAACCTAAATCCTGCGGATTCAGAAATCCTGCATCCCTGTGCAGGAAGAACTTATACACAAGTCCATCGGCACTTGTCTCCCACCTGTAAGCCAATGAGGGCATGGGTTTCAGGGCAGAATCCAGCTCAATAAGCCCATTGTAGATTTGTTGCGCTATCCAAATTTCAGACTGTGATTTGATAAATGCAGGGTCAAGCGTAGCAACGGTCGCGTCTTCATTGTAGCGGAAAATCAGAGAGTCAGAATAATTATCCACATTTTTACAACCATAATTCCCCAAAACCATGTAGATAACTGAAATCACAAGGCCTGCAAACATTAGCTGTGCTGAAATAATTTTGCCAGACTGAAGAAGACGATTATGAAGGTTACTTACTACGGACATTCTTGTTTTGAAGTGATTAGCGGAGGCAAATCTATGCTATTTGATCCGTTCATTACGCCAAATCCATTGGCATCTTCTGTCAATATTTCCAACATTAACCCCGATTACATGCTCATTAGCCATGGGCATGAAGACCACGTGGCCGATGCTGTAAGTATTGCAAAGCAATCCAACTGCACCTGTATTAGTATCTGGGAACTTACAGCCTGGCTAACATCCAAGGGTGTGTCCAATGTTCATCCCATGAATATTGGCGGCAGCCGTGAGTTTGATTTCGGCACCGTAAAAATGGTCAATGCAGTCCACAGCAGCACTATGCCCGATGGCATGCCAGGCGGCGCTCCTACCGGGTTTGTTATTCAGAATGCGGAAGATTGTTTTTATTATGCCGGAGACACAGCCCTACATTCCGACATGCAGCTGATCCCCAGAAGGCACAAACTAAAATGTGCTTTTCTTCCCATTGGCAGCAACTTCACCATGGATGCCATTGATGCCATAGAAGCGGCACGCATGCTGGGAACAAACACGGTAATAGGCATGCACTACGACACATTTGGCTACATTACCATCAACCACGAAGAAACACATCGTGCCTTTCAGCTGGCAGGAATAAATCTTCATCTTTTGAAAATCGGAGAAACTTTAACCTTGTAATTTCTATGAAAACTGATAAAAAACCCCTTGGCGGAAAGATCATCTCAATTGCCAACCAGAAAGGCGGCGTGGGCAAAACCACCACCGCTATCAACCTGGCGGCCAGCCTTGCCGTACTGGAGTACAGAACCTTGCTGATTGATGCCGATCCACAAGCCAATTCCAGCTCTGGCATTGGATTTGAACCCAAAAACATCAAACTAGGGTTATATGAATGTCTGGTGCAGGATATTAACCCCAAAGACGTAATTCTTACAACCGACATTCCTTATCTGCATCTGATGGCCAGTAACATCGATTTGGTGGGTGCAGAAATTGAATTGCTGGAAATGCCAAACCGCGAGCGCTTGCTGGAAGGTGTGCTGCGTCCCATGAGAAACGAATACGATTTCATCATCATTGATTGTTCGCCGTCGCTGGGCCTCATTACCACCAATGCACTGGTGGCTTCCGACAGCATTATCATTCCGGTACAGTGCGAATATTTCGCCTTGGAAGGCCTGGGCAAATTGCTAAACACCATCAAAATCGTGCAGGGACACCTTAACCGCAATTTAGAAATTGAGGGCATTCTGCTTACCATGTATGACGGTCGTTTGCGCCTCTGCAACCAGGTGGTAGACGATGTGAAAACCCATTTTCAGGATATCGTATTTGAAACCATTATACAGCGCACTACCAAACTAAGCGAAGCCCCTAGTTTTGGAGTGCCGGTACTTTTCCATGCTGCAGAAAGCCGTGGCAGTATGAATTACCTTAACCTGGCCAATGAAATACTGGAGAAAAATGGCTTTATCAAACCTGTTCAACAAGACATAAACCCCGAATTCACTATCTCATGAGCAACCCTATCAAAAAGAAAGGCGGACTCGGAAGGGGTTTAAGTGCCTTGCTGGAAAACGCCGAAACCGATATCACATCCAGAGAAACCAGGCCCATTGGTGCGGTTTCACAGATTCAACTCAATCAGCTCGAAGCAAATCCTTTTCAGCCACGTACAGAATTCGACCCTAAAGAGCTAGAAGAACTTGCAGCTTCCATTAAGATTCATGGGGTAATTCAGCCTATTACCGTAAGAAAAATGGGCTATGACAAATTCCAGCTTATCAGCGGTGAAAGAAGAACCCGTGCTTCTATGCTGGCAGGACTGGAACGCATTCCAGCGTACATACGCATTGCAAACGACCAGGACATGCTGGAAATGGCACTTATTGAAAACATACAGCGCAGCGACCTCAACGCCATTGACGTTGCCATGAGTTACAAGCGCCTGCTGGATGAATGCAGCTTGAAACAGGAAGAACTGGGTGACAGAGTTGGTAAAGACCGCACTACAGTTAACAATTACCTGCGTCTGCTGAAACTTCCCGATGAAATTCAGGCCGGAATAAAATCTGGTAAAATTAGCATGGGCCATGCCCGCGCAATGATTAATATGGATGATATTGCCGAACAACTGGAACTTTATCAAGCCATTATTAGCGAAAGCCTGAGCGTACGCACCGTTGAGGCTCTCGTGAAAGACAAGAAAAATGGTACCCGCACCGCAGTTTTTGGGACAGTCGGCACAGATTGGGATCCCGAAGTGGATAGAATAACTGAGCAATTCCATAAACTTCTGAAGACCGCAGTGCATCTGAAGAATAATCCCAGTGGCAAGGGTAAAATCATCATTTCCTACAAAAACCGCGGTGATTTGGAACGCATTTTGTCGGTAATGGGAGGTTCCTGATACATGATATACCGTCTGATTGCATTTCATGTCTTGTTGCTGCTTTGCAGCTATTCACATGCGCAAACAGATTCTTCGGACAAACCCGTAAAACCACCTCTTAGACTGTTGTATTTTGGTGCACCACACTCCCCTACCAAAGCCGGTATTTACGGCGCTGTTATTCCGGGTGCAGGCCAACTATACAACCGTAAATATTGGAAATTCCCGGTGGTATATGCCGGTTTGGGAGCCAGCACCTACCTCATGATTAACCAACGTGCCAAAATGCGAAAACTCAATTTGCAGTTCGAGAATGCATATGTCATTAAAAGCGATACAACCCTTGATGCCAACCTAATCGCAGAACGCGACAACCACCGCCGTATGCGTGATTTCGGTATCCTTGCGATGACAGCCGTTTATGCACTGCAAATCATCGATGCCACAGTAGATGCCCACTTTTTCAGGTTCAATATTGACCAAAACCTCAGTGCGCGTATCCACCCGAGTCCGGCCCGCCTTTTTACCGTTACCTATAGCCTAAAATGAATCGAATCGAACAATTGTTAGCCTTCCTCAAGGAAAGCCCGGAAGACGCTTTTCTGAATTATGCCCTGGCAACAGAATATATAGGCCTCGGCGATGATAATAAAGCGGAGGGCATTTTTAGAACATTGCTGGAATCACATCCGGATTATATTGCAACTTATTACCATCTGGGTAAATTGCTGGAACGCAAAACCGAAAAAGAAGAAGCAATCCTAATGTACGAAAAAGGAATCGAAAAAGCAAAAAAATCGGGAGAAAGACACAGCCTCAGCGAACTTCAAAGCGCCTTACTGGAACTGCAATACGACTAAGCTTATTTCCCGAATAGCAGCATTCCTCCGCCGGTAAGAAGCATATTCACTATCGCTAGGGGTATAATAGACTTCCATCCCAGGTGCATGAGCTGGTCATACCTAAAACGGGGCAGTGTCCAGCGAATCCACATAAAGGTAAAGATGAAGAAACTGATTTTCAGGAAAATCGCTACAATCTGCAGAACCGCGAGTAAATTCTGACTATCAATCAGGTGCATACCGGGGAAATTGTAACCGCCAAAATACACACAGGTCATAACCGCGCTGCTGATAAACATGTTGATATATTCAGCAAACAGGTAAAAGCCCAGTTTCATGGATGAGTATTCTGTGTGGTAGCCACCAATCAGTTCCGTCTCACATTCGGGCAAATCGAAGGGAGCACGGTTGCATTCAGCTAAAGCACAAGTAAAGAATATGATGAATCCCAGCGGTTGGTAAATAATATTCCACTGCATACCACCCCATCCGCTCTGTTGTTCTACTATTTCCCGCAGACTCAAGCTGCCGCTCATCATAATAACGGCAATCAGGGCAAGGCCCATGCCCAGTTCATAGCTTATCATTTGGCTGCTGGCGCGAATAGCTCCATAAAGTGAATATTTATTATTGGAAGCCCAGCCACCGATCATGATGCCGTAAACACCCACACTCACAATGCCCATAATGTATAAAATCCCGATATCTACATCGGCAACTTGCAGTTGTATGGTACGACCAAACAAATCTAAATGGCTTCCCCAGGGAATAACAGCACTGGTAATGCAGGCGGTAATCATGGCAAGTCCTGGGCCCAAAATAAACAGCCACTTTTCAGCATTTTTGGGAATCAGTTCTTCTTTAAAGAACATTTTACCCGCATCGGCAATGGGCTGCAGAATACCAAAAATACCAGCCCGGTTAGGACCAATCCGATCCTGTAAAAACGCGGCTACTTTGCGCTCACCATAGGTAAGATAGGTTGCTATTCCCAGGGTGATGGCCGTGAGAATGAGAATCAGTATGCTCTTTTCCAGTAATAATGCAAAATCCATATCAAGTTTTGTTCAACAGGGGTGTATGTTCGGGAATGGGTTCTTCGTATTTATTGGCACTGATTACCGAGTGACGATCGATATGTCGGGGTCCTTCAATGGTCCAGTCGGTTTTTTCTTTTTTATCAAAACGGCATTCATTGCAGATGAATTCCTTCACCTCGCCAAACTGGTCTTTGCGCGCTGTGATGCGGGCAATTTCATCACCAATCATCCAGGCCACAGCCTTGCCACTGCATTTTTTACAGTCACGATGCGCATTCATGGGTTTGGTATACCAAACACGGCTTCGGAAACGGAATGTTTTATCCGTAAGGGCTCCCACCGGGCAAACATCAATTACATTACCTATAAAATCGTTATCCAGTGCATTCTGAATATAGGTGCTAATTTCAGCAGCATCGCCGCGTTTCATCACACCATGATCACGCTGATTGGTAAGCTGATCTGCTGTATAAACACAACGATAACAGAGAATACAACGGGTCATGTGCAGCTTGATATATTCACCGATGTCAATCTTATCAAAGGTGCGGCGTTTGAACTCGTAGCGGGTTTTCTCCAGACCGTGTTCAAAAGCAAGGTCCTGTAAATGGCACTCCCCTGCCTGATCGCAAATGGGGCAATCCAGCGGATGGTTGATGAGCAGAAACTCAACCACACCATGCCTTGCATCGTTTACACGCTCACTGGTTTTGTTTTTCACTTCCATTCCATCCATCACGGGTGTGCTGCAGCTTGCCACCAGCTTGGGCATAGGGCGCGGGTCTTTTTCACTTCCTTTGTTCACTTCAACAAGACATGTGCGGCACTTACCGCCACTGCCTTTCAAGCTGCTGTAATAGCACATGGCAGGTGGCACAACTTCACCGCCTATTGCACGGGCGGCATTGAGTATAGTCGTTCCGGGATCTACCGCAATGGTTTTTCCGTCTATGGTTACATTGATCTTTTCAGTCTGTTCAGCCATTGTTTTATCTTTTATGCGGTTGCGGGTTCAAAGATTTTTTCGGCAACCAAACCATAATTTCTTTCCATACAGGCCTTGGGTTCTTTTACATGCCATTCAAACTCCTCGCGGAAATGGCGAATAGCAGCTGCAACAGGCCACGCAGCGGCATCACCCAGCGGACAAATGGTATTGCCCTCAATTTTGCGCTGTATATCCCAAAGCAGGTCTATGTCTTCCATTTTACCATGGCCATATTCCAGGCGGTGCAATACTTTTTCCATCCAGCCGGTTCCTTCGCGGCAAGGACTGCATTGTCCACAGCTTTCATGGTGGTAAAAACGTGTAAAGTTCCAGGTATTGCGCACAATACATTGGTCTTCGTCATATACAATAAATCCGCCGGAACCCAGCATACTGCCGGCGGCAAAGCCTCCGTCAGCAAGGCTTTCGTAGGTCATTAAGCGATCTTGACCTGCAGCGGTTTTACAAACCAGATAATGCGGCAAGATCGGCACAGAAGAACCTCCGGGAACACATGCCTTAAGTTTCTTGCCATTTTTGATGCCACCACAGTAGGTATCGCTGTAAATGAATTCCTCCACGGATATATTCATTTCAATTTCATAAACTCCGGGTTTATTGATATTTCCGCCGGCAGAAATCAGTTTGGTACCTGTACTGCGACCAATACCAATCTGCGCGTAAGCATCACCACCCTCATTCACAATAGGAACAACGGCTGCGATGGTTTCCACGTTGTTAACCACGGTTGGACGTTGCCAAAGACCTTTCACTGCAGGGAACGGCGGCTTCATGCGCGGATTGCCGCGTTTACCTTCCAGGCTCTCAATCAATGCTGTTTCTTCACCGCAGATATATGCACCGGCACCCGGTGAAACCGAAAGATCAAGATCAAAACCGGAACCCATGATATTTTTTCCCAGCCAGCCGTTTGCGTAGGCTTCTGCTATGGCTTTTTCCAGTATGTGAAGTACATACATGTATTCGCCTCTGATGTATATATAGGAATGGTTGGCACCCAGTGCAAACGAAGACACAATCATGCCTTCAATCAGCAAATGGGGAATTTTCTCCATTAAATAGCGGTCCTTGAAGGTTCCGGGTTCGCTCTCATCTGCATTACAAAGCAAATGCCGGGGAACACCGTCGGGCTTGGCGATAAAGCTCCATTTCATTCCGGTAGGGAAACCGGCTCCGCCCCTGCCTCTCAACCCAGATTTTTTCACTTCTTCCACCACATCCTCCGGAGACATTGTTTTCAGTGTTTTTTCAACACTGCGGTATCCACCATTTTTGCGGTAAACATCATAGGTATGTATTCCTTCGATGTGTGCGTTTTCCAAAAGCAATTTTCTAGCCATGCTGTCTTTCCTTGGTTTTGATTACATCCCCATATAATTAGCCACGGGATTTGCCTTGTATTTCTCTATCAGTTCATCCACCTTGGCTTCAGTAAGATGCTCATGAAACTTTTCGCCCGCCTGCAACATAGGCGCATAGCCACATGCACCAAGGCATTCAACGGTTTTCAGCGTAAATATACCATCTGCGGTGGTTTCACCATCCTTGATTCCCAGTTTGTCTTCAATATATTTCACAATGTGCTCGGCACCTTCAATCATGCAGGGGCCTGTGCGGCAAACTTCAAGTTTCACCTTGCCCACAGGCTGGGTATCATACATGCTGTAGAATGTGGCCACTTCATATACTTCCACCGGATTTACATGAAGTAAACGGGCTACGTAATCCATTACCGGAACAGACAACCAGCCAAACTCGGCCTGCGCAAGGTGCAGCACCCTCAGAAGGGCACTCTTTTGCATACCTTCGGGAAACTGTGCGGTAATTCTACCCACTTCCTTCAGGGTTTCTTCCTTAAATGCTATTTGATTTTCAGGTGTTTCCACAATTGTTCAATTAAGCGTCAAGTTCTCCGGCAATAACATTCATACTGCTCATGGTTAATATGGCATCACTCAGCATGGCTCCCTTCACCATTTCAGGGTATGCCTGATAGTAGATGAAGCAAGGTCTGCGGAAATGCAGGCGGTATGGAGTTCTGCCGCCATCGCTGATGAGGTAATAGCCCAATTCTCCATTAGCGCCTTCTACGGCATGGTACACTTCCCCAACAGGAATTGGCGTTTCGCCCATGATAATTTTGAAATGATAAATCAAGGCTTCCATACTGCGGTAAACTTCTTCTTTGGGGGGCAAATAAAATGAAGGTACATCTGCATAATGTTTGCCTTCGGGCATACCATCAATAGCTTGCTGAATAATGCCAAGGCTCTGCCTTATTTCTTCCTGCCTTACGATAAAGCGGTCATACGTGTCACCATCTTGGCCTACGGGAATGATAAAATCAAAATCCTCGTAGCTGCTGTAGGGATTCATAACACGAACGTCGTAATCTACGCCGGCAGCCCTGAGGTTCGGACCTGTAAAACCATAGCTCATGGCCTTTTCAGCCGATATTGGCCCCGCCTTTATCACGCGATCCATAAAAATACGGTTGCGTGTTAGCAGGTTGTCAAATTCCTGAAACTTGGCCGGAAACTCCTTCAGAAATTTCTTGAGTTTTTCCATAAACACAGGCGAGAACTCTCGTTCAAGCCCGCCTATACGGCCTATATTGGTGGTGAGGCGTGCACCGCATACCTCCTCATACATTTCATAAATTTTTTCGCGCTCTTGGAATATGTATGTAAAGCCGGTAAGGGCACCGGTATCCACCCCTATTACGGAATTGCACACCAGGTGATCGGCAATACGAGCCAATTCCATGATAATAACCCTCATGTAGTCCACTTTTTTGGGAACTTCAATTCCGGCCAACTTTTCCACTGTCATGTGCCAGCCCATGTTGTTTATAGGTGACGAACAGTAGTTCAAACGGTCGGTAATGGGTGTAATCTGGTTGTAGGGTCTTCTTTCAGCCAGCTTTTCAAAAGCGCGGTGAATATATCCAATGGTAGGTTCGCTGCTGATGATGCGCTCTCCATCAACCTTCATCACATTCTGAAAAACACCATGCGTTGCGGGGTGTGTAGGGCCCAGGTTCAGGGTTGCTATTTCACCGTCTATGGTTTCGGTGCTGACAAAAATGTCTTTGTAATTTGTGTCTAGCTGGCTCATCTTCCAAAGAAACTATCATCTTTATCATCACGGGTTTCATCCTCCAAGGCATATTGCTTAAGCAAAGGATGATAATCCATTTCGTCCATATTGAGAATACGTCTCAAATCGGGGTGGCCTGTAAACTGCACCCCATAAAAATCAAAGGTTTCGCGCTCCATCCAGTTGGCACTGTTATACAAACCGGTCATGGTGGTTATTTCAGGTTTTTCTGCAGGTAAGAAACATTTGATTCGCATGCGAAAATTCTTTGTCCAGCTGTGCAAATGATACACCACAGCCAATTCACGGCCTTTTTGTTCGGGATAATGCACGGCGCAAACATCCGTTAGAAAACCCATGCTGATATCCTTGTGATCTTTCAGACAGCCAACGATTTCTGTATTCCTGTCAGCAGGTATTTCAACACTGAGCATGCCATATTGCGTTTCTGGGTGCAGTATAGCTTCGCCGAATGTTTCATTCAGCACCTGCAATACATTTTCATTATTCAGTTCGGTCATACTCACTGGGTTTCGATGTTATAGCTTTCCAGCATTTTCTTGTATTCATCACTGTTACGGCGGCGCAGGCTTTCTTTGCGTGCCAGGTCCTGAATTTTCATTACACCTTCAATGATTTGTTCGGGGCGGGGCGGACATCCTGGAACGTAAACATCTACAGGAATAATGCGATCAATTCCCTGCAATACGCTGTAGGTATCAAATATACCTCCACTGCTGGCGCAAGCACCAACAGCAATAACCCATTTGGGTTCTGCCATCTGGTCGTATACCTGCTTGAGAACCGGGCCCATTTTCTTGGCAATGGTTCCCATCACCATTAGCAAATCGGCCTGGCGGGGAGAGAAACTCAGACGCTCTGAACCAAAACGGGCCAGATCATAGTTTGAACCCATGGTTGCCATGAATTCAATTCCGCAGCAGGATGTTGCGAAAGGCAGTGGCCACAGCGAATTGGCACGTGCCATTCCTATTACTTTGTCCAGCGATGTGGCAAAGAAACCCTGACCTTCAATACCTTCGGGCGCATCGACCATTTTTACCATAACCTTAGTGATTTTTTAGAATTGTATTTTATTTCTCCCACTCAAAAGCACCTTTTTTCCATACATAAATGAATCCTGCCAGAAACAAAGCCACAAATGAAACCACAGCCACAAACCCTTCCACGCCCATTTCTTTAAAATTCACGGCATAGGGATAAAAGAAAATCACCTCTACATCAAACAACACAAACAGAATGGCTGTAAGGAAATATTTAATAGACACCGGAAAACGGGCATTGCCCTGTGTTTCAATACCGCATTCAAAGGTTTCTTCTTTCTGGGTTGTTTTTCTTTTTGGCCCCAGCAAATGAGACAAACCTAGCGCCAGTGCAACAAAGCCAATGGCCACTCCTGTCTGAATCACGATGGGCAGATAACTAGATGGGCTGCTCATATTCCTTTAGCGATTACAAAAGTAATGCTTTCAATGTTCCAATTGTTTGCCAAACAATCCACATTTTTCACGGATTACTCACATTTACCAAAAATCAGTTTAGTGGGAGTTACTATTGTTTAAAATTGCTTTAATTTGCAATTACAATCTATCCAAACATGAGAAAAAATTACTTTATTGTTTCAGCCATGAGCATTGCAGGTGCATTGATTATGATGAGCAGTTCCAGTGGCCGCCCGGATGACCGTACGGGCGCTCCCTCTTCTAACGGAAATTGCAGCATTTGCCACTCCGGGGGTGCACAGGGCACTAACGTGAACATTGGCGTTACAGAAAAGGGAGGTGCCATTACCCCGGTAACTTCCTACAAACCTGGTAAGACATATACTATTGCCATTGCGGTTCTGGGAACTTCAACAGCCAAAGGATTTCAAAGCACAGTGTTGGATGCCACCAATAAAAAAACAGGCACTACGGCCAATCCAACTTCAGGCGCAAAAGTTATCAGTGCAAACGGACGCGATATTGTGGTTCAATCTTCTCCCAGCCTAACCGGTATTTGGTCTTACGAATGGACTGCACCCGCCAACCCTACCGGAGATGTAACCGTTTACACTGCTGGTGTTGCAGCCAATGGAAACGGATCTGACAATGGTGATCAAGGTGCTGTAAAAACATCGGTATTAACCTTAGATGCCAGTTCAGGAACAACAGGTAGCAGCATTGTAACTTTGTCTGCCTTCCCTAATCCCTGCAACGATGTTTTACAACTCAGCAAAGCGGTTGATCAAATCAACATAACAGGCATTAACGGTGCTACTTATCCTGTAGAATTTTCAGGCATGAAAATCAATATCCGCGGATTGGCTCAGGGCTTTTACTACATAAAATGGAGTAAAGGCTCGGAAACCGGAACAATTAAGTTTCAAAAAATCTGATAAAAATATTTAACCCAACAAAAAGACAGTCTTAATAGGCTGTCTTTTTTATTTAATGCCCCTTTCATCCATGGCACGGTGAAATGCAGCAGCATTGCGGTTGTGATCGGCCAGGTTGGTGGCAAAATCATGATAACCGCTGAAATCTGCTTTAGCGCAGAAATATAAAAAATCATGCTGTTTGTAGTTCAAAACCGCTTCAATGCTTTGCAGATTGGGAATGCAAATCGGACCGGGAGGCAAACCAAGGTGAATGTAGGTATTGTAGGGATTCTGAATTGTTAAATCCTTTGCCCATACACGTCCGGCTGTGCCACGGGCAAAAACCACCGTAGGATCTGCTTGCAACAACATGCCTTTTCTGAATCTATTTATATAAACCCCAGCTATCTTTTCGTATTCATCAGTTTTGTTACTTTCTTTGGTGACAATACTGGCAAGCATTATAACTTCCTTGCAAGTAAGACGCTGGATTGTTGAACGCTGAATCCTTTTTGTGTTCCAAAATTTCTCATATTCTTTTGCCATGCGCTGAAGCAATTCAGGTGTTTCGGTGGCAACATACATATTGTAGGTATTGGGAATAAACAATGCAGGCCAGGTTGTATCATTAAATTCATAGGTTCTCAATGCTGACGGGGATTTGAGCATTGCAACAAAACTGTCTTTATTTACCTCCAGTTTGGAAGCAAAAAGACTTGACAGGGTCTCAGCATCCATACTGCCCTGAATGGTAATATTTACCGTCTGATTACGGTTAGCCTTCAATTGCTGAATAAGGCTGTAAATATTGTCGCCCGGATTTATCGATATTGTGCAAGGTTTTGGAGATGAATAACCTGCCTTTTCTGAAAAAAGCTTAAAAAGCTTTGGATGTTTCAAACCTGCTTTTGCAACGAGCGAATCTGTCAGTTGCTCCAGGGTCCATGATTTGCGAATCCGCAGTTTTACAGACGTTTGGGATGAAAGGGCATTACCCGTAAGTAAATAAATGAAGAAAAGCACAACAACCAATAGCAGAGACGCAATGGCCCAAAGCCAGGTCTTTTTACCTAAGAATTTCACTGCTGCAAAAATCACAAAAAATGATTGAATACAACACGTATCGGAAAATTGATTGCTTTAAAATTATCTTTGCTTTGTGAAAATCGCACTGATTGGATATGGCAAAATGGGCAAAGCCATTGAAAAAATCGCCCATACGGCGGGACATGAAGTTGTGGGTAAGTTTGTAAGCTCCCATCCCCCAACAGCCGTGGCTTTAAAAGTGGCGGATGTTGCCATAGAATTTACCAGGCCAGAATTGGCTCCCGCGCATGTTGCGCTGTGTCGTGAAGCCGGTATCCCTGTTGTGGTAGGAACTACGGGCTGGTATGAACACTTTGATGTTGTTAAACAGCCATTTCACTCAGAAGGAGCATTATTTACCGCTACCAACTTCAGCATTGGTGTAAATATCACCTTTTACCTGAATCGTATACTGGCCGGCATTATGAATCGCTATCCTGAATATGCTGCAGGAATGACCGAAATTCACCATACCCAAAAACTTGATGCACCCAGTGGAACGGCCATTACGCTGGCAGAGGGAATCATTCAGGAGCATTTGTCCTTTAAAAAATGGGAACTTTCCGACGAAGAAGAACAGGCATTTGGTGGAAAACTGCCCATTCAGGCATTGCGAATAGACAATGTTCCCGGAACACACACTGTTACATGGAACAGCCCAATTGACAACATATCCTTGACACACACAGCACACAACCGGGAAGGCTTTGCCAGAGGCGCTGTAATGGCCGCCGAATGGATCATTGGAAAACAAGGTGTGTATACCATGCAGGATATGCTTAATTTTGAGTCGATTTAAACTGAAACAATATTCATGGAATCTTATTCACTGGGCTTATTTATGTTTATGTGGGCATTGGCTTTCGTGCTTACCCGCATTGGACTTTTCGTCATGTTTAGAAAGGCCGGTCAGCCTGCCTGGACGGCATTTATACCTATTGTTAGCTGGTGGTATTGGATTAAACTGGTTGGTAGACCTTGGTGGTATATGATTGGCATGGTTATTCCATGCATCAATATCCTTTTCAGTTTTAATATCACCCTGGATTTGCTGAGAAGTTTCGGACAGTTTAAATTTTGGCAGCATTTTACCGGCATCCTGTTTACCTTCATTTACTTGCCAGTGCTGGCTATGCGCAAGGATCTTACTTTTATTGGACCCGGAGGTGAAGCAGAATGGCGTAAAACAAATATCCCCAAGCATTCAGGTACCCGTGAATGGGCCGATGCGCTGCTTTTTGCAGCCTATGTTGCTGGTGGAATGCGGGCACTCTTTTTTGATTTCTTTGTGATTCCCACTCCCAGTATGGAGGGCAATCTTAAAGTGGGCGATTTTCTGGTGGTGAGCCGCATAAAGGTGGGCATGCGCATTCCTATGACGCCTATTACCGTTCCGGTTATTGCACACAAAGAATTAATGGGATTTTCGGCATTTTCAGATGCAGTGCAATTGCCATACATGAGGCTTCCCGGCTGGTATACTATTAAAAACAACGATATTGTGGTGTTTAACTGGCCCGCAGACGGCGAAGAGTTTCCAGTAGATAAAAAAGATAATTATGTGAAACGTTGTTTGGGCATTCCCGGCGATTCACTTAAAATAGTTAATAGTGCCGTTATGGTTAGAAAAAAAGGTGAAAACTGGACCACCCTTGCATCAGTAGGAAAACAGCAGAAAAGATATCTGCTGCTGATGAATGAGCCGATTAGCAGTGATTTTCTGGTTAGAAATGAGCTGGGGGATTTTACCATTCCCATAAAGGCCACTGAGTATATTCAGGCTGCTGAAAAAAGAGGAAAAAAACTGATTCCATACACCATTTTTACTTGGAAAGAAAATATAGAGAAAATCAAAAAAGACCCTGCAGTGGGGAGTGTTTTTGAAGACATCGCAGACGACGGTATGTCGGTTAGTTTGTATCCGGACACTACCAACAATTTGTATTTCCGACACAAATGGTCATTGAATGATTACGGCCCTGTGTATCTGCCGAAAAGAGGCGAAACCATCACCCTTACCAAAGACAACTGGGACTGGTACAGACTGGCTGTAAATCGTTATGAACAGGCTGGTATAACCTGGGATGGAAATGGTTTCGTGCAAGGCGACAAAAAGATAACTTCATATACATTTAAGTATGGCTATTACTGGATGATGGGCGATAACCGTTATAACAGTTCAGACAGCCGCTACTGGGGTTATGTGCCCGAAGACCATGTGGTTGGCAAGCCATTATTTACTTTCTTTAGCCTTAAAAAGGTTATTAAAATTGATGAAAACGGCCTTCCTTACATCCACGACAGCAATATGGAATACGAAACAAAGGGAATTCGTTGGGATAAAATTTTCAGAGGAATTGAGTAAACTTTAAACCCCAATTAGCAAGGAATTTGTTTCAAAGGAACATACCTGCCATCAAATCAATGTCATGGCAGCGAATACCGAATTTATCGGCCAAATCGCGGTTTGTGAGGCTTCCTTTATACAAATAAGACCCTTTTCTGATTCCCGGTTTGAGGCGCAGATAATCTGCAAAACCACCCAACGAAGCCATTTCATCCAGCATAGGTGTAAATACATTGCTAAGCGCGTAACTGGCTGTTCTGCTGACCCTGCTGGCGATATTGGGCACACAGTAATGAATTACATCGTGCTTTTTAAAGACCGGTTTTTCGTGGTTGGTAATGTCACTGGTTTCAAAATTCCCACCGCGGTCTATCGCAACATCAATGATTACGCTATTGGGGCGCATTCGACTGACCATTTCTTCGGTAACCACGACAGGGCTGCGTGCACCCTTACCTGAAAGTGCACCAATCACCACATCGGCACTTTCCAAAGCGCTCAAAAGCACGCGGGGCTGTATGGTGCTTGTGTAGAGATGAAATCCAAAACTTTTCTGAATTCTCCTTAGACGGTACATTTTATTATCGAAAACCTTCACATTGGCACCCAGTCCCATCGCCGCTTTGGTTGCAAATTCACCCACGGCACCAGCACCAATCACAACAACCTGGGTAGGAGGCACACCGGCAAAACCTCCCAGCAACTCACCTTTACCGATATGGGTATTATTCAAGTATTCCGCAGCAATGAGAATACTTGCCGTTCCCGCTATTTCACTCATTGCACGAATAATGGGCAGCGCCCCTGAATCATCTTCCAGAAATTCGTATGCCATGGCATTGATGCGCTTATCCATCATCTTCCGAAGCAAACTTTCTTCAAGCTGATTGATTTGCAGGGCAGAAATAAGCAGCTGCCCGGGATGCATCCAGTCGAGTTCTTTGGATGTTGGTGGATCTACTTTTAAAATTATGTCGGAATCATAAACTTCTTTAGCACTGTAAGTTATTTCAGCACCACATTCGCTGTATTGAGCATCAGAGAAATTTGCATTTCTTCCGGCGCCTGTCTCAAGCCTTATTTTATGTCCGTTTGACACAAAATACTGAACTGCGGAAGGTGTAAGCGGAACCCTGTTTTCCTGGAATGTTATTTCTTTGGGAATACCGATAGAGAGTGATGGAAAACGGGGATCTTTCTTTACAGCCAACGGAAGGGTTTCGGCCTCCCCTGCATATTTAACTGAACCGGAAGTGATTTTTTTGGCCATGAATTATTAACCTGTCCTTAATTATATACAAAACTCTTCAAAGCCAGTCTTTTAGGAATGCTTGCCGAGATTATAATATACAAAGATAGCAATATTTTTTCTTTTCCATACGTTATTCATGGTACGCTTTTTGCTATACATAATAACGCATCGTAAATTGCACTGTTGAGCCCCGAAAAATGCAACTGTCTAATCGCTATATCTGCACGCTGCTGACCAGTCTTTTCAGCATTCTCAATCTTTCCGCTCAGGCGCCAATTGGCCCTGCCATGGAAACGAATATGGACAAAATAGACAGCATGACTCAGCTGCTTTATGAGAATATACCTTCGCACATCCCGGTTACCGACACTTTTAATCATAACCTGCTCAATCAGGATGTTTTTAAATCACAAATGAACCAGCTGGGAAGCACAATTGCGTTTCCATATAACCAACATGTGGCGCTTCATATTCGTTATCTCATGGCTCAAAATGATGCGTTTTACGACATGCTGCACAAGCGCATGCAACTCTACTTCCCTATTTATGAACAGGTGCTGGACAGATACAATCTTCCTCAGGAACTCAAATATGTTAGTATCATTGAGAGCCACCTCAATCCCAATGCAGTGAGCTGGTGCGGAGCTACCGGTCTTTGGCAATTTATGCCGTATACAGGACGCAGTATGGGAATGCGTATAGACTACACCATCGACGAGAGAAAAGGAATTGTTCAAAGCACTGAAAAGGCATGTGAATATTTCAAAAACAGCTATAATATTTTCGGCGACTGGCTTATGGCAATTGCTTCTTATAATTGTGGTCCGGGCAATGTTCAAAGAGCTATTAACCGTTCAGGCGGCAAAAAAGATTTCTGGTCAATCATGCCCTTTTTACCCAAAGAAACCCAAAATTATGTGCCGAAGTTCATTGCCGCGGCCTATGTTCTGAGTTTTACAAGGTATTCAACCTACAACCACAATTATCGTTCTGCCGTACTGGTAAAAACACCCGTAGATAGTGCCATCGGCATGGGAGCTATCGCCCGATACCTTAGCATTTCTGAAGACGATATAATCGGATATAACCGCGAATTCATCAAGAAAAGCACACCCGGTAAACAAACTCACTACTTGCTACTGCCGTATGACGTGAGTATGCAGTTCATGGCTGAAAAAGACAGTATTTATGCTTTTGCCCGCAGGGAGAAAGCTGTGGAGGATGCAAACAAGCCTGCCTACGTGCAAAAATGGGTTCCTTCCTACCATAAAGTTACCCGTGGACAAACGCTTTACAGTATTGCAAGACGCTATGGGGTTACTGTGAAACAAATCAAGGCCTGGAACGGATTGAAAAGCAGCACCGCCCCACTGGGCCGCACCCTCATCATTTACAAAATGCAGTGGGTAAATAACCGACAGGGCTAATTTGCCTTTTTATACCCGCTTTGTGACAATTTATTTGCGGCAATATGTGAAATTTGCCACAATGAAATTTAATACCGCCTCACTGCTGGCCTTTGCAATATATTTATCTGCCTGTGGTTATAAGGAACCCGCAGATTTTTTGCCTACAGAAGGCTCACCTGCAGAGGTTTTTGCGGTAACCCATGAAGAAAATCAGGAGACTGTAAAAACCCACCTTGAAAAGAACTTCAATCGTTTTTCTCCCATTCTTATCAAAGCCGAACAAGCCGAAAAGCAGGAATTTGAACCCAGCCTGCAGTTTTGGTATGGCCGCCCCGAAAGTATTGAAGGTATTGAAAAGCAATCTCCCCTCATTCTGGTGATGGAAGTTAATGATACAAAAGTCGGCAAATACAGCAGCACTCTGGATAAAAGAGATGCTGTCAAAACCATAAACGGACGCGGATTTCAACTGCATATTTATAAAGACGTATGGGCTAAAAACCAGACGGTTATCCGCTGTGAAACAAAATTACTGACAGAAGATTTTAAATCGCTTGCTGAATCCCTTGAAAAAGAATTCCTTGAAAACGAGCTGCAGCAAGGACTTCCGGGCAACCTTATGCCCAATGAATATTGCGATAGTATTAGCCTCTTAATTCAAGGGAAATATGGTTTTTCATTTGCATTTCCACCCCAGTTCAGACTAGAATTCAGCAATCCTGAAGTGGCCTGGCTATGGCAGGAAACTTCACGTTTCTACAGACATGTATTCATCAATATTTTCAGCGATTCTGTATTGATTGACAATCCGGAAAAAGCCAAAGCAAATCGCAATTATTTCACAGGCAAATACGTAAAGAATACGGAAGGCACCCGGGTGGTAGTAAGCGAAAGTAAAATATTTCCGCTCACTTGGGATAATCAGGTTAAAATAGGAAAGTATACAGTCGGTGTATTGCGTGGATGGTATACCGAAGAAGGCACTTTCCGAAGAGGCCCCTTTGTACGTTACTTTTTTCATGACAAATCCAATAAACGCATCATTGCTTTTGATGGATTCATGCACGCTCCTGATATGCCCAAATTATCCTTTTACAGAACATTTGACCTCATGGCAGCAAGCATCAAGTTCCATTAATCATGAAATCCATCGTCATTTTTGCCTCGGGCAGCGGAACAAATGCTGAGAATATTATCAGGTATTATTCTGATTGCCCAAAGGCAAGGGTAACCGCAGTTTTCTGCAATAAACCTGAGGCCGGAGTAATTGCAAGGGCAAAAAAATGGGCGGTCCCGGTTGTTTTTTTTACCAAAGAAAATTGTCTTCAAGAGGGGTTTTTGGATGAACAACTTAATCTTTACAAGCCAGATATTATAGTATTAGCAGGTTTTCTGTGGCTTTTCCCAGACAGACTGGTGAAGATGTATAACGAACGCATATTAAACATTCACCCTGCTCTTTTGCCCGCTTACGGTGGCAAAGGCATGTATGGAGAAAATGTTCACCGTGCGGTATTGCAAAATAGAGAAACAGCGCACGGTGTTACGGTGCACAAAGTGAATGAAAAATATGACGAGGGTGAAATTGTACTGCAGGAGTCATTCCCAATAGTGCCAAATGAAACCCTTGACTCTTTGGCTGAAAAGATTCATCAACTTGAATTTGCTATTTATCCGAAGGCCATTTCAAAGATTTTGGGCATTTGATACGTTATCCGTTTAATAAACGATTAATATTATGCGATATCATTTAATTTTTTATGTATCCTTCTGTTCGATTTTACTGGGATTTTTTAATTGCGCAAATCATCCTGCTGACAGGAAGATGATTCATCTTAAGGTCGCTAAAACAGAGCCTGAAATAATTGATGTAAGAAAATACCTTAAAGAAAAAGGAATTACATCTGCAGAGCTTCTGGTTCTGATAGACAAATCAGAAAAGAAACTACAATTGATGCATGGTAACAAGGTACTCAGTACCTATCCTGTTGCCTTAGGATCAACCAGCCTTGCCGATAAACGAATGCAAGGAGACAACCTTACTCCCGAAGGTGAATTTTTAATACAAGCCAAATACCCGCACAAAAGCTGGAAGTACTTTATGTGGTTGAATTATCCCACAGCCGATTCAAAAAAGAAGCACAATCAGGCAAAAGCAGCTGGGCTTATTCCTAAAAATGCCGAAATCGGCGGAGAAATAGGGATTCATGGCGTGGTTGACGGACGGGATTTTCTGGTCAGTTGGGGCATCCCATGGACCAAAGGATGCTTATCCCTGAAAAACAATGACATAACCGAATTATACGGAATTATCGGTACCAACGCCACTCGCATCAAGATTCAAAAGTAGTGGGTGCATAAACGGTGGATTTACATTCGATTGTAAATTGTTAATTTGCATTATGCAGATTGAAACCAAGGTATTGCACGCAGGCATAGAGCCAGACCCAACCACCGGTGCCATCATGACACCCATTTTTCAGACCAGCACGTATGTGCAGGCAGCACCCGGGGACCATAAAGGCTATGAATACGCCAGAACCCAAAACCCCACCCGCGATGTGTTGCAAAAAAACCTGGCTGCCCTGGAAGGGATGAATTATGGACTTTGCTTTAGTACCGGCATGGGCGCCGTGGATGCGTGCGTAAAATTGCTGAAGCCCGGTGATGAAGTTATTAGCACAAATGACCTTTATGGCGGAACTTTTCGCCTTTTTACCAAGGTGTTTGAACCCTACGGCATTCGTTTTCACTTTGTGGATATGACCCATCCTGAAAACGTAAAACAGGCCATTACGCCGAATACACGGATGATATGGGCAGAAACGCCCACCAATCCCCTGCTGAGAATTATTGACATAAAAGCCGTTTGCAGCATTGGCAAAGAAGCCGGCGCACTTGTGGTGGTAGATAATACCTTTGCCAGTCCTTATCTGCAAAATCCTGCACAGTACGGTGCTGATATTGTGATGCACAGTGCCACCAAATATATCAACGGCCATAGCGATGTTGTGCTTGGCGCACTTTGTGTGAACGATACTGCACTTAGAGACCGGCTTGCATTTATACAAAACAGCTGCGGCGCCACACCCGGTCCACAGGATTGTTTTTTGGTATTGCGTGGCATAAAAACACTTCATGTGCGGATGCAAAGGCACTGCGAAAACGGCACCGCCATTGCCCACTGGCTCAAATCTCACCCTAAAGTAGGGGCTGTATACTGGCCAGGTTTTGAAGAACATCCCGGTCATGCTTTTGCCAAAAAACAAATGCGCGGCTTTGGCGGCATGATTTCCTTCACCTTAAAAGATGACTCTGTGGAATCAGCCATGAAATTCCTAAAGAGCACCCATCTTTTCTCTTTGGCTGAAAGCCTTGGCGGCGTGGAAAGCCTGGTTGGTCATCCTGCCACCATGACCCATGCCAGCATTCCCAAAGAACAAAGAGAAGCTGCAGGATTAAAAGATTCTCTTATTCGCCTAAGTGTGGGCATTGAACACATCGACGATTTGATCGAAGATCTCAACAATGCGCTGCAGGCTGTTTAGGTTTACAATAATGTAAATTCTGTCAGTCTATTGACTGTTTTTACATTATTTAAGTCATTTGATTGACTCTTTTAATGTTTTTTAGAAAAGAAATAAATTACCCGGAATGGATCGGAGCCTGAGGCAATGAATCAAAAAATGTTAAAACAACTGCTGGATGAGAAATACCATCAGTTCAACCATGCGTCTTTTATTGCATCTGACCCCATTTCAGTTCCTCACCGATTTAGCAAGAAACAGGATATTGAAATTGCAGGTCTGTTTGCCGCTTTGCTTGCCTGGGGAAACCGCACCACCATCATCAACAGCACCAACCGACTGATGAAGCTAATGGAAGAAAGCCCACACGATTTTATCCTCAATCACAGCGACGACGATCGGAAGCGATTTGAAAAGTGGGTTCACCGTACATTTCAGTTTCCGGATCTGCTTTACTTTCTGGAGTTCCTTCAATATCACTACAAAAGCAACGAAAGTCTGGAAACTGCCTTTTCGTCAGGAATAGGCAAAATGGACACTACCATAGAAAACGGATTGGTTCATTTTCACAGGTATTTCTTCTCACTGCCACATTTACCGCGTACAGAAAAACATCTGCAAACGCCTTTGCGCAAAAGCGCCTGCAAGCGTATAAGCCTTTACCTGCGCTGGATGGTAAGATCTGATGAGAAAGGAGTTGATTTCGGATTATGGGAAAGCATTTTGCCTGCACAATTGATCTGCCCATTGGATGTGCATGTGCACAGAACAGCCACGAGCCTCAAACTGATTAGCCGCAGACAGGCAGACTGGCAAACAGCCTTAGAACTTACCGAGTCTTTGCGCAAGCTTGATCCGGCAGACCCTGTAAAATATGATTTCGCCCTGTTTGGACTGGGGATGGAACAAGGTGGTAAAAAGTTGATAAAATGACGAAACGTCACACGCATTGTGATATTATCTTTGGTACGCAATTTGAAAAATAACAATTACTAATTTATATAACATGGCTGAAACTTTCACAAGCGGCAACTGGAATGAAAAGGTGCTGCAATCCGACAAACCCGTACTCGTAGACTTTTGGGCAGAATGGTGTGGCCCATGCCGCATGATAGGTCCTATCGTTGAAGAAATTGCCAAAGAATACGACGGCAAAGCTGTTGTAGGCAAACTCAACGTGGATGAAAATGGCGATATCGCCGGAAACTACGGCATCCGCAGCATCCCTACCCTGCTGGTTTTCAAGGGCGGACAACTCGTAGACAAAATCGTTGGCGCAGTTCCCAAACCTTCCATTACCCAAAAAATTGACGCAGCACTCTAAACGAATTGCTTTTTCAAAAAAAGGTCGGTAATACCGGCCTTTTTTCGTATATTTGATAGTATATGCTTCTCGAGGACGTTCAGCAGTACCAAAACCTTGAATTGCTTGCCAAACAAGTGGTAGAAGGCTTTATTACCGGTATGCACCGGAGTCCTTTTCATGGTTTTTCGGTAGAGTTTGCAGAACACCGCCCCTACAATCCCGGAGAAAGCACCCGCAATATAGACTGGAAGCTCTATGCCCGCACGGACCGCATTTACACCAAGCGCTTTGAAGAGGAAACCAACCTGCGATGCCGCATTGTGCTTGATTTGTCGGGCAGCATGTTTTTCCCTGCCGATAATCTGGCAAAAGTTAAATTTTCCATTTTAGCTGCCGCTTCCATTTGTCATTTGCTTCAAAAACAGCGAGACGCTTTTGGAATAACCACTTTTAGCGATAGCGTAAAACAACAAACACCCACGCGCAGCAGTCGGGCACATCTTCATGAAATCATCAGCAACCTGCAACCGCTTTGGGATCTTAAAAAAGCACCTGCACAGGTCGAAAACACTCAGATTGCAAATAGCCTGGAACAAATTGCACTGACACAACACAGACGCAGCCTTATTGTGATTTTCAGCGACATGTTTGAAAACGATTTGGATGACACGGCCATCTGGCAGGCCATTCAGCATTTAAAATATGCAAAAAACGAAATTATCATTTTTCATGTTCAGCATGCGCCTCAGGAATTGCAGTTTGATTTTGACAACAGACCCACCCGATTTATCGATACTGAATCAGGGGAACAAGTTTTGCTGAACCCTGCTGAAATTAAGACTGCATATTTACAGCAAATCTCAGCCCTAGACAAGAAAATTAAAGACCGTTGTCTTCAGTACAACATTGATTTTTACCCCATTGATGCCTCAAAGGATTTCGGGCAGGTACTGATGCCTTTTTACCTGAAAAGAATGAAAATGGCTTAGCGGTTGAAAGCCAGTCGCATGGGATTGTAATGCTCTGTCAGCCTTCCATCCCATCCCAAAGTGCCATTCACCCAAACTTTTTCAATGCTGTGGTTAAATTCCATTCCGTTTAGAGGGCTCCAACCGCATTTATACAGGATGTTCTGGTCACTTACCTTGCAATGTGTATTGGGTTTCACCAACACCAAATCAGCATAGTAACCTTCTCTTATGTAGCCACGGCGATCTATTTGAAAACACTCGGCAGGCTTATGGCACATCTTATCAATCACCTTTTCATAGGATATTTTACCTTGTGAAACATAGTTCAGCATTAGCTGAAGGCTATGTTGAACCAGCGGAAGCCCTGAAGGACTTTGGGTATAAGGCGATTGTTTCTCCTGCAACGTGTGGGGAGCATGGTCTGTGGCAATAATATCCAGCCTATCATCAAGCAAAGCCTGCCAAAGTGCCTGTTTGTGCCTTGCATCCTTAATAGCCGGGTTGCATTTGATAAAATTTCCCAGCGTAGCATAGTCATCTGCTGTAAAATGCAGGTGGTGTGCACATACTTCGGAGGTTATTCGCTTCTGGGCCAGGGGAATATCGTTGCGGAAAAGCTTCAGTTCTTCTTCAGTGGTAATGTGAAGAATGTGCAGGCGGGTATTATGTTTCATCGCCATATCCCTTGCAAAAGAAGAACTTAGTAAACAAGCCTCCTCGTCGCGGATACGGGCATGCTCTGCTGCTGGAATATCCTCACCATACTTTTGAACCCACTCAGCCAATCTTTCTTTTACCCGGGTTTCATTTTCACAGTGTGTAGCTATCAGAATCGGAATTTGGGAAAATATTTTATCCAGCACAGCTTCATCATCCACCAACATATCACCGGTGCTGCTACCCATAAAAATCTTAACACCACAGGTATTGAGGGGATTCACCTTTTTCAGTTCTTCAAGATTATCATTGGTAGTACCCATGAAAAATGAATAGTTAACAGCACTGCGGGCAGCGCCTATTTCCATTTTCTCCTCCAGCCTTTCAATGGTGGTGGTTTTGGGAATCACATTGGGCATTTCCATAAATGATGTTACGCCACCGGCAAGCGCAGCGCGGCTCTCCGTATAAATTTCTGCCTTGTGGGTTAGTCCGGGTTCGCGAAAATGAACCTGATCGTCAATCACACCGGGTATCAGAAAACTACCTGCAGCATCAATCTCTTTTCCTTGCCCTGATGAAATGCCGTTTCTTTCCACACGGGTAATGAACTGCGCCTCAATTTGCACATCGGCATGGTATATTTCGCCCTCATTTATAACACGGGCATTGCGAATCAGTGATTTGTTCATTGGCTTTCATTTACAAAAATAAGGGCTAATCAGGGCGGTGGCTATTATTGTTTTCAATAGGCATGACTATGCCCTTCATCACACATGACAATTGTCATTTTTTCGCCTTTAATGTGGCAATAGCTTCGTAACATCAAACCCTACCAATATGATTGACATACCAGAAAACCACCTTGCGCATACAGTCATTGGACTTGCCATTGAAATCCACAAAGCCCTGTGCCCGGCCTGAAAGAGAGTGCTTACCGCGAATGCCTTTTATATGAATTAGGGTAAAACGGTATTTCAGCCACATCCATGAAGCCTTTGTAGGTAACTTATAAAAATCTGCACATTGATGATGGATGCAGCATAGACCTTGTGCTGGATGACAAATTGACCATAGAACTGAAAACCTGCGATCAAATTACAGACTACCACGTATATAAAATGCTTCGCAACATGAAATTGGGCAATTACCGCTTAGGACCCGTCATCAATTTCAATTCACCTTTACTAAAAACTGGAATTCGAAGGGTAGCGAACCACAGGTTGTTGCCTGATGAAAGCTGCTTCCTGCCTGAATATGCCAGATATTAGTTTTGATAGGGTAATTTCGCAGGGTGAATGTTGGTGCATTTAACCTCCGTGTATATGGCATAGCCATTAAAAATGACAAGTTGCTCATTTCTACCGAACTGGGCGGAGACCATGCATTCACCAAGTTTCCGGGTGGAGGTCTTGAACATGGTGAAGGTTTGACTGATTGTCTGATTCGGGAATGGAAAGAGGAAATGGGCGCTGATATAGCTGTTGAAAATCTATTCTACGTAAATGAATTTTACCAACCCAGCGCATTCAATCCTGCGCAGCAGATTATTTCTTTCTACTACAATGTTTCTTTGCTTTCGGATGAAATTTTATTTAAATCCGTTGAGAAACGATGGAATAAAGAATATCTGGTAGAATTTAGATGGGAGCCATTAAATGAACTGCAGGTTGAGGATTTTACCTTCCCAATCGACAGGCTGGTATTTTCCAGGCTGCGGGAAGCCTACCTCAACAAGTGAAAACTTCCTCTGATGGTGCGGCGCTCATTGTCGCAACCAATCCAGGTTGCCAGGTAAACATAGGCTCCTTCCGGTGCAGGAACACCATTGATATTGCCATCCCAGTTAACATCCGGTGACTCCATTTCCACTAACTTTTCTCCCCAACGGTTAAAGAGCTTCACATTGTATAATGTTCCCACTTTCGGGAATTTATTCATGGGATAAAAATCATTGATACCATTGCCATCCGGAGTGAAAGCATTGGGCATAAATAAAGTAGACGGATACAAATCACCACGCTTATTGATAGTTACGGTGTCTGTTCCAAAACAACCATTGGCATCTTTCACCTTCACCCAGTAGGTGCCGGGGTCTATGGCTTTATAGGTGCGATCCGTGGTTCCGTTCTGCCAGCGATACCATATCATCCCTCCACCGGCGTCAAGAACAGGATGAACCGACAAACAAACGAGGGTATCACTGCCAAGATTTACGCGGGGGTTGGGATATAGCTTTACATTGATAGAATCGGCTTCGGGACAGCCAAACCTATTGATCACTTTAATAATTACCTTACCCGGATTCTGAAGCCTGTATGAACTGCTTGCAATTTCATTGTTCCAGCTTACAGCTTGAAAATCATTTCGGGGGGCGTTTAGCAACGTATCTATACGTTCGCAGAAACGCAAATCAGGTCCCATAAACAAGGTTGCCGGATAATTGCTTAGCGTGAATGTATCCCAGGTGCTGCAAAGTCCTCGTGTAACCTTTACAATATAGGTTCCGGGTGCCGCAATGGTCGTGGAAGTTCCCGTTTCTCCATTGCTCCAGCGGGTGACTGTGGCTGTTGGATTCTGGTTGTCAAACCTCACAGGATTTCCAGGGCACACAATGGTGTCCCTGATGGAAACAAATACCGGCGAAAATCGATTGATGTATGCAGTATCAACAGACACGCAGCCATTGACAGTAGTGCCGGTCACAATGTAAGAACCCGACTGATTTACGGTGATAGCGGAGGTTGTTTCCCCTGTGCTCCATTTGTAGGATTTTAATCCGGATGTTGCCCGTAGAGTCCGCGTAAACTGCTCATCGCTGCAATACAGTGTATCGCCTGTAATCTGCACCTTGGTTTTATCGACGGAAAGCACAATACTATCGCGCCATTTGCAGGTGTTTTTGGTCAACTCGAGCCAGTAAAGTCCCGCCTGATTGATGGTAACGGAAGCTACGGTCTGACCATTGCTCCAGCGATAGGCATCTCCCACAATATCCGAGGAAATGGTGAGCGAGGCTCCATCACAGATGATGGTGTCTTTAGGCAACTTGGGTATTTCGGGTTTTTGCACATCCAGTTCTGCTTCGAATGTATCCGAGCAACTATTTTTCCAGGCAATCAGCCTCACCTTGAATTTGCCTGCATAAGGAAATGTGTAAGTTGGCTGATACAAATTGGATGAATCCGTACTTATGCCCGGGACGCCAAAATCCCAGTGATAGCGGGTTCCGCCTTTGCTTTGGTTGCGAAACTGATATGTATACCCACAGACCACGGTTGGTACAAAATACGACGCCACAACATCAATCACGCAAGACTGTACATTGAACTGATAATCCCGCATGGTTTCCGAAATCTGCTTGCCTTTTCGGTATTCCTTTACCCTTATTCCGATTACAAACTGTCCTACGACAGTGGGAACCAGGGTTATCTTACCGGTTTTTGAATCTATAGACAGCAAGGGATTGCCATCGATGGGCACATTGGCTGAATAGCCAGAACCCCAGGTTATCTGTGAAAACGGCGGACTTTCCAATTGGGTACTGGTACTAGGCCTTGGCTGTGTGCTGGTACCGCCGGTATATGGCCAAAACAAGTCATACGAAAGGCTATCTCCATCAGGATCTTTGGCACTGTGATCAAAATTCAGGGGTGTATTGGTGCAAAGAAAATTGGGCGGAAGTTCCTTAAAAACAGCACTGTTATTTTCTTTCAAGTTGGGTGTAGTTCGCGGATCGGGTATGGCTGTCCAGTAGTTGGCACCGGTTAAATCCGGCCTGAATAGATTGGAAATAGTATTGTTACGGCAGCATCGCTGGAAAGAGATAATATATCCGCCGGTTCTTGGTGCCAGCGTGAGGGTTTTTTCATACCAGTAATGATCTACACAGGCGTTGGGGGCAATGGAAATACAGTTGTAATTGGTTTTTTGAATTCTTGTGGGGCCGGTACGGGAAACTTCTGTAGGATAACCGCTAATCATTCTTCGGGTACTGCCATCCCACACGCCAAACCATGCTGTGGCATCGCTGGAAATAGCGCCTGAATTCCCATTCAGACAGTCTATGTAAAGATCAAGTCGGATTTTATAGCTATTGTTTCCCAGGTAGGTATAGGTCATTTCCCCTCCCACAATGTGGGTAGCAGTGGAAACAGACATCCATAAAAAAAGGAATGCCGACAGAAGTTTCCTGAGATATGACTTAAATCTGTTCAAATAAGATTATATACAAAAATACAGTAAAAACCTTCGGAACCACCAAAAATGCTACCCATTTCAATGGTATCTGTACGTTTCATATTATGAATTAACAAAATAAAATGACAATCGTTTTGGATGCTTAATCTTTTTTTGTTAATTTAATTGCCTTGTTTTTGTCAATTTTTTTATCATGGAAAAACACATTGCGCACATGGACCTGGACAGCTTTTTTGTGAGTGTGGAACGACTGCGCAACCGGGCTTTTCAGAATATACCGCTGATAATAGGCGGCACCGATGATCGTGGTGTAGTAGCCAGCTGCAGCTATGAGGCAAGAGCCTTTGGGGTAAGGAGTGCCATGCCGGTAAAAATGGCCCGGCAGCTGTGTCCCAATGCCATATTTATACGAGGCGACCATGAATTGTACAGCCAATACTCACGTATGGTTACGGACATTGTGGCGGAAAGTGCTCCGGTGTACGAAAAAAGCAGCATCGATGAATTTTACCTGGACCTAAGCGGCATGGATCGTTTTTTCGGATGCTGGCAAATAGCCAATGAACTAGGGCAAAAAATAAACCGCGAAACCGGTTTGCCCATTTCTTTTGGTTTGAGTGCCAACAAAACCGTTAGTAAAATTGCTACCGGCGAAGCCAAGCCGGCGGGTGCGAGGCATATACTTCACGGCACCGAAAAACCCTTTCTGGCACCGCTCAGTATTCGAAAAATACCGGGCGTGGGGCAGGAAACCTACAAAACACTCAGGGGATTGGGCATACAGCGCATAGAAACCATACAAGTCATGCCCGCCGAGCTGATGGAAAAAACCCTGGGCAAAACGGGTACCGACATCTGGAAAAAGAGCCAGGGCATAGACCATGCACCCGTGGAACCTTACCGGGAACAAAAAAGCATCAGTGCTGAGCAGACCTTTGAGCAAGACACCATCGATGTGCCCAAACTTAAAAACATCATGGTAAGCATGGCCGAAAACCTGGCTTACCAGTTGCGAAAACAGCAGAAAGTAACCGGATGTGTTACCGTAAAAATACGCTACAGTGATTTCAAAACCTACACCAAACAGATACGCATTCCCTACACCAGTGCAGACCACACCCTGATTGCCTGCAGCGGTGAATTGTTTGAAAAGCTATACGAAAAACGCATGCTGGTGCGGCTGATTGGGGTGAGGTTCAGCGAACTGGTCACCGGATCCCTGCAAATCAACCTGTTTGAACACACCGAAGAAATGATTAACCTGTACCAGGCCATGGACCGCATCAGAAACCGATATGGAGACAACGCAGTAAAAAGAGCCGTGACGGGTATGCATGACACAACAGAAAAGAGAAAAAATACCGATATTTGAGCAAACAAACATGCAAAATGTTGCTTGAGCCAAACAGAAAAACGAGCATAAAACATCATGCCATGGATGCAGCATTCATCCTTGCCGGTATATTCTCAGCGGCTTTTGGTTTTAAAGGTTTTTTATTGCCCAATGAATTTACAGATGGTGGCGCAACAGGTATTTCGCTGCTGAGTTCTGCCGTAACAGGCATCCCGTTATATATCCTAATCATTATCATCAATGCACCCTTTATTGCCATGGGATGGAAAACCCTGGGAAAAACCTTTGCCCAAAAGACCATTTTGGCTATTTTAGGGCTGGCTGTTGTATTGGCACTGGTGCAGTTCCCAACAGTAACCAACGATAAATTGCTGACTGCCATATTTGGTGGTTTTTTTCTGGGCATGGGAATTGGACTGGCGGTGCGGGGTGGCAGTGTCATTGACGGAACCGAAGTGCTAGCCATTTATCTGGGAAGAAAAATTGGGGCGACCATTGGAGATATTGTCTTAATAATAAACATCATCATATTCTCATGTGCCGCATGGTTATTGGGATTAGACATTGCCATGTACTCCATGATTACTTATTTATCAGCATCCAAAACCCTTGATTTTGTCGTTGAAGGAATTGAGGAATATGTTGGTGTAACCATTGTTTCTACACATTGCGAATCTATGCAGCGAATGATTAGTGAGAAACTAGGGAGGGGTGTTACAGTGTATTCAGGGAAAAAAGGTTATGGGAAGAGGGGCGAAAATACAGAAATTGATATTATATATACCGTTATTACCCGACTGGAGATTAACAAAATAAAAAGAGCAATTGACCTGATTGACGCTGATGCGTTTGTGGTTATGAACAGCGTAAAGGAAACCAAGGGCGGCATCATCAAGCAAAGGCCATTACAGCATGATTAATCATCATAACACGTAAAATAATAACTTTGTAAATAAGAAATGCGCAAACTGATATTTCTGGGACTGACTTTCTGGCTTGTATCTGCCCTTTGTGGGCAAACGCCCTCCCTGATTATCTGCAAAGGTTCAGGCATTAACTACAAGGAATTCAACACGGGAAACAGCTTGCCATCCGTGAGCTGGAAATGGACATTTCAGGGGGGCGTACCCGGCACTTCTGCACTTCGGGAGCCCACTGTCAGTTATCCCGATACAGGACTGTTTCTAACAACCTGCCAGAGCACCTTTTCTGATTCCAGCAAACAGACCCAAACCATCTGGGTACTGGTTATTGAAAGCGTATTTGAGCCCATCCCCATGCGCGATACGGTATTTTGTGGCAGCGGCATCACAATGAACCTAAATGCAGGCAATAATTTTCGTGGCGCCCAATACCACTGGACCAGTACTGATGTAAACCTTTCAGGAAAAGACACCAACAACAGAACCCTGACCATCACGCAACCAGGCACCTATGCCGTAAAAGTATATTCCAAATGCGGAAGCACCAGCAAAAGCATCACGGTACGGCAGGGAGTGCAGCCGCAGGTAGATTTGGGCAATGACCGCTTTGTTTGCAGGAATGCCAACGTGCTGCTGGATGCAGGATTTGGCAACGGATTTACCTATTTGTGGAGTCCGGGAAATGAAACCACCCAAACCATTGTTGCCAATATTGCCGGCGATTATAGTGTAACGGTGTCAAGTCCCGATGGTTGCATTAAAACTGACGCAGTTTCTTTGATAGACAGCTGCCCGCCTGTTTTTTTCATTCCTAATGCATTCACCCCCAACGATGCGGCGCCTAATGATGTTTTCCAACCTTATCTGGAAGGATTTACCCAATTTTCCATGCTCATTCTTAACCGCTGGGGACAGATTGTATACAAATCAACCGACATGAAATCCGGATGGGATGGCAATTACATGGGCAAACCTGCCATCACCGGTGTTTATGCCTGCAGAATTGAATTGATGGGCACGGACAAAATCCGCAGGATATATACGGGAAACATTACATTGCTGCGTTAATGGTTTTTTGCGTAATTCGCACCCATGAGCGGATTCGAAACCATTTACCTGGGTGATTTGCGTACCCAAAACGTGCACTTACAAAGCGGCAACAGCATTATTACCGATGCCCCCACCGATAATCAGGGTAAGGGCGAGGCCTTCTCCCCTACAGATTTATGCGCGCTTAGCCTCGCAAACTGCATCATTACCACCATGGGCATTTACGCCAAAAACCAAAGTTATCATATTGAAGGTACCAAAGCACATACGGTAAAACACATGGAAAATGATCCGCGCAGAATTGCGCGTATCGAAATACACATTCAAATTCACTTACTTGAAAAATCAGGTGAGCATGCCAAAGAAGGTTTGTTGCGCATCGTTAAAACCTGTCCGGTAGCCCGAAGCCTTCACCCTGATATCATCCAGGATGTGACCGTTGAGTTTATTTAGAGATTGCCCCTTAGTTCCTGTTCGCGCTCAATGCTTTCAAACAAAGCCTTGAAATTGCCCTTGCCGAAACTTTTGGCACCCCGGCGCTGAATAATTTCATAAAACAGGGTGGGCCTGTCTTCTACCGGTTTGGTAAATATCTGAAGCAAATAACCATCTTCATCTCTGTCAATAAGGATGTTCAGCTTTTTGAGTTCTTCGAGATTTTCATCAATTTGACCCACTCGATCTGGAATGTCATCGTAATATGTTTCTGGAACATACAAAAACTCTATCCCTCTGCGTCTTAATTCTCCGACGGTGGCAATGATATCGTCTGTTTCAATGGCTATATGCTGAACACCGGCACCATGGTAAAAATCCAGGTATTCTTCAATCTGGGATTTCTTTCGGCCCTCCGCGGGCTCGTTAATGGGAAACTTAATGTATCCATTTCCGTTGCTAACCACCTTGCTCATGAGTGCGCTATATTCCGTACTGATATCCTCATCATCAAAAGTAATCAGCAGTTTAAAGCCCATCACGTCTTCATAATATTTCACCCATTGGTTCATGGCACCCAGTTCTACGTTTCCAACGCAGTGATCTACATATTTGAGACCTACCGGTACAACATCAATGGCATTGGGCACAGGTTTAAATCCGGGTAAAAACGCACCTGAATAATTATTGCGTTCCACAAATTTGTGAATAGTATCGCCATAAGTATGAATAGCACTGATTACTACCCAGCCATGCTCATCTTCAAACCGGGTGGGCTCCATGCAGGGCTTTGCACCACGCGTTACGGTTTCTTCAAAACTTTTGGTGGCATCATCAACCCAAATACTCAGAAACTTAACCCCATCACCGTGTTTGGCTTGATGACGCGTAATTTCAGAATCCGGTTGCAGGGATGTGGTAAGCACCAGGCGAACTTTATTTTGCTGAAGCACATAGCTGGCGCGGTCTCTCACACCGGTTTCAGGGCCGGCATAAGCCACGAGTTTATATCCCCAGGCTGTTTGATAGTAATAAGCGCTTTGTTTGGCGTTGCCAACGTAGAATTCAATATGGTCGGTTCCGTTTAAAGGAAGAAAGTCTTGAGAAGTGATTGTCTCGGTTTTTTCCAGTGTTTCCATCTGTGTTCAAAATAACAACAAAATCTTCATTCTTTCCTAATTTTCAAGCTCAGGCCGGATCGACATCAAAATCTATCCATACCCCTTTGAAATCAGCCATGGTAATCAGTTTCAGGGAGGCATTCCACAGCAATTCTTTCACCTTGGCAGGATCATCTTTTTTCTTGTCCATTTTCACCATGAGTTGTTGCAGGTAATAATTGCGCACACGGCCTATTAATGGTGCCTGAGGCCCCATTAAGCGTTCCTTGAGTACAGAACGCAGCATTTGGGAATAATACTGCGATGCCTCCTCCGATTTGCGTGCATCCTTGTGTTTAACGGTAATTTTTATAATGCGTGAAAAAGGTGGATAAAGGAATTGCTTGCGCACCTGAATCTCCCGCCCGGCCAGCCCCAGATAATCATCACCCAAAACGGCTTGCAGAACAGGATGTGCCGTTTGCCGCGACTGTATCATCACCTGCCCCTGTTTACTGCCTCTGCCTGCCCTGCCTGCTACCTGAAATAATTGCTGAAAGGCACGTTCATGGGTTCTAAAATCAGGAATATTCAGTAAAATATCCGCATCCGGGACGGCCACCAGGCCTACATGCTGAAAGTCAAGGCCCTTGCTAAGCAGTTGTGTGCCCACCAGAATGTCAATTTCTCCGTTGGCAAATCCGTTTAACACCCGCTGAAAGTCACTGCGTTTGCGCATGCTTTCCTGGTCCAGTCGGGCAATTTTTGCAGCCGGAAAAACCAAAGATAATTCCTCAGCAATTCTTTCGGTTCCAAATCCTTTCATGGATACTGCCGTGCTGCCGCAAGCAGGGCAAAGCTGCATAGGAGGCTGCGTGTGGGCACAGTAACCACAGCGCTGCTGACCGGTACTTTTGTAATAGGTGAGTGTTATATCACAATTCACGCAGTGTGGCGTATAACCACACATATCGCAATGAATAAAAGGCACAAATCCCTTTCTGTTTTGGTAAACAATCACCTGACTTTTAGCATCAAGACACTCCCTGATTGCTTCAATCATGTGGCTTTGAAATGGCCCTTTGGGTTTATTTTTTTTGCCTCCTTCAGCTGTATTCACCAGCAATATCTGAGGTACAGGCGTTTGGATATATCTTTTGCTTAGGGAAACCTTTTCCCATCTGCCTTCCAGACAAAGATTCCACAATTCATAAGAGGGTGTTGCGCTGCCTGCAAGAACCCTGCAACCGTGCATGTACGCCAGTTGTATGGCGGCATCGCGCCCGTGATAGTGTGGTCTTTTATCAAATTGCTTGAAACTATTTTCATGCTCTTCATCGATAACTACCACACCTAAATCTGAGAACGGAGCAAACAAAGCTGAACGGGCACCCACAATAAAACGCACTTCACCTTTCAGTACTTTTTCATACAACTCGGTGCGCTCGTGACCACTGTAATAATTGTGCCAAACGCCCATTTCATTGCCAAAGTAATGTTCCAGCCGCGACACAAGCTGTTCGGTCAGCGCCACCTCAGGAATAAGCAATAGTGCCTGTTTGCTAGCTGCCAGCGCCTTTTTTATCTGCTGAATATAAATATACGTTTTACCGCTACCGGTTACACCATACAAAAGCACATTCTTCCCGGCCTCAAACGCAGTATTGACAAGAATATTAGCCTGTTTCTGTTCATCGGTAAGTTCCAGTTCATCGGGTTCCGTGACAAGGCGTTTCAGCCTGTCTACCTGCCTCCTTTCCATTGTCAACAGACCCTTTTGTACCAGGGTTCTGATATGAGCATTATCAATGCCGTGCTTTTCGGTAAGTTCCTTTTTGGGGAAAGAACCTTTACCCAAACCCAGCAAAGCCATAACGGCATCAGCCTGTTTGGGTGCGCGCTTTTCAAGCTGATTGAGGGTTTCTGAGGCAAATGTTGCATCGCTCCATTGTGGAGGCAGAGAAATAATATCTTCCCATTTGGGCTTGTAGCGCTCTGCAATTTCCTCTTTAAGCACCGCAATTCCTTTTATATACAGGCTTTTGATTTGCTTCATCCCGCTTTTTTGACCGAGCATTTCAGCCACCGCATCGGTTTTGAGTTCTTTTTTCTTCAATAGTGCATTGAGTATCTGGGTTTCCTTCTCATCCAGCTCAGGAATATGTTCAGAATCAAACTCGGGATGCAACACCAGTAAACTCTCGCTTTGCAGACGAAAACCTGCAGGTAATGCAGCCGCCATAACCTCGCCCGGATGGCACATATAGTAGGATGCAACCCACTGCCAGAATTGCAACTGCAATGGCAGCACAATCGGCTCTTCCTCCATAATTTCAAGCAGATAGCTGGCATTATACAGGGCCGGTGGTTCTTCCGTAAAACTCAGAATTATACCGGAATAAACCTTACGGGCGCCAAACTGCACCACCACGCGCTGTCCTGCCTGCAGCAGTTCATTCCATTCATGCGGAACCCTGTAGGTATATGCCTTTGGCACCGGCAAAGGCAACAATACTTCTGCAAAAAGGGTAATCCGTTCCGACACAGTGCGAAGATAAACCGCAGCAAGGCTGTTTAAAAAACAATTACATCCACAAAACCACCACAGGCGAGAGCAGGTGAATTACAATACCCGCCTTCAGCATGGCATCGGCCGAAGGCAATACCTGGCTGCCTGAAGTACTACCCACCATGGCGCTCACCAAAAAAGAAAGGCCTGTAGAAATCAGGCTGACAATGCTAAAAAATCCCATGCTGTGGTTAAAATTGGCATTGCCCAGAAACCATAGCGTGAGTGACAAGACGTTTACTACGAGCAGCCATTTCTTGGCAAAACCGGCTCCGGTAACCACCACCATGGTGGTGTATCCAAAAATAATGTTCCCTTTATTGCCTTGTAAATCTTTGATAACCTCACGGGTAAACGCCAGCATGAATAAACTACCGAGATACAGCAGCAATCCAATGTGCATTTCTCCAAAGTGCAACCAAACCGACAGCAGCGTTGCAATTGCAAGGAAGGATGCTGAAACTTCACGTATCAAAGGTATTTTCTGCAATTTATGGCTGTAGAACCATGCCGTAAAAACAAATGAAGCCATAAACAAAAAAACTTTCAAGGAAGCCATCAGTGCCAGCAATACCGCGATAACATTGAAGGCCACATAGGCATTCAACAAATATTCCTGGCCAATAAGCCGGTATAACGTTGCAAACTTAGATCGATTCACCAGATCCTTGTCGGCATCGTAAAACACATTGATAAGAAATGCGCCCGCCGCTGTAAAGGCATTAGCCAGAACAATCAGATGCAATTTTCTATCCCATAAAACCCGCTCAAAATCGTGGTTTTCACCAAAGATAAAAAATGCCATAATGTATTGTGCCACTGTTAGCAACAAAACATTATACCAACGCACTGCGCCCAGCAGTAGTGTTAGCTTAATCCATTTTTTCCGGCTTAGGCCGGTCATACTGTTCAAAATTGGTGAATGACCTGCAATTTATGCCCTTTTAGCAAACTTTGTGCTTTTTCAAGGTCCTCTGTAAAACCGAGTACAAAACCTCCGCCACCGCTTCCACATAGTTTCAGGTAATAGGCATTGGTTTCAATACCTTTTCTCCAAAGCGATTCAAACCTGTCGGGAATCATAGGTCTGAAATTTTCAAGGAAAAGGGAAGACAGTTCTTTTAGGTTGTCAAACAGCGGACGTGTATCACCTTTCAGGAAGGCTTTAACACATTCGTCGTTGTATTTTTTCAGGCGGGTTCTTACCAGGTTTCTGAAACCATCGTCTTTCAGTTTTTGTAGAAACAAAGAAACCATACCCTGTGTTTTTCCGGGTGTGCCGCTATCCATTAGGAAAATCGCGCCTCTGCCCTTAGCATTTTCATCGGGAATGGCTACCGCACCCAGTTCCGATTTACCTTTCACAAGGATAGGTAAATTCAGGTAGCAAATCAGGGGATCCAAGCCAGAGCTTTTTCCGTGGAAATAGCTTTCCATGTTGGATAAAATCTGCTTCAGGCGCAATAATTCATCATTCTCAGAAACTGCCTCTGCATTGATTGGATTGATTGTGTAAGTATCATAAATAGCTGCCACCAACGCACCACTACTTCCAACACCAAATCCCTGAGGAATGCTGCTGTCAAAATACAATCCGCAGGCAATATCACTGCTAAGTTTATCCAGATTGAGCGTAGCACTCAGATTATTTTCCGGATTGGATAGATATTCCAAGTAATTGTGAAGACCGAGGTTGCTGTCTTTTTGTGCATCCGTCATGTCCGCTCCGGCCATAAGCAGTTTACCCTTGTAGAAATGATACGGGATGCTTAAACCCATGGCATTTTCAATGATGCCATACTCTCCGAATAAGAGAACCTTTGAATAATACAGGGTTTCTTCCAGCATTTTAATTATTGAATTCGTATGGGTGCCGAACCAATTGCACTGCAAAAGTACTGCTTGTTCTGACAAAATGATAACAACCGGTCATCTATAAAGTTTTTAACCTGTTGATAATGAGCCTCGGGAAATAAAAGATGCACGTTGGCGCCGGCATCCAGGGTAAACATAACAGGAACATCTCTTTCCTTACGGAAAGCCCACACAGCTTCGATTACAGACAATGTTGCCGGCCGCATGAGAATAAAATAGGGGTTACTCAGCATCATCATGGCATGCAACTGCAGTGCTTCCTGCTCTACAATGCGGATGAAATCCGTCATGTTCCCAGTTTCAAGGGATGTGCATAACTCGGCAAGGTGCAAAGTAGCTTCTCCATATCTGGCCGGGGCATAAGGATTTCCTTTCAGCAATCCATGTCCTACCGTGCTACTCACCGATTTTTCACCTACATCCACAATCAGCACCGCATCCATCATATTGGCAAAAGCCGCATCTATATTGCCCTGAAAAGGAATGGCAAATTCGTCGCTGCTGCCCTGAACCAAAGGGTGTGAACCCCAAATGGCAGGTGCTTCATACATGCTACGGCAGGCACTGCCGCTGCCTAATCGGGCGGTTTTGCTGATTTGTTCAACACTTACAGGTTTGCCTGTATGCATCTCTTCAAACTCAGCGAGGCAACAAGCCAGCGCCCCGAATCCTGAGGCACTACTGGCAATCCCGGTTCCATGAGGAAAATTGTTAGACGTATCGATTTGCAGACGAAACGCCTTCAGAATGCTGTAATCATGGAAGATGCGGCTAAAAAAATCAGTCAGTTTGGGGATAAAAGATGGCTTAGGAAGGCCTTCAAACAAAAATTCAAATTCAGGATGGCCTGTGGTATTGGATCCCAAAACAGAAACAGTAGTTTCAGTGTACAGATCTTTTAGCGTAAAACTGATGCTGGGATTGGCCGGTAGCTGAATGCCTTCGGTCTTTTTGCCCCAGTATTTTACCAGGGCTATGTTGGATGAACAACGAAAGGTCGATTTCACTTGTTTTTCTCGATTTTTTTCACTACATTGATATCACAAATTCGTTCCATGGAATCAATTCCATGTTCTCAAATACCGTTTCGTTGGCCTGTAAAAAAGTAAGGTTTATGAGCAACACATCACCGCCCCAGGCACCAAGGTATTTGCAAAGTCCGCCTTTAACAGGCGACAAACCCAATATTTCATAGGGCCTTGGCAGGTCCAGACGCTGTGAAAGCAGTGCCTGCCACATTTCCAGCATAGCCTCCAGCATTGGCAGGCTACGGGGCGCTTTTATCGCC
>Ga0194115_10000119_pt1 | contig 122393 bp, 109 predicted proteins | sample TA2MahsurfametaG_3_FD_148656 | JGI IMG/M metagenome (GOLD analysis project Ga0194115, IMG submission 148656) | Freshwater microbial communities from Lake Tanganyika, Tanzania - TA2015002 Mahale S4 surface | ecosystem: Environmental > Aquatic > Freshwater > Lake | place: Tanzania: Lake... | reverse complement strand
GTCGCGCGGGGCAGAACACCGAGGAGTTCTTCACGTCGGGGCGCGCGGCGCCGTGGTGGTTGATCGGGATCTCGATGGTCGCGACGACCTTCTCCACCGATACACCGAACCTCGTGACCGACCTCGTGCGGCAGGGCGGGGTGGCGGGGAACTGGGCCTGGTGGGCCTTCCTCCTCACGGGGATGGCGACGGTGATGTTCTACGCGCGGATGTGGCGACGCTCGGGGGTCCTCACCGACCTCGAGTTCTATGAGATCCGCTACTCCGGACGTGCGGCGAGCCTCGTGCGCGGCTTCCGCGCCGTGTACCTCGGGCTCGTCTTCAACGTGGTCATCATGGCCACGGTGAACCTCGCGGCGGTGAAGATCGCGAGTATGCTCCTCGGGTGGGAGATGGAGCGTACCCTCCTCTGGTGCGCGGGGCTCAACATCGGCTTCGCCGCGATCTCCGGGCTCTGGGGGGTGCTGGTGATCGACCTCATCCAGTTCGGGATCGCGATGACGGGGGCGTTCGCGGCCGCCTACTTCGCCTTGCAGCGTCCCGAGGTCGGTGGGCTCGCGGGACTCTTCGCCAAGCTCCCGGCGGAGAGCTACGCCTTTCTCCCCGATAGCTCGAACCCCGCGACCTTCCTCACGATCTTCATCCTCCCGCTCACGGTGCAGTGGTGGTCGGTCTGGTATCCGGGTGCGGAGCCGGGGGGCGGGAGCTATATCGCGCAGCGGATGCTCGCCTCCAAGAGCGAGAAGGACGCGCTCCTCGGGACGCTCTTCTTCAACGTAGCGCACTATGGGATGCGCACCTGGCCCTGGATCATCGTCGCGCTCTGCTCGATCCTCGTCTTCCCGACGCTACCGGAGATCGCGCAAGCCTTCCCGAACGTCCCGGCGAATCTCATCGGCCACGACATCGCCTATCCGGCGATGCTGACCTTCCTCCCCGCAGGATGGCTCGGGCTCATGATCGCGGGGCTCCTTGCCGCCTACGTCTCGACGATCGTCACCCATCTCAACTGGGGGACGTCGTATCTCGTCCATGATTTCTATCGGCGCTTCGTGCGCTCGGACGCGACGGAGCGGCACTACGTGCTCGTCGGGCGACTCGTGACGGCGGGGCTGATGCTCGTCGCCGCCTTCGTGACGCGGTACATCAATACCGCTTCCACCGGCTTCACCCTCCTCCTTTCGATCGGGGCGGGGACGGGGCTCCTCTATCTCCTCCGTTGGTACTGGTGGCGCGTGAATGCGGCGGCGGAGATCGCGGCGATGGTCGCCTCCTTCGGCACGGCGATCGGCTTTCATCTTGCCAAGCTGCAGGGCACGGCGATCACGGGGACGACCTCGCTCCTCGGCACCGTGGCGGTGACGACCATCGTCTGGATCGCGGCAGCCTATCTCGGGCCGCAGACCGATGCCAAGGTGCTCGAGTCGTTCTATCGGCTGGTGCGTCCCGCAGGCCCCGGATGGGCGAAGGTGCGCGCGGCGACGGGGCTCCCCGCCTCGAGCGACTCGATCCCACAGGCGATGCTCGGGTGGGTGGCGGGGATCTTCCTCGTCTATGGGGCGCTCTTCGGTGTCGGGGCGACCCTCGCGGGGAACACCACACTCGCGCTCACCTGGCTCGGCGTCTTCGTGGTGAGTGGGGTGGGGGTTCTCCGGGTGCTGCAGGGGTTCTGGCGCCCGATATCGGCGCGGTGAGTCAGGTGCGGTGGCTTCGATGAGCGCGGTGCGGCCTACTGCGCCTCGCGCGACCACCGCGGTGATCCTCGCGCGCGGGCTCGGCACGCGGATGCGCGCGGACGAGGTGACCACCCTCACCCCGGAGCAGGCGGCTGCGGCCGCCGCAGGGGCGAAGGGACTCATCCCGATCGCGGGATTCCCGCTGCTCGACCATGTCTTGAGCGCGCTCGCCGATGGCGGGGTGACCGACGTGATCTTCGTCGTGGCGCCGGGGGAGTCGGCGATCCGACAACGCTATACGCGTGAGGTGGCGCCCGAGCGCCTCCGGGTGCACTTCGCCGAGCAGGTGGAGCCCAAGGGGACCGCCGACGCGCTGCTCGCCGCGCGCGAGGTGGTGGAGGCGGTCGCACCGCACGATGCCCAGGGGCGCGCGCACCTCCTCATGTGCAACGCGGATAATCTCTATCCCGCCGAGGCGGTGTCGATGTTGGTTGGGGCGGCGGGACCGGCGCTCGTCGCCTTCGATGCCGCGAGTCTCGTGACGCAGGGGAACATCGAGGAGACGCGCGTCCATGCGTTCGCCCTGCTCGACGTCTCGCCGGATGGCGTCTTGCGCGAGATCGTCGAGAAGCCGGCGCCGGGTCACCCGCTCCGTCGCTCGGCTGCGCGCTGGGTCTCGATGAACCTCTGGCGCTTCACCACCGAGATTTTCGTCGACTGCGCGGCGGTGCGTCCCTCACCGCGGGGCGAACTCGAGCTCACCGATGCGGTACGACGCGCGATGCGGCGGGGCACACGGTTCGTCGCGCCTGGGGTACGACTCCCCGTGCTCGATCTCTCCCGGCGAAGCGATGTCCCGGCGGTGGAGGCGCGCCTCGCGGGTCGCGTCCCGCGGCTCTGAGCGGCGACGCATCGGTATCGCGTCATGCCTGAGTCGCGTGCGCTCTTCGTCCCCGGGCGGATCGAGCTCTTCGGCAAGCATGTCGACTACGGCGGAGGGCCCTCGCTGACCTGCGCGGTGGACCTCGGCATCCACGCCGAGATCACCCCAATCGATCGCCCCTTCCTCGAGATCGAGGATGACTCGACCGGCCGGCGTGCGCGCGTCCCGCTGCGCCGCGATGCGCGGACGGGGAGCGCCCATGGTGGGGCCTACATCGCCGTGGTGGTCCGACGGATGTCCCGCGACTTCGCCCCGCTCAAGGTCGGCGTGCGGATCCGTTCGACGAGCGATCTCCCGCGCTCCTCGGGCCTCTCGAGTTCGAGCGCCTTCATCACCCTCCTCGTGATCGCTTTGGCCGAGGTGAATGGCCTGCGCTCACGTCGCGTCTGGCGCGACCATCTGCGCACGCCGCTGCAGCTCGCGGAGTATTGCGGGGCTGTGGAGATGGGTGGGCCATACGGGCCATTCCCGGGTGAGCATGGGGTCGGCACGCGTGGAGGGGCGCAGGATCATGTGGCGATCTGTTGTAATCAGGCGGACCGCGTCAGTGCCTTTCGGTATCTCCCCGCGGAGCCGATCGGCTCCGCGGCGTTCCCGGAGTCGTGGACCCTGCTCGTCGGGGTGAGCGGGGTACGCGCGACGAAGACGGCCGGTGCGCGCGATGACTACAACCGGGCCGCGGACCAACTGCGTGGGATCGTCGCGGCCTGGAATCACCTCACCGGGCGCGCGGATCCCTCCTTGCGAAGCGTGTTGAGGTCGAGTCCCGACGCGCCGGAGCGGTTGGCGCAGCTCGCGCGCGGCCTCGACGATCCCGATGGGGCGATCGCTCGGATCGCACAGTTCCGCGCGGAGACGGAGCGGTTCGTCCCTGACGCGCTCACCGCCTTCGCCGCTGCCGATGCGAGCGCCTTGGGGGCGCTCGCGGTGGCGTCGCAACAGGGGGCCGAGGTGGTGCTCCGAAACCAGATCCCGGAGACGATGTTCCTCGCCCGCGCGGCGATGGCCGCCGGCGCGCATGCGGCCTCGGCGTTCGGGGCAGGATTCGGCGGCGCGGTCTGGGCGGTGGCGGATCGGGCGGAGGCCGATACGGTGATCGCGCGCTGGCAGGCGTCCTATGCCGCGGCCTTCCCCGCACAGGCGCCGCGCGGGCAGTTCCTCGCCGTGCGGCCGGTGGCTGGGGTACGATGGCCATGACCCTGCCACCGATGAGTGGCGATCACCGCCCGAAGCTCGGGCGGAACATCACGGTGCTCGCCGCGGCGAGCTTCTTCACCGATGTGGCGAGCGAGATGATCCATCCGCTCCTCCCCGTCTTCCTGAGCACGGTGCTAGGCACTTCGGTCGCGGCGCTCGGTGTGATCGAGGGGATGGCGGAGAGCGTCTCCTCCCTGTTGCGCATCCCAGCGGGCTGGTGGTCAGATAAGACGCGTCGACGGAAGCCATTCGTGGTGATCGGCTATGCGATCGCCGCGGTGGCGCGACCGCTGATCGGGCTCGCACAGGGCGCGGGGCAGGTGCTGGCGATCCGACTCACCGATCGCTTCGGGAAGGGGGTGCGCACCGCGCCGCGCGATGCGCTGATCGCCGAGTCGGTGGCGCCTTCGCAGCGCGGGTATGCGTACGGGTTCCACCGCGCTGCCGATAGTGCTGGGGCCGTCGTCGGACCGTTGATCGCCTGGGTGGTGCTCTCCGCCGGGTGGGTGGAGTTGCGGACCCTCTTCCTCTTCGCCGTGATCCCCGGGGCGATCTCGGTCGCGTTGGTGGGGCTCTTCGTGCGTGAACGCGTCGCCGAGCCGGTGGTGGAGGTCGTGGCGACCGAGGCGCCGCCGCGTCGGCAGCCGGCCCCCTTGGTCTCGCTGGGGACCCCGTTCTGGCGCTTCCTTGTCGCGATCTTCCTCTTCACCCTCGGGGCCTCCACTGACGCCTTCCTGCTGCTCCGTGCCTCGCAGCTCGGAGTGCCGACCGCGGTGCTGCCGATCCTCTGGGCGGCGCTCCATCTGGTGAAGACCTCGTCGACGGCGATCGGTGGGGCGCTCTCCGATCGCTACGGGCGACGGCCGCTCATCCTCGGGGGATGGATGGTGTATGCGGCGACCTACCTCGGCTTCGCGCTAGCCTCGACGGCGTGGCAGGCGTGGGCGCTCTTCCTAGTCTATGGGCTCTACTTCGGTCTCACCGAAGGATCGGAGCGGGCGATGATCGCCGATCTCGTCCCGGCGGCCTCCCGAGGGACGGCCTTCGGATGGTTCAATGCCGCCGTGGGATTGGGGGCGTTGCCGGCGTCCGCACTTTTCGGCGTCGTCTGGCAGGGGTATGGTCCCCCCGCGGCCTTCGTGATGGGGGCGAGCTTCGCCGTGGTCGCGGCGCTCTATCTAGTGCTCGCCGTCCCCGTGATCAGCAGCAACGCGACCCAGGACGCTCGTAGCGCGCGCTGAGCCGTTCGGCGACGAAGGTCGCCTCGTCCATCGGTGCGCGCCCAGGATGGCAGGCGCGGTGATGCGCGAGATAGGTCGCGTAGTCCGGTGCGCCGATGATCCGGCGCACCGTGGCGGCGATTCGCGCGAGCCAGCGACTCATCGCTTCGCCTTGCTCCCGTTGGGACCGATCGTCCGGTCGAAGAGCTCGAGGATGCGGCGATACTCGTCGTGCCAGGAGCTCGGGCGCACGAAGCCGTGGTCCTCCACCGGATAGACCGCCATCTCCCAATCGACCTTCTCGAGTTCGATCAGGCGCTGCGCGAGGTGCACGACGTCCTGGAACTGCACGTTGACGTCGACCATCCCATGCGCGATCAGGAGCGGGTCCGTGAGTCCCTCGGCGAAGTAGAGCGGGGAGGAGCGCTTGTAGGCGAGCGTGTCGTTCTGCGGGAGGTTGAGGATGCGGCCGGTGTAGCCGTGATTGTAGCTCGCCCAATCGGTCACCGAACGGAGCGCCGCTCCCGCACCGAAGTGCTCAGACTTGGTGAAGAGCGCCATCAGCGTGATGAATCCGCCGTACGAGCCGCCGTAGATCCCCACGCGCTCCGGATCAATCCCATAGGTCTTGGCGAGATACTTGGAGCCCGAGACATGATCGTCGAGGTCCTTGCCTCCCATCCAGCGATAGATCCCGGTGCGCCAGTCACGGCCATAGCCGGCTGACCCACGATAGTCGATGTCGAGCACCACGTAGCCGCGCGAGGCGAGAAGGTGGTGGAACATGTATTCGCGCGCATAGTTCGACCACCAGTTGTGCACGTTGTGCAGGTAGCCGGCACCATGCACGAAGATCACCGCGCCCCCGTTGGGCGTGACACCGAAGCTCCTGGGGTCGTAGAGGCGAGCGGGGACCTTCACCCCATCCTCACCATCGAGCTGCACGATCGGCGGCTCCTTCCAGGCGTACGAGCGGAACTCGGTCGTGGTGCTGGTGGTGAGCTGCGCCATCCGACCTTCGCCCACACGCGTGACGAAGAGCTCGGGTGGGGTATTCGCCGCGGAGTAGACCGTCGCGATCACATTCGGATCGACGGGGCTGATGACCGGCGCATGGCCGCCGTTCCCTGTGGTGAGCCGCGTGCGCGCGCCACCGGCAATCGGCATGCGATACGCTTGCTTGGTGAAGGGCGAGGGCTCGCTCGTCACGAGATCGAACGAGGCGTCGTCCGCGCTCCGCGCGGCACCCAGCACCTCCCAACTCCCGCTGGTCAGCGCCTGCTTGCCGGAGCCATCGGCGTTCGCGGTGTAGAGGTGCGCGTAGCCACTCTCCTCAGAGACGAACCAGGCCTTCCCCTGCGGGGTCCACCCGGTGCAGCCGAAGCAGGGGCCATTCACCCACTTCTCGTCCTTGAGCGCATCAACAAGCGTCGTGGCGCCGGTCGCCGAGGCGACCGACCAGAGGTAGCGGTGCTTGAAGTCGGCGGAGACCACGAAGAGCAGTCCGAAGCGGCCATCGTCGCTCCAGTCGCCGAGCTGCGCGCTGCTCACCGCGCTGGAGTCCGGGGCGAGGGTGAGCCAGGTGATCGTCCCCGTCGCGAGGAGGAGGTGCCCGACCTTGGGCGTCCCCTGCACATCGCCGACCTTCGAGCGCCCCGGGATCATCCGCGGATAGCCGTCGGGATTGATGTAGTCGGGGACATCGGAGCCGCGCGCCCCGGTGGCGGGGAGGACGGTGTTGATCAGCGCGCTCTTCCCGTCGGGAGAGATGGCGATCCCCGTGATCCGCTCCGCGGCGGGGATCCAGACGATGGGGAGTCGACGCGACTCCGCCTCGCGCCGACGCGCGGCCTCGAGCGAGTCGGCGGCGAGATCATCGCGGATCGTCTCGAGGAGGTGACGCTGCTGCGCGGCGAGGGCGCCACGCTGCCCGGTCGGCGGCTTGGGCTCCGTGGGGGCAGCCCCCGAGCGGAGATCGGTGAGCTGACGGGTGAGGCCGGTGATCAGGTCGACGGCGAAGAGATTCTGGTCGCGCACATAGAAGACCTCGCGCCCGTCGAGCGAGGGGCGCGCCTCGCTCTCGTTCGCCGCGGTCTGCGTCAGGCGGCGGAGGGTCACGTTGGTGCCGGTGCGGCTTCGGAGCCAGAGATCCCCGTTGGCGTTCACGATCTCACGCACCGCGCTCCCGCGGCTCCCCGGGAGTCGGCGGCCGCTGGCGAGGAGCGGAGCGACCGAATCCATCTGCGCCGCGCTCACGCGCTCCGGCGTGGCCTCGGCGCGCGCGGCCACGCGGTACGGCTCGAGCTCCGCGTTCCACTTCGCGCCAGGCGCGAGCCACTGGAAGTAGATCCACTGGCCGTCGGCGGTGAAGCGCACGTTCTGCGGCTCGCGGCCATAGAGCTCGGGGCCGCGCATGATGTTCTTCACCGAGAGGTCGAAGGGCTGCTGCGCCTCCACGCGGCCGACGGTGATCGTGGCGACGAGGGCACAGGCGAGGCGGAGCGAAGGACGAAAGCGCATCGGTCAGTCGATGTAAGAGGCAGAGGGCTCGGGGATCGTCGTCCCCCGGATGATATGTGGCGTCTCGGTCGAACGCAGTGGGGTGCGCCCTGACAGGACCGACCACCACTCGCGCGCGGAGGCGGCGAGGATCACGAGGACGGCGACCAGGAAGAAGGCGGCAACGCCGGCATCGAGGCGATCGTTGAAGATGAGCCGCGCGGCCGCCGCGGCATTCGCGACTCCCGGTGGGAGTGTGCCTGCATCGAGGAAACCCTGCACCCAATAGGCGTGCGCGATGAATCCGATCTTGGGGTTCGGATCGTGCAGCTTCATCCATCCCGCCGTCATCGTCACGATCACGAGCCAAGCCATCGGGACCACGGTGATCCAGGCGTAGCGCGCCTTCCCCATCTTGATGATGATCGTCGTCCCCACGCAGAGCGCGACGGTGGCGAGCAGCTGGTTGGCGATCCCGAAGAGGGGCCAGAGGGAGTTGATCCCGCCAAGGGGATCGGTCACGCCCTGATAGAGGAAGTACCCCCAGCAGCCGACGAAGAGCCCACTCGAGAGGAGCACCGCGGGATACCACGAGACCCGGCCGAACGGCGCCCAGAGATGTTTGCCGAGGTCCTGGAGCATGAAGCGTCCCACGCGCGTCCCGGCGTCGAGCGTCGTGAGGATGAAGAGTGCCTCGAACATCAGGGCGAAGTGATACCAGAGCCCCATCGCGCTCCCGCCGATCGCGTCGGAGAAGATCTTCGCCATCCCGACCGCGAGTGAAGGCGCGCCACCGGTGCGCGAGAGGAGCGAGCTCTCCTCCACCTGCGCGGCGAGGGCGGTGAGCTCCTCGGGCCTGAGCGTGAACCCCCAGGTGGCGATCACCTGCGCCGCGCTCTCCGCCGTCGTGCCGATGATCCCCGCGGGGGCGTTGATCGCGAAGTAGATCCCCGGCGTCAGCACGCAGGCCGCGATCAGCGCCATCGTCGCGACGAGCGACTCGGTGAGCATCGCGCCGTAGCCGATCATCCGCGCATCGGCCTCATTCTCGAGGAGCTTCGGCGTGGTGCCAGAGGCGATGAGCGCGTGGAAGCCGCTGATCGCCCCGCAGGCGATCGTGATGAAGACGAAGGGGAAGACCTTCCCGGCGAATACGGGCCCCGTGCCATCGATGAATGGCGTCACCGCCGGCATCTGCAGCGGCGGGAGGACGATCAGGATCCCCGCGGCCAGCGCGACGACGACGCCGATCTTCACGAAGGCCGAGAGATAGTCACGCGGCGCCAAGAGGAGCCAGACCGGCATCACCGCGGCCGCGAAGCCGTAGACCATCACCGCGAAGGCGAGTGGGACCGGCGCCAGGGTGAAGAGCGGCCCCAAGGTCGGGTGCTCCGCCGCAAATCGCCCCGCGTAAAGGGCGACGAACAATAAGAGGATCCCGAGTGCGCTCACCTCGAGTACACGCCCCGGGCGCCAATACTTCAGATAGACTCCCATCAGCATCGCGATCGGGATCGTGAGCCCGACCGTCACCACGCCCCACGGGCTCTCCGCGAGCGCCTTCACCACGATCAGCGCGAGCACCGAGATGAGGATGATCATGATCCCGAGTACCGCCACCAACGCGGTGAACCCCGCGACGGGACCGATCTCGTCCTTCGCCATCTGACCGAGCGATTTGCCGTTGCGGCGCACCGAGGCGCAGAGGATCACCATGTCCTGCACCGCGCCGCCGATCACCACGCCGACGATGATCCAGAGCGCGCCGGGGAGGAACCCGAACTGCGCCGCGAGGGTCGGCCCGACCAGCGGCCCCGGCCCCGCGATCGCCGCGAAGTGGTGACCGAAGACGATCCACCGGTTGGTCGGCACGAAGTCGCGCCCATCGGCGCGGAGCTCCGCGGTCGTCATCCGCTGCGAGTCGAGCGCGAAGACCTTCGCCGCGAGGATCTTCGAATAGAAGCGGTAGCCGATGGCGTAGGTGCAGACCGCGGCGGTGAGGAGCCAGGCGGCGTTGATCGTCTCGCCACGCGAGAGGGCGAGGACCGCTAAGGCCCCCGCGCCGACGAGGGAGACGACGGCCCAGATCAGAGCCGAGACCCAACGAGGCATAGGTCGGATGGGGAGAGGGGGAAGGACCCCCTTATCGTAGCCCACGCGCCCCGCCATCGGGAGGGTCGGATTCATGGAGAGGGCCGGGGCGGACGATTAGCTTTCCCCCGTGCTTCAGACCGCTCGCGCCCTCCTCGTGGCCCTCTCGCTCACCGTGCTTGCGGGGGCGCTCGAGGCGCAGTCGCCGTCCGGCGCGCCGCCGGCTGGCAAGGGCGCCCCGGCGAAGGGCACTCCGGTCGTGGTCGGCCCACCGCTCGGCGCCTTCGCCGAGGAGCGGGTGGCCGTGGTGCCGATCCAGAACTGGCGCCCCGACACCACCGGATGGAGTAGGTCGATCGCCTGGGCGCAACTTCGGCTCGCGATCGATTCGGCGCTGACGACCGAGCTGCAGGACCGTGGGATGGGGCGGCGCTGGGTGTATTCGGCGGATGTCGTACGGATCGCGCGGCGGAATCCGACCTTCCAGGGTGATGCCTACGCCCTCGGTGTCGGGCGGTGGCGGGCGATCCTCCCGGAGATCGGGTCACCGATCCCCTCGCCCCTCGCGGACAACCTCCGCTTTCTCACCGCCCTCGGCGACATGCGGCAGGTGCTCGTGCCGGTGGAGTTGCGCGTGGATGGCGAGGTGACCTCGGTGCGACTGGTTCTCGTGGATACGCGAGCCCGCACGGTCCTCTTTGCCGGCGATCTGATCGTGCCAGGGGGCGCGCGCGTCGCCCCGGGCCTAGCCACCCGTCTGGCCGATCTCTTTCTCGAGCCCTGACGGGCTCCTCCTTCTCTCTCGTTCCCTCTGCTGACGTGACCGCCTCCCCCCGCCAAGTGACCCTGATCCCCGGTGACGGGATCGGCCCCGATATCACCGATGCCACCGTCCGCGTGCTCGAGGCGGCGGGCGCGCCGCTCACCTGGGACCGCAAGGTCGCTGGGATGGCGGCGGTGAAGGCGCATGGGGATCCGCTTCCTGAGGCGACGCTCGAGTCGATCAAGCGCACCACGCTCGCCCTCAAGGGGCCGCTCGAGACCCCGGTGGGGAAGGGGTTCCGCTCGATCAACGTCGCGCTGCGGAAGGAGTTCGATCTCTACGCCAATCTGCGCCCGGCTAAGTCGGTGCTGCCGGGGAACCGGTTCCAGGACGTCGACGTGATTCTCGTCCGCGAGAACACCGAAGGGCTCTATGTCGGGATCGAGAACTATGTGAAGGTCGGGGACGATCCGCATGCGATCGCACAGTCGGTGGCCGTGGTCACGCGCAACGGGGCGGAGCGGATCGTGCGCTATGCCTTCGAGCATGCAGTGCGTCATGGCCGGAAGCGCGTGACCCTCGTGCACAAGGCGAACATCCTCAAGTACTCGCAGGGACTCTTTCTCGAGACCGGGCGGAAGGTCGCGGCGGAGTACGAGGGGCGCGTCGCCTTCGACGATAAGATCGTCGATGCGTGCGCGATGGAGCTCGTGATGCGGCCCGAGCGCTTCGACGTGATCGTCACGACGAATCTCTTCGGCGACATCCTCTCCGACCTCACCTCGGGGTTGGTCGGCGGGCTCGGACTCACGCCGGGCGCGAACATCGGCGAGACGGCGGCGATCTTCGAGGCGGTGCATGGCACCGCCCCAGACATCGCGGGGCAGGGGGTCGCGAATCCGACGGCGGTGATGCTCGCCGGGTGTCAGTTGCTCGATCACATCGGCGAGGAGGCGCGCGCCACGCGCCTCCGTGCCGCGATCGAGGCGACGTTGCGCGAGGGGCGCATGGTCACCCGTGACGTCGGGGGCACCGCGACCACCGCCCAGTACACCGATGCGGTGATCGCGAAGCTCTGACTCCTGCCACCTGATCCCTGGTTTGCGTCTCCTCCAGCTCTCCGACGTCCACTTCGGACGGCATGCGATCCCGGTGCAGATCGACGCCGTCACGCATCGGGTGGCCGACGGTCGCTACGATGCCGTGGTGGTCTGTGGGGATCTCACGCAGCGCAACTTTCGCTGGCAGTTCCGAGCGGCGGCGGCGTGGCTCGATCAGCTCCGGGCGCACACGGCGGTGCTCGTCGTCCCAGGCAATCATGATGTGGCGTGGTGGTGGAAGCCGGTGGGGCTCGGGTCGGAGTGGCCCCTCCTGCGCGGCTATCGCAAATGGATCAGCGCGGAGCTCGAGCCCACGCTCCAACTCCCCGGCGTCACCCTCGTCGGGCTCAACTCCTGTCATGGGGTGCGCCCGTATACGCTCACGACACGGGCGCGCGACCTCAGCGTCGTCGGGGCGATCCGGCCGGCGCAGTGGGCCCACGCGCGCGCGCGGTTCGCCGCCGCCCCCGCCGGTGATCTCCGCGTCCTCGTCTTCCATCACAACCTCCTGCGCGGCGACCTCTCGCGGCGCTGGGGACTCGTCGATCGTGCCGACGGGATCGCGCGCGCCGTCGCGACCGGCGCCGACCTCGTGCTCAACGGACACGACCATCAGACCCGCATCGAGGCGATGCAGGTCGAGGGACGCACGATGATCGTCTCGCACGCCACGACGCTCTGTGGGCGCACACGTGGCGGGCTCCCCTCGGCGGTGCAGGAGATCGAGGTCGCGCCGGACGCGGTCACCCTGCGCGCCTGTGTGTGGGAGGCGGCCGCGCAGGACTACGTCCCGCGGCAGGACCGGGTCTTCGCACGATGACCCCGCCGACTGAGACCCTGCAGCTCGGCTTCGGCTTCGACGATCCCGTGGCGTCGACCGCCGTTGAAGAGACCGCGCCCGACGCATCGCAGGAAGAGCCGTGGGAGGCGGAGGAGGCCGCGCGCATCGCCGAGCGCTTCTTCGAGAAACTGCGCTCGCTCGGGCTCCAGCATGTGCGCCGCGTGGTGCTCACGCGGAACCGCTCCGTCCTCGTGAGTGTGAAGGGGTTCGACTTGCGGGTGCATGAAGGGTATGTCGACGCGCCGACGGAGATTCATGTCCAGATCGTCCGCTTCGTGATGGCGAAGAAGCCGTGGGAACGGCAGACGGCGCGCGAGGCGCTCGTCAGCTATCCCCTCGCGCGGAACAGCCGTCCGCGCCGCGCGCCAGAGCGCACGCACCCCGAGGACGAGCCATTGGCCGAGCGGTTGGCCGAGTGGTACACGCGGCTCAATGGGGAGCGGTTCGGCGCGCAGCTCGCCCTGGTGCCGATCCGCGTGTCACGACGGATGATGCGCCGCCTCGGGCATTTTGCGCCGGCAGTGGAAGGGGGCGGGGCGGAGATCGCGATCTCCGCGCGGCATGTCGCGCGTGATGGGTTCGCGGCGGCGCTCGAGACCCTGCTGCACGAGATGGTGCATCAGTGGCAGCATGAGCAGGGGCTCCCGATCGACCATGGGGCGGAGTTCCGCCGGAAGTGTCGCGAGGTGGGGGCGATCCCCAGCGCGAAGCGCGCAGTCTGTTAGCACGCGTGGCGCGCGTCTGGTGACGCGCTAGCGACTTACAGCGCCTGCTCGACCGCGGTGAGCATCCCCCGCGCCAGCTCCTCTTCACCCATGAAGATCGCGCCCTGCGGGGCGAGGCCCTTCAGCAGCGTCCGCTCATCGTCGTCGTGCGTGCGGACCACGACGGTGACCTCAGGGTTGAGCTTGAGTGCGGTATCGAGCATCGCACGCGCTGCGGCGGCATCGGGGGTCGCGATCACCAGCGCCTTCGCTCGGGCCACATGCGCCTGGATGAGCACCGCGGGATCGCTCGCATTGCCACAGACCGCCGCGATTCCCGCCGAGCGGAGATCGGAGACGATCTGGCGATTCTCCTCGGCCACCACGATCTCCGTGCCGCGCGCGCGCAACGCATCGCCGATCCGCTTCCCGACGCGCCCGTAGCCGACGATCAACACATGCCCGGTGAGCCGCTCCGGGGAGATCGAGTGCGGGAGCTCAGCGAGCCGGTCGGCGCTCCGGTCCATGATGCGGGCGAGGCGCGAGCGCGTGAGGATCCAGCGACGCACCGGTTCGATCGTCGAGAAGACGATCGGATTAAGCGAGATGGTGATCACCGCCGTCGCGAGGATCAGGTTCTGCCCCTCGATCGGGAGGAGCCCGAGGGAGACCCCCATCCCGGCGACGATGAAGGAGAATTCACCGATCTGGGCGAGGCTCGCGCCGACGGTGAGTGCGCTGCTCAGCGGATAGCGCCCCGCCACCATGAGGAGCGTCGTGACCAACGGCGTCACGCCGAGAATGAGCCCCACCACCGCGAGTAGCTCGAGCGGATGCTCCACCACGATGGTGGGATCGAAGAGCATCCCGACCGAGACGAAGAAGAGCACCGCGAAGGCATCGCGCAGCGGGAGGCTCTCGTCCGCCGCGCGCTGGCTCAGCTCCGAGCCTTGGAGCACCAGCCCGGCGACGAAGGCGCCGAGGGCGTAGGAGACGCCGAAGAGCTCACCGGCGAGATAGGAGATCCCGACCGCCGTCACGATGATCGAGAGGATGAAGAGCTCGCGCGAGCCGGTGCGCGCCACCTGCCAGAGGAGCCAAGGGAAGAGGCGACGCCCCACCACGAGCATGAGCGCGATGAAGATCACCACGCTCCCGAGCGTCACGGCGAGGCTCGTGAGCAGCGACTCCGGCGCGGCGAGCGTTGCCGCACCGGCTGCGGTCCCACCGAAGAGCGTTGCTAGGGGTGGTAGCAAGACGAGCACTAACACCATCACCACGTCCTGCACGATCAACCACCCGACCGCGATCCGCCCGGTGAGTGTCTCTAGCGCGCGTCGGCTCTCGAGCGCCCGCATGAGCACCACCGTGGAGGCGACCGAGACCGAGAGGCCGAAGACGATCGCCGCCCCCGTATCCCAGCCCCAGAGATGGGCGAGCCCCGCGCCCAGGAGTGCCGCAAGGGTGATCTGGATCAGGGCCCCCGGCGCGGCGATCCGCCGCACGGCGTAGAGCTCCTCGAGCGAGAGGTGCAGCCCCACCCCGAACATCAGGAGCATCACCCCGATCTCCGCCAACTGCCGGACGATCTCGATATCTCCCTGGAACCCGGGGGTCGTCGGCCCGATCAGGACCCCGGCCAGCACATACCCCACGATCGCCGGGATACCCAGCCGCAAGGCGATCACCCCCAGCCCGAGGGCGAGGGCGAAGGCCGCGGCGACGGTCGCGATCAGCGGGACGGAGTGGGACACGGACTGGACTGAGTCGGGGTGGGTCCTCGTGGGCCCTCAGAGGTAACTTATCAGCTGTCTCCATCCCCACCTGCCATGGCCACCGAGCTCTCGACCCCGACCTATCTCCCCTCGCCGCAGCTCACCCCGCGCGAGGGGGACCTCTTCAACCTCGACGCCGCCCTCACCGAAGAGGAACGCGCGGTTCGCGATTCGGTCCGCGCCTTCGTCGACGAGAAGGTCCTCCCGATCATCGGCCAGTGCTATGTGGAAGGGCGCTTCCCCAAGGAACTGATCGCGGAGATGGGGGCCAACGGCTATTTCGGGGCGAACCTCCCGGAGGAGTACGGCTGCGCCGGCCTCAACAACGTGATGTACGGGCTCATCATGCAGGAGCTCGAGCGTGGCGACTCCGGGATCCGCTCCTTCGCCTCGGTGCAGGGCGCCCTCGTCATGTATCCCATCTACGCCTTCGGCTCCGAGGAGCAGAAGCGTCACTACCTCCCGAAGATGGCGACCGGGGAGGTGATCGGGTGCTTCGGCCTCACCGAGCCCGACTACGGCTCCAATCCGGCGGGGATGATCACTCGCGCGCGGCAGCAGGCCGACGGGACCTGGATCCTGAACGGCGCGAAGATGTGGATCACCAACGGCTCCACCGCGCGGGTGGCCGTGGTCTGGGCGAAGACGGAAGATGGTGACGAGAGCGGGAAGAGCATCCGCGGCTTCCTTGTCCCCACCAACGCGAAGGGCTTCAAGGCGAAGGATCAGAAGGGGAAGCTCTCCCTCCGCGCCTCGGACACGAGCGAGCTCGTCTTCGACAACGTCCATCTCCCCGCTGACGCGATCCTCCCCAAGAGCGGCGGCCTCAAGAGCCCCCTCATGTGCCTCACGCAGGCGCGATACGGCATCTCGTGGGGCGCCCTCGGCGCCGCGATGGCCTGCTACGAGGAGGCGCTCTCCTATTCCAAGGAGCGCGTGATGTTCGGGCGTCCGATCGGCGGCTTCCAGATCCAGCAGGTGCGGCTCGCCGACATGCTCACCGAGATCGTGAAGGGGCAGCTCGTCTCCCTCCACCTCGGCCGCATGAAGGACATTGGGACCTTCACCCCGCAGCAGGTCTCCTTCGCCAAGCGCAACAACGTCAACATCGCGTCAGACATCGCGCGTGAGGCGCGGCGGCTCCTCGGGGGGAACGGGATCGTCGCCGAGTACGCGAGCATGCGGCACATGGCGAACCTCGAGAGCGTCTACACCTACGAGGGGACGCACGACATCCACTCCCTCATCCTCGGCCAGGCCGTGACGGGGTTGAACGCCTTCGGGGGGTAAGCGCCTCGGAAGTGAGCGGGAGCTGCGAGCGCGGACCTGGGTTCAGGTCCGCGCTTTGCCGTAGCGGCCCTGCAGGATGCGCCGCACCCACTGCGGCATGTAGCGCAGGGCGAGGACGATCAGCTGGTAGCGCTTCCCGGGGACGACGACCACCGGTCCGCCACCGAAGATCGCGTCGAGCGACTCGCGCACCACACGGTCGGCGTCGAGCCACAGGAAGGCGGGGATCCCGACCGACTTGTCGATCCCCGCGCGGTCATGGAACTCGGTGTGGGTGAAGCCGGGGCAGAGCGCCTGCACGGCGACACTGGTCCCCTGGAGCTCCATCGCGAGCCCCTCGCAGAAGACGCGCTGGTACGCCTTGGTCGCGCAGTAGTTCACGTTCCCCGGGCTCGCGGTGAACGAGGCCACGGAGGCGACGACGATGATCCGTCCCTGCTTCCGCTGGATCATCCCGGGGAGCGCGGACTGCGTGAGGCGCATCGCCGCCTGCACATGGAGGTCGAGCATCCCGACCTGCTCCCGCTCGGGGCGATTCGCGAGCTTCCCCTTGGTCCCGAAGCCGGCGTTGTTCACGAGCACGGTGATGCGTGCGTCCGAGGCGAGCCGCTCACAGAGCCGCGTCACCTCATCGGTCTTGCTCAGATCGCAGGGGAAGGGCTCCGTGACGATCCCGTGGCGCGTCGAGAGCTCGGCGCCGAGCTCGGCGAGCCGGGCGCCGTCGCGTGCGACGAGGAGCAGGTCGAAGCCGCGGGCGGCGAGCTGGGCGGCGAACTCGCGGCCGAGGCCGGCGGAGGCGCCGGTGACGATGGCGAGGGGGCGGGTGGCGGTCTGCGTCATCGGGCAAAGGTAACCGCCCACGCGGGGCGGCATTATATTCCTCCCGTGCACGTCATCCAGGCCGCGATTCCGCTCTTCTTCCTCTGCATCGTGCTGGAGCTCCTCTGGAGCCAGCGCACGGGGCGTCGCATCGCGCGCCTCAATGACGCCCTCTCCGACCTGAGCTGCGGGGTGCTGAGCCAGCTGGCCGGGATCTTCGACAAGGCGCTCACCCTCGGCGCGTTCATCTGGGTCCAGGATCATTTCCGACTGCAGCGGGCCTTCGCGGTCGTCGCGGAGTGGCCGAACCGGTCGATCTTCCTGCGCAGTGAGGGGGCGCCCCCCTGGGCCGTGGATGGCGCGGCGCTTGGCGCGTGGGTGGCGGCGTTCGTGCTCGTGGATTTCTGCTATTACTGGTCGCACCGGATGTCGCACGAGGTGAACGTGCTCTGGGCGGGCCACGTGGTGCACCACCAGAGCGAGGAGTACAACCTCTCCGTCGCGCTCCGGCAGGCGTCGATCGGCAAGGCGATGACGTGGGTCTTCTACCTGCCGCTCGCCTTGATCGGGATGCCGTGGCAGCTCTTCGTCGTAAGCCATGGCCTCAACCTCATCTACCAGTTCATCATCCACACGCGAGCGGTGGGGACGATGGGGCGGCTCACGGAGTGGGTGCTGAACACGCCGAGCCATCATCGGGTGCACCACGGCGTGAATCCGAAGTATCAGGACAAGAACTACGGCGGGGTCTTCATCGTCTTCGATCGGTGGTTCGGCACCTTCCAGCGGGAGGAGGAGGAGCCGGTCTACGGCATCACGAAGCCACTGCGGAGCTGGAACCCGCTCTGGGCGAACCTGCACGTGTTCGTGCAGATGGCGCGCGACATCCGCCGGACGCCGGCGTGGGGCGACCGCCTGCGGATCGTCTTCGGGCGGCCCGGGTGGCGGCCGGCGGCGCTCGGCGGCCCGGAACGCCCGCCCGAGGTATCACGGGAGACCTTCGAGAAGTTCGACCCGCCGGTGCCGGCGCCACTCGCGGCCTATGGGTTCGCCCAGTTCGCGACGGCTCTCGTCGCGGCGTTCTTCATCCTTCGGGCCGCCGCGCAGGGGCTCGATGCCGGGCTCGCGGCGGCGACGTTCTTCGTGATCGTCGCGTTGGCTGGGGTGGCGGGGGTGTTCGAGCGGGCGAAATGGGCCCGGCCACTCGAGACCGCGCGGCTGGTCGCGATCGGCGTCGCCTGCGCCATCCTGGCGCTCACGGGTGGCGCCTCGACCCTCCTGACCTGGGGCGGGGTCGCCTTCGCGGGTCTCTCCCTCCTGGTGCTCTGGCGGTACCGGGCGGCGCTGACCGAGGTCGAGCTCGCGCCGATCATGTGAGGGTGGGGACGGCGCCCCCGCCTCACTCCCACCGCCCCGGACCGCTCGGTAGCTTTCGCGGGTCGCTCACCTGGACCCCTTCGTGAAAATCGCCGTCTGCCTCAAGCGCGTCCCCGATATGGACGTCCGCTTCAAGATCGCCCCCTCCGGTACCGCCGTGGACGAGGCGGGCCTCAAGTTCGACATCTCCGACTTCGACGGGTATGCCGTCGAGGCCGCGCTCCAGATCAAGGAGAAGCTCAACGCCGGTGAGGTCGTCGTGATCTCCCTCGGCGGCGACGTCGTGCAAGAGACGCTGCGCAAGGCGATGTCGATGGGCGCCGACCGCGCGGTGCAGCTCAAGGCCGACGGTACGCACGTCGACTCCTTCGCGATCGCCTCGGCGCTCGCCGCGGAGCTCAAGGACGGTGGCTACGACCTGATCATGTTCGGGCGCATGTCGATCGACACCGCGCATGGTGTGACGGGCGCGATCGTCGCCGAGCTGCTCGGCCTCCCCTGCGTGAACGCGATCTCGAAGCTCGAGTTCGATGGCCGCACCGCGAAGATGCGCCGCGAGCTCGAGGGAGCGTACGAGCTCGTCGAGTGCGCGCTCCCCGCCGTCGTCACGATCGACGAAGGGATCGCGCGGCCCCGCTACCCCTCGCTGAAGGGGATCATGGCCGCCAAGAAGAAGCCCCTCGAGACGAAGCCTGCGCAGCTCCCGGCCGTGCGGCTCTCGCTCGATGCCCTCGCGCTCCCGCCGGAGCGGGCCGCGGGCCGCATCATCGGGGAGGGCACCGCCGCCGTCCCCGAACTCGTCCGTCTCCTCAAGGAAGAGGCGAAGGTTCTCTGATGAGCGCACACGTCCTCGCATTCGCCGAGTCGCGCGGTGGTGAGCTCCGCCGCGCCGCCCTTGAAGCCGTCACCGCCGCCCGCCGCATCGCCGATGCGCGGGGTGGCCAGGTCCACGCGATCCTCTTCGGTGCCGCTGGCATCGGGGCGCATGCCGCCGCGCTCGGTGCGCATGGCGCCGACCGTGTGCTCGTGGTGGAGCACGCGGGGTTCGCGCAGAACAATCCTGAGGCGGTCGCCGCGACGATCGCGGCGAAGATGAGCGGGTATGGCGCCTGCGTCGCCACCGCGTCGGCCACGGGGAAGGATGTCGCCCCGCGCGTCGCGGCCAAGTTGAAGGTCCCGATGGCCGCCGACGCCACCGCCTTCGAGGTGAAGGGGGAGGCGATCACCGTCACCCACCCCGGTTACACGGGGAAGATCCTGCAGTCGATCACCCTCACCGCGTCGCCGGCGGTCCTCTCGGTGCGTGCCGGGGCCTATCTCCCCGTGGCGAACGCCAAGGCGGGCGAGGTCGAGGCGGTGGCCCCGGTGGCCGATCCCGCCGCGAGCCGCGTGCGCGTGACCGAGACCGCGGCGGGGAACACCGCGAAGCTCGACCTCGGCGAGGCGCCGGTGATCGTCTCCGGTGGTCGCGGGCTCAAGGAGGCCGCGAACTTCTCGTTGGTCGAGGCGCTCGCCGGCGCCTTCGGGAACGCCGCGGTCGGTGCGACGCGCGCCGTCACCGATGACGGGTGGCGCCCGCACGCCGATCAGATCGGCCAGACCGGGCGGCTCGTGAGCCCCGACCTCTACATCGCCTGTGGGATCTCCGGCGCGATCCAGCATCTCGCCGGGATGCGGACCTCCAAGACGATCGTGGCGATCAACAAGGACAAGGAGGCCCCGATCTTCAAGGTGGCCGACTACGGCGTGGTGGGGGATGTGCTCGAGATTCTCCCCGTGCTGACGGAGGCGGTGAAGCGGGCGAAGGCGCAGTAGCCTACCTTTTGGGGCATGACCGCCGCCAACGCCCTCTTCCTCGCGATTCTTCTCCTCGCCGTCGGCTTCTTCGCGGCGAACGTCCAACGCCTCATCGGCTACCTGCGGATCGGTCGGCTCGACGACTCCCGCTGGACCGAGATCCCCGCGCGGCTGGGGAATCTCATCACGATCGGGATCTTCCAGTCGAAGATCTTCCGCGATTCGATCGCGGGGCCGATGCACGCCCTCATCTTTTGGGGGTTCCTGATCCTCGGCGCCGGCACCACGGAGATGCTCATCAAGGGGGTCGTCCCCTCGTTCGGCTATGAGCATCTCCTCCCGGAGTCCCTCTATCGCGGCTACGTCCTGAGTCAGGAAGGGTTCGCGGCGATCGTCTTGGCGATGGTCGCGATGGCGCTCTGGCGCCGGCTCACCAAGCGGGTGAAGCGCCTCGAAGGGGCGGAGACCCATCCGAACGATCCCCTCCTGATCCTCTCGTGGATCGGCGCGCTGATGGTGACGATGTTCCTCACCGAGGCCTTCGCGATCGTCTCTGAGCCGGTGGCCCTCGGCGGGATGCGTCCGGTCAGCGATCCCCTCGCGATCGCGCTCGTACAGGTCGGGTTCGCGCCTGGGATGCCGGCTCCCGCGCAGATGCACGACCTCTGGTGGTGGGCGCACGCCCTCCTCGTGCTCGGCTTCCTGAACTACCTGCCGTACTCGAAGCACCTCCATGTGGTCGCCTCGCTCCCCAACACCTACCTCTCGAACACGAGTGGGCCCGGCGTCGCCGGCGCGGTGCGCCCGATGGACTTCGAGGGGGCCGACGCCGAGCAGTTCGGCGCGAAGGATGTGGAGCATCTGAGCTGGAAGTCGTTGCTCGATGGCTTCGCCTGCACCGAGTGTGGGCGCTGCACCGCGGTCTGCCCCGCGAACACCACCGGAAAGTTGCTCTCGCCGCGGAAGATCATGATCAACGTCCGCGAGCGGCTCGAGGAGAAGGCGCCGTGGATGGTGCCCGGGGACGGGGGCGTGCTCACGCTGAGCCCCGACGCGCCGGCGGCGATCGCCGAGCGCTCGCTCCTCGATGGCTACATCACCGAGGAGGAGCTCTGGGCCTGCACCTCGTGCCGTGCCTGTGTGTATGAGTGCCCCGTCTCGATCGATCAGCTCTCGGTGATCACCGAGCTCCGTCGGAACCTCGTGCTCTCGGAGTCGCGCTTTCCCGATGAGCTGATGCCCGCCTTCGAGGCGATGGAGACGAGCGGGTCACCTTGGTCGTTCGATCCAGGCGATCGCGCCAAGTGGGCGGAGGGGATGGAGATCCCCACGATGGCCGAGATGGCGGCGCGCGGGGAGCGTCCTGATGTGTTGTACTGGGTCGGGTGCATGGGGTCGTTCGACGATCGCGCCAAGAAGACGACCGTCGCCTTCGCCAAGATCCTCCAAGCCGCCGGCGTGCGCTTCGCGATCCTCGGGCAGGAGGAGAAGTGCAATGGGGATCCGGCGCGCCGCATGGGGAACGAGTACCTCTACCAGACCCTCGCCAAGGACAACGTCGAGACCCTCGGGCGCTACGGCGTCCGCACGGTGGTGACCGCCTGCCCGCACTGCTTCCATCAGCTCGGCAACGAGTATCCGCAGTTCGGTGGGGAGTACGAGGTGATCCACCACGCCACCTACATCGAGTATCTCCTCGCTGAGGGGCGTGTCCCCATTCGGCAGGATCTCCATGCGCCGGTGCGCACCTTCACCTATCACGACTCCTGCTACCTCGGGCGCTACAACGACATCTACGATGCGCCGCGTGAGACGCTCAAGCGCGCGCTCCCGGTGGTGAACCTCGTCGAGATGGATCGCACGCGCGACAAGGGGCTCTGTTGCGGCGCCGGCGGTGGCCGCATGTGGATGGAGGAGACGGTCGGCAAGCGGATCAACGTCGAGCGCGCCGAGGAGGCGTTGGCGACGCAGGCCGATGCCGTCGCGGTGGCCTGTCCCTTCTGTATGACGATGATGGCCGACGGGGTGAAGGCGCAGGGGGCCGAGGTACCGGTGCTCGACATCGCCGAGGTCGTCGCGGAGCAGTTGGGCTAATCCACAGGGCCTGAGGTGCGGCGGCTAGCTCCGCCGCACCTCGTATACCGTGAGCACGTGATGCGCGAATGATCCCTCCGGGGCGGGGGGATGCACCGGCCGTCGCTCCTGATGGACCACGCGGTGCGTGAGCCCCAATGGCCCGAGCGCGTCGAGGAAATCCTGCAGCGCGACGCGTCCCTGATCAGAGATCAGTGCGCGACCCCCAGGGGCCAGCGCGCGGGCGATGAGCCCAGAGATCAGCGTCGCATGCGGACGCTCGTAGAGGACATCCGCCGCGAGGATCAGGTCGAACGTCCCCAAATCATCGGGGAGGGCGCGCCAATCGACCATGCGGGTCTCAGGCTCACGTCCATTCGCCTGCAGTGCGTTGCGTGCGGCGAAGAGGAGCGCATCCTCGTAGTAGTCGGTGGCGACCACGTCGTACCCCGCGCGCATCGCGGCGATCGTCACGAGGCCGATCCCGCAGCCGAGCTCAAGGGCGCGCGGGCGGTGGGGGGCATCAGCGGCGCCCAACAGCCGTTGCTCCGTCAACAGATGATCGGCGAGCACCACCGCTGCCGGCCAGAGATCGGCCCAGTATGGCAGCCGCTCATCATGCGCGAAATCGGCTTCATTGATGAGATCATCAGGATTCCGCGGCTTCTCCAGCGTGATCCGATCCCCAACGAGCGTGACCTCCGCGGTGCCCAGGACGAATCGGCGCTCGAGCGCCGCGAGGGGCTCCCTCACAGCGCGAAGGTCGCCGAGGTGCTCGCGTCCTCGGTGAGGAGGAGCGCCGATAGTCGCTCTCCGGCCGGGAGCTCGGGGCGATCCTCCGGGACCACGAGCAGGGCATTCGCGAGCGACATCGAGGTGAGGATCCCTGACCCCTGCGGGCCGGTGAGTCGGGCGGTGAGCGAGCCGTCGGGCCGCGTGGTGACGATCGCGCGGAGGAAGTGCGTGAGCTTCGCGCCGATCCGCACCGGTTCCTCGAGCGTCACGGTGACAGGGCGGCGATGCAGGCGCGTGTGGCCGAGCATCCGCCGAATGGTCGGGCGCACGAAGAGCTCGAAGGTGACCATCACGCTGACGGGATTGCCAGGGAGGCCGATCCACGGAATCCCCGCGATCGTTCCGAACCCTACCGGAGCACCAGGCCGCATCCGCACGCGCCAGAGTGCCATCTCCGCCCCTATCTCCTCCAGCGCGGCCCGCGTGTGATCAAACTCCCCGACGGAGACCCCTGCTGAGGTGACGATCAGATCGGGTCGCTCGGCGAGGGCACGTTCCAGCAGCGCGCGCATCGCCTCGCGCATATCCGCCGCATGACCGAGCGCGATCGGGATCCCTCCGTTGAGCCGCACGAGCGCATCGAGCGTATAGGCGTTGGAGCTGACGATCTTACGCCCCGCGCGGACTTCGTCGAAGTGATCGAGATCGACGAGCTCGTCGCCGGAGCCAAGGATCGCGACACGAGGACGGCGGTGCACCGCGACCGTGGCCTGGCCGACAGAGGCGAGGACGCCGATCTGCGCCGCGCCGAGGGGCATCCCAGTGGGCAGGGCGATGGTCCCCTCGGTGAGATCCTCGCCGCGCCGGCGAATGTTCTTCTCCCGATCACGATCGTTGCGCACCTGCACCTGGGTGAGCCCCGCATCGGTGTCCTCGACGCGCACCACGGTGTCGGCGCCCTCAGGGATCGGTGCCCCCGTCATGATCCGCGTCGCCTCACGCGCCCCAAGCGCCCGCGTGGGGAAGGCCCCCGCAGCGATGGTCTCGAGCACCGGCAACATGATCGGCGAATCAGTGCTCGCCCCCGCGATGTCCACCCCGCGCACCGCATAGCCATCCATGGCGGAGTTGTCCCAATGCGGGAGCGTGATCGGCGAGCGAATGTCCGTGGCGAGCACCCGGCCGAGCGCGTCGCCGAGCCCCACCGACTCGACGGCGAGCGGGGCGATCCCCTCGGTGATCTGCGCGACTGCCTCGGCGACGCTCTGCATCAGCGCGGCGCACCGAGCCGGTTCGACGCGAGCCAGACGAGGAGCGCGTCCTGCACCCGCTCGACCTCGGCGTTCGAGACCACGTGGTTGTTCGCGAGCATCGAGAAGAGGAGGAGGCGGCCATCGGCGCTGGTGACGTAGCCCGAGAGGGCGCGCGCCTTATCGAGGGTCCCCGTCTTGGCGCGGACGTTCCCCAGTGCTGGCGTCCCGCGCATCCGGTTGCGGATCGTGCCGTCGATTCCCGCGATCGGAAGGGCATCGTAGAAGGTCCGGAACTCCGGGTGGCGCCGTATCGCCTCGAGCACACGCACGATCGTCTCCGGGGCGAGATAGTCGTGGCGGGAGAGCCCGCTGCCATCGCGCACGGCGAACCCGGCGGAGTCCGCGCCCCAGGCGAGGAGCTGGCGCTCGACCACGGCGCGGCCGGAGTCCGCCGTCCCGCTCCCCGTCTCCACGCGCCCGAGTGTCTTGAAGAGGAGCTCACCGATCTGATTCTGTGAGGGCTTCTCGAAGCGCGGGAGGATCTCGCGCAGGGGCGGAGACTGTCGCGAGGCGAGCGTGATCATCCCCGTCGTATCGGCGATGGCATTGGGCTCCACGCCACCGCGCACGTGGATCCCACGCGCCGCCAACGCCTCGGCGAAGGCATCGAGCCAGGCCCCGCTCGGATGACGGAGCGCGACCTCGAGCGTCACCGAATCGCCGGTGATCACCTGGCCACTGAGCGAGAGGAGCGGCCGTACGCCGCGCACATCGCTGGTCCACTCCACGCGGGTGCGCGCTACGGCGCGACCATTCGTCCGCGTGGTATCGCGCGCGATCGTCGTCACGGCAATGGGGCCGAGTGCTGGCACGGTGCGAGCCGGCGCGGTCCGCACGGTGACCGGTGCTCCGGGCGTCGCCCCGCCGACGATCGTCACTCGCGCGATCCCCTCGTTGAAGAAGAGCGCATCGACCGGGGCGGAGTACCCGTAGTCGAGATCGTCCCACGCCCAGCCGAAGCCGAGGGTGGAATCGGGGAAGACCGGGGCGGCACGTAGCAGTCGACCGGCGACCTCGCGGATCCCGCGCGCGGTGAGCGAATCGGCGAGGGCACGAAGCGGCGCCATCGCATCACCACCGGCGAGCGAATCGGTGTAGGAGGGATCCCCGCTCCCGAGCACGGCGAGGTCGCCGGGGAGGATGCCATCGCGCACCGAGGCGCTCCCGAGCACGCGTGTCTCGTAGCGGAAGTCACCGCCAAGTCGCGCGAGGGCCACCGCCCCGGTGATCAGCTTCTGATTCGAGGCCGGCATGAAGAGCTTGCCGGCATTTCGGGAGTAGAGGGTGTCACCGGTCGATGGGTCGACGACGAGCACCCCCCAGTTCGCGGAGCGGAATCGACGGTCGTCGAGGAGCGAGTCGGCGAGGGCGCGAAAGGCCACGCGTGGCGCAATCGCTGGGGCCGGGCGAGTCGATGGGCCACCGACCGGCTGGCAGGCCGCCAGGGTGAAGAGCGAGAGAGAGACGAACAGCGACGGGATAGATCGCATCAGGAGCCCTGCGAAGTCGCGGTGAGAAAGGTCTGTTCGATCCAGTCAGCGCAGCGCTCGACCCACGCCGCATCATCGAGGGAGAACGACACACCAGAGAATCCCGGGATCACCGCATCGCTCACCATCGCGACACAGGAATCCTCCGGCAGCCATGCATCCTGCCAGAGTGAGGTCGGGAAGACCGCTCGGCGCACCACCTCGAGCTTCGGCAGCGCCGATCCCTTGAACCCTTCGGCGAGCACGAGATCGGCATCGGCGAGGTAGCGCTCCACGATCACCTCGGGCGCGAGTTCCTCCTCCCACCGCGAGACGAGCGCGAACTTGTCGGGGGACGCCATCGCGACCCGGGCGGCGTTTCCCTCGTGATAGTGACGATAGGTGTCGGTGCCGGCGGGATCGAGGGTGAAGGTGTGCGACCCATGTTTGAGGATCATCACGCGGTGTCCGCGCCGCGTGAGCTCCGCGCTGAGCCGCACGACCGTGGTCGTCTTCCCGACATGCTTCCTTCCGACCACGCAGAGGATCGGGGGGCGCTTACCCGACATCGGGCACCATCCCCTGCAGCCGCGCGAGATCCTCGGCGGTGTTCACATTGCCGAAGAGGCGATCGAGATCGCCGAAGCGCCGCACCTCCTCGAGGGGCACCCGCGCCATGCGCATGGCATCGAGGAAGGCGATCACTCGTCGGTCGCCGGCCTCGAGCGCCGCCGTGATCGGCGCGAGGCAGCGCGCAGCGTACCAGGCACAGAGCGGCTCCACCCCGCGCCGCGAGCCGTCGCTCTCGGGGAGCACGGCGTCCACATCGCCCGCCTCCCCACGCGCGCGCATCACACCCAGCAGCGCCGCGGAGACGAACGGCATATCCCAGGCGACGACGAGCACGTCGGGTGCCTGGCCCTCGTCGACCGTCGCCACACGGACATCATCCGCCGCACAGGTCAATGCCGCATGCAATCCGCCGAGCGCTCCCTCTCCCGGCCGCACATCGGCCACGGTGCGCACCCCCGGCAACCAGCGCGCCGCATCAGGCGCATTCGCCACCAGGAGCAGATCATCGGTCACCATCCGCAGCGCCCGCGCCACGCGATCGATGATCCGCTCACCGGCGACGAGCTCCAACCCCTTGGGTCGACCACCGAAACGCGTGGCACCGCCCCCCGCGAGGATCACGCCGGTGCAGCTCATGGCGTCCAGACCTGCGGCGTCCCTGACACCGCCCGCCCGATCAGCACCATCCCCGCCGCGCGCGCGATCTCCACCGCCACCGTGCTCGGCACCGACGGCGTCGCCACCACCGCGATCCGCGCGCGCGCCGCCTTGTACGCGAGCTCCCCCGAGATCCGCCCCGTCACCAACAGGATGAGATCCGCCGTCCCCTCGCGCGCGAGGATCCGCTGCCCCATCACCTTGTCCACCGCGTTGTGTCGCCCGATATCCTCGGCGTGGTTCAATAGCTCGACCCCATCGGTGAGCGCCGCCGCGTGGATCCCTCCGGTCGACTGATACCGCTCCCCGCGCGCGAAGAGCGCCTTGAAGAGCGCGCGCGTCTGCGCGAGGTCGGGGATCGTGGGCGTCGTCGCGCGCCGCGGCACCTTGTGGAGCGCGCCGAGGATCGTCGTCACCGCGCCGCACCCGGAGGCGAGGACCCGTCGCCGCTCCTCTCCCTCCACCGTGGCATAGCGCGTCTCTGGCACCGTGACCCAGAAGCCGAGCTCGCGCGCGCAGGGGCGCATCGAGAGCAGGTCATCGCGCGACTCGAGATACCCCTCGCCGTAGCACCAGCCCACGACGAGCGCATCGAGTTGATCCGGGGTGCACATCCAGGTGACCGCCGGCTGGCCATTCACCTCGAGCCAGACCGGCACCTCGTCCACCGCATCGAGCGGGGTCGCGCCGTCCGGCCCCGCCGTCACGTCGGGTCGATCTCCACCCAGAGGTCCGACATCTCCGCGAGCCGCACCCGTAGCACACGCGCCGAGCCGCCGAGTCCCGCCTGTACCTCGCGCGCGATCCACCACGCCACATTCTCCGAGGTCGGGATCTCACGCCCCTCCGCGAACTCCGGCACATCGAGCACGAGGTTCTTGTGGTCGAGTCGCGCATGCACCCGCTCCGCGAGCACGCGATCCAATGCAGCGAGGTCGGCGCAGAATCCCGTGAGAGGATCGATCTCTCCGCCGACTGTCACCTCGCAGGTGTAGGTATGCCCGTGCCAATTCGGGTGCGCGCACGCCCCGAACACCTCAGCGTTCTTCGCATCACTCCACTCCGGCCGGCGGTAGCGATGCGCAGCGGAGAAGGTGAGTCGGCGGGTGAGGGTGGCGCGTGGCATGGTCAGGTCACCGGAAGAAGAAGCGGCTCACGCCGATCTGCATGACCGAGTTCCCGACCCAGGGGCCGAGCCGCCCACTCGAGACCAGTGGATCGCTCCCCGCCGCATACGCATCGGGATACGTGTACTTCCAGTGCACCCGCGTGAGGTCGGCATGGAGCTCCCAGTCCCGCCCCGTGGTGACGCGCGCCCCGAGGCCGTACGAGATCGTGAAGGCGCTCCCGAACTTGTAGCCCCCGAGGTCGAACTTGGTGTTGCCGTCGGTGACGAAACCGATCGCGCTATGGAACTGCGGCACGACCCGCCGCCACGACTTGTTCCCGGTGAGGTTCATGTTGAGCCCCACCTCGGTCAGCACCATCGGATGCCGCTCCGTCCCGGCATCGCGCTGCGCATCCGTGAAGAGCGGATCCTTGATCGGACGCTCGAGGCTCGGTGCCACGCCAAGTCGCGCGAAGAACCAGAGCGGGCGCGTGAGCTGCAGGTCGTAGCGTCCGGTGAGCATCACCCCGCTCTTGGGGGCGACCCCGGCGGGATCACGCCCTGGCGCGAGCGTGCCGATCCCGATCGTCGCGGCCTGCCGCCCGCGCAGATCCTCGTACGGGCTCGACACCGGGTCATGCCCGACCTGCGCGCCGGCCGGTCGCGCGACACCGAACCCGAGCACACCGAGCCCGAGTGCGCCAACCAGCAGCGCGCGGACGAGCGAAGCGGCGTGCCTCATACCGCACCTCGCACGCGCAGGTCGCGTCCGGTCATCGCATCGGGGCGGTCGACCCCGAGCATCGCGAGCACCGTGGGGCCGACGTCGCAGAGCGCGCCGCCGGAGCGGAGCGCCATCGGCGCGCCGTCATCGATCAGGAGGAAGGGCACCGGATTCGTGGTGTGGGCGGTATGGGGGCCACCCGTGGAGGGGTCGATCATCATCTCACAGTTGCCGTGGTCGGCGGTGATCAACAGGCGCGTGCCGGTCTGCTCGGCGGCCGCGACGATGCGTGCCAGTTGCTGGTCCACGACCTCACAGGCGCGCACCGTCGCAGCGAAATTCCCGCTGTGGCCGACCATGTCGCCGTTCGCGTAGTTGCAGAGCGTGAACTCGTGCGACTTCCGGCGCATATGCTCCACGAGCACGTCGGTGATCCCCGGCGCGCTCATCTCCGGCATCAGGTCATAGGTCGCCACCTGCTGGCTCGGGACGAGGATCCGCTCCTCGCCGCGATACGGCGTCTCGTTCCCGCCGTTGAAGAAATAGGTCACGTGCGGGTACTTCTCCGTCTCCGCCGCGCGGAGCGTGCTCATCCCTGCGTCCTCGATCACCTCGGCGACGATCTTCGCCATCGAGAAGGGCTCGAAGGCGATCGGCAGGCCGAAGGTCTGGTCGTACTGCGTCATCGTCGCCACGTGGAGTCGCGGACGCCCGCTGATGTCGAAGCCGTCGAACCCATCGATCGCCAGCGCGCGCACGATCTGTCGCATGCGGTCGGAGCGATAGTTCCAGGTGATCACCGCGTCGCCATCCCGCATGCGCGCCACCGGCTGCCCATCGCACATGACCGTCGCGGGTGACTGGAACTCATCGGTGGTGCCCGCGGCGTACTGGGCCTCGATGTATGCGATCGGGTTGTCGGTCGTGGGCCCAGTGCCACGCACCGCGGCATCGTAGCAGCGCTGGGTGCGCGCCCACCGATGGTCGCGATCCATCCCGTAGTAGCGTCCGCCGAGGCTGCCGATCACCGCGCGATCCCCGATCTTGGCCAGTAGGGCCCGTACGTAGCCGAGCGCGGAGGTGGGAAGGGTGTCGCGACCGTCGAGCAACAGATGCAGCGCGATGCGTGGCACCCGCTCGCGCGTCGCCAGATCGACCAAGGCCAGGAGATGGTCGTCGTGGGCATGAACCCCACCATCCCCGACGAGGCCGAGGAGGTGGAGCGTCCCACCGGAGGTGCGCACCTGAGCACAGGCCCCACGAAAGGCGGCATTGGAGAAGAACGACCCGTCGCGGATGCTCTCCCCGATCCGCACGAGGTCCTGCATCACCACGCGGCCGGCGCCGAGGTTGAGATGGCCGACCTCGCTGTTCCCCATCTGCCCCTCGGGGAGCCCGACTTCGCGTCCACTTGCCTCGAGGAGCGTCTTGGGCGCACGGACCCAGAGCCGGTCCCAGGTCGGGGTCTGCGCCACCGCGATCGCGTTCCCATCGGTCTGCGCGCGATGCCCCCAGCCATCGAGGACGACGAGCACGACGGGGCGGTCCACCTTCGAAGCCATCAGGGCCCGACCGAGTCGAGAGGGTGATGTTATCTTGCGACGAGCGGGGCGCACGTCGCGCAAGAGCGCAATCTACCGCGCTCCACGTCCCTCCGACCAGCGATGCGACTCCTTCGTTCCCTCGTCCTCCTCCTCGTGGCGGGCCCTGCGACCGCGCAGGGACGTCTGGTCCGCGCCACGGATGCGCGGGCGATCCCGGGTGGGGCCACCGTCGCGACCCTCGAGCCGCGAACCACCTGGCGCCAGGGCCCGATCCAGCGCAACTACGTCCGCGTGACGCTCGAGGGGTGGATCGACGCCGATCGGGTGGGGGGGCGCCTCGATACCTTCCCGCAGTCGATCGGCGGGGCGGGGACCGTCCGACTTCGTGCGGCACCGCGGGCCAACGCCCCGATCATCGCGGTCTTCGCCCCGCGCGCGGGGATCCGCGTCATCGAACGGAAAGGGGGGTGGGCGCGCATTCGCCGCGCGGCGTGGGTGAGTCGCTCCGCCTTCGAGTCCGCACCGGAGGCAGATCCCCCCCCAGCCCGCGAGGCGTCGAGGGCCGAGATGCCGTCGCCAGGCGCCGCGCCTGCCCTCGAGGCCCCCCCGCCGCTTCCCCAAGGGCCGGGCGCCTCACGCACCGCCCTTCGCGTGAGCACCCCCCTCGAGCTCGCCCTCGCGCCGGGCACCACCCGCATCGGCACACTCGATAAAGACGTCGTCGTCGAACCGACGGCCCGCGCCGGCGGGTGGGTCCGCGTCCGAGTCGACGCGTGGGTCCCGGAGTCCCGTCTCACCCCGACCGACTCCACCTACTCAGCGGGGCTCCGTGCCGTCGATCTCCGTCTCGACCCGAGTGGGTACGTAGGCCGCACCGTGCGTTGGGCCGTGCAGGTGGTCGGCCTCCAGAACGCCGACCCCCTCCGCAAGGGATTCCGTCCCGACGAGCCCTACCTCCTGGCGCTGGGTCCCAGCGGGGAGAGCGCGGTGCTCTACTTCGCCGTCCCCTCGACCCTGCTCGCCGAGGCTAAGTCGATCCGCGCGATGAGCAAGGTCATCCTGACTGGGACGGTGCGGACTGGGCGATCCGAGCCGACCGGGGCGCCCATCATCGATCTGCGGTCGATCACGCGCCCGTGACGCGACCCCTGGCCCTCGGTATCCTCGCTCTGGTGCTCGGGGCCGCCGGTGGGGTGGCGTGGCGGCAGGCCGAGTCGCTTCGGGCGGAGGTCGATCGCCTCGAGGAGACGCGGGCCGATTTCGCCCTTGAACGGTCCGCGGCCGAGGCGGCGCTGCGCGCCGAGCAGATCCGTCTGGCGCTCGAGCGAGCCCGCGAGGCGCCGTTCACCTCGGCGGCACCCTACCTCGAGCTCATTCTTGAGGATGGGCGCCTGCTCCTCGGCCGCGGTGAGGCACGGCTGCGAGAGGTCGCCGTGGCGGTGGAGCTCGCCCCGGGGATCCGCGCCATCGAACGGATCGACCGCGAGACGATCGTCCTCGCCGATGGGATGACGCTGCGCCGCGTAGGCATCGATGGCGACCCAGCGACGCCGGCCTCCGATGGGATCCTGCTGCGTCGCGCCGACTTCGCGGCGCTCACGGCGGTCCTCCGCGTGGGGGACCTCGCGTATGTCCACTGAGGTGCCGCCTTCCCAGCGCCGGACGCACCTCCTGCGTGGCGCCGCTCTCCTCGTGACCGCGCTGGCGAGCGCCGGGGTCGGCGTGGCGGGCCATGATCTCACCCAGGCGCTCCGCGCGCGGCAGGCGGTACGCGCCCAGCTCGTCGTCGACTCCACGGCGTGGAGCGCCGCGCGAACCCGGCAGCAGGCCGTGCGAGATTCCATCGTCGCCGTCGTGGATGCCCGCCGGCTGCGCGACTCCCTCGCCGCGCGCCGCTATCTCGTCATCGCCCTCGCCGACAACCGGATCTCCTTCCGCGAGGGGGACCGGGTGCTCTTCGAGAGCCGCGTGGCGAGTGGGAGTGGGCGCACCCTCGAACAGACCTCGGGGGGGCGCCGCTGGAAGTTCGAGACCCCCCGCGGACGCCTCGTGGTCGAACGGAAGGACGTCGACCCCCTCTGGGTCCCCCCCGATTGGCATTACATCGAGGTCGCACGACAGAAGCGACTGAAGATCGCGCGCCTCGAGCGCGGGATGACCATCCCCACCGCGAACGGGGTCGTCGCCGTGTCGGGGAACAACGTCGTCTTGCGCACCCCACAGGGGCGCGAGATCCCGTATGACGTGGGGGACGGGCGCGAGATCATCGTCGGTGGGCGGGTCATCATCCCCCCCTATGGGACCAATCAGCGGCAGTACCAAGGGGTCCTCGGAAACAACCGCCTCTACCTCGGCGACGGCTACGGGATCCACGGCACCAATAACCCCCGCAGCATCGGGACGAGCGTCAGCCATGGCTGCATCCGGATGCGAAACGAGGACATCGAGACCCTCTTCCGGATCGTCGACGTCGGGACCCCCGTCTACATCTATTGAGCCGGCGCTGGAATTCGGGCCCCTCGGGCGATAACGTTCGAGATGGCACACGCCTCGACTCGCATCCGCACGGATGCCGCGCTGACCTTCGACGATGTCCTCCTCGTCCCGCGGCACTCCCTCGTCCACCCGAAGGACGTCTCCACCGCCACCCGCTTCTCCCGCGGGATCCGCCTCCAGGTCCCGCTGATCTCGGCGGCGATGGACACCGTCACCGAGTCGGAGATGGCGATCGCCATGGCCCGCGCCGGTGGGATCGGGGTCCTCCACAAGAACATGTCGGTCGATCGGCAGGCCGCCGAGGTCGATCGGGTGAAGCGCTCCGAGAGCGGGATGATCCGTAATCCGATCACGCTGCAGCCTTCGGCGACGCTCCGCGAGGCGGTCGCCCTGATGGGGCGTTTCCGCATCAGTGGGGTCCCGGTCGTGGACGGCGCAGGGAAGCTGGTCGGGATCATCACGAATCGTGACCTGCAGTTCGAGCGGCAGTTGGATCGCCCGCTGGCCGACGCGATGACGCGCGAGGGGTTGATCACCGCGCCCGTCGGCACTTCGCTCGACGAAGCCGAGCAGATCATGGGGAAGCACCGGATCGAGAAGCTACCGGTGGTCGATGCCGCGGGGTCGCTCATCGGGCTCATCACGGTGAAGGACATCCACAAGCGGCGGCAGTATCCCAACGCGGCCAAGGATGAGCAGGGGCGGCTGATGGTCGCGGCGGCGATCGGGGCGGGGGGTGACTTCCTCGCGCGCGCCAAGGCGCTGGTCGACGCCGGCGTCGATGCCCTGATCATCGACACCGCGCATGGTCACTCGCAGGGGGTGCTCGATGCCACTGCCAAGGTGCGTGAGGCGCTCCCGCAGACGCAGCTCGTGGTCGGCAACATCGCGACCGAGGCCGCCGCGCGTGCGCTGGTGGAGCGCGGCGTCGACGCGATCAAGGTGGGCGTCGGGCCCGGCTCGATCTGCACCACGCGCGTGGTGACGGGGATCGGCGTCCCGCAGCTCACCGCGATCATGGACGCCGTGGCCGGCGCCGGTGACGTCCCGATCATCGCCGACGGCGGGATCAAGTACTCGGGCGACATCGTGAAGGCCCTTGGCATGGGGGCCTCGACCGTGATGATGGGGTCGATGCTCGCCGGCACCGAGGAGAGCCCGGGGGAGTCAGTGCTCGCCGAGGGGCGGCGCTTCAAGATGATCCGCGGGATGGGGTCGCTCTCCGCGATGCAGGATGGCAGCGCCGATCGCTACTTCCAGGACGGCGAGATGTCGGCGAAGAAGTTCGTCCCTGAGGGGATCGAGGGGCGCGTCCCCTATAAGGGCCCGGTGGCCGATGTGATCTACCAGATGGTCGGCGGGCTGCGCAGCGGGATGGGCTACGCGGGCTGCGGGACGATCGACGCGCTGCGCACCGAGGCGGAGTTCGTGCGCATCACGCCGGCGGGGCTGCGCGAGTCGCACCCGCACGATGTGACGATCACGCGCGAAGCGCCGAACTACAGCGCGTGAGCCCGTCGCCAGGGACCGACGCCCGATGAGCGATCTCCTCGCCGTCCCGACCAACCGCCGCGAGGCGATCACGCGGCTCGCGGCGGAGCTACGCCCCGGGATGACGGTGGCGCTCTCGACGCATGTGAACGCCGATGGCGATGGGTGTGGCTCGCAGAGCGCGCTCGCGCGGCTCTTGGGCCAGATGGGGGTGCGCGCGATCATCGTGAACCCGACCCCCTGGCCGGAGATGTTCCGCTGGTTGCTTGGTGACGACGTGGAGGAGCGCTCCGCCGAGGGCGCGGCCGCGCTCACGACGGTCGATCGCCTGATCGTCCTCGACATCAGCGATGTGAAGCGACTGGGGAGTCTGGCGAGCACGGTGCGCGGGCTCCCGCAGGATGCGTTGGTGATCGATCACCATCTCCCCGGGGAGGAGCCGCCGGGCTCGACGATGGTGAGCGACACCTCGGCCTGTGCCACGGGGGAGCTGGTCTTCGACTTCGCACAGGGGCTGGGGCTCACCATCACCACGCCCATCGCACAGTCGCTCTACACCGCGCTCGTCACCGACACGGGGGGGTTCCGCTTCGGCAACACCTCGCCGCGCTGCCTGATGGTCGCCGCCGCGCTGCTCCAAGCCGGCGTGAATCCCGAGCAGATGTACGCGCGGATCTACGGGAGTGTCCCGCTCGGGCGGGTGAAGCTGTTGCGCGATGCGCTAGACACCCTGGAGACCGATCTCACGCACGGGATCGCCTGGGTGAGCATCCGCGAGGGACTCCTCGAGGCGCACGGGGCGACGAGCGAGGATCTCGATGGGATCGTCGAACACCCACGGTCGATCGCGGGGGTGCGCTTGGCGTTGCTCTTCCGGGAACTTCCGACGGGGCAGGTGAAGGTTTCCTTCCGCAGCATGGCGGGGGTCAACGTCCATGCCCTGGCGGCGCAGTTCGGGGGAGGCGGGCATGCGCGTGCCTCCGGGGCGCTCGTCGGCGGGAGCTTGGCCGATGTCCCGGAGCGGGTGGTGGGAGCGGCACGGCATGGGCTCGAGACTGGCGCCCTCGCGGACGGACACGCATGATGCGACTATGGCGCGCGCGCAGACCGGGCTTCACCCTGATCGAGGTGCTCGTGGTCGTCGTGGGACGGGGTCATCATCGTCGGTAGCCAATTGACGATGCGGGGTACCGAAGATGTTCGGGGCGCCGTCGCCACGGGGCTCAACGCGAAGCTTGGACTCCCGGTGGGGGAGAGTGACCTCGGCATCGATGAGTTGGCTGGGAACACGAAATTGCGCTACAACTCCTGCAACGTCACCTCCTCCATGACCTCCCTCGGCGCGCTTCGCGCCTTCCAGAACACTTGGGCCAACAACTTCCCCTCGTACTAGTTTTCAGGGATGTCGGAGACCCTGCAGTCGCGCCTCTCCGAGGCGCTCGCTCCCCTCGCCAACCCCCGCACGGGGGCCTCACTCTACCAGACGCAGCAGGTCCGTGATATCGCCGCAACCCGTGAGGGGAAGGTGCGTGTCACCCTGTTGCTGGACGCGCAGGATGACCCCACCCTCGCTCGACAGGTGCGTCAGGCACTCGAGCGCGTGGACGGGGTGACAGAGGTGCGCGTCGATGTGAAGGACGCCGCTCAGGTCGGCTTCAGGAGCGCCCCGTCTGCCGCTGCGGGAGCCGCGTCGAGCGGCCGCGCCGGCCGCGCCCTCCCGATCGCTGAGCAACCCCCCGCCGCGCCCAAGCCCCCCGCCACACCGACGCCGGTCGCCTACCCGAATCTCGGCCGCATCATCGCGGTCTCGTCGGGGAAGGGCGGGGTGGGGAAGTCCACCGTCTGCACCAACCTCGCGATCGCCCTCGCCAAGGCAGGCTATCGCGTCGGGATCATGGACGCCGACATCTACGGGCCCAACATCCCGCGGATGATGGGGGTCGATGAGGCGCCTCCGGTCAAGGACGAGAAGATCCAGCCCCTCGAGGCGCATGGGGTGAAGGTCATCTCCCTCGGCTTCCTGATCGAGCGGGACCAACCCGCCATCTGGCGCGGTCCCATCGTCATGAAGATCATCACCCAGTTCCTGCGTGACGTGGCGTGGGGGGAACTCGACCTGCTGCTCGTCGATATGCCCCCGGGTACCGGTGACGCTCAGCTCTCCCTCGTCCAGGCGACCAGTGTGGCGGGGGCGGTGATCGTCACCACCCCGCAAGAGGTCGCGGTCGGCGATGCGCTGCGCGGCGCGATGATGTTCCGTCGCGTCGGGGTCCCGGTGCTTGGGATCGTCGAGAACATGTCGTACTTCGAGTCCCCGGAGACGGGAAAGCCGATGGCGATCTTCGGTTCGGGCGGTGGCGATCGCCTGGCGAAGGAGCTGCAGGTCCCCCTCCTCGGACAGATCCCGCTCTATCCGCCGGTGCTCGAGGGGGCCGATACGGGGGCTCCGATCGTCGCCTCGCAGCCGCAGAGCCATGCGGCACAGAAACTCACCGCGGTGGGGACGTCGATCGCCCAGCAGCTCGGGCTGCGCCCACCCGCGCGCTGATCCGCTGCGTGGGTCAGCGCGAGGGGGAGCGTCCCCCGCGCGTCAACACCGCTGCCCCGAACCCCGCCGTCGTCGCGACCCAGACCACGCCGACGGCCAAGGCGATTAACCCGCCCCCCCACCCGGGCAAGAGCGCCGCGAGCGCGAAGGGGAGGAGCAGTACCACCGTCCCAACCGCCAAGCTCCGCATCACCGCGGGGCGATCGGCGCCGTCCCGCCCGGTGAGCCCGCGCCCCACGAGGGTCGCCGTGGCGAACCAGCCAAGCGCGCCAAGTACGAGATAGAGGAGCGGGACCGCCACGACGGCGAAGGGGATGAGCAGGATCCCGAGGATCGTGATGATCAGGGTGAAGAGCACGAGCAGGAGGATCGGGACGAAGCCGAGCTCGATGATCAGCCCGGCGGCGAAGGCGCGGCCGACCCCCGCCTCGAGTCGCCGCGCGACGGCGTCGATACGGTGCGGCATCACCGCGGCGGCGATCACCCCGGTCACGGAGAGCATCGCCATCGCGATGAACACCGCGAAGAGCGCACCAAGGATGCTGTGGGGTTCGTCGCGGTCGATGATTAAGGTGCCGCCCTCGTCGGATTCCCCTGCATCATCGCCATCGACATGTCGCCCAGCCGCGGTGACGATGTTCCCGCCGACCTCGCCGCCGCGCACACGGACCGTGCCACCGACCGAGACGGCATCGCCCTGCACGTAGGCGCCGTCATGCACGGTGAGATCGCCGAAGAGGGCGACGGCATCACCGAGGACCACCCCACGCACCTCGGTGTCGCCGAAGAAGGTCACGAGGTCGCCGCGGACGGTGTCGCCCGGGGCGACGCTCCCCTGACCCCACTCGACCTGACTGGCGTGGTCCGTGTCGACACGGAACTTGACGATGGTCGAGTCGATCTTGCGACGGGTGGAGTCGGCAGTGCGCGAGCTCGCTTTCGCGCTGTCCTGCGCCTGGCTTGGCGCAGGGACAAGGGTCCCGCAGAGGGCGAGGAGGGTAAGGAGGCGGAGGATCATGGGCGGATCACCGGGAGGAGGCCGACGCGCTGCGAGCGAGGCGGCCGAGGGAGGCGATGGTCAGGAGGGCGCCAGCGGCGCCGATGAGCAACGGGGTCGCGAGCGTGGCATCCCCGGGAAGGGCGGCGCCTACGTTTTCGATCGCGTCGTATGTGAAGGCCCGGAGCGATGCGCCCGGATCGATCGAGCCGATCCCGACGGCGAGCTTCGCGCCGCCACGGAGGAGATCGCCGACGCCATGCAGGAGATCATCCCCGAACCAGACGAGGAGCCCCGCCGCGACGGCGAGATCGAGCGCGGCGAGCCCCACGAGGGCGCGCCACGGGATCCGACGTCGGAATGTGACCGCCGCGGGGCGCTGCACCCGCGCCATCACCCGATCGGCGAACCCCATGGTCGGGGCCTCGCGAGGGAGGGTCCGGAGCAGCGCCTCGAGAGCGGAGTCGGTCAGTGGACGGTTCGGGTGCACAGGGATACCTCAGTGTACGAGGGGATCAGGTGGCAGGTTTCAGGGGACAGGTGTCAGGTGACAGGGGTCAGGTCACAGGGGGGCGCTCGGGGAGGATCCCCCGGGGCGCAACGGGCGGAGCAACGCCTGCAACTCCAGCTTCGCCCTATGGAGATGGGTCTTCACCGTCCCGATCGGGAGGTCGAGCGCCTCGGCGATCGCCTCATACGACTGGTCCTCGATGAAGCGGAGCTGCACGCAGGCGCGGTAGGCCGGGCGCAACTGCGCGATCGCCTCGGCGATCGTCGCCCCGAGTTCGCTCGCCTCGAGCGCCTCGAGCGGGGAGGGGCCGTCAGCGGCGACCTGGATCGCCCCCTCGGCCGCCGCCTCAAGGCTTTCCGCCCCGCGGTCACCGTCGAGCGAGACCGTCTCGGGGGCGCGCCGCCGGAGATGGTCGATCGCGGCGTTGTTCGCGATCCGGAAGAGCCAGCTCGAGAACTTCAGCTCGGTCCGGTAGGTGTCGAGCCGGTTCAGGGCCCGGACGAAGGTGTCCTGCGCGAGCTCCTCGGCGACTTCGCGGTCCCCGACCATCCGGAGCACGAGGGAGAAGACGGGCCGCTCATAGCGCTGGATGAGCGCGCGCGCCCCCGCGTCGCGCCCACCGAGCGCGAGCTGGACCAGATCGACATCGGGGAGCTCGGAGAGGTCGGCGCGCACCGCGAGAAGCGGGGAGGTTGGCAGAGCTGGACACCCTTCGTACGTCGGGGGCCTCCCGCAGGTTTCGCGGGAGCGGATCGCCCTGGGAGACGAGCGCGGCAAACTTGTCCCACGGGGGCGCTCCCGGGCAACTTTCACCGATGTCAGCCACCATCGAGCTCGAGCGCCACGAAGCGGAGGCCGCCGCCGCGAACGCGACTCCGGAAGGGAAGCGCGTCTACGTGCGCCGGATGTTCTCCGAGATCGCGCCGAGCTACGATCTACTCAACCGGTTGCTCTCCCTTGGGATCGATCGGCGATGGCGCACGGTGGCGTTGCGTCGGCTCGGCTGGGATCGCATGCCATCGGGGACCTATCTCGATCTCTGCGCGGGCACACTCGACGTCGGCACGCAGTTGAGCAGGACGCAGGGATTCACCGGAAGCATCTTGGCGGCGGACTTCGCCGAGCCGATGTTGCGCGCCGGTGTGGGGAAGGCGTCGCCCGCGGTGCTCGCGCCGGCCGTCGCCGATGCGCTCGCCCTCCCCGTGCGCGATGCGGCCTTCGACGGGGCGATCGTCGCCTTCGGGATCCGCAACGTCGCCGATCTCGGCGCGGGGCTTCGCGAGGTGCGGCGCGTGCTCACGCCCGGTGCGCGCTTCGTCATCCTCGAGTTCTCGACGCCGACACTCCTAGGCATCCGCTCGGCGTATCAGTTCTACTTCCATCATGTGCTCCCACGCATCGGTCGGTTGGTGAGTGGGCATCGCACCGCATACACCTATCTGCCGCGCTCCGTCGCGAACTTCCCCGAGACCACGGCGCTCGCGCAGGCGATGCGCGACGCGGGGTTCCGTGACGTCTCGTGGGAGACGCTCACCTTCGGGATCGCGGCGATCCATGTGGGGACCGCATGACCCAGACGTTGGACACCCTCGGCGAATTCATCACCGCCATCGAGCAGGCGGGGGAGCTCCGCCGCATCACGCACCCGGTGAAGGTGCATCTCGAGATGTGCGAGATCGCCGACCGGGTGATGAAGATGCCAGGCGGTGGCCCCGCGCTCCTCTTCGAGAAGCCGGTGTTGCGTGATGGGTCGATCTCGGCGTATCCCGTCGCGATCAACCTCTTCGGCTCGATGTCGCGCATGGCGATGTCACTCGGCGTACAGCAGCTCGACGAGCATGGGGATCGGATCACGAAGCTCCTCGACCTCAAGGTGCCCGAGGGATTCTTGGGCAAGCTGCAGTTGCTCCCGCGGTTGCTCGAGGTGGCGAAGTTCCCGCCGCGGATGGCCTCGGGGACCCCGGCCTGCCAGGAGGTCGTCTGGCAGGGGGATGAGATCGATCTCGACAAGATCCCGGTGCTCACCACCTGGCCAGAGGACGGCGGGCCGTTCATCACGATGACGGCGGTCGTCTCCAAGGATCCACAGCGTGGGATCCGCAATGTGGGGATGTATCGCGTGCAGCAGATGGGCAAGCAGCATGTGGCGATGCACTGGCAGCGGCATAAGACGGGGGCGGCGCACTGGCGCGAGATGGCGGAGCGTGGCGAAAAGATGCCGGTCTGCATCGTGATCGGCGCCGATCCGGCGTCGATGTATTCCGCGAGCGCGCCGCTCCCGCCGAATGTCGACGAATTCATCTTCGCCGGCTTCCTGCGGCGGAGCCCGGTCAAGCTCACCAAGGCGATCACCTGTGATCTCGAAGTGCCGGCGGAGTCGGAGATCGTGATCGAGGGGTACATCGATCCGGCGGAGGAGCTTGTCGTCGAAGGGCCGTTCGGTGACCACACCGGGTACTACTCGGAGGCCGATCGCTATCCGCGCGTGCATGTCACCGCGGTGACGATGCGGCGGAACGCCGTCTATTCTGCGACGATCGTCGGGCGCCCGCCGATGGAGGACTTCTATCTTGGGCATGCGACGGAGCGAATCTTCCTGCCGTTGCTGAAGCTCACGACGCCGGAGATCGTCGACTATCACATGCCGGCGGAGGGGGTGTTCCACAACCTCGTCTTCGTGAGCATCAAGAAGCACTACCCAGGGCAGGCGTGGAAGGTGATGAACGCGCTCTGGGGGGCGGGGCTGATGTCGCTCGCCAAGGTGCTGGTCGTGGTCGATGACTGGGTCGATGTGCGCAACCCGCAGGAGGCGTGGTGGGTGGCACTCAACAACATCGATCCTGAGCGCGACACCCGCTTCACCATGGGACCGGTCGATGTGCTCGATCATTCGAGTCGCGCGTTCACCTACGGTTCGAAGATGGGGATCGACGCCACCAAGAAGTGGCCTGAGGAGGGGTTCACCCGTGATTGGCCGACGGTGATCGAGATGGATCCTGACACCAAGGCGCGTGTGGACGCGATCTGGTCCCAGTTGGGGATCGACCGCGGATGACGGCGCCGGCGCGCGAGGGGCAGACCTTCGAGGGCACGTCGGCGTGGAGCCGGTGGGCGAGCTTCGTGAAGCTGCCGCATACGGTGTTCGCGCTGCCGTTTGCGTTGGTCGGGGTGGTGCTCGCGAGCCGCCTCCCGGTGGGGGAGGGGGCAGGGATGCGCGCGCCGCTCTCCGTCGCGATGGTCGGGTGGGTGGTGCTCGCCTTCACGGCGGCGCGCTGGGTGGCGATGGCGGTGAACCGGATCGTCGATCGCGAGTACGATGCGCGCAATCCGCGCACCGCGATGCGAGAGATCCCGCGTGGGGCGATCGGGGTCGGCGCGGCGTGGGGGACGGTGGTCGTCGCGGCAGCGCTCTTCTTCCTCGCGGCGGCGATGCTCAATCCGCTTTGTCTCGCGCTCTCCCCCATCGCGCTCGGGTGGGTCTCCTTCTACTCGTTCACCAAGCGCTTCACGCGTTTTGCGCATCTGGTGCTCGGACTCGGGCTCGCGATCGCGCCGGTCGGGGGATATCTCGCCGTGACGGGGGCGTGGAGCGAGCCCTGGTGGATGCTGATCGCGTTGACCGTCGGGGTGATGAGCTGGTCGGCGGGGTTCGACATCCTCTACGCGCTCCCCGACATCGCTTTCGATCGATCGCAGGGATTGCACTCGATTCCAGCGGCACTCGGGGTCCCGCGTGCGATCGTCGTCTCGCGTGCGTTGCATGGCGTGACGGTGAGCGCGCTCGCCCTCACCGTCTGGGTGACGGGCCTCGGGGTGGCAGCCTGGGTCGGGGTCGCGGTCGTCGCTGCACTCCTAGCGTATGAGCACTCGCTCGTCTCGTCCGATGACCTCTCCAAACTCGACGCCGCCTTCTTCACGATGAATGGGGTGATCTCGATGGCCTTTCTCGCGTCGGTCCTCATCGACCGGTGGCTCGCATGACTCGCCTCGCCGATCCGCAGGCCCCGATCGTCATGGCGATCACCGGCGCGTCCGGTGCGCCGTACGGGATCCGGCTGCTCGAGCAGCTGCTCGTAGCCGGTCGCCGCGTGCAGCTGATCGTCTCGTCGCACGGGTTCCGGCTCCTCCGTACCGAGAGCGAGGTCGGGGATCTCGCGGGGCTGCGTGAGGCGGTCGGTGCGGCGCGATTCGATCAGCTCGTCACCGTCTTCGACGATCAGAATCGTGGCGCGACGCCGGCCTCGGGTTCTGCGCTCGCCGGGGGGATGGTGATCTGCCCCTGCTCGATGGGCACCGTCGCGAGCATCGCGGCCGGGACCTCACGCTCGCTCGTGGAGCGCGCCGCCGATGTGGCGCTCAAGGAGCGACGCCCGTTGTTGCTGGTGACGCGCGAGACCCCACTCTCGCTCATCCATCTCGAGAACATGCGGCAGGTGACCCTCGCGGGTGCTACCGTGATGCCGGCCGCGCCGGGGTTCTATCATCGCCCTACCACCATCCAGGAGATGGTCGACTTCGTCGTCGCGCGCGCCCTGGATCATCTCGGCGTCCCGAACACCCTCGCCCCCCGCTGGGGGGAGTCGTAACCGCGGTGGGGATCGTCCGCATCGGACTGATCTCTGACACGCACGGCCTCCTCCGCCCCGATGTGCACACCGCCTTCGCGGGGGTCGATCGGATCCTGCACGCGGGTGACGTCTGTGGTGATGAGATCCTCGATGAGCTCGCGCTGATCGCCCCGGTCGAGGCGGTCTTCGGCAACTGTGATCATCCCGAGGATCGCCGCCTCTGTGAGGCGCTCGAGCTCACCATCGGTGACGTGACCATCCATGTGCAGCATGGCCATGAACTCGGCCGCCCCAAGCCCGCGCAGGTTGCCGCGAGCTATGCGGCGCAGGTCTGCGTCTTCGGGCATACGCACAAACAGAGCATCGACCGGATCGATGGGCGCCTGATCATCAATCCCGGTGCGGCGGGACCGCGGCGCTTCGATCTGCTGCCGAGTGTGGCGGTGCTGACCATCGACGGTACGCACGCCGAAGCCGAGTTGATCGCGCTCAGGGTGTGAGCGGTTTGGTCCGCTTCAGTTCCTTGGGGAACTTCCGGAACCAAGCGGCGACCAGGAGCACCTCATCCACCTCCCGTCCCGGCACCGTCGTCGTCTCGCGCTCGATGGGGGCCATGATCTCTGTGATGCGTTCGGCGAGCGCCGCGCGTTCCTTGGCCGTGCGTGGGGTGGGGCACTCGTGCCGGACGCGGCCGCGACGGATCACGTAGGTACGATCGGTCTCCGAGGTCTCACTGGGGATGCGATAGGTGAAGCTCAGCGATTCGAGGGCGAATCGGATCCGCGCGAACTGCTCGCGGAGCGCTTCCAGACTCCGGACCTTGTCGCGCCAGACTCCGGCGCGCTCGTAGTCGAGCGCCTCACTCGCGCGGGTCATCTCATGGCGAAGGGGATCGAGCGGAGTCTCCGTCTCCCCCTCGAGGAAGGCGAGCGCCGTGCGTACCTGCTCGAGATACCCCGGCTCCACCACCGCCCCGATGCAGGGGCCGAGGCATTTGCCGATCTCATGTCGGATGCACCCCGGGGTGCGCGTGCGGGCGGGGCCGAGGTCGGGGCGGTCGGGGAAGTGCATCGGGGTGCTCAGCGCGCAGTCGCGGAGTCCGAGAACATCGTTGAGGGCGCGGACGGCTTCGTCCAGTTGGTGTGCCCCGCGGAATGGACCATAATAGGTCGCCGTTTCGTCCATGCCGGCAGAGCGCACCACCTGCAGGCGTGGCGCGGGGCCCTGCGAGAGCCGCACGAAGCCGTAGGCGCGCGCCTCCCGCTTCATCGCGACGTTGTAGCGCGGGCGGAGCTGCTTGATGAGTTGCATCTCGCGTAGGAGAGCGGCGAACTCGCTCGGCAGAGGATCCCAGACCAGCGTCGCGGCCTGTCGCAGGATGCGCGCCCCTTTGTCTTTCGGGTATTCTGCGCGGAAGTAGCTCAGGAGTCGGGTGCGGAGCGCCTTCGACTTCCCCACATAGATGACCTCGCCCTCTGGGGAGCTCATCCGATAGACACCGGGTTCGTCGCGCGCCTCGGCTTTCACGAGCGCGCGCATCGCCTCGATTCGCGCGAGCTCGGCGGGGGTCGGGGCGACGGCACGGCGACGGCGGGGGCGGCGGCGGGCGGGCATCTCAGCGCTGACAGGTGGGGCACCAGACGGTCTGGCGTCCGGCGAGGCGGTGCGTGGTGCGAAACGGGGTACCGCAGGCATTGCAGGGGAGACCGGCGCGGCCGTAGACCGCGAGCTTCGCGGCGAATCCCCCTCGCGAGCCGTACGCATCCTGGAAATCGCGGAAGGTCGTCCCACGGAGCGCGATCGATTCGGTGAGGACGGCGCGCAGCGACTCGAGCAGAGCACTCGCCTCGAGGCGTCGCAGGGACTTCCCAGCGCGAGTCGGACGGATCCGCGCGCGCCAGAGCGCCTCGTTGGCGTAGATGTTCCCCACGCCGGCGAGCTTCCGTTGATCCATCAGGAGGGTCTTGATCGCCTGGCGCGAGGAGCGCATCGCGTTCCAGATCGCGTCCGCGTCGAGCGCGGGGTCGAGGGGTTCGGGGCCGAGTGTCGCATCCCATGCCGTGTGCCGCGCCGCGTCGTGGAGCGCGATCGTGCCGAGCCGGCGGATGTCGTGGTAGCGGAGGGTGCGACCGTCGGCGAGGGTGAGGCGCAGGCAGGTGTAGCGTTCGTCGGTAGGCTCGGTGAGGAGGAGCGCGCCGGTGAAGCGTGGGGTCACGACGAGGTGATGCAGGTCGGGTACGCGGTCTGTGCTACCTTGTGACACGCCGCGCTCAAGGCGTAGCACGATGCTCTTCGCGCGTCGGCTGACACGCGTGATGCGCGCGCCACGCACCGCTCGAACGAACATCGCGGCGCTCGCCTCACGCAGCACATCGTCGCGCACGATGCTTACCGCTTCGATCACCGCTCCTCGAAGCGCGGCGTCAAGATCCCGCGCGATCGTCTCGGTCTCGGGGAGCTCCGGCACGCCGCGTCGTTACGCGCGCGCGAGTTCGCGCCAACCGATATCCCGACGGAACTGCGCTCCCTCGAACCGCACCGCCGCCGCATCCGTCGCACTCACCCGTTGCGCCTCGGCGATCGTCGATGCGATCGCCGTCACCGCGACCACGCGCCCGCCGCTCGTGACGAGCGTCCCATGCGCGTCGCGCCCCGTGCCGGCATGGAAGGTCCAGCACCTCTCGGAATCAGCTGGCAGCTGGATCGGATCCCCACTCCGCACCGAGCCCGGATACCCCGCAGCCGCGACCACCGTCGTCACCGACGCCCCGTCATGCCATGCCAGCGGGAGGAACCCCGCGATCGACTCCCCGCGTGCGATCGCGCGCATCGGGGTGAGCAGACTCGATGCCATGAGCGGGAGCAAGGCCTGCGTCTCCGGATCGCCGAACCGGCAATTGAACTCGACGACCTTCGGCCCTTCGGGGGTGAGCATCAATCCTGCGTACAGAAGCCCGGTGAAGGGGCACCCCGCCTCGCGCATCGCCGCGAGCGTCGGCTGGAGGATCCGCGTCGTCACCTCCTCCATCAGCGCCGGCGTCGCGAGCGCGACCGGGGCGTACGCCCCCATCCCGCCGGTGTTGGGGCCCGTATCCCCCTCGCCGATTCGCTTATGGTCCTGCGCGGCGATGAAGGGCAGGAGATGCGATCCATCGGTGAGCGCGAAGAGGGAGAGTTCCTCCCCCGTCATGAACTCCTCGACCAACACCTCGGCCCCCGCCGCACCGAACGCCTGCTCCACGAGCATCATCTCGATCGCAGCATCGGCCTCTTCTACGGACTGCGCGATTACCACCCCCTTACCCGCCGCGATCCCTGAGGCCTTGATCACCACCGGGAGGTTGTGCGCGCGTACCGCCGCCTTCGCCGCCGCCGCCTCGGTGAAGGTCTCCGCTCGCGCGGTGGGGATCCCTGCCTTCAGCATCAGCGATTTCGCGAAATGCTTGGAGGTCTCGATTCGCGCTGCGGCCGCCGTGGGGCCGAAGATCGGGAGTCCCTCCACACGGAAGCGATCGACGATCCCCGCCTCGAGTGGCGCCTCGGGACCGACCACGGTGAAGGCGACCCCCTCGGCCTTCGCGAGCGCGACCAGGCCGTCGAGATCGGTCACACGCACCGGCACGCATCGCGCGACATTCGCGATCCCCGCATTGCCGGGGGCCGCGATCACCTCACAGGTGGGGTCGTCTCGCGTGAGCTTCCAGGCGAGCGCATGCTCGCGCCCCCCACTCCCGATGAGGAGGATCTTCATCGGGACGACTCAGATTCCCTTAAAGGCCTGCTCGAGGTCCTCGAGGAGATCCTCGATGTCCTCCACCCCGACGGAGAAGCGGAGCAGCCCATCGGTGATCCCGATCTCGAGGCGACGCGCTGGCTCGATCGAGGCATGTGTCATCCCTGCCGGCTGGCAGACGAGTGACTCCACGCCACCCAGCGACTCGGCGAGGGTGAAGAGCCGGAAGCGACGGACGATCATGTCGGCGTTCTCCCGTGAGCCGGTCTCACAGGAGACCATCCCGCCGAAGCCGCGCATCTGCCGCTTCGCGAGCTCGTGCTGCGGGTGCGACGCGAGCCCGGGGTAGAAGACCCGCTCCGCGCCGACGCGATCGGCGAGCCACTGCGAGACCGCGCGACCATTCGCGTCGTGGGCGCGCATGCGCAGCGCGAGCGTCTTGGTCCCGCGGAGAGTGAGCCAGGCATCCATCGGGCCGGGGACCGCGCCACCGGAGTTCTGCGCAAACTGCACCCGCGCCGCGAGCGCATCGTCGTTCATCACCGCCACGCCGCCCAAGAGATCGGAGTGCCCGTTCAGGTACTTCGTGCTCGAGTGCCAGGCGAGGTCGGCGCCCAAGGCGAGCGGGTTCTGGAAGAAGGGGGAGGCGAAGGTGTTGTCGACGATCGTGAGGGCGCCGGCCTTCTTCGCGATAGCGCTCGCCGCCGCGAGATCGGTGAGGTGCATCAACGGGTTCGTCGGCGTCTCGAGGATGAGCCCCTTGGTGTTCGGGCGGATCGCATCTTCGATTCGCTGCGGATCGCGCGTGTCGACCCAGGAGATCGCGATCCCGTAGTGCTGGATGATCTTGTCGACCAGACGGAAGGTCCCGCCATAGACGTTCGACCCGATCACGAGGTGATCGCCGGCGCGGAAGAGCTTCATCAGGGTGTCGAAGCACCCCATCCCTGACGAGAAGGCGAAGCCGTGCTTCGCGCCCTCGAGATTGGCCACATTCCGCTCGAGGGCCTCTCGTGTGGGGTTCTTGCTCCGCGCGTACTCATACCCCTTGTGGACCCCGAGCGCTTCCTGCGCGTAGGTCGAGGTCTGATGGATCGGGGGCATGATGGTGCCCGTCGTGGGGTCGGGGCGCTGCCCCGCATGGATGGCGCGCGTGGAGAAGCCGCGGCCGACGTCGTCTGGGAGAATCTGGGTCATGTCGGAAAGGTACCGGACCGCCCCGATCGCGGGCGAGGGTCAGGGGAAGCGCGTCGTCCGGGGATGGAAGCTCTGCCAGCTGTGCCAGAACTCCTGGCTCGCGCTGATCGGCCGGAGGGCACCGACGGGGCCACGCCCGCTGAACCCGAAGGCCAGTGGCCCCGACCGAAGGGAATCCCCGTCGCGGAGGAAGCGCGCCTCGACCGTTGGGCGCTCGAAGGCGAAGAAGCTCGCGCTGTCCGCGGCGACCACGAGGACGATCGGGCGCCCCGCGAGGGTGTCGTTGATCGCCCCCGCTGCGAGCAGCGCATTCCAGTCGTAGGCGCGATCGGCCCCGCCGAGGCTCACCCCGACCACCCACGACTTCCGTTCCCATGAGCGGGGGTCGGTCCCCGTGAGTGTGCGGCGGCTCGTCCCACGCTCGAAGGCGTAGTCCTTGTCGTACTCCGCGGTGAACCGTGGATCGCCGCGCATCACCCGCGTGTCGGGGTGGAGCGCGATCCATTGACGGAGCGTCACCTGCACGCTCGGGATCTCGGGGAGTACCGTCCCACGGCGTGGTCCGACGAGCGCCTCGCCATTCGCCTGGCGCCACCAACTTCCGGTGGTCTGGTCCTCGAGCATCGCATTGAATTCGTCCATCCCCACGAGGCGGAACCGCTCCACGGCGCCGTCGAACACCGGATCGAAGACCCGCCCGGTGCGGCAGACGGTGCAGTAGGTGACGAGGACCGGGCGGCCCGCGATCGTGTCGGTCATGAAGTGATGGTAGCCGATGAACTGCAGGGGATAGGCGCGCGCCTCGCCGTTCACCACGACACCGACCACGATGCGATCCGGGGCTACCTCGGTGGCGCTCGCGGCGACCATCGTGACGCTTTCGGGCTGCTGGAAGATCCGGTCCGCCGCCATGACGAAGTTGGTCGCGTAGGTGATCCCGCCGGTCGCCAAGGCGAGAACCGCCGAGGCCCATCGGCGCCACCCCGTGCGCGGAGACGCTGGGATCCCCCACGCCACCATCACGAGGCAGAGCGCGCGGATCGGCCAGCGCAGCGAGTGCAGCGTGTAGGCGATCTCGACGCTCCGGACGCGCTGTGAGCCCGGGAGGGGCATCACGAACCAGGCGGCGGCGGCCTCGAAGAGCGCGAGGGTGAGGAGCCCGCAAGGGAGCGCGAGGCGGCGCTTGCGGCTTACGATGCCACGTGGAGCGTGCGCCCCGCCAGCAGAGGGATCAGGAGCGCCGTCACGATCGCGGCGTCACCACGCGCGGGATCGATCTCCATTTCCCGGTCATCGAGGTCGAGGAGTGCTCGGTGCGTCAGCATGATCGTCGGTGCGCTCGGAAGAAGCAGCGCCTCCTCGTCCCGCCCAGGGAGATCGGTCTCCCCCTCGACCGTCAGCCCCACGTGCGAGCCGAGGTCGACCATCTGCTCACGACCTTCGGGCGTGCGGACCATCGCCGTCCGCGGGATCGCGTCGAGGAGCACCACGCCGAGCGATGCCGGCACCTGATCACGATGCGATGCGAGGGTGAAGACCGCCCCGACATCCGAGGCTGCGCAATCGGCAGCGAGCTCCTCCGGCGACCTGTCCAACGGCAGCACCACGGCCCCACGCCCATCGCTCGCCGTGAGCGCCACCACCGCTGCAGGCCCCGGCGGCAAGAGGAGCGCGCTCCGCCGCCCTGCGAGCATCCGCACGAGCGGGGCGCTCCGCTGGAGCAGGGTGAACCCCGCCGCGACGAGCTGCGAGGCAGGGAGATCGTCGATGCGGCCACCGGCGGCGGCGAGGCGGAGGGCGAGGGTGTCCACGGAGTGAACGATAACGCCGTCCCCATCGCCTCCAATTGCCCTCTGGGAACCGGTATCTTTCGAGAATGTCTCCCGATCCTCGTCTGATGATCAGCGTCTCCGGCATCCGGGGACGGGTCGGCCATGGGCTGACCCCCGAAGTCGTCGCACGCTACGCCGCCGCCTTCGGTGCCTGGGCCATCGCCCGCGGCACCGCGCGCACCATCGTCTTGGGCCGCGATAGCCGCGTCTCCGGTCCCCTCTTCCACGCGGTCACCCGCGCGGCGCTCGAGAGCGTCGGCGCCGATGTGATCGACATCGGGCTCACGACGACCCCCACGCTCCAGCTCGCCGTCGAGCATCATCACGCTGCCGGTGGACTCGGGATCACCGCGAGCCACAATCCGATCGAGTGGAACGCGCTCAAGTTCATCGGGCCGGACGGTCTCTTCCTGAGCGCCGCGCAGGGCGCCGAGATGCGTGCGCTCGTCGAGCAGGGGATCCCCTATGCGATGTGGGATCGGCTCGGTCAGGTGCACTTCGATGGCGAGGCTATCACGCGCCACATCGATCAGGTCCTCGCGCTCCCATTCATCGACGTGCCGGGGATCCGCGCACGGAAGTTCCGTGTCGCCTTCGACGCCTGTCATGGGGCCGGCGGTGAGGTGATCCCACGCCTCCTCGAGCTCTTGGGCTGCGAGGTGCACGCGATCGGGCTCACCCCCGATGGACGCTTCCCGCGCCCCCCTGAGCCGGTCGCCGAGCATCTCACCGGTCTCGAGGCCCTCGTCAAGAAGACCGGGGCCGCCGTCGGCTTCGCGACCGATCCCGACGTCGACCGCCTCGCCCTCGTCTCCGATGCAGGGCAAGCGATCGGTGAGGACTACACCTTGGCCCTCGCCACGCGCGTCGTCTTGAAGCACCGCACCGGTCCCGTGGTCATGAATCTCTCCACGAGCCGCATCGTCGACGACATGGCGGGCGAATCTGGCGCGCGCGTCCTCCGCGCTCCCGTGGGCGAAGTGAACGTCGCCCTCGCCATGCGCGAGGCTGGCGCCGTGATCGGCGGGGAAGGGAACGGGGGCGTCATCCTCCCCGAACTCCACCTTGGCCGCGACGCGCCACTCGGCGTCGCGTTGATCCTTCAGCTCCTGCACGAGGCGGCCGAGCCCCTCTCCAAGATCGTCGCACGCTTCCCGCGCTACGCGATCGTGAAGGACAAGCTCGATCGCCCCGATGCCCCCCTCGACGCGGTCTACGCGCAGCTGCGTTCGGCCTTCCCCGACGCCGAGGCCGACACCCAGGATGGGTTGCGCCTGAGCTGGCCCGATCGTTGGGTGCATGTACGCCCTTCCGGCACCGAGCCGATCGTGCGTGTGATCGCCGAGGCCCCGACCCGTGACGGCGCGCAGGCGCTCGTCGACCGCGGCCGCCAGCTCTTGGCCGCGCTCGCGACGTAGTCCCTGTAACCTGACCCCTCTTCCCAGACCCCTGTCTTTATGTGCGGTATCGTCGGTTACATCGGTCCCAAGGACGCCACCCCGATCCTCATCGGGGGGCTCAAGCGCCTCGAGTATCGCGGCTATGACTCCGCCGGCGTCGCGCTGATCGATCGCGGGGCGCTCGAGACGCGTCGCGCCGAAGGGAAGATCGCGCGGCTCGAAGGGGTGCTCGCCGAGCAGCCCGTGAAGGGGCATGTGGGGATTGGCCACACCCGCTGGGCGACGCACGGTCCGCCGAGCGATCGCAATGCGCACCCGCACCTGAGCACCGACAACACCGTCGCCGTGGTGCACAATGGCATCATCGAGAACGCCGATGCCCTCCGGAAGGAGCTGCACAGGAAGGGGCACACCTTCCGCTCGGATACCGATACGGAGGTGCTCTCGCATCTCATCCAAGAGCTCTTCGAAGGCTCCCTTGAGGAAGCGGTGATCGGGGCACTCCGCGTGGTCGAGGGGACCTATGGCATCGCCGTGGTCTCCAGCAAGGATCCTGGGAAGATCGTCGGCGCGCGGAAGGGGAGCCCGTTGCTCGTCGGGGTCGGTGACGGCCAGTACTTCCTTGCCAGTGACGCCTCGGCGATCCTCGCGCACACCCGCGAGGTGATCTACCTCAACGAGGGGGATCTCGCCGTCATCACCGCCGATGGGTACCGCATCCTCGACATCAACGCATCGCCCATCCGTCGCTCCGTCGAGACGATCGCCTGGGATCTCGATGCGATCGAGCGCGGCGGCTATGAGCACTTCATGCTCAAGGAGATCTTCGAGCAGCCGCAGACGGTGGCGAACACGATGCGCGGGCGCCTCCGCCTCGAGGAAGGCACCTCCAAACTCGGCGGACTCAATCTTAGCCACGACGAGCTGATGGCGATCGACAACATCGTGATCACCGCCTGCGGGACCAGCTGGCACTCGGCGCTCATCGGCGAACTGATGATCGAGGACATGGCGCGGATCCCGGTGGAGGTGGAGTACGCCTCGGAGTTCCGCTATCGGAATCCCATCGTCACGCCGGCGACGCTCTGCATCGTGATCTCGCAGTCCGGCGAGACGGCGGATACGCTGGCGGCGATGCGTGAGGCGAAGCGTCGTGGTGCGCGGACGCTTGGGCTCGTGAACGTCGTCGGATCGACCATCGCCCGCGAGGACGATGGGGGGATCTACCTCCATGCCGGCCCGGAGATCGGGGTCGCCTCCACCAAGGCGTTCACGAGCCAGGTGGTCGCGCTCGCCTTGTTCGCACTCAAGCTCGCGCGGAAGCGGAACCTCTCGGTGACGCGTGGCCGCGAGGTCACGCAAGCGCTCGATCTCCTACCGAACCAGATCCAGGCGATCCTCGATCAGGCCGACGCGATCGAGGCGATCGCGGAGTCGTACAAGGACGTCCACAACTTCCTCTACCTCGGACGCGGCTACAACTTCCCCGCCGCCCTCGAGGGGGCGCTCAAGCTGAAGGAGATCAGCTACATCCACGCCGAGGGGTATCCGGCGGCGGAGATGAAGCATGGCCCGATCGCGCTGATCGATGAGAAGATGCCGGTGGTCTTCATCGCCCCGCACGACTCCGTGTTCGAGAAGGTCGTCTCGAACATCCAAGAGGTGAAGGCGCGTGGCGGGAAGACGATCGTCATCACGAGCCGCGACGAGCCGGCCCTCGCTGGCCTGATGGACCACGAGATTCGGATCCCCGAGACGGTGGATATGCTCACCCCGGTGCTCGCGAGCATCCCGCTTCAGCTCCTCGCGTACTACATCGCGGTGAAGCGCGGGGCGAACGTCGACCAGCCGCGGAACCTCGCCAAGTCGGTCACCGTCGAGTAGTCGAGCGCGATGCGCGTCCTGCTGCAGCGGGTCTCGCGCGCCGAGGTGCGCGTGGATGGCGCGGTGATCGGGCAGATCGGGCGCGGGTTCTGTCTCCTCGTCGGCTACACCGCGACCGATACCGAGGCCGAGAACCGCTGGATGGCGGAGAAGGTGTCGGGGCTCCGGCTCTTCACCGGCGCCGAGGGCAAGATGAACCTCGGGCTCGAGGAGGTGCAGGGTGCGCTCCTCGTCGTGAGCCAGTTCACGCTCTACGGTGACGCCGCGAAGGGGCGGCGTCCCTCGTTCATCGATGCCGCCCCGCCAGAACAGGCGCGTGCGCTCTACCTCCAGTTCATCGATCTCCTGCGCGCGCAGGGGGTCGACGTCGCCACCGGGGAGTTCGGCGCCGATATGGCGGTGGAGCTCGTGAACGATGGTCCCGTCACCCTCTGGCTCGAGCGATGATGCCGCCCCTTGAGGTCATCCTCGCCTCGCAGTCCCCGCGCCGCCGGGATCTCCTCGATCTGATCGGGATCACGCATGTCGTGCGTCCCGCCGACATCGACGAGTCGGTCCTCCCGGACGAGGCCCCCGTCCCACACTGCGAGCGACTCGCGCGCTCCAAGGCGGCGACCCTCGCCGCGCTGGCCCCCACCTCGGTGGTGATCGCCGCCGACACCATCGTCGTCTTGGACGACGCGATCCTCGGCAAACCCGCCGATGTGGCCGAGGCGCGCGCGACCCTCGCGCGGCTCAGTGGCCGCACGCACACGGTGCACACCGCGATGGCGGTCGCACACCAGGGGCGCACCGTGAGCGCCGTCGAGTCGGTTCAGGTGACCGTCCGCGCCCTCACCGCCGATGAGATCGCCGCCTATGTCGCGACCGGCGAACCGATGGACAAGGCCGGGGCCTACGGCATCCAGGGTTATGGGGCGACGATCGTCGAGCACATCGACGGCGACTACTTCAGCGTGATGGGGCTCGGCCTGCGGCGACTCGTCGCGCTCCTCGCCGAGCTGGGCCTACGCTATGACTTCGGCGCTGGGGTCAGCCGCGGCGGGTAAGCCGCCGCATAGTGCGTCCGCCACCGCTCGACGCGGTCGAGCACCTGTTGCACCGTGATCCGCGGCATGCGATCGGGACGGTTCTCCATCGAGATCGGATAGTCTTCACCAGGATCACCATACGCGTCGATCATCAGATCGCCGAACCTGCGATATGGCCCTATGCGCTTGGGATTCGAATAGGCGATGAGGCTCACGACAGGGCGGTCGAGCGCCACCGTGATATGCAGCGGCCCCGTGTCCGGCGAGAGGACGAGCGCCGAGGCATCGAGGATGCCCACCAGACCGCGCAGGCCGCCCGCACCGAGCGCACTCATCGGCCTGTGTCGCGCCCGCTCAAGGATCACCCGCTCGGCCTGCACCTCACGAGCCGATCGCGCGCCGACCAATACCGGCTGCAATCCAAAGTCGGACCAGAGTGCGTCACAGACCTCGGCCCACCGCTCTGGGATCCAATCCTTCACCGGCTTGCTCGTCGCGACCACGATCGGCGCGATCGGACGATCAAACCGTGCCATGAACTCACGTTGCCAGACGCGTTCGGCCTCATTCCACGGCCCGAGCCCCCAGGTGACCGACTGCGAATCGACACCAAGCCACTCGGCGAACTCCAGATACTGGTCCTGCACATGCTGCATCGCATGCGGCGGGATGCGGTGTGTGGTGAAGAGCCAGTTCGCGTCGCGCGCCCGCGCGCGATCGAAACCGAGCTTCACCGGGGCCTGCGTGAAGCCCGTGATGATTCCCGCCTTGAAGTAGACCTGGAGATTGATCACCAGATCGAAGCGGTGCGCGTGCAGCGCGCGTCGGATCTCGAGGAAGCCGCCGAGCCCCTTGGTCCGGTCGAACAGGAGGATCTCGTCGACCAGAGGATGGCCGCGCACGAGACCCGCCGGTCCGGGTTGCAAGACCCAGGTGACATGCATCGCCGGATTCGCCCGCTTGAGCGCCGTGAGCAGCGGGAGCACATGCACCACATCCCCCACGGCGGACATCATCACGATGCAGACGCGATCCATCGGGACGCGGCTCATGCGCCCTCCTCCGTCGCGAGCCGGCGCAGTCGTGCGATCGCCGATTCGTCGATCGGGAGCGCCCAACGATCCCGCCATTTTCGCAACGACCGCTCCAGCCGTGCGAGGTTCCGCTCAGCGATCCTCGCATCGTTCGGCGCGCCGAGGCGTACGCGATCCACATCGAGGAGCCAGGCATGCCACCGCCCACCCTCCAACGCCAGATGCAGATTCTTCGCGTTGAGGTCGGCGTGATGGATCCCGCCGGCGCGCAGATCGCTCAGGAGGGCGGCCACCGCCGTGAGGAGGTGTTCGCGCGTCGCCACATCGGCGCGGCTCCAGATGGTGGGCAGATCCGCGCCATCGGGAAGTCGACGCGTCACCACGTCGATGCGGTTGGTGCTGAGCCCCGCGGGATAGAGCGCATAGCCGATCACATCCGGCGTGCGCACGCCCGCCTCCCGCAGATGGAGCGCCATCCGAAGCTCCCAGGGTGCGCGCCCCGCGCCACGGAAGCGATCGCCGAGAAGCGAGGCGAAGGCCCCCCCATGATGCGTGTGGCGCACCACGACGGAGATCGCACTCCCAGGGAGCGTCACCCCCCACGCCGTCAGCCGCCCCTGGAAGGGGACCGCCTCCGGTACCGCTCCCGCCCAGGCATGGACCGTGGGGGCCTCGGCTAATGCGCGTCGAAGCCCGTCGAGGCAGGCCAGTCGCGCGACGATCGTCGTACGACCCACCATCGCGCGGTCGTAGCCCGCAGGGACCTCCACACCGATGGACTTCACCGCCGAACGCGGAAGACCGGGAGAGGTTGGCTCTTCCCCTTGAGTTCCATCGGAGGGAGGGGATCGAGCGTCGGTGGGGTGGAGAGCGCGGCGCGGAAGGGCTCCGAGAGGAGGATCTCGCCGGCCCCCGCGGCCCCACAGAGCCGACTCGAGGTGTTCACCGGATCGCCGATCACCGTGTACTCCAAGCGGCGCTCGCTCCCGATGTTCCCCGCGAAGACATCCCCCACGTTGAGCCCGATCCCGATCTCCAGCGTCGGGCGACCCGCGGCGCGCCATCTGGCATTGAGCGCGTCGAGCGCCGTCATCATGTCGAGCGCGGCCTGCATCGCGCGATCACAGTCGTCCGGTTCGCCGATCGGCGCGCCCCACTGCGCCATCACCGCATCGCCGATGAACTTGTCGAGTGTCCCGCCATGACGGAACACGCACTCGACCATCTCGGTGAAGTACTCGGTGAGCAACCGCGCCATCGCATCGGGATTCATCGTCTCCGAGAGCGCGGTGAAGCCGCGGATGTCGGAGAAGAGGATCGCGACCGGCCGCTTCTCCCCGCCAAGCGTGACCGCATCGGGGCTCGAGGCGATGCGCGCCGCGAGCTGCGGGGTGAAGAAGCGCTCGAAGTTGCTCCGCGCCAGCGCCTCACGTCGGATCCGATCGGCGAGCTGCCCATTCTCCAGCGACACCGCCGCGATCCCCGCGAACGCGATCAACAGGTCGAGGTCGGCCTCGCCGAAGCGAGTGAGGGAGAAGTTGTCGACGTAGAGCACGCCGAGGGCGCGTCCCGCACCGTCGAGGAGCGGGACGCACATCGCGGAGCGCACCTTCTGGAGCACCACCGATTGGCCGGTGAAGCGTGCGTCCTGAGCGGCATCGTCCGAGAGGATCGCGACCTGCTCCTCCAGTGCGGTGCGAAGGATCGACTGCGGGACCTCGCCAGTCGCCTCGTGGCCCCGCCGATCACGTGAGAGTTTCGGTACGAGGGCGTCGTCGGTGTCGGTGAGGAGGATCGCACACCGATCGGCCTCGAGGACCTGGAAGGTGTAGTCGACGATCTTGCCCAAGAGGGTGTCGAGATCGGTCGCGCGCCCGAGCCCCTTCGAGACCTCGAGCAGGAGCGCGAGGCGGCGCCGGTCCTTGGCAGCGGGATCGTTGGCGGGCGCGGCGGCGCGGGCCGCGGCGATCGCCTCGAGCTCCGAGAGCTTGGGGACCTGGCGGACGATCGTCGCGCCGGGCGCGGCGATCGGTGCGCTGACGGCGGCCACCGCCGGAGTCGCCGCGATCGAGGTGCAGGTGAACCCCACCTTCCCGAACCGTACGGTCTCGCCCGCGCGCACCAGACCTCCCGTGGCCTCGACCGGCGCGTCATTGATATAGGTCCCATTACTCGACCCGAGGTCGCGCACGGCGACACCCTCCCTCGTGACCCGGAGCTCGGCGTGCTGGCGGGAGACCGTGGGATCCACCACCGGGCAGTCGGTCGTCGTCGCGCGGCCGACCACATACGGGTTAGACCCGAGGAGGTCGAAGGTGGTGGGGTGACCGATCCCGGTCAGGCGGAACGACATGGGGGAAATATGCGCCCCCCCCTCCCTCGGGGCGACGGTTGTGAGGGTCGAGGCGCCCCGTGAGATTCCGCCTATGTCCCTCCTGCGGTTCGTTCGACTCGTCCTGCTCACCGCCCCACTCGCCTCACCGCTCGCGGCCCAGGAGCGCTGGAACGACGAGCAGACGCTCGCCCTCGTCCGCTCGGCGATCGTACAGCGAAGCGCGCAACTCGCCGACACCGCGCTGCGCGACTACAGGGCCCGCGCGCATGGCTACGTCACCTTCCTCGCGCAGTTCGGCGAGGGGTTCCCCCTTCCACCGGCGGTGGTGAAGTCAGACGAGCTCATGGTCGAGGTCCTCTGGCAGGCCCCGGACCGGAGCGCACAACGGATCATCGGGCGGCGCGACACGCTCCTGCTGCCAACCGACATGAACTACCACCGCGATCATCTCGGGGTGGTGCAGAACAACTTCCCCTCGATCATACGGCTCGGCGACGGCGATGAGGTACGCGATGTCGCGCATCCCCTCTCCACCGCGGGGCTGGCCCTCTACGACTATCGGCTCAGCGATTCGCTCGCGATCCGATCGGGGACCCAGGCGATCGACGTCCTCATGATCCAGGTCCGCCCCAAGGATGACCGGCAGGCGGCCGCCGTCGGGGCGGTCCATCTCGATCGGGCGAATGCCTCCGTGGTGCGGATGACCCTCTCCTTCACCCGTGCCGCCCTCAAGGATCCTCAGCTCGAAGATGTCTCGGTCATCCTCGAGAATGGGTTGGTCGAAGGGCGCTTCTGGCTCCCGCGGCGGCAGGAGATCGAGATCCGGCGCACGGCGACCTGGATGGATTTCCCCGCGCGCGGGATCATCCGCGGTCGATGGGAGATCACCGACGTCGAACCGAACATCACGCCGGCGCCAGACCGCTTCATGGGACCCGAGATCACCGAGGTGCCTCGCCAGCTCCAGCGCACCTACCCGTTCGAGGGCGAGATCCTCCGCGCGCTCCCTGAGGCGATCCGCACGTTGGATGACGCCGAGGTGCGCGAGGTACAGGAGGCCGCGCGCCAGCTGGTGCGCGCGGGGGCACTCGCCCGGGTCGGACTCGCGCGGCCTGCGGCGCGCCGCGTCTCCGATCTCCTGCGAGTCAATCGGGTCGAGGGCTTCGCCGCCGGCGCCGGCCTCTCGCAGACCCTCGGCAGTGGCTTCACGGTCTCCATGCTCGGTCGGTTCGGTACCGCGGACCATCGCTGGAAGGGCAGTGGGGCACTCACTTGGCGATCGCCACGTGAGGCCCAGTGGAACCTGGAGTGGTCCGATGATTTCGGTGAGGCTGGGGGGCTCGCGGAGGTGAGTGGGCTCCGGAACTCCCTCGCCGCGCAGGAATTCGGGAGCGATTGGACCGATCCGTACGGTCTCGAGCGCGGACGGATCCGATACACCTCGGCGCCGCGCGAGCGGGATCGCTGGTCGATCGAGCTCGCCCGTGAGCGGCATCGACCCCTCGCGGTCGCTGCGACCCCCGCGACGGGACGCTACGAACCGACGCTCGCGGCGGACCAAAGCATCCTCACGGCGACGACCCTCGGGTGGATCCGCGCGCCGGCCGCGGAACCCTCGGCACCACAACTGTCGGGGAACGTGCATCTCACCCTGGCGCGTACCGATGCTGGCGCGACGCCTGCCACGGCCCTCGTACGACTCTCGGCTGAGCTGGAGGCGCGCCATCCTGCCGGAGCGGGGCTCGTGGTCGCTCGGACCCTCCTCCACGGGATCACGGGCGGGGCCGGGGTCCCGGTGCAGTGGGGCGCGTTCGCCGGGGGGCCGCTCTCGGCGCCGGGCTACGCCTTTCACGCGCTCCGTGGCGACGCGATGGTGGCCCAGCGGGTCGAGTGGCATCGACGCGCCGGATCGGTCCCGGTTCGCTTCGGGCGGTTCGGCGCGGTGCCGACGACGGTGACCGTCGCCCCCTATGTCCATCAGACCATGATCCATGCGAGGGACGGTGCCGGTTGGACCTCGGCGCCGAGCGTCGGGCTGGGGGTCATCGGTCTCTTCGACCTCCTGCGGTTCGATGTGGCGAGGCCGTTGCGGGGGCGTGGATGGCTCGTCACCCTCGACGTGGCGCGGGCCTTCTGGCCGGCGCTCTGACCCATCGGGGTGCGCTACATTTCGGATGAGCCTCTTGCCCCCTCCCGAATGAACCGACCTCAGCGCGCGAAGGACGAATGGTTGCGAGCGACCATCGAGGGGTTGCTTTCGGCGGATGAGCTGTCGCAGCTCGCGTCGGTGCCGGTGGAGAGTCTCTGGAGTGCGGCAGTGGACCGAGGCTTCGTCACCGACGACGAATTAGCGGCGGCGGTGGGGGTGCGTTTCCGTCTCAAGGTCGCGAATCTCGACCAGGTCTCCGCGCAGGCGGTCGAGGCGATGCCCGAGGCGCTGGCGCGTCGCTACGGGGTGATCCCCCTGGCCGTCACCGAGACCTCGATCGACGTGGCCACCGCCGACCCCCTCGATCTCGACTGCGAGCAGACCCTCGCCTTCGCCCTCGGCCGCACGGTGCGCATGGCGGTGGCTCCGCCTGCGGTCATCGCGCGGAAACTCGAGGAACTCTATCGGCCGCGCGAGGTGATCCAGCAGCTCGTCGACACCATGCGGGGGACGATCGAGATCGAGGCGATCGACGAGTCGGCCGAGGAGGACAGCATCGATGTCATCGCCAATCAGGCGGGCGACCGACCGGTCATCCGGCTGGTCGATCGGGTGATCGCGGAGGCGGTGGCCTCCCGTGCGTCGGACATCCATCTCGAGCCTGAGGAGACGGGGGTCGCGGTGCGGTATCGCATCGATGGGGTGCTTCGGCAGGTCATGGTGCTGCCGAAGGCGGTCAAGGTGCCGATCGTCTCGCGCGTGAAGATCATGGCGCAGCTTGACATCGCCGTTCGTCTCCGGCCGCAGGATGGTCGCGCTCGCGTCGCGGTCAGAGGCCATCGGGTGGACCTTCGCGTCTCGACCCTTCCGGCCTCTCAAGGCGAGAAGGTCGTCATCCGAATCCTCGACCAGAGCAATACCATCCTCAACCTCGAAGTGCTCGGGCTCCTCGAGACGGAGCTCCGAGAGCTCACGGCGTTGATGGATGCGCGGGAAGGGATGGTCCTCGTCACCGGTCCCACCGGCTCCGGCAAGACGACGACCCTCTACTCGATGCTGCAGACGATCAAGGAGCGCGGGGTCAACATCAACACGGTGGAGGACCCGGTCGAGTACCGACTGCCCGGGATCGTACAGGTGCAGGTGAATGAGAAGGCGGGCCTCACCTTCCCAGCGGCGTTGCGCTCGATCCTCCGACAGGACCCCGACGTGATCCTCGTGGGTGAGATCCGTGACCGGGAGACGGCCCAGATCGCGGTGCAGGCCGCGCTCACCGGCCACGTGGTCCTCTCGACGCTTCATACGAACGATGTCGCCGCGTGCGTCACGCGACTCACCGATATCGGGGTGGAGGCCTATAAGATCTCCGCCGCGCTGAAAGGGATCGTGGCACAGCGCCTCCTGCGGCGCCTCTGCACGCTCTGTAAGGAACCCGCGCGCCCCGATGAGATCCCGGAGCGCCTCCAGGGCTACTTCCCGCCAGAGGTCCAGCTCTATCGGGCGGTAGGATGTCCCGAGTGCACGATGACCGGGTATCGCGGGCGCCATGCGGTCCATGAGATGCTCACGGTGAACGAGGATCTCCAGGCGCGGATCGCGGCCGGGGAGCCGGTCGATCAACTCATCGAGGCCGCCCGGGCCGCCGGGATGCGCTCGCTCTGGGATTCTGGGGTGGAGCATGCCAAGCGTGGCGATACGACGATCGCCGAGCTCCTCCGGGTCCTCGAAGCCCCGTCTGAGGAGCGCGCCAAGGCGCGCACCACGACGGCGCAGCCCCCTCTGCGCGAGACAGGGCACGTGGCTATCCCGGTCGCTCCTCTCCCGCCCGCCATCGACCGAGGCCTCCCCGCCGCGATCCATCAGGAGCCAGCTCCGCCCACCGGGAAGGCGCCGCCTCCGCGACGCACCCTCCGGATGCCGCCGGAGAAGGTCTCCCTCAACCGGCCTACCACGACGCAGACGGCGACCGGTTCGTTCGTCACACCGGTGACGGCACCTGTGGCCATCGAGCATGTCTGGGATCGCGCCATGGACCCCCCATCGGCCTCTGGACCGACCGGCGCTCGGCGCAACGGTGCGCTGCACGACCCCCCCTCGGCCAAACCGCGGACGTCGCGATTCGAGGGCCCGCCCCCGCGGATCCTCCTGGTGGAGGACGAGGAGCCACTCCGTCGCGTCATGAAGGATCTCCTCGAACGTGACGGCTTCGTCATCTTCGAGGCAGGGGACGGGATCCAGGCCGTCGATCAGGTCGATCGGCTCAAGCCCGATGCCCTCGTGCCCGATCTCAACCTGCCACGGCTGGATGGCTTCGGGGTGCTGAAGCATCTGCGCGCTCGGGCGGAGACCCAGCGGCTCCCGGTGATCGTCCTCACCGCCAAGGGCGACGAGGACAGTGAGGTCCACGTCTTTGAAGCGGGGGCCTCTGACTATCTCACCAAACCTTTCCGCGCGCGCCCTCTCGACTCGCCTCCAGGCGGTCCTTGGTCGCAAAGCGATCGCGCTGACCTGACCCGTCGTGGGCCCTGCGAAGCCTGAGGAGACTCCACACCAGATGACCGGAGCCGTATCGGTCGGCGTTGTCGACGTGCTCGTGATGCGGGCGGTCACCAAAGGGTGGCAGGTGCTCGTCCTCCAACGCGCCGCGAACACACGGTGCCCTGGTTCGTGGGAGATGGTCCACGGGAAGGTCCTCCCGGGCGAGACGCTCGAGGCGGCCGCCCGTCGCGAGCTCCACGAGGAGACGGGGTGCACCCCGAACCGGCTGATCTCCGTGACGATGCATCCCTTCTATCTGCTCCCCACGCAGACGGTGCAACTCGCCGCGGTCTTCTGCGCGGTCGTCCCGTCCGACGCGTCCATCCTCCTCGGCGACGAACACACCCGGCACGTCTGGCTCACGCCGTCTCAGGCGCGGCGGCGCTTCAGCTGGCCCCATGAGAAGCGCTTCGTCGATGAGGCACGGATCCTCCTCGCGACCCCCGCCATCCACGATGTGATCGAAGTGCGCTAGCCCTCGCGCTCACGGCTCGTCCGGAGGCGGTCGTCCCCGTCGCGTGGGGCATTGGGCTTCACGCGCACGCTCTTCGCCGGGATCCCCACGTTCACGTGATAGGGGCGCACATCCTTGGTAGCCACCGCCACCGCCCCCACCATCCCGTTCTCCCCCACATGCACGCCGGCGAGCACCGTGGCGTGATAGGTCACCCGCACGTCGTCGGCCAAAATCGTCATGGCGTTGGTGACATCCACCTGCTCGACGATGCTGTGCGTGTGTGAGTAGATATTCGCGTAGTCGCTGATCGATACGCGGTTCCCGAGGCGGATCCCGCCGCGATCATCGAGCAAGACATGGCGGTGCACGACCACATCGTCCCCCACCTCCATGTTGTAGCCGAACGAGAACTCCACCTGCTGGAAGCATTTGAAGTTCTTGCCCACGCGTTTGAAGATGTGCGGCGCCAACAGGCGGCGGAGCTGCACGCCGAGGGCCACGGCCTGCCCCCCGATCGGGAGGCGATCGAACGAGTACCAGAGCCAAAGCAGGGGCTTCACCCGCTGGAAGCGCGCCTGGTCGCAGTCGCCGTAGTACTCGGGTTCGAGGGTGATCTGCCGCGGGTCGAGCGCGGCGATCGCGAGCCGTGTCCCCAGCGGTTCGCGCTCATCGTGCACCGTCTCCTCCCACCGGTCGCGATACATCGGGTACGCGAGCTCGAGCAGGGTCTCGCGGCAGAGCAGGGCGCGATCGGTGGCGGGGTCGGACAGACGTTCGGCGAGCTGGCCGAGCCAGCGCCCGGCCAAGGCGTCAGTCGAGGTCGGCGGGAGGGGCTGCAGCGGGATCCGTGGCATGCTCGGAAGATACCGCGAGCAGGGCCACCAGCGCCTCGGCCAACGCATCCCGACCTTCCCCCGTCGCCGCGCTGAAGGGGATGACCTGCTCGGGGTCGAGCTGCAGGGTCCGCGCGATCGTCTCCAGCTGCGCCGCGGCGGCCTGCGTGGAGAGCTTGTCGACCTTCGTCACGCAGATCACCGTCGGGACCCCGATATCCGCAAGGAGATCGAGCATCAGGCGATCGTCGTCGGTCGGTTCGCGCCGGACGTCGAGGAGCTGCACGACACCGCGTAGATTGGGCGATCGCCGCAGATACCCTTCGATGAGCGGGCGCCACTCTGCCTGGCGCGCCTTCGAGATCCGCGCGTAGCCATAGCCAGGGAGATCACTGAGGACGAAGGTCCCGTTCACCGCGAAGAAGTTGATCTCACGGGTCCGGCCTGGGGTGCGACTCACGCGCGCGAACGCCTTCCGGCGCACGAGGCGGTTGAGGAGTGACGACTTCCCGACGTTGGAGCGGCCCGCGAAGGCGATCTCAGGGAGCGTCGAGGTCGGCCGCCACCCATCGACGGTGGCCATCGGCCCGATGAACTCGAGCGAGCGGATGACGAGCGGGTCGGGCGACGCGCGATGGGCGGCGTCGTCCGTCGGGGCGGCGCTCACGCCTCCTTCTTGGCGCGCTTGGCGGAGAGCGTGAGGAGTGGCGCCTGTCGCTGCGTCACTGTCGCTTCGGTGACCCGGGCCTCGACCACATCGTCGCGGCTCGGGAGTTCGAACATCGTCTCGAGGAGGGTCTCCTCGACGATGGCGCGCAGCCCGCGGGCCCCGGTGCCCCGCTGGATCGCCTTGCGCGCGATCGCCTTGAGTGCACCGTCATCGAAGGTGAGTTGCACCTCCTCGAGCTCGAAGAGCTTGGCGTACTGCTTGGTGATCGCGTTCCGGGGTTCCTTGAGGATCTGCACGAGTGCCTCCTCGTCGAGCCCGTGCAGGGGCACCGAGACGGGCAGGCGCCCCACCAGTTCGGGGATCAACCCGAACCGGAGGAGGTCCTCCGGTTCCACATCGCCGAAGAGATTCGTATCGCCAGCCTTCGCCGGCTCTCGCGTCGCGGCCGCCGACCCGAACCCGATCTGCCGCTTCCCGAGCCGCGCCTCGATGATCTTCTCGAGCCCGTCGAAGGCGCCGCCGCAGATGAAGAGGATGTCCTTGGTGTTGAGCTGGATGTACTCCTGCTGCGGATGCTTTCGCCCGCCCTGCGGCGGGACCGAGGCCACCGTCCCCTCGAGGATCTTGAGGAGGGCCTGCTGCACGCCCTCCCCGGAGACGTCACGCGTGATGCTCGGGTTCTCCGACTTCCGCGCGATCTTGTCGATCTCGTCGATGTAGATGATCCCGCGCTCGCAGTCGGCGACGTTGTAGTCCCCGGCCTGGAGCAGTCGCACGAGGATGTTCTCGACGTCCTCGCCCACGTAGCCGGCCTCCGTGAGCGTCGTGGCGTCCGCGATCGTGAAGGGAACGTCGAGCATCCGCGCGAGGGTCTGCGCGAGTAACGTCTTGCCGACCCCAGTGGGACCGAGCAGGAGGATGTTCGACTTGTCGAGTTCGACCTCGCCCTCGCGCTTCGCCCCCGCGTTCACCCGCTTGTAATGGTTGTAGACCGCGACCGCGAGCGCCTTCTTGGCCGCCTCTTGTCCGATCACGTACTCGTCGAGGGTCGACTTGATCTCGTGCGGGGCGGGGACCCGGGCGATCGCCTCAGGGACGACCTCGCGCTCCTCATCCTCCGCGAGGATCTCATTGCAGAGCGTGATGCACTCGTTGCAGATGTAGACCGAGGGGCCCGAGATGAACTTCCGGACCGCGTCCTTGGACTTGCCGCAGAAGGAACAGCGGAGGTGGCGGTCGTGGGACATGGTCTCGGGAAGCTCAGGCGTTACTTGGTGGCCGTCAAGGTCGGGGCGGTCTCCTCACGGTTCACGACCACCTGGTCGATCATCCCGTAGGTCTTCGCCTCCTCCGCGCTCATGAACCGGTCACGGTCCACATCGCGCTCGATCTCCTCGAGGGGACGTCCGGTGTGCTTCGCCATCAGCTCGTTCATCTTCGCGCGGAGATAGATGATCTCACGCGCCTGGATCTCGATGTCGGCGGCGGTCCCCTGCGCGCCTCCCGAGGGCTGGTGGATCATGATCCGCGAGTGCGGGAGCGCCGAGCGCTTCCCGGGACGCCCCGCCGCAAGGAGGAACGCCCCCATCGAGGCGGCGAGCCCCATGCAGATCGTGTTCACCGGCGACTTGAGGAACTGCATCGTGTCATAGATCGCGAGCCCCGCCGAGACGCTGCCGCCCGGCGAGTTGATGTACAGATGGATGTCGCGCCCCGGGTTGTCCGCCTCGAGGAAGAGCATCTGCGCGATGATCATGTTCGCCACGTCGTCGTTGATCGGCGTGCCGAGGAAGATGATCCGGTCCATGAGGAGCCGGCTGTACACGTCGTAGCTGCGCTCACCGCGGCTTGAGCGCTCGATGACGTACGGATTCGGGATGATTGCCATGGGAATGATCCTTAGGGTCAGGCCTGTTCGATGGTGTTCTTGCCGAGGAGCCAGGTGAAGACCCGCTCCTCGGTGATGCTCCGTTCAAGCTCGCGGAGCCGTCCCGCCTTCTGCAAGGAGGCGTAGAGCGGACCCGGCTCGGTCCCGCGCTTCTCGGCGAGCTCGGCGACCTTGTCGTCCACGTCCTTCTCCGTGGCGACCAGCCCCTCGCGCTCAGCGATGGTGTCGATGATCAGGTCGCGGCGCACCTGCCGCTCTGCCATCCCCTGGATCTCATCACCGAACTTCACCAGCTCGGCCTCTGGGATCCGGTACGCCTCGGCGTAGGCGCGGATCATCTGCTTCACCCAGCTCGGCGGCAGGTCGAATGGGTTCGCCTGCACGATCTCGTCGAGGAGCTGCGTACGGGCCGCCGCATCGGCGTCGCGCACCGCGGCCGCCGCCATGTCCGCGCGCACGACCTGCTCGAACGCCGCGAGGGAATCGAAGTCCCCCATCTCGCGCGCGAAGGCATCGTCGAGCGCCGGCAGTGCCTTCCGCTTCACCTCGGTGAGGGCGACGCGCACCTGCCGCGTCTTCCCGCGCTGCGCCTCATCGGGGAAATCCTCGGGCCAGGTCACCGACCGTTCGACGGTCTCCCCGGGGTTCATCGTCATGACGATCTCCTCGATCGCCGGGATCACCTGACCGGCCCCCATCACGAGGCGGTACTCACGCCCCTCGGGGATCGTCCCGTCCTCTTCGGTCGCCAGCATGACGGTGACGAGGTCTCCCTCGTTCGCCTTCCCCTCCGCCGGGGTCCAGGTCGCACGCTGGTCGCGGAGCCGCTCGATCTGCTCCTGCACCTGCTCATCGGTGACGACGTCCGTGGGACGCATCACGCGGAACCCCTCGAGCTTGTCGAGGGTGAGGGTCGGGCGCACCTCGCAGTGGAGCTCGAAGCTCAGACTCTGGTCCTCGCCGAACTTCACGTCAAGGGCGTGCGGCTGCGTCACGAGCTCGAGCTTCTGCTCGGTGACGACCATCTCGAACGCCTCGCGGAGGAGCGCCTCGACCGCTTCCTGGTCGATGGCGGCGCCGTACTGCTTGCGCACCATCCCGACGGGGGCCTTGCCTGGCCGGAAGCCAGGCACACGGACCTGTTTGGCGACGCGGGTCGCAGCCTTGGTGCGGGCCTCGACCACGCGGGTCGCGGCGACGGCGATCTGCAGCCGACGCTCGGCCCCCTCGCTCTTGGTGGCGGTGATCTGGATGTCCATATCGTTCAACGGGATAGCTGAGATTCGGAGGGACACGAACCCCCGCCACCGGGCTCCGGTAGCGGGGGGCTCAGGAACAGAGGGAAGTTAAGCGGCTGGACGACGCCGGGCCAGCCAGAGCGGGAGCCCCATCGCCACGATCCCGCCGATGACCGCCAGCCAATACCCATGCCGGGCGGTGACCGCGATCGGCATCACCCCGTTCATCCCGTAGATCAGGAACGGGAAGGCCGCCGTCGCCACGCTCCCCTTCCAGGTGGTCGGGGGGACGATGGCGAGCATGATCCGGCTCACGACCACTCCGGTCACGTACCACCCGATCCAGTTGGAGATCGGCATCCCGTAGAACACCGGCTCCACCAGCCACCCCGGGACCCAGGCCGGGACGCGATCGAGCTCCCAGACCCAGTGCGGCGGGGTCACGTTGGTCATGTGGACCTCCATCGGCAAATCCCACGCCGTGAGGACCGCCCCCGCCACCAGAGCCCAGCGCCACCGTGTGGCGGAGGAGTCGTCAGTCACGAGGAGCCGCCCGCAGATCGCGAGCGACCCGTAGAGCATGTAGTACCAGGAGATCGGGATGGGGTAGGGCACATCCCCCATGATCCGGTAGCCGAGCATCTCGGTGTAGCGATAGGGGCCGAAGGGGAGGCCGACGTTCGTGCCGCCCAGCTCGGACAGCAGCGCGACCCCACTCGCGACGACCATCACCGCCACCGCGCGGCCCCACCCGAAGCGCGGGCCCGAGTGCAGGAGCACCGCGATCGTCCCGAGCAGGATGTACACTTGCCCCGAGTACTTCCACCCGAGGGTGTAGACCGTCTGCGTGTACGGGCCCTGCATCCAGATGGGGAACTCCCCAGCGAGGATCGTCACCATCGCGAACGTCGCGAAGACGATCATCGCGAGGTGGCCATACATCAATCCATGCGCCGCGCGATCGAGGGGCGTCATGGGCTCCGGGCCAGCATTCAGGCGCATAGCATCATCTCCTCAGGGCGAGTCAGGGCGCGTTCACCCCATTCGATCACCGGTCCGCCCTCGGGAGGCTGCGCATCCTCGGCGCCGCGCCAGACCGACCAGAGCAAGCCAGCCCGGGCGAAGGTGCCGACGCGGGCGCGCACGGTGATCGAGTCGTAGCCATTCCGCTCGATGGCGCCGAGGATCGCGGCGTAGCCATCGGCACAGGCGCGGGCGCAGCGGCGTGCATCGGGTTCGAGGAGGAGGATGCCGGGAGCCGCCGCGCGATAGAGTGCGCGCGCCCGCGCGATCTCGTGGCGCATCAGGCGGGCCCAGCGCGGGTCATGCCGGAGCGTGGGATCGTGCAACACGCGCTCGGAGTCGAGGCCGAAGGCGCCGAGCACATCGTCGGGGAGGTAGCAGCGCCCCCGCGTGGCATCCTCGCCGACATCCCGCAGGATGTTCGTGAGCTGCATCGCGACACCCAGGGTCCGGGCGTACCGGACGGCCCGCGTGCGTGTCTCATCATCGTGACCGAGCACCCCGAAGATGTAGGTGCACATCGAACCGACGGAGGAGGCGACCCCCTCGCAGTAGCTCGTCAGTTGGCTCCACGAGTCGTAGTGCGCCGGGTGCAGGTCGCAGGCCACGCCATTGAGCAGCTCCTCGAGCACCTCGCTCGGCACGCCGTATTCGGAGACCGCGCGCCAGAGCTCGCGGAAGACCGGCCCATCGGGGCGACCACTCAAGGCTTCGGCCACGCCGATCCGGTACTGCGTCAGCTCCTGCGCGACCGACGCGGGGTCGCGTGCCTCCGCCATCCGGTCGACGATGTCGTCGGCGAGTCGGCAGAAGGCGTACACGGCGAAGGCCCCGCGCCGCTTCCGCGGCGGGAGGAAGCGGCTGGCGAGGGCGAAGGTGCGCGCGTAGGTGCGCGTGATCGACTCGCAATGGTGCGCGTCGGCACGCGCGAGGTCGGCGTCCGTCTCCTTCAGGATGCCGGGCAACATCGTCACGCAGCCGACTCGATCAGGTCGGCGACGATCTTCCCCGAACTGATCACCCCGGGAAGCCCCGCCCCCGGATGTGTCCCCGCGCCGGCGAAGTAGAGGTTCGGGATATCCTCGCTCTTGTTGTGCGGACGGAACCAAGCCGATTGCAAGAGCGTCGGCTGCACCGAGAAGGCGCTCCCGAGGTGACTCGACAACGTGTCACGGAAGTGCAGCGGATCGATCCGGTGCTCGGTGACGAGGTGCTTCGAGAGCCCCGGGAGATACCGATCCTCGAGGTATTGCATGATCCGGTCCCGATACGCCTGCGAGGTGAGGCGCCAGTCGGTGGGGCCGCCGAGGTGTGGGACCGGCGAGAGCACATACCAGGCATCGCACCCTGGGGGCGCGAGCGAGGGATCGGTCGCCGTCGGGCGGTGCAGGTAGAGCGAGAAGTCCTTGGCGAGGGTCTTGGTGCCGAAGACCTCGTCGAGCAATCCCCGATAGCGGGGGCCCATGATGATCTCGTGGTGCGCGATATCCTCGTACTGCTTGCTCGTCCCGAAGTAGATCACCATGAGCGACATCGAGTAGTCGAGCCCATCGATGCGCGCATCGGTGTTCTTCTTCCGCCACTTGGGCGCGACGAGATGCTTGTAGGTGAAGGCGACGTCGCCATTGCTCACCACCGCATCGGCCGGGAGGACCTCGCCCGAGGCGAGGCACACCCCATTCGCCTTCCCGGTGCGCTCATCGACCGTGATCTCCTGGACCTGCGTCGAGAGCCGCAGCTCGCCGCCGATGTCCTGCAGGCAGCGGACGAAGGCCTCGACGAGCTTCCCCGTCCCCCCCATCGCGAACCAGACCCCCCACGTCTTCTCGAGGTGGTGGATCAGGGTGTAGATCGACGTCGTCTCGAAGGGATTCCCCCCGACGAGCAAGGGGTGGAAGGAGAAGACCTGCCGCAACCGCTCATCGCGGATGTGCCGATTGGTGAGCCCCGCCACCGAGCGATCGGCACGGAGCCGGATGAGATCGGGGAGGACCTTCACCATATCCATCAGCGTCGTGAAGGGCTTGTCGATGAGCGACATCCCCGCGCCGAAGACCCGCTCACTCTGCTTGAGGAAGGCGCGATACCCGCGCACATCGTCGGGGTTGAGCTTCTGGATCTGCTCGATGATCGCGTTGGTATCGCCGTTGTAGCGGAAGACCGTCCCGTCCTCGAACCGGATCTGGTAGAACGGATCGATCGGCACGATCTGCACATAGTCCGCGACCTGCTTTCCCGCCGCGGCGAAGAGCTCATCGAAGAGCCACGGGGCCGTGATGATCGTCGGCCCGCCATCGAAGGAGAAGCCGTCCTGTTGATACACATAGGCACGGCCGCCGGGCTTGTCCCGCTGCTCGACGACGGTGACCTCATGGCCCTGCGCCCGAAGACGGATGGCGGCGCTGAGCCCGCCGAACCCGCTGCCGATGACGATGATTCGCATCTGTCCTTAACGCTCTCCCTCACCCGAAAGGTTGCCGACCATGCGAGAGGTGGGACTCGAACCCACACGCCTTGCGGCACAGGATCCTAAGTCCTGCGCGTCTACCAATTTCGCCACTCCCGCCGCCGGACCACTCAAAGATACGACCCGGGACCCTCGAACGAGGACCCCGGGTCGTATCGACGGCTGTCGGACCCTTACTTCCCGTCGCGGACCCGGAGGTTCACCACGGTGGTGCTCCCCGTCCCACCGCGCACCGGGCGGTAGATCAGGAAGCTCACATACGCGCCCCCTTTGATCCCCTCCAGCGCCCGATAGACATCGCTCGGCGTGCTGATCTTCTTCTTCGCCGGCAGCACCTCGGCGATGACATCGCCGACCGCGAGGCGTCCCTCGGCGGGCCCCCCCGCTTCGATCTCCGAGACCCGCGCCCCGCGATATGCCTCGGGGATCCGCAGCCCCTGGACCATCTCGCTCGAGAGCGCTTCCACGCTCAAGCCAAGACGCGCGTTGCTCAAACTCGTCCCCGCGGCCGGCGCAGCCCCGGCATCGGCGACCGCCCCATTGTCCTTCGGCGCGGCGCCGAGGCGGATCTGGAAGTTCTTCTTGGTTCCGTAGCGCATCACCTCGACGGGGACCACGTCCCCCGGCTTCTTCGCGCGGATCACGCGCTGGAGCGCGCTCACGCGGTCGACGGATTTGCCGTCCGCCTTGACGATCACGTCCCCAGGCTCGATCCCCGCCTTCATCGCTGGCGAGTCCTCACCGGAGAACCCGCCGACCTTCACCCCGGCGATCTCCGAGAGGCCGGCCACCGCCGCGTCCTCCGGCGTCACCTCATTGATTGCCACCCCGATCATCGCACGGCGCACCTCGCCATGCTGGATCAGGTCATCCATCACCTGCTTGGCGAGGGTGATCGGGATCGCGAAGCCGTACCCCGAGTAGAAACCGGTCTGGCTCGCGATCGCGGAGTTGATCCCCACCACCTCGCCGCGGGCATTCACGAGCGGTCCCCCCGAATTACCGGGATTGATCGCGGCATCGGTCTGAATCATGTCGCTGATGTCGTACTGTGTGCGCTGCAGCCCATTGAGCCCACGCCCCTTGGCGCTGACGATCCCGGCGGTCACGGTGAAGTCGAGGCCGAGCGGGTTCCCGATCGCGAGGACCCACTCCCCCACACGGAGGCCGGCGTCGTCCCCGAAGGTCACCGCGGTGAGATTCCTGCCCTCGATCTTGAGGACCGCCACATCGGTGGTCGGGTCGCGGCCGATGATCTTCGCGTCGAAGACGCGGCGATCCTGCATCGCGACCTTCACCTGATCGGCCCCCTCGACCACGTGATTGTTCGTGAGGATGTACCCGTCCTTCGAGACGAGAAAGCCGGAGCCGCTCGACTCCTGCGTCCGTGGCTGCGACGGCGGGGCCTCGAACTGGCGGAAGAACTCCTCGAAGCCCGGCGGGACGCCCGGGGGCATCTGGCGCCGCGCGTTCCCGCGGGTGATCCGCTCCGCTTGCACGGAGACGACCGCGGGCGTGAGGGCCTCGGAGATCGAGACGAAGGCATTGCTCGCATCCGCGAGGGTTTGGACCTGCTCCGCGCGCGGGCGAGCGCCCCCCTGTGCGAAGAGGCGCTCCGTCCATTCCATGGACGAGGCGAAGAAGATGCCGCCCGCGAAGGCGAGGACGGCGAGCGAGACGAGTTTCGTACGTGAGATCACGGAAGTTATCGGTCGGTGAATCGTTCGGTGAATGGACGCGGTCCCCCGAAGCATACTGCCTCGGGGGACCTGAGGTTCCCGGTCCTACTTCTTGTCGTCGACGATCTCGTAGTCCGCCTCGACGACGTCATCCTTGGGCGGGGTGGCGCCACCCTCAGCGCCTTCCGCCCCAGCCGCCGGCTGCGCGGCGTAGATCGCCTGACCCGCCGCCGAGAAGGCCTCGGAGAGTTCGGTCAGCGCGGCGTTCACCTCCGCCATGTCCTCACCGCGGTGCGCCTTCCGCGCCCGCTCCACCGCCGCCTCGAGGCGCGCCTTCACCTCGGCCGGGAGCTTGTCGGCCCAGTCCTTCGACTCCTTCTCCACCTGGAAGGCGAGCGAGTCGAGGCGGTTCCGGGTCTCGATCTCCTCCCGGCGCTTCTTGTCCTCGGTCGCGTTCGCCTCCGCGTCCTTCACCATCCGGTCGATCTCGGCGTCCGAGAGCCCACTCGAGGCCTCGATCCGGATCTTCTGCTCCTTCCCGGTGGTCTTGTCCTTCGCCGTCACGTGCAGGATGCCGTTGGCGTCGATGTCGAAGGTGACCTCGACCTGCGGCGTGCCGCGCGGGGCCGGCGGGATCCCCGTCAGCTGGAACTTGCCGATCGTCTTGTTGTGCAGCGCGAGCTCGCGCTCCCCCTGCAGCACATGGATCTCGACCGTCGTCTGGTTGTCGTCCGCGGTGGAGAAGGTCTCCGACTTCTTCGTCGGGATCGTCGTGTTCCGCGGGATGAGGACCGTCGAGACCCCGCCCAGCGTCTCGATGCCGAGCGAGAGCGGCGTCACGTCGAGGAGGAGGACGTCCTTCTGCTCGCCGGTGAGGACCGCGCCCTGGATCGCCGCGCCGACCGCCACGACCTCATCCGGGTTCACGCCCTTGTTCGGCTCCTTCTTGAAGAACTCCTTCACGATCTCCTGGATCCGCGGCATGCGCGTCGACCCACCGACGAGGATCACCTCATCGATGTCGGACGGGGAGAGCCCCGCATCCTTGAGCGCCTTCTGCATCGGCAGGATCGTGCGCTGCACGAGGTCGTCGACGAGCTGCTCGAACTTGGCCCGCGTGAGCGTGTAGTTGAGGTGCTTCGGCCCCGTTTGATCCGCCGTGATGAACGGCAGGTTGATGTCGGTCGAGGTCGTGCCGGAGAGCTCGATCTTCGCCTTCTCCGCGGCCTCCTTCAGGCGCTGGAGCGCCATCGGGTCCTTGGAGAGGTCGATCGCCTGATCCTTCTTGAACTCCGCGACGAGCCAGTCGATCACCTTCTGGTCGAAGTCATCACCACCGAGATGGGTGTCGCCGTTCGTCGACTTCACCTCGAACTGACGCGTCCCCTCGACCTCATAGAGCTCGAGGACCGAGATGTCGTAGGTGCCGCCGCCCAGGTCGAAGACCGCGACCTTCTCGTCCTTCGTCTTCACCTTGTCGAGGCCGTAGGCGAGCGCGGCCGCGGTGGGCTCGTTGACGATACGGAGCACCTCGAGGCCGGCGATCTTGCCGGCGTCCTTGGTGGCCTGGCGCTGCGAGTCATTGAAGTAGGCCGGCACCGTGATGACCGCCTTCGTCACCGCGTGACCGAGGTAGTCCTCGGCGGTCTGCTTCATCTTCTGCAGGATCATCGCCGAGACCTCGGGCGGGGTGTACGTCTTCCCCTGCACCTCGACGGCGGCGAGATCGTTCTGCCCCTTCACGACCTTGTACGGGACGCGCGAGGTCTCGGTCTGCACCTCGGACATCTTCCCGCCCATGAACCGCTTGATCGAGAAGACGGTGTTCTGCGGGTTGGTCACGGCCTGGCGCTTCGCGATCTGCCCGACGAGGCGCTCGCCGTCCTTGCTGAAGCCGACCACCGAGGGCGTGGTCCGACCCCCTTCGGCGTTGGGGATGACGACGGGGTCGCCCCCTTCCATGACGGCGACGACCGAGTTGGTCGTGCCGAGGTCGATACCGATCACCTTGTCTGCCATGTGGTCCTCAGTGGAATATTCGTGTGTGTGTGAGATACTCGGGGCGGGGGCGGTCGCCTCCGCCGGCGTCCGGTCAGATGAATGGCAAAGGCGGGGCCAGCGAAATGCGCCGAAACGGCAGGATTCGACTGGGTTTCGGCGGCCAGCGTGGCATGGAGGTGCCATGATCCCACTGAGTGACGACAATCCGACCGCGCATCCCCCGGTGATGACCGTCCTGATCCTGATCGCGCTCGGGGTGGTCTGGGTCGTGGTGCAGGGGGGCGGGTTCACCGACCAGTTGGTTCGGAGTGTCTGCAACCTGGGGATGGTGCCGGGGGAGCTTACGGGGCGGGCCCAGATAGGGTCGGGTGTCGCGATCACCTCGAACCTGGTGTGTACGGTCGACGCCGAACCGGTCAATCGACTGACCCCGCTTCTCTCGATGTTCCTCCACGGCGGGTGGGGGCACATCCTCGAAAATGCCCTCTTCCTCTGGGTCTTCGGGAACAACGTCGAGGACCTGATGGGGGCGGGGCGGTTCTTGGTTTTCTATCTCCTCTGTGGGCTCGCCGCCGCAGCGGCGCACGTCGCGGTCGATCCCGGCTCGATCCTCCCGACCGTCGGGGCCTCGGGGGCGATCTCTGGGGTCATGGGGGCGTATCTCGTCCTCTACCCGAAGGTCCCCGTTCGCATGCTCTTCTTCTTCGGGATCTTCATCCGCGTCATCCCACTCCCCGCCTGGGGGGTCCTCCTCTGGTGGTTCGCCTGGCAGGTGATCGCGGGGCTCCCGCAGCTGGTCGGGGTCGGGGATCTGGCCGGTGGGGTCGCGGTCTGGGCGCACGCGGGGGGATTCCTTGCGGGGGTGTTGCTGGTCCGGCTCTTCGTGCGCCCGGACCGTGAGCGGGAGCGGCGCGCCCTGCACGCGTAGGACGGGGGACGCACCGTGTAACAGTTCTGTTACAAAGAGGGGGCGTCGGTTTGGCGCCCTTTCCCGGTGACGGCTAACTTTCCTCCGCGTTACCGATGCGCCCGCGCTCAGGTGATGGCGAGCGCCGACAGTCGACCCCAGCCGAGCACCACGTGCGCTTCCTACCGAAGGATGAGGGGTTCTTCACCCTCTTCGATCAGCTCTCCGGCCATCTCAACGCCGCCGCCGAGCAGCTCCAAGCCCTCTTCGCCGACCCGACCCGCCGCGAGGAGCTCACCGCGCGGATCAAGACCGAGGAGCATGCCGCCGACGCTCTCACGTATGAGGTGCTGCAGCGCATCGACCGGAGCTTCGTGACCCCGCTCGACCGTGAGGACATCCATCTCCTCACGAATCGGCTCGACAACGTCGTCGATCTGATCGATGGCACGGCGCGCCGCGTCACGATGTATCAGATCACCGAGCCCCGCGCGGCGGCCAGCGAACTCACGCGCGTCCTCCGGGCCGCGGCGTCGACGATCACCGATGGGGTGAAGCACATCCGGAAGCCCGCCGAGGTCCACCGCGTGGCCCGCCGCGTGAAGGAGCTCGAGGAGGAGGCCGATACGATCTACTCGCAGGCGATCGCCGAGCTCTTCACGGGGCGTCCCGATCCCCTCGAGGTGATCAAGTGGAAGGAGATCCTCGACAACCTCGAGCACGCCGTCGATGAGTGCGAGGATGTCGCGAACGTGCTCGAGAGCATCTCCCTCAAGAACTCCTGACCGTGGTCTGGTACATCCTCGCGATCGTCCTGGTCGCGTTCATCTTCGACTACATCAACGGGTTCCACGACTCGGCGAACTCGATCGCCACGATCGTGGGGACGCGGGTGCTGAGCCCGTTCACCGCCGTCGTCTGGGCGGCGACCTTCAACTTCATCGCCCTCTTCCTCTTCGATACGAGCGTCGCGAAGACGATCGGGAAGGGGATGATCGACATCGCGATCGTGAACCCCGATGTGATCCTCGCCGGCCTGATCGGGGCGATCACCTGGAACCTGATCACCTGGTGGTACGGGATCCCCTCCAGCTCCTCGCACGCGCTCATCGGCGGGTACGCCGGGGCGGCCGTCACCAAGGCGGGGTTCAGCGCGATCATCGCCTCGGGGTGGACCAAGACGCTGATCTTCATCGTCGTCTCGCCGATGGTCGGGATGGCGGCGGGGTGGACGCTCATGGTCCTCTCCACCTGGGCGTTCAGAAAGGCGCGCCCCGCCACGGTTGACCCGCTCCTCCGCGGGATGCAGATCACGAGCTCCGCCCTCTTCTCCCTCTCGCACGGCGCCAACGATGCGCAGAAGACGATGGGGATCATCGTCTCCCTCTTGGTCGCAGGGCAGGCGCACTTCGCCAACGAGACGGGATTCCTCCGGCACTTCTATCTCACGTCGGGTGAGGAGATCCCCTTCTGGATCAAGTTCGGGGCGCACTTCGCGATCGCGATGGGCACCCTCATGGGCGGCTGGCGCATCGTCCACACCTTGGGCTCGCGCGTCACCAAGCTCCGCCCACTGGGTGGCTTCTGCGCCGAGACTGGTGGGGCGAGCGCGATCTTCCTCGCCACGGCGCTCGGGATCCCAGTGAGCACCACCCACACCATCTCCGGTGCGATCGTCGGCGTCGGCGCGACGACGCGGCTCTCCGCCGTCCGCTGGGGCGTCGCGAGCCAGATGATCTGGGCCTGGGTGATCACGATCCCCGCCTCGGCGCTCGTCGCCGCGCTCTCCTACCTGGTGGTCGCCGCGATCCGCGGCTGAGCGGCGTGACGATGTCCGCGGCGCCGGCGCGGCCCTCGCGGTACCTCAATCGGGAGCTCTCCTGGCTCGCGTTCAATGCGCGGGTCCTGCACGAGGCGGAGGACGTCAGGACCCCGCTCCTCGAGCGGGTGAAGTTCCTCGCGATCTTCGCGTCGAATCTCGATGAGTTCTACATGGTCCGCGTGGCGGGGCTCCGTCGGCAGCGCTCCGCGGGGGTCCAGCAGCTGGACGCCGAGGGGCGGAGCCCCGCCGAGCAGCTCGCCGCGATCGACGAGGCGGTCCGCCGGATGCTCGCGCGTGCGCGTCGGACCCTCCATGAGGAGTTGATCCCGCAGCTGCGGTCGATCGGGGTGACGATCGCCGAGGGGGAGGCGCTCGATGCGGGAGAGCGCGCCCGCGTCGATCAGTACTTCGACACGCAGGTCTATCCTGTCCTGACGCCGCTCGCCGTCGATCCTGGTCACCCCTTCCCGTATATCTCGAATCTCTCCCTCAGTCTCGCGGTGGAACTGCGCGATCCTGAGGATGGACAGATCCACTTCGCGCGTGTGAAGGTCCCGAAGACCCTTCCGCGCTGGGTACCGACGGGGAAGCCGAACACCTTCATCCCGCTCGAGGCGCTGATCCGAGCGCGGCTCGATGCGCTCTTCCCCGGGATGCAGGTCCTCGGCGCGCATGGGTTCCGGTTGACGCGCTACTCCGACCTCGAGATCTCGCCCGAGGAGGAGCCGGAGGATCTCCTCGCCTCGATCGAGGAGCAGCTCTTCCAGCGACGCTTTGGCGAGGTCGTTCGCGTGGAGGTCGAGCCCGCGATGCCGGTGCATCTGCGCGAGCGCCTCCTCGAGGAGTTGCAGGAGAGCGAGGAGCCGGCGATGGTCCCGCTCACCATGCAGGAGGTGCACGAGACGGGGCCCTTGCTCGACATGGCGGATCTGCACGCGATCGCCGCACTGGAGATCTCGGAGCATCGCGATCCGCCGTTCACGCCGCAGGTGCCATCGGCGTTGCGGGATCCCGCCCGGTCGATCTTCGAGGTGATCCGGGAGCACGACCTCCTCGTGCATCACCCGTATGAGTCCTTCACCGCCTCGGTGGTGGCCTTCATCGACGCGGCGGCACGGGACGAGCAGGTCCTCGCGATCAAGATGACGCTCTATCGCACCTCCGGTGACGGGACGATCGTGCGGGCGCTCACCGAGGCGGCGCAGCGCGGGAAGCAGGTCGTGGTGCTCGTCGAGCTGCAGGCACGGTTCGATGAGGTGAACAACATTGCCTGGGCGCGCACCCTTGAGTCGTTCGGCGTGCATGTGGTCTACGGCGTCCCGGGGCTCAAGACGCACAGCAAGACGACGCTCGTGGTCCGACGCGAGGCCGACGGGATCCGGCGGTTCGTGCATATCGGGACGGGGAATTACAACTCGCGCACCGCGCGGACCTATACCGATGTGGGGCTCTTCACCGCCGATGAGGCGATCGGCGCCGATGTGAGCGACCTCTTCAACCTGCTCACCGGGTACTCACGCTTCTCGTCCTATCGGCGCCTGCTCGTCGCCCCGCAGGGGCTCCGGTCTGGGATCCTCGCCCTCATCGCGCGTGAAACCACACATGCCCAGGCCGGCCGTCCCGCGCGCATCGTCGCCAAGATGAACGCGGTGGTGGACCAGGAGGTGATCGATGCGCTCTATGCGGCCTCGGCGGCAGGGGTCACCATCGACCTGATCGTGCGGGGCATCTGTTGTCTCAGGCCTGGGGTCCCCGAACTGTCGGAGCGGATCCGTGTCATCAGCGTGATCGGACGGTTCCTCGAGCATTCGCGGATCTGGATGTTCGAGAACGGTGGCGCGCCGGAGTTCTACATCGGGTCGGCGGATTGGATGCCGCGGAACCTCGATCGACGGGTGGAGGTGGTGACGCCGGTCCAGTCCGCCTCCCATCAGGCCCAGCTGCGTACCGTCCTCGAGATCTGCTTGGCGGACGATCGTTCCGCGTGGGAGCTCGCACCGTCCGGGGGTTACCTGCAGCGACGTCCGGATGGCCCGGGTGAGCGTGCGACCCATCAGACCCTGATGCGGTCCCCGTGGGGCCTAGGGGTGTCATCGCTCTCCGGAGGGTGATAACCTCCATGCGATGCGTTTCCGTCGGCCGTTCCTCGTCCTCGCGGCGGTCCTGACCGGGGGACCGGCCACCCTACTGGCGCAATCGTCACCTGACGGGCCGGTGGCCCCTAAGCCGCCCGCCGCTGCCTGGTACGAGAAGTTCCGTATCCGTGGGTATGGCCAGATCCGCTTCAATCGTCTGTTCGAGTCGAACCCCGCGCTCCAATGCGAGCAGTGTGATCGAAGCTGGGGGGACAACGGGGGATTCTTCATCCGTCGGGCGCGCGTGATCATTCAGGGGCAGATCCATCCTCGGGTCGCCATCTATCTCCAACCCGATTTCGCCAGCACCGCTGGTGCCACCGGTCACGTGGGTCAGCTGCGGGATTGGTACGCCGATGTCGGTATCGACGCGTCGAACGAGTTCCGCCTTCGCATCGGGCAGAGCAAGGTCCCGTACAGCTTTGAGAACTTGCAGAGCAGCTCGAATCGCCTACCACTCGACCGTGCCGATGCCACCAACAGCGCGAACGCCAACGAGCGTGACCTTGGCGTCTTCTTCATGTGGGCACCGAAGCCGATCCGCGACCGCTTCAACACGCTCGTGAACGACGGCCTCAAGGGAAGCGGGGACTACGGCGTCTTCGCCATCGGCGCCTTCAATGGCCAGACCGCCAATCGAGCCGAGGCGAACAACGATCTGCACGTGGTCGCGCGGCTCTCCTATCCCTTCGCTGTCGGGACCCAGATCATCGAGCCGTCGGTGGCCGCCTACAGTGGACGCTATGTGGTGACCGCCGATCAACGGACGACCGGCGTGAAAGGGCGCTCGGATTGGAACTATGCGGATCAGCGCGTGCTGGCGACTTTGGCCATCGCCCCGAAGCCCTTTGGACTCCTCGCCGAATACAATGTCGGCGTGGGGCCGGAGTACCATCCGCAGCGGGATAGCATCGAGACGCGGCGGCTGCATGGGGGCTTCGTGACCGCGGGTTATCTCATCCGTCGCAACGGCCAGGTCGTCATCCCCTTCTCGCGCTGGCAAGTATATGAAGGCGGGAAGAAGCATGAACGTGATGCGCGCAGCCACTCGGTGAACGACGTCGAAGTCGGTGTCGAATGGCAGCCGAATCCGGCATTCGAACTCGTCGCTGAGTGGTACCACGGCGATCGGCGTTTCGAAGACAAGCTCCGTCCGAGCAACCGACAGGCAGGGCAGCTCTTCCGCTTGCAGGCGCAGTTCAACTACTGACCATCAGGTCAGTCGTCGGCGCGGACCACCGCACCGTTCGGCGCCACCACCTCGATCGGCAGGCCAGCGACCTCCTCGAGGAGCCCCGCCTTCCTGGCACCCCCCCACGATTCGAGACGCAGGGGATCGCTCGCGCGCCGCGGCACGAGGGTGATGCGCACCGCTCGGTCGAGCCACCGCACCTTCACGCGCTCGATCGCACTCGAGTGCCCGCGGTCGAGGCCGTCGGCCAGCCGCAGCAACGCGGAGAGGCGCACCACGCGCTCACGGCTCGCGCGATCCAACGCGGACCAGGCCTCATGCTCTCGGCGTGGACGTTTCCCGCGGTGATAGCGCGCCACCTGGGCGATCACCACCTGATCGGTCGGCGTGATCCCGAGAAGATCGGCGTGGAGGATCAGGTGGTACGAGTGCTTGTGGTGCGCCACATAGTTGATGTGGTAGCCCACGTCATGCAGCAGGGCGGCATCGGCGAGGAGCTGCCGGTCCTCCGGCTCGCACCCGATCCGCGCGCCCATGGCATCGAACAGCTGGAGTGCGAGCCGCCGCACCTGCTCCGCATGCGGGGCCTCGTAGTGACACCGCTCGGCGAAGGCGATGATCGACCGCTCGCGCGCCTCGCCGGGGTCGGCGATCGTCGGCGTGATGCGCGCGCTTTCGAGCAGGAGCCCTTCACGGATCCCGTACGCCGAGGTGAGGAGCTCCCGCGGTTCGACGCGGGCGAGGACCTCGGCGGCCACGGCGAGTCCCGCGACGATCAGGTCGGCACGCCCCGCGTTCAGTCCCGGCACGGCCAGTCGCTCCTCGACCGACATCGTCGAGAGCTGTTCCAAGAGATGCTCCACCTCCTGCCGCGGGACACGTGTGCCATGCACGCTCCGCACCTTCACCCATTTGCGTGCCAGGTACATCCCCGCGAGGTTCGTGAAGGTCCCGCCTGAGCCGATCACCTCGGCGCCGCGCCAGTCGCGGAGCGGGAGCGCCTTCTTGATCTCCTTGCGCACCGCCTTTCGCAGCTTGCGGACCCCTTTGGGACCGGAATGGCCGGTGAGGTAGCGCTCCGTCAGTCGGATCGCGCCGAAGGGGAAGGAGACGAGCCGCTCCACCAAGCCCTCGGCGGCGAGGGCGAGTTCGAGCGACCCACCGCCGATGTCCATCACGACGCTGCGCCCGCGTCCGAGTTCGAAATGCGCGAGGGCCGAGCGGAAGGCCAGGTGCGCCTCCTCGTCGCCGCGCAGGATGCGGCAGCGGAGCCCCGTCTCCCGTCGCACGCGCGCGAGGAAGGCGGCGCCGTTGGATGCGTCACGCACCGCCGAGGTCGCGACGACCTCGATGCGTGAGGCATCAAGCTGCTTCGCGAGGGTCGCCATGCGGGTGAGGGTCGCGATCGCCTCATCCATGTTCGATTCGCCGAGCATCCCCGTGTGGCTCAGCCCATGGCCGAGCCGTGGGGCGGCCTTCAACTCGTCGACGACGCGGATCTCCCCGCGCGGCGTGACGTCAGCGATCAGCTGTCGGATCGAGTTCGAGCCGATGTCGATCGCAGCGATGCGCTGGCCGACCGCTGCGGGATCACGCGAGGCGTCCGAGGGGAGGCGAGTCGGGTGGCTCACAGCGCGTTGTCGAGCCCGAGCAGCTTGTAGCGCCCGTCGCGTCGGATGACGGTCGAGACGATCCAGAGGGTATCGATGCGCTGGTCTGGCCATCGCAGCACGACGGCGCAGGGGCCGCTGGTCTCACTCGTCCCCTCCGTGCGCCCGCCCGCGCGGCAGGTGACGTCGCGGAGCACCGCACGGCCGGCGGCGGCCTCACGCGCTCGACTCGACGCGGCGGTGAGGCCGCGCCCCGACTGGGCCTCATAGAGGGCCCAGGCGGGCACCGGCTGCATCCCGCTCGCGAAGGGCGCGCTCTCGGGGAAGTAGAGATAGGCGAACTCCGCCTTGGAGAGGACCAGAGTGCGGATCCGGGTGGTGTCGGTACCCTGCAAGGCGTCCCAGTACGCTCGGATCAACGCTGACCGGGAATCGGCGCCGCCGGTCAGACGCGTCGGGATGGGGTCGGTGACCTCCTGCTGGAGACGACGGAGCGCTTCGTCTGGCGGGAGGATCGAATCGATGATGTAGCCCGGCGTCTTGCGGAGCGAATCTGGCGAAGGGATCAGGACCCCATCGGAGCGCCATTCGACCATCGCGGGATCGATGCCCGGCGGGATCGGCTCGCGTGCATCGGCCGTGCGGTCATCCCCACGGCCGCACGCGATGATAGAGAGAAAGAGAGCGGGAAGAAGGGAGCGCATGGTGACTCGAGGTCAATAATGTGGTGCGGGGGGCAGCGCCGCCATGCGACGCTGCCCCCCGCGGTCCGGCCGTTGATCAATCAGTTGCGGAAGTACGCCGTCCAGCCCGCGTACCACGGGGTGGCCGCATCGGGCGCGATCGCGCCGAGGAAAATCGTTCCCGCCAGCGAGCCACCGAAGAAGCTGCCGACGCGCGTCCCGGTCTTCCCGGGGAGCGTGGTCCCGGTGCCGCCGGAGCGGAGCGCCGACCCAGTGGCCGGGCGCCAGTCGAGGGTGGCGCCGTTGGCGATCGCCACCGAGGAGTCGGGGATGCTGGTGAAGAGGAGGTGGGCGGCGGCCGTCGAGGTCGTGAGGTTCGCCCCGGTGAACTTGTCCTCCGTGCCGAAGCGGTTCGTCGCGCCCGCGACGTCGAAGGCCCGGCTGTTGTTGGCGAGCAAGGTGTTGAACACGTCGAGCGAGTCGGCGGCGAAGCGCGCGAAGGTCGCGGTGGAGTCGAACATCGAGAGCCCCGACTCCGGCCAGCGCGCGACGACGCCGTTCATCCAGGTGCCACCGGTGCCGCGGCGGAGGAGCATCCCGACGCCACCGTCACCCCCCGAACGGACCGGCAGCACGCCGGCGCCAGGGCCTACGATCGTGAAGTTCGCCACGACCGGCATCGTGTACGGCTCGGAGCTGAAGCCGATGGCGCAGGTGCCGGACGCCGAGCCGCAGCCGTCGATCTCGAAGCCGTTCTGCTCAGCGGAGAGCGCGCCCGGGTTCCCGGCGCGCGGCGAGACGCGCGGACCAGTCTGAAGCGCGATCAGGTACTGCAGGCGGCCGCGGTACCCCTCGGCCATGTCGAAGTGGTCATCGCCCGACTCGTACGAGACAAGGTAGCGCCCGTCGACGGTCCCGCCGAACCACTCGAACATGTCATCGAGGCCGCGGATCGCCTGGTTGTACTCGAAGCGGGTGTTGCTCCCCACGGCGTACATGGAATAGGAGTTGAGCTCCACATTGAGGATCGCGGCGGCGCCGGCGAACTCCACGCGGGTGTAGACGATCTCGCCCGAGTTGTCGTTGTCGAGATTGCCGCCGTTCCAGCTGACGGTGTCGGCCGGGGCCGGCCCCTCGACCACGGTGCGGCCGGTGCGGTTCGAGCGGGCGTTGCCGACAAGGATCAGACCGCCCCAGTCACCCGGCGCGCGCGCGCCTGCGGCCGCCGACGAGGTGAAGACGATCGGCTGCGACGCGGTACCGACGGCGTTGAGACGTGAGCCGCGGAGTACCATCAGCGCGGTGACCGGCGGGGCCTGCCCCGTCGTGATCGTCCCACCGATGATCTTGGTGCCGGCCTGGATGGTCAGCGTCGCGCCATTCGCGACCGAGATGATCTTGGTGAGCTGATAGACGTTGGTGTTCGTCCAGGTGGTGTTGGATGTGATGTCCGCGGTGACCTGCACGACCGGGCGGTCCCCGGTCAGCGCGGTGGCCTCGGTGCTGTACGGGCCCTGCTCCGTGCCGCGCAGGGCGCGCACCCGGAACTTGTACGAGGTCTCCGGGGCGAGTGTGCTGTCTCGGAAGGTCGCCGTGGTCGCGGTGCCGACGGTGGCGAAGGTCCCGGACGCCGTCGCGCGATCCACTTCGTAGCGATCGGCGCCGCTCACCGCGGCCCAACTGAGCTGCACGCTGGTCGGACCCTGGGTCGTGGCGGTGACGGTCGCGGGGGCGGCGAGGGGATCGGGGGCGGTCACGCCGTCCGAGCACGCGCCCACGAGGGCGAGGAGCGCCGGCGCGAGGACGCGCAACGAGAGAAAAGGACGAAGCAGAGGCATGACGAGAGCTCCCAAACGTGAAGGGGTCCGAGTGGATCTCGGACCCCTTCACGTTCATCACCGTCTGTCATCCTTCGGCGACGCTTCTGTCACGAAGCAGTCACGTCGTGCTGGTGGAATCTCATCGCCACCGCATCCCGATCGTGATCCCGCGTCCGGTGCGATACCCTTCGCGCACCACCGGCCCCTGTGTCAGACGGAACGGCGCATCCAGGAGGTTGCGCGCATCGAGCGAGATCTCCGCCCGATCGGTGATCGGGAGTCGCACCGAAAGATCGATCAGATGACGCGTCGCCTCCAGCACATCCGGATAGGGGACGGTGCCCGCACTGAAGATGCGCGGCCCCACGGCGGAGTAGAGCAGGGTGGCAGACCCGCCGCGATCGCCCGAACGCGTGAGCCCCAGATTCGCTACCCATGGCGCCTGTCCCATCATCGGCCGATCGGCATTGGTATTGGCCGAGGCCCCCTCACCCAAGGTGATGCGACTCTCCATGAGCGTCACGTTGCTGAAGAGGGCGTAGCGCTCGAGTGCGCCGATCCACCCACCGAGGTTCTTGCGCGCCTCGAGCTCGACGCCAAGGTTCTGCGCCTCGTCCGCGTTGAAGAAGGAGACAAAGGGCTGGCCCCCGGTCGAGATATCGATCCGCTCGATCGGGCGGTCGAAGCGCTTGGCGAAGAGGCCGACGCTCACCACCTCACCGGGCGCGGGGAAGAGCTCCCACTTGAGATCGGCGTTCTGGATCAGCGTCCGCACCAGATCGCCGTTGCCACGGGTGATCTGCCCACCCACGACCTCGAGGTACTGCACCGGGGAGAGCTCGCGGTATTCGGGACGCGCCAGCGTCTGCGAGGCCGAGGCGCGAAGCTGGGCACGATCAGAGAGGCGCACGTTCAAGATGATCGCCGGGAGGACGTCGGTGTTGTTAAGCCGCGAGAGGAAGCGCCCTCCGTTGGCCAGGGCGGTGTTCACCTCGATGTCAGCCCGCTCGACGCGGGCGCCACCGATGAGACGGAAGCGCCCCGCGAAGGGGAGCTCCGTCATGAGATAGCCGGCGCTCAACCGTTCCCAGGCCTCGTACTCTCCATCCGCCGCGACGTTGTAGATCGAGAACACATCGGCGTCGCCCGTGGAGAAGCGTCCGTCGAAGAGCTCCTCGGCGCGGCGCGCTCGATCGGCGTCGGGCACACGCGAGGAGAGGATGCTGAACTGCCGGTTGAAGGCGTCGCGGGTGGTCTCACGATAGAGGCCCCCCACCTTGAGCGACGGGGCCTCGGCTCCCTCGCCGATGGTCCACTTGTAATTGAGGGCCGACGACCAGTTGGACTCGCGCAGGTCGCTGAAGGTGCGCCGCGCGACGTCCGGGTTACCATCTGACCAGGCATACGGACCATCGGGAGAGAACTGCGCGTAGACGAGATCGGAGCGATCCGGCTCCTGTCGGCGGACCGCCGCCGACGCGAGGCTCCAGGTGATCTGGTGCTGCGCGTTGAAGGTGTGATCCCCCGTCAGCTGCGAGCTGCGGACCGCCCGCTCCACATAGCGGAGCGTCATCCGCTCGATGCTCCCGCCGGAGAAGGAGAAGGCCGGCCCGACCGACTGGCGCGCCTCGTTGTCCGCGGAGCGCGTATAGCTGTTGTTGAAGCGGAGGAGCGTGTGCTTCCCGAGCATCGTGCTGGTGTTGAACAGCGCCCCGAGGGTGCTGCTCCGCGTCGCGGCCTGGCCGGACCACGACTCGAGGACCACCGGACGGCCTCCCTCCTGGATCGGGTTGGCCTGGGTGTACTCGCTCTGCACGTCCTGCGTGTTCGCGTAGGTGAGCGAGGCGAGGTACCCGAGGTCGAGGCCGAGGATCGGATCCTGTCCACCGACGGAGACGCCGAAGGCGCCGTTCGGGAGCCCATTCCGATTCTCCGGCGTCCAGACGTTCCGAAGCGAATTGACGGCCGCATTCACCTGCTGGCGCGTGGTGAGCTGGCCGACCGCCGCTGCCGAGCGAAGGGCGGTGGGCAGGGTGCGGCTGGCGGCACCGTTCCCGATCCACTCCCCGCTTGTCGTGGGGGCCGAGACGATCGACTGGCCGGTGGCGCGATCGTTCCCGCCGAGGGAGGCGGAGAAGGTCACCGTGCGACGTGACGGATACTCCTTGGTCCGGATGTCGACCGAGGCGCCAGAGAAATCACCGGAGAGATCCGGGGTGAATGACTTGCTGACGTCAATCGACTGGAGGAGCGAGGAGGGGAAGAGGTCGAGCGGGACGTAGCGCTTCTCTGGCTCGGGGCTCGGGAGGCGAGCGCCGTTCATGCTCGTGACCGTATAGCGCTCGCCCAACCCGCGGACGAAGACGCTCCGACCATCCTGGACCGTGACCCCGCTGACGCGCTGGATCGCCTTGGCCGCATCGCCGTCTGGGCTCTTCGCAATCTGCTCGGCGGTCACCGCGTTCACGATCCCGGTGGCGGTGCGCTGCTGGTCGAGTGCCTCGTTCACCGAGCCGCGCTCGACCGCCGCCGTCACCACGCTCGCGGTGAGCTGGACCGTGGCTTGGGCGAGGGAGACATCCTGCTGGAGGGCCTGTCCGGCGACGACCACGAGCCCCGTCACCGTCTTCGGGGCGTACCCGATGCGGCGCACGAGGATCGAGACGGTGCCCGGCGCCACGCCGACGAGAGTGTAGCGGCCGTCGACCCCGGAGAGGGTGCCCTGGGTGGTCCCGACGAGCTGGATCCCGGCATCGGTGATGGCCGCGCCATTAGCGGCGTCGAGGATCCGGCCCACGATGCGGCCGGTGGTCGCTGACTGGGCGGGAAGGATGGTGCTCACACAAAGGAGCGTGAGGCAGACGAGCAGGACACGGCGCATGGGCGTCTCGTGGAGAGGTTCGAAGCGTGAGTGTCGGACCCCTTCTCCGACCTCTGGAACCTCCTCTGGACCGGTACCGGACCGACGACATTTCGGTCACGGCTATGTAACGGCCCGTCGCATGATCGTGGCGGACGGACGGTTTGTGACGTCTACGCCGTCTCGTCCGGGAAGAGCACGGTGATCGTCGTCCCCACCCCCACGGTGCTCTCGGCGCGGACCCGCCCACCATGTGCCTCCACGAGATGCTTCACGATCGCGAGGCCGAGTCCCGTCCCGCCTTCCTCGCGCGAGCGCCCCGGGTCCACTCGATAGAAGCGCTCGAAGATCCGCGGGAGATGCTCGGTGGGGATCCCCGTCCCCGTATCGCGGACCCCGACCTCCACGCCCCGCCGGTGCCGACGGGAGAAGAGGACCACCTCGCCCGTGCTGGTATGTCGCACCGCGTTGTCGACGAGGTTGCCGAGCACCTGACGCAGGGCGGTGGGGTCGGCCTGTACCTCGCGGGCGTCCTCCCCGATCTCCGAGGTCAGTTGGAGCCCCTTCGCCTCGGCGGCCTCCTTCGCTGAGCCAAAGACCTCGGCCGCCACTCCGTGGACGGGGATCGGCCGCGGATTCGGCACCCATCCCCCCGACTCGATGCGCGAGAGATCGAGGAGATCATCGACGATGCGCTGCATCCGCTGCGTGTTGCTGAGAATGCGCGTCACGAACTGCTGGCGCATCTCCCGCGGGACATCCTCGCCGGCAAGAGTCTCAGCGAAGCCGCCGACGATCGTGAGGGGGGTGCGCAGCTCGTGGGAGACATTCGCGACGAAGTCCCGACGTACCGCCTCCAGTCGCCGCACGCGCGTGAGGTCGAAGAGCGCGAGCACGGCCCCGCCCTCAGCGAGGGGCCGCGCGGTGATGTTGAGCGTACGCCCGGTGATCACGACCTCGGTCCCCTCCGTCGTCTCGCCGTCGAATGCCGCGCCGAGGGCATCGCGTAGCGTGACGTCGCGCGGGAGGAGGTCGACGGGGAAGGGGAGGGGGGCGGTGACGCCGAGCAGCCGACGCCCCGTCTCATTGATGCGCACCACCTGTTGCCGCGTATCGACGGCGATCACCCCTTCATTAAGCGACTCGGTCAGCTGCGAGAGGAGCTGCTCATCGGCCTTGAGGGCGCGCAGTCGCGCCGAGAGCTGCTCAGCGAGGGAACGGAGGGCGCGGGCGAGCTCCCCCACCTCGCCGGGGGCATCGAGGGTGGGGCGTCGCGCGAGGTCGCCATCGGCGATCGCTTGCGCCACGTCACGAAGTTCCTCGACCGGTCGGGAGACGGATCGTGAGAAGAGCCAGGCGATGGTGAGTGCTCCGAGGAGGGCGAGGAGCGCGGCGCGGAGGATATCCGCGCGCGCGGACGTCACCACCGCATCGAGACTTGCCGTCGGGAGGGAGACGCGGGCCACGCCATGCCCGGATACGGCGACCGCGACATAGAGCTCGACGACACCGGTCGAGGGCGAGGGACGGCGGGCGATGCCCGTCCCCATACGCCGTGCGGCGGCGACTTCCGGCCGCTCGGCGTGATTCTGCAGGTTGCGGAGCGAGTCCCCGTCGAACTCGGAGTCCCCGATGACGACGCCATCCTCACGGACGAGGGTGACGCGCCGCCCGAGCGCGCGCCCCGTACGATCGGCGAGGGAGTCCGGGTGACTCGGTTCGCGGCTCCAGAGGTCGCCGACGAGTTGGGCCTCGCGCGCGAGGAAGGTCGTGGCATCGTCGCGAAGTCGCGCGCTGATCTGGCGGTCGACGACGGTGAGGATGAGTGCGACGAGGAACCCGACGAGGAGGAGCGCGCCGAGGAGGAGCCGCTGCGTCAGCCGCACGGCAGGCTCACTCGGCTCGGTCGGAGTCGGCGCGGAGCCGGTACCCGAAGCCGCGAACGGTCTCGATCAGGTCCCCGGCGGGGTGGAGCTTGGTGCGGAGGCGTTGCACATGCATGTCCACCGTCCGCGTCTGGATATCGGGCGCGGCCTCCCAGACCGTCTCGAGCAGGAGGGTACGCGCCTGCACGCGCCCGCGCCGTTCGGCGAGGGTGAGCAGGAGTTTGAACTCCGTCGGGGTGAGCTCGACCTCATGCCCCTCGACGGTCACGCGGTGGGCGGAGCGATCGATGACGATCGGGCCGATGCGGAGTTGGTCGCTCCCGGCGGCATTCGCGTTCGTGCGGCGAAGGATCGCGCCGACCCGCAAGACGAGCTCCTGCGGACTGAAGGGTTTGGTCAGGTAGTCGTCGGCGCCGAGCTCGAGGCCGCGGATGCGATCGGGCTCATCCTTGCGCGCTGTGAGCATCAGCACGGCGATCGACGCGGTATCGGGATCGGCGCGCAGTTGCTCGAGGACGTCGAATCCCGACATCCCCGGCAGCATGAGATCGAGGACGATCAGCGCAGGACGCTCTCGCTTGGCTAGCGCCAGCGCATCTGACCCTGATGTGGCCGAGCTGACCTTGTACTTAGCCTTGGCGAGATGATAGACGACGAGGGCGACGATATCCGGCTCGTCATCGACGACGAGGATCCGTTCACCGTCGGCGGGGGACGGTGTCATCCGGTGCGACCGCTCAGGCGGCGGCTCAGGGAGGCGAGGAGGAGGTCGATCGCGACCACGTTCTGCCCACCGCGCGGGATCACGAGATCGGCATACCGCTTGCTCGGCTCGACGAACTGGAAGTGCATCGGCTGCACCGTGTTCAGATACTGATCGAGGATCTCCTCGAGGGGGCGCCCGCGCACCGCCATATCGCGGCGGATCCGCCGCACCAAGCGGATATCTGAATCGGTGTCGACGAAGACCTTCACGTCGCAGGCCTCGCGCACCCGCTCATCGACCAAGAGGAGGATCCCATCGATCACGATCGCATCGGCCGGCTCGATGCGGACCGTCTCCGGGGCCCGGAGGTGCGAGACGAAGTCGTAGACCGGCTTGTCGATCGCCTCGCCCCGGCCGAGGGCCTCCAGATGGGCGGCGAGGAGGTCGAGGTCGAAGGCGTCGGGGTGGTCCCAATTGACCCGCCGCCGCTCCTCGAGGGTGAGCTTCCGATGGTCGCGATAGTACGCATCCATGTCGAGGAAGGCGACGCGCGCCCCTGGGATGGAGTCGGCGATCCGCTTCGCCACGGTCGATTTGCCCGACCCGCTGCCGCCGGCGATCCCGATGATGAGGGGCTTCATCCCCCAAAGTTCTCGCCGCGGGTCGGGCCGGGCAACTTCGGACCCTCCCTGATACCGAACCGTGACGGGTAGATTTGAGGATGATTCGCGCCTCTCGCATCCTACTTCTGGCGGCGAGCGCCCTGGCCTCGGGGACCACGCCCGTCCGAGCCCAGTCCCGGGTGGAACTCACCCTCGCCGCGACCACCGATGTGCATGGTCGGCTGCGCGCCTGGGACTACTACGCCGACCGCCCCGACCCCGACCGCGGCCTCACGCGCGCCGCGACGATCGTCGACTCCCTCCGCCGCGCCGCCCCCGGGCGGGTGATCCTGGTCGATGCCGGGGACCTGCTCCAGGGGAACCCGATGACCTACGTGGCGGCGCGCATCGACTCGACGCGCCCGAGCCCAGTGGTCGCGGCGATGAACGTGATGCGCTACGACGCGGCCGCCGTCGGGAACCACGAATTCAATTACGGTCTCCCGACCTTCGATCGGGCGCGGACCGGCGCCACCTTCCCCTTCCTCGCGGCCAACACCCGGCGGCTCGATGGCGGGACCCCGTTCCCGGCACGTACGATGGTCACTCGCGCCGGGGTGAAGATCGCGATCATCGGCGTGACGACCCCGGGGTCGATGGTCTGGGATCGCGACCACTTGCGCGGGCGCCTCGAGGTCACCGACATCGTGGCCGCGCTCCCACCGCAGATCACGGCCGCCCGCGCCGAGGGGGCAGACCTCGTCGTCGTGGTCGCCCATGCAGGGCTCGGTGGGGAGTCGTCGTACGACACGGTGGGCACGGGGCTCGCGAGTGAGAACCCGATGGCTCGGGTCGCGCGGGAGGTTCGCGGGATCGATGTGTTGGTGATCGGGCATTCCCACCGGGAGGTGGCAGATTCGACGATCGCGGGGGTGTTGGTCATGCAGCCCCGCAACTGGGCGACGAGCGTGGCGGCCGCCACCATCGCCCTCGAGCGGGAGGGGACCGGGTGGAAGGTGGTGAGCCGTCGAGGTCGTCTGGTGCCGGCCCGCGGACACGCCGAGCAACCCGCGGTGGTGCAGGCGGTGGCGCGCGCGCATCAGTCGGCCGTCAAGCACGCCAACGAGGTGATCGGTCGGACCGATGTCGCGTGGCGCACCGACTCGGCGCGCGTACGCGATGAGCCGCTCATCGACCTGATCCAGGCGGCGCAGCTCCGGGCCACCGGTGCGCAGCTCAGCATCGCCTCGGCCTTCACGCTCGACGCGCGGTTGGAGCCGGGCCCGATCACCGTTCGGCAGATCGCGCAGCTCTATCCGTATGAGAACTCGCTGCGGGCACTGCGACTGAGTGGCGCGCAGCTCCACGCCTTCCTCGAACACAGCGCGCGCTACTGGATCGTTGAGGCGGATGGGGCCGGTGGCTTCCGCACGCGCCCCGACCCGACGATCCCGGGCTACAACTATGACATTCTAGCCGGCGCCGAGTATGTGGTGGACCTCTCGCGGCCGATGGGATCGCGGATCGCGACGCTCACCTACAAGGGTCGTCCGATCGCTGACGCCGACACCTTCACCGTCGCGGTCAACAACTATCGCGCGGGGGGCGCGGGCGGCTACGCGATGCTTCGTGGCGCCCCGGTGGTCTATGAGTCCCCGACGGAGATCCGTGATCTCGTGATCGCGGAGGTGCGGCGTCGCGGGGTCTTGAAGCCAGAGGAGATCGGGGAGCGCAACTATCGCTTGCTCCCGCCGCGCCGCACGGTGCGGGTGCTTGCGATCAACGATTTCCATGGCGCGCTCACCAAGCGGCCGGTCGGCACCATCGGGAACCGGGGCGGGGTGGCGGAACTCGCCACGATGATCCGTGAGGCTGGGGCGGCGTGCGCGCCCACCTGTGTCCCGCTCGTCCTCCATGGTGGCGACATGTTCCAAGGGACCGCCGCCTCGAACCTCGCCTTCGGTCGGACCGTCGTCCCGATCCTCGAGGCGCTCGGGGTCGCGGCGGGCGCCCTCGGGAACCATGAGTTCGATTGGGGGCAGGATACCCTTCGCGCGCGGATGCGTGAGTTGAAGCCCCTGATCCTCGGCTCAAATGTGCGTGACCCCGATGGCGGGGACATCGACTGGATCCCTGATGACACGCTCGTGGCCCGTGACGGGGTGCGCATCGGGATCATCGGGCTCGCCGATCCGGCGACCCCACGGACGACGATGCCTCGGTACGTCGCGAACCTGCGCTTCCTGCCCCCCGCGCTCTATGTCCGTGAGCGCGCGGCGGCGCTCCGCGCGCGCGGCGCCGACGCCGTGGTGGTCGTCGCGCACATCGGTGGCTTCTGTGAGATCGCGGCCCCCGACCAATGCCGGGGAGAGATCATCGAGCTCGCCAAGGAGCTCCCCGCCGGCTTCGTCGATGCGATCGTGAGTGGGCACACCCACTCGGCGATCAACACGGTGGTGAACGGGATCCCGGTGGTGCAGGCACGCTCGAACGGGCAGGCGCTTGGGGTCATCGACATCACCCTGGGGGGCGGGGCTCCGCAGCGTCCTGAGCTCCGCGCCGTCGTGAGCGACAGCGTGCGTCGCGATCCCGCGGTCGCCGCACTGGTCGCGGAGGCCGAGGCGGCGGTGGCCTCGCGCATCGCCGCCCCCGTGACGACGGCTGAGGTGCGGTTCGCGCGCGCCGGCGATCAGTATCCCCTCGGCAACCTCATCGCCGATGCGCAGCGCGCCGCAGGGCGAGGCGACCTCGCGGTGATGAACAATGGCGGGATCCGCACCGAGATTCGTCAGGGGGTCGTGACCTGGGGGGATCTCTTCGAGGTCCAACCCTTCGGGAACCGCCTTGTCGCGGTGACGATCCGTGGGGATGCGCTGCGTCGGTATCTCGAGGCGTTGGTCGATGGACGCGGGATCCGCTATCACCTGAGCGGGGTGACGATCGAATACGATCCCTCGGCCCCGAGTGGGTCGCGCCTCCGGTCGGTTCGCTTCGACGATGGGCGTTCGCTCGAGAATGGACGCCGGTACCGCATCGTCATGACCGACTTCCTCGCCACCGGTGGTGACGGAGCGGCCCTGACGCGTGATGCGCGCATCGAAGACCTGAACCGCGTCGATCTCGACGCCCTCATCCAACATCTCCAGGGGCTCCCCGGAGGACGGCCCACGCTGACGCCGGCCCTGCAGGCCCCTCGTATCAAGCCGATCCCATGACCGAGCCGATCCGTGTCTTCGTGAATGGTGCCGGGGTGAGTGTCCCCCCTGGCAGTACGCTGCTCGACGCCGTGCGCGCGAGCGATCCTCAGGCGGCGACGGCGATCACCACCGGCTCACGCGCCATCGCGGACAGTCGCGGGATCGTCGTCGATCCGGCGTCCCTCGTCTCCGGCGGCTTCGTGATGCGCTTGGTATCGGGGAAGGCGAAGCTCGGTGCCGCCCACGTCGACGACTGAGCGATGCTGATCACCTCCGAGCTCCTGCGTCGACTCCCGAAGGCGGAGCTCCACTGTCATCTCGATGGGTCGGTGCGCCCCGCCACGATGCTCGAGTTGGCGCGCGACCTGCACGCCCCGATGCCGCGCGATGACGCCGAGGCGCTGCGCGACTACATGTTGGTGAAGGACGCACGGAGTCTCGAGGAGTACCTCGAGCGCTTCGCGATCACCCTCTCGGTGATGCAGCAGGGCGAGGCGATGGAGCGGATCGCCTATGAGCTTGCCGAGGATTGCGCGAAGGAAGGGGTTCGGTACATCGAGGTCCGCTATGCGCCCGTGCTCAACACCCGCGCCGGCCTCACGATGGAGCAGGCGGTGGAGTTCCCGCTCCGTGGGCTCGCGAAGGCCGAAAAGGAATACGGGATCGTCGCGCGCGTGATCGTCTGTGCGATCCGCAACATGCCCCCGGCGACCTCACTCGAGGCGGCGTGGACCGCCGTCGACTTCAAGGGCGAGAGGGTGGTGGGGTTCGATCTCGCCGGTGGCGAGGCAGGGAACCCGGCGTGGCTCCACAAGGCGGCCTTCGATCACTGCGTGGCGCATGGGCTGCCGTGCACCTGTCATGCGGGCGAAGGCGCGGGCGCGGAGTCGATCGCCGAGGCGGTGCATCTCTGTCACGCCTGTCGGATCGGGCATGGGACGCATCTCATCGATGACCCGGTGTTGATGGCGGAGCTCATCCGCAACGGGATCGCGGTGGAGTGCTGTCTCACCAGCAATGAGCAGACGCACACCATCCAGTCAGTCGAGGAGCACCCGCTCCGGCAGTTCATCGCCGCGGGGCTGCAGGTCTCGCTCAACACGGATAACCGGTTGATGAGCGGCACCGATCTGGTGACCGAGTACGGCTTGGCGGCACACCGATTGGGCTTCACCTTCGAGGAGTTGCTGGCGTTGGCGCGACAGGGGTTCGTGAATGCGTTCTTGCCCGAGGCGGAGCGTGCCGCGCTCCTCGCCCGGGTCGATCAGGACTTCGCCGCCTTGCGGCAGGAGGGACGATGAGTGCGATGACCACCACCCATGGGGCGGCTGATGCCCAGCGTGCCGCTGAGGCCGTCTGCGACCGCCTCGGGGTGCGCGCGCCGGTGATCGGGATCGTCCTCGGTTCGGGGCTCGGCACCCTCGCCGATCGCCTCACCGAGGCCACGCGTGTCCCCTACGCCGAGATCCCGGGGTTCCACGCGCCGAAGGTCGATGGGCATCGTGGCGAGCTGATCGCCGGGCAGCTCGGTGGCCGCGAGGTGCTCTGCCTCGCCGGTCGCTTCCATATGTACGAAGGCCATCCGGCGCGCGTCTCCGCCTTTCCGATCCGCGTCCTCCACGCGCTCGGCGCGCGGCGGCTCTTCGTCTCGAATGCGGCGGGTGGGGTGCGGCGCAGCTTCCGCGCCGGTGAGCTGATGCGGATCGTCGATCATCTCAATCTCACGGGGCAGAACCCCCTCACCGGGCCGGTCGAGCCGGGCGATCAGCGCTTCAATGACATGACCGAGGCGTACAGCGTCGCGTTGGGTGAGCGACTCGATGCCTCCGCACAGGCGCTCGGCGTCCCGCTCGCAAGCGGTGTCTATGCGGGATTGCTCGGCCCCAACTTCGAGACCCCCGCCGAGGTGCGGATGCTGGAACGGCTTGGCGCTGATGCGGTGGGGATGAGCACCGTCGCCGAGGTGATCGTCGCGCGGAACCTCGGGATGGAGGTCGCGGGGATCTCGTTGATCACGAACCCCGGGGCGGGGATCTCATCGACGCCGCTCAATCACGAGGAAGTGATGGCGGAAGGGGAGCGGGCCGCTGGCGCATTCGGCGACCTCGTCGCGCACTTCGTCAGCGGGCTCTGAGCGCCTGCACCGAGTTCGGGTCCCCCATCACGATCAGGGTCGAACCGGCGCGCACCAAAGCATCGGCTGGGGGATTGAAGGCGTAATCCCCTGAGGCCTCCTTGAGGGCGAGCAAGAGGAGACCGCTCCCCTGTTCGTAGAGCGGGAGGCTCCCGACCGTTCGTCCCTCGAGCCCGCTCCCACTCAGGACGGTGACCTCTTCGATCCGGAGGTTCCGGTTGGTGTCGCGGAGCATCGTATCGAGGAATCCCACCACCGTCGGGCGGACCATCTCGCTCACCAAGCGCATCCCGCCGATCTGCGCAGGGGCGACGATGCCATCGGCGCCGGCCTGCTTGAGGCGGGCGACCGCCTTCTCGGTCGTCGCACGCGCCGTCACGCGCACTGCCGGGTTCAGCTGCTTCGCGAGCACCGTCGTCACGAGGGCGGTCTTGTCGTCATCGGTGCAGATCACCACGCCACCGGCCCGCGTGATCCCCGCGTGCAGCAGCGTCTCGTCGTCGGAGCAGTCGCCGTGCAGGAAGGGGATGGAGGCGAACTCCGCATCGACCGCCTCGAGCTGCGCCTCGTTCGCCTCGATCACCACACAGGGGCGCTGGGTGCGCACCAGCTCGCGGAGCACCGTCAAGCCCGTCTGGCCGGCCCCGCACACGATCACATGGCCCGTCATCCCTTCGATCGCCTTCCGCATCCGTCGCCTCCGGAATCCCTGCGTGATGTCCCCTTCGACGACGAAGGCCGTCAGCATCGAGAGGGTATAGACCGCGGCCGTCGCCCCGACCACGAGGATCACCATCGTGAAGATCTGGGATGCGGCGGTCTCGGTGGGAACGACTTCCTTGGTGCCCGTGGTCGTCAGCATGATGACCGACATGTAGAGCGCGTCGATCCACCCGTACCGATCGCCTCCGATGATACGGTACCCGACGACCGCGACACCAAAGATCATCGCGAGCGCGAGGAGCGCCGCGAGGATGCGGCGCTCGATGCGCACCAGATTGCCGTCGTCCGCGATCATGGGGGGAAGTTACCGCGCGCCCGGTCGGTCGGCGCGCCCAGCCCATCGATGTGGCCCCCCCGGCGGGGGTCAGCGTGCTGGCGGGGAGGGCGGGAGCGCCGCGAGGCGCGCCTTGAAGGCCTGGAAGTTCTGGGAGTCGCGTGTCAGCCCACGGAGCCGCTCCGGGGGGAGCTGCGCGATTCGCGCCTTGGAGGCCTCGATCCGCGATTCCTCCAGCGGGTGCGATCGGAACCAGGCATCGAGCGCCCCGGGCTTCCGGGCCCGCTCGTCAAGAAGGATCTGGAACATCTCGGGGATCCCGGTCGGATCGATCCCGGCGTCGACCATGTATGTCACACCCTCGGCGTCAGCCTCGTCCTCATCCTGTCGCGAGAAGGAGGCGAAGGCGGCGCTCGCCCCGATGTTGATCATCGCCTGGGATGCCTCGCTATTGCAGACACTGGTCAAGACACAGACGAGGGTCACCCCGAGATTGGTCCCCTGCGCCTTCTGCATCTGTTTGATGGAGTGCCGCATGGTCACGTGGCCGATCTCATGCCCGATGACGCCGGCCACCTGCGAGAGGGCGGTGGCGCGCTCGATCAGCCCGCGATTGATGTAGATGAATCCACCCGGGATCGCGAAGGCGTTCACGTCGGGGCTATCGACGATCCGGAAGGACCAGTCGAGGTTCCGGGCGTCGGCGATGCGGGCGATCGAGTCCCCGAGTACGTTGATGTAGCGCGTGAGCTCCGCATCCTCGACGAGGCGGAGTTGACGCTCGATCTGCTGGGCATAGCCTGCCCCCATCTCCACCTCTTGCTGGGTGGAGACGGCGCAGGCGGAGAGCCCGAGGGTGAGGACGAGAAGCGAGAGCCGACGCATGGGTTTATTGACCGTAGCAAGGGACCTGACACGCCGCAAGGCGCGGGAGCGGAGTGGCCGCTTCGTCGCCGAGGGGGTCCGTACCGTCGAGGCATTGCTCGCCTCTTCGGTGCGCGTCATCGGTGCACTGACCTGCGACCTCCTCGATCGTACCCCGCGGGGCGCGGCCCTCGGCGCCCAGCTCCATGCACGGGACATCGACGTGCTGCGCGTCAGCGAGCGCGAGTTCCTCTCCGCCTGCGATACCGAGCAGCCACAGGGCGTCCTGGTCGTCGCCGAGCAACCGACCTGGACCCTCGAGGCCCTGACCCTCGGCGCGACGGCGCGCCTGCTGGTCCTCGATGGGATCCAGGATCCGGGGAACGTCGGCACCCTGCTGCGCACCGCCGCCGCACTCGGCGCCGACGCGACCTGCGTACTGCCGGGGACCGTCGATCCGTGGAACGCGAAGGTCGTACGCGCCGCGGTGGGGATCCAGCTCGGGCACCCGACGGTCGAGTGTACCCTCGAGGCGCTGACTGCGTTCCTCGTCTCGCAGCGGATCCCGCTCTGGGGCGCCGACCTCGGCGGGGCATCGATCGATATGCTCGTACCGCCGGCGCGTCTCGCGGTGGTGGTCGGGAATGAGGGGGCGGGGCTCGCACCGGCGGTCCGGGCCGCCTGCGCGGAGCGCGTCACCCTCCCGATGGCGCCGGGCGCGGAGTCGCTCAACGTCGCCGTCGCCGCGGGGATCACCCTCTTCACCCTGCGGCCACGCGCATGAGTCTCCTCGCCTTCCTCCTCGGCGCCGTCATCGGGTCGTTCCTCAATGTGTGCATCGTGCGGTGGCCGCAGGAGCAATCCATCGTGCGGCCGCGCTCGCGCTGCCCGACATGCGAACGGCCGATCGCCGGCTACGACAACATCCCGATCGTGAGTTGGATCCTGCTGCGCGGACGGTGTCGGGGCTGCGGCGAGGCGATCGCCATTCGGTATCCGGTGATCGAGCTCCTCGTCGGTCTCCTCTGGATGGTCAGCATCCAGACGTGGGGGCCGACCTTCGAGGCGCTGCGAGTGGCGATCACGGCGACCATCCTCCTCGGCATCGCCGTCACCGACCTCACGACCTATCTGATCCCCGACGGGTTCACCGTCACCGGGCTCCTCTTCGCGCTCGTGTCAGCGGCGATCGCCTTCGTGCTGGGGAGCGAGACCCAGTTCGCCGGTCCATGGAATGCCCTCCTCGGCGCGTGTGTCGGCGCCGGCGCGATCGCCATCGTCGCCTGGAATGGTGAGGTCGTGCTCCGGAAGGAGGCGATGGGGCAGGGGGACATCACGCTAATGGCGTTCGTGGGGGCGATGGTCGGTCCGGAGCGCAGTCTCCTCACGATCTTCGTCGCGGCGGCGTTAGCGTCGGTGGTCTTCCTCGCGGTGGTGATGCCGATCGGGTGGGCGCGTGCCCGCGCGCGCGGGGAGACCTTCGCGTTGCCGCTGGTGCCCTTCGGGGTCTTCCTCGCACCGGCTGGCGTGGTCACGCTGATCGCCGGTGATGCCATGATCGGGTGGTATCTCGCGCAGGTGCTGGGCGCATGAGGCGTGCGTTCATCGCAACCTTCTTGGCCCTGTTTCTCACCGCCTGCGCCGTCGAGCCGCCGGGGTATGAGGGGCCGTTCAAAAAGCAGGTGCGCGCGGCGATCCCCCAATTGGAGGAGGCCTCGGGGCTCCGATTCCTGAAGCTCCCGGTCCTGCAGACCCGTTCCCGAGATGAGGTCCGCTCCTACCTCGAGCAGGAGTTCAACGCGCAGCTCACGCCATTGGAGTTGGCGGGGACGCAGACGGCGTATCGACTGCTTGGTCTCCTCCCCGACACGCTGGAGCTGCGCGCCTTCCTGCTCGACCTGCTCACCGAGCAGGTGGCGGGCTACTACGACCCGGAGACGAAGGTGCTCTATGTGGTGGATGATGCCTCGTCGGAGATGCGAGACATCACCATCACGCATGAGTTAATGCACGCCTTGCAGGACCAGCACACCGACCTCACGCAGATCGAATCCCTCACGGGGGACAACGATAGAATGGTCGCGATGCAGGCTGTGGTGGAGGGGCAGGCGGTCTACGAGCAGCTCGCGGTGATGACGGGTGGCCAAGATGGCGAACCGCAGATCCCAGGTGGGTGGGGGCGGGTGCGCGAGATGATCCGCGAGGGGCAGTCGTCGATGCCCAAGTTCACGAGTGCGCCGATGCTCATCCAGGAGACCTTGCTCTTCCCCTATCTGAGTGGGGCGGAGTTCGTGCGTCGGGTGAAGCGGGCGCGGCCGGGTGTCGCGCCCTTCGCGCCCTTTGCCGCCTCCACGGAACAGATCCTGCATCCCGAGCGCTTTCTCGATTCGGTGCCGGACCTCCCGACGCGCGTCACGATCGGAGCCCCGCGCACCGGCACCCTCCTACACGAGGACAACCTCGGGGAGTTCGAGACGCGCTTGTTGCTGTTCGCCCATCTGCAGGACGAGGCCGCGGCGGTGCGTGGCGCGGCGGGGTGGGATGGCGATCGCTATCAGGTGATCGAGACGCCGTCGGGGCCCGCCTTCGCCTGGGTGACGATCTGGGATTCGGCGGATGAGGCGGCAGAGTTCGCCGGGCTCTTACGGCGCGCGATCGAAGCGCGGCATGGCGCGGGGATCGCGGCGCGGCGGATCACGATCCGCGAACAGGGGATCGCGGGGCAAGCAGCTGTGGTCTTCGAAGATGCCCCTGCGGCGGTCACCTCACCGCTGCTGACGCTCGAGACGATCCAGCTCGGCGCGCCCTAACGCCCGAGCGAGCGCGACACGATCACGCGGCCGCTTACGCCGTCGCGTGCGGCCCCCATTGTGCATGCGCCCGCCGCACCAATGGGTGCAGTGGCTGCCGCTTCGGTTTGAGGATCGACCCTCGACAGCGCTTCGCCTCACACCGGCACGGGAAGCGTCGCTTCCGCGCCGGGGTGTGCGGCTCGTCGAGCTCGATCGCATAGTCGTACGCGAGCTCCTCACCCGGACGGATGTCGCGGACGGCGACGATCCACATCTGGTCACCGTACGCGATCGGCTCGCAGTTCGGTTCACAGGAGTGATTGATGAACCGCGCCTCATTTCCGCCGACATTCGCGTCGATCACGCGCCGATCATCGAGCGTGAGGAGATAGGTGTGCTCGGGCTCCTCTGATCCATCGGCCGGCGTCGGATAGCGTCGCTCCCCCTCGGCTTCGCTGATCAGCTCGCCGGTGTACTCGATGATCCGCGTGCCGGCGGGGATCGTCGCGACCGCGAAGACGCCGCGGCCATGGCGCGCGGAGCGCCGCACCACCCAGGGACGCCGCGCCATCTCAGGGCGCCGGCGGGGCGTCGGCGATCGTTGAGGCGACGTCGTCGAAGAGCGGGAGATCCTCCGCCATCGCATTCGGCCGCGCGGGGAGGAGCATCACCTCCACCACCTCGTCCATCGTCCCCGCGAAGTGCACCTGCAACGCGCTCCGCACCTCCTCCGGGAGCTCCCGCAGATCTTTCTTGTTCGCTGCGGGCAGGACCACGGTGCGGAGCCCCGCCCGATACGCCGCGAGGACCTTCTCCTTCACCCCGCCGATCTCGAGCACCTTCCCGCGCAGCGTGACCTCACCGGTCACGGCGACATCACGCCGCACCGGCCGACGGCTCATCACACTCGCGATCGCGAGGGTCACCGCCACGCCCGCACTCGGACCATCTTTGGGCACGGAGCCGGCTGGGAAGTGCACATGGAGATCGCTCGCGCGCATCTCGGGGTCGGCCACGCGCAGTTGGCGAGCGCGCGAGCGCACATACGAACTCGCGGCATCGACCGACTCGCGCATCACATCGCCGAGCTGCCCGGTGACGATCAGCTTCCCCGTGCCCGGCATGCGGAGCGCCTCGATCGTCATGAGCTCACCGCCGTTCGCCGTCCAGGCGAGTCCGGTCACCGTGCCGATCTCCGGCTCCTGTTCCGCCGCCTCCGGTGCCCAGCGGGGCGGACCGAGCACCTCCTCGACACGCTCGGCGTCGAGCACCCAGGCGCCGGCCTCGCCTTCGGCCTTCCGTTTCGCGCGACGTCGCATCAGCGCGGCGAGCTGCCGCTCGAAGGTGCGGAGCCCGGCCTCGCGCGCGTAGCGGTCGGCGATCAGCGAGAGCACCTCGTCGGTGAACTGCAGGTCGCGGTCGGTGATCCCGTGCGAGTCGAAGAGACGCGGGAGGAGATAGCGCCAGGCGATCTCGACCTTCTCCTCCACCGTGTAGCCGGCGATGCGGATCACCTCGAGACGATCGCGCAGCGCGTGCGGGATGTCGAAGAGGTTGTTCGCGGTGCAGATGAAGAGCGCGCTCGAGAGATCGAACGGGAGATTGAGATAGTGGTCGGTGAAGGTCGCGTTCTGCGCGGGGTCCAGGACCTCGAGCATCGCGGCGGTTGGATCCCCACCAGCCCCGCCGCCGGCCATCTTGTCGATCTCGTCGATCATCAGCACAGGATCGCTGACCTGCACGCGACGCATCGCCTGAATCAGGAGCCCTGGGAGCGAGCCCACATAGGTGCGCCGATGTCCGCGGATCTCGGCCTCATCGCGCACCCCGCCGACGGAGATCCGATAGAATGCGCGCCCGAGACTCTCGGCGATCGCCTCGCCGAGCGAGGTCTTCCCCGTGCCCGGGGGGCCGACGAAGCAGAGGATCGGGGCGCCGGGATCGCGGCCACCGTCGCCGCGCAGTTGGCGAACCGCAAGATACTCGAGGATCCGGTCCTTCACCTCGCGGAGGCCGTAGTGGCGCCCGTCGAGCGCCGACTCCACGCGCTCGAGCGTGATCGCATCGGCACCGGCGCGGCGCTGCCACGGGAGTGCGAGCACCCACTCGAGGTAGTTGCGAAGCACCTGATGCTCGCTCGACGCCGACGAGAGCGCACGCAGGCGATCGAGCTCGTGGCGTGCCTCGGTCGCGACCGACTCGGGCAGCGCTGCCTCCTCGATTCGGCGCAGCAGCTCCGTGATGTCGCGATCGCCGACCTCGGCCTCACCGAGCTCCGCCTTGATCGCCTGCAGCTGTTGGCGCAGGAAGAACTCGCGGTGATGGCGATCGATCCGCCGCTCCGTCTCCTGGCGCACCTCCTGCTGCACCGTGGCGCGCGCCTCCTCGCGCTCATAGCGCTCGGCGAGGTACTCGAGTCGCCAGACGACGTCGAGTCGCTGGAGGGCTTCGTCCTTCTCGGTGGCGCGCAGGGCGCCACGAGCCGCGGCGAGATCGGCGAATCGCCCGGGACGCTTCACCTCACGGCGCAACAGTCCAGGGAGCTCGGCGGGGAAGTTCTCGTCGCGCTCGGCGCGGGCATCGGCGGCGAGGGCGATCCGATGCATCAGGGCCTGCGCCGCCGCCTGATCGGCGAGTGGCTCCTCCACCGGGCGGAAGGTCGCGGTCGCGAAGCGCGCGCCGGCCTCGCGTCGCACCCCGGCGATCGTCACGCGCAGCAGCCCTTCGAGGGTCACCTGATGGAGCCCGTCGATCGGGGCGCGGCGATCGGTCAGCCGCGCCACCACCCCGACGCGCCCGACCGCGCGGACCTCGCCCCCGGGTCCCTCCTCCTGCGTCAGGACACAGCAGACGAGGGCTCCCTCCTCGGGGTGCGCCGCGAGGAGCGCCTGGTTGTCGTCACTGGCGACCTGGACGGCGATCCGCCCACGCGGGAAGACCAGGGTCGACCGGAGCGCGAGGAGGGGGAGGGTGTCCTGGGGCGCGGACGGGGCGTCGGGCACGGTCCAAATGTATGGCGCGCGGCCCCCCCCGTGGGTGGGGTTCGGGCGAGGGGTCCCCGCGGGGCAAGATCCGGGTCCCGTCCCTTGGCCCAGACCCCCCAAGTCCCTATGTTTCAAGGCTCTATGTTCCAAGAGCTGTCCGAGAAGCTGGAAGCCACCTTCGCCAAGTTGCGGGGGCGCGGCGTCCTGACCGAAGCCGATATCAAGGAAGGGCTCCGCGAGGTTCGCCGAGTTCTGCTTGAGGCCGACGTCAGCTTCCAACTCACGCGTGAGTTCCTCGAGCGGGTCGAGCAGCGCGCCGTCGGGGTCGCACAGGTCAAGAGCATCCAGCCGGCGCAGCAGCTGGTGAAGATCGTCTACGACGAACTCACCCTGATGCTCGGCGAGCGGAAGGAAGGGCTCCGGATGTCGACCCTCCCGCCGACCGTCGTCCTGATGGTCGGGTTACAGGGGTCAGGGAAGACGACCACTGCGGCCAAGTTGGCGCGGCGGTTGAAGGGGGAGGGACGGCCGACGCGCCTCGTGGCGGCGGACGTCTATCGCCCGGCGGCGATCGATCAGCTCGAAACCTTGGGGCGCGACCTCGAGGTCCCGGTCTACGCCGATCGCTCCACCTCCGATGTGGTCCGCATCGCGCGGGCCGGCGTGGAGGAGGCGCGGAAGGGGCGGGATCGCGTGGTCATCATCGACACCGCGGGCCGCCTGCAGATCGACGAGTCGATGATGGACGAGCTACGCCGCGTGAAGGAGGCGGTGCAGCCCGATGAGATCCTCCTCGTGGCCGACGGGATGACGGGGCAGGATGCGGTGAAGATCGCGCAGGGGTTCAACGACGCGTTGGGCGTCACCGGCGTGGTCCTCACCAAGATGGACGGCGACGCGCGCGGTGGTGCGGCGCTCTCGATCTACGGGGTCACCAAGAAGCCGATCAAGTACATCGGCGTGGGGGAGAAGCCCGACGCGCTCGAGGAGTTCCATCCCGACCGCATGGCGGGGCGGATCCTGCAGCAGGGCGACGTCCTCACGCTGGTGGAGAAGGCGCAGGCCACGTTCGATGCCGACGAGGCCAAGCGACTCGAGAAGAAGGTGCGCAAGGAGGGGATGGACCTGCAGGACTTCCTCGGCGCGATGAAGCAGATGCAGAAGCTGGGGTCGATGCAGAACATCCTGCGGATGATCCCGGGTGTGAACAGCAAGATGGTGCAGCAGGCGAGTCAGGCTGACCCGCGGCGGATCAAGCACGCCGAGGCGATCGTCCTCTCGATGACGATGGCGGAGCGGCGGGACCCCTCGCTGCTCAACGGCTCGCGCCGTGCGCGGGTCGCGAAGGGCGCGGGGCGGCCGGTGAGCGAGGTGAATCGCCTGCTGGAGCAGTTCCGCGAGATGCAGAAGATGATGAAGCGGATGGCTGGCGCCCGGCGCTAGCCCTTCGTGGCAGGACCCGAGTGCGGCCCGGGAGTTCCGGGTGCGCGATGAGCTCGGCGCAGGACCACACCACCCGATCCTGGAGGATCATCGCATGGCCGTTCGTATCCGTCTCCGTCGTCAGGGCCGCACCAAGTCGCCGACCTACCGCATCATCGTCGCCGACAGCCGGTCGCCCCGTGACGGCAAGTTCATCGAGATCCTCGGGCAGTACGCCCCCCGCTCGGGTGAGCAGGCGCTCCAGCTCAAGGCCGATCGCGCCAACTACTGGCTCGACAACGGCGCGCAGCCGTCGGACACCGTCCGCTCGCTCCTCCGCAAGGCGGGGGTGCTCAAGGCGCGGCACGAGGCGCGCCTTGCCTCGAAGCTCGCCGCGTCGGCGGTGCCGGTGAAGGCCTAACGCCGATGACGCTCCCCGACTGCGCGAGTGTCGCGCGGGTCCGCCGGCCGCATGGCGTGCGGGGAGAGATCGCGATCGAGGCGTTGACTGACGAGCCGGAGGCGATCCTCGCCTCCGGTCGTCGGCTTTTTCAGGGGACGCCGGACGGGGCCCTCTGGCTCGATCCGCGCACGCGTCAGCCGCGCGAGCTGCATGTGACGAAGCTTCGTCCGGTGCATGATGGGTGGCTCCTCACCGTCGCGGAGATCGCCGACCGCACCGAGGCCGAGAAGTGGAACGGCCGGTTCTTGCTCGTCCCGGTGGAGGAGCTCTCCGAGCCCGATGCGGGCGAGGTCTTCACGCATGAGCTGATCGGGATGATGCTTGTCGATGCGGTGACCGGCGCCGAGGTCGGCGAGGTGACCGAGGTCTTTGAGCTCCCCCAAGGGTTGCTGCTCGAGTTCCGCGGCGCACAGGGGACGCACTCGGTCCCGTTCGTCGAGGAGTTCGTCGACGAGGTGGATCGAGAGGGTCGGCGCATCACCGTGCGGCTTCCTGACGGGTTGTTGGAGCTCTGATGCTCACGATCAACCTGATCTCGATCTTTCCCGACTTCTTCGCCGGGCCGTTGGGGTTGAGCATCCCCAAGCGGGCGGCGGAGGCGGGATTGGTGCAGTACCGGTGCATCGACCTGCGCGACTTCGCGCACGACAAGCATCGGACGGTCGATGATGCCCCATTCGGTGGCGGGCCGGGGATGGTCATGAAGCCGGCGCCGTTCTTCGAGGCGGTGGAGTCGGTGGGGGCCACAGCGCCGATCGTGCTCCTCTCCCCCCGCGGGAAGGTCTTCCAGCATGGCGACGCCGAGCGCTTCGCGGCGGGGACCGAGCTGACCCTGCTGTGCGGGCATTACAAGGACGTCGATCAGCGAGTGGCCGACCATCTGGCGACCGAGGAGATCTCCCTGGGGGACTTCGTCTTGAGCGGGGGGGAACCGGCGGCGCTGGCGATCGTCGATGCCGTGGTCCGACTCCTCCCCGGGGCGATGAGCGACATCGAGAGCGCCCGGACGGACTCATTTTTCGGACGCGGGATCTCCGCCCCCTCCTACACGAGGCCCGCGGAGTACCGAGGGTTCGGGGTCCCGGAGGTCCTGCTGAGCGGGAACCACGCGGCGATCGAGAAGTGGCGGGAGGAAGAGGGGGTCCGGCGGACCCAGGAGCGGGGGTAGGTCGAGTCCTGAGCACCCGCTTTCAGCCTTAGGCCTCCAGCTTTCAGCCTTTGCCCCCGTTGCGCAACCCGTGACGCCGCAGTACCTTACGAGGCTTAGCACTGCCACCTCAGCGGGCCGCTTTTGCGCCCGGAGTCCCATATGCACGCGTTCACCGAGACCGAGAAGGATTATCTGAAGACCGTCCCCGCGTTCCGCGCAGGCGACACGCTCCGCGTGAACGTCCGCGTCAAGGAAGGGGAGAAGGAGCGTCTGCAGGCCTTTGAGGGCGTCTGCATCGCCCGTCGCGGCAACGGCGTCGGGGCCTCCTTCACCGTCCGGAAGATCTCGAACGGCGTCGGTGTCGAGCGCATCTTCCCGCTCCACTCCCCGATGCTCGCCGACATCAAGGTCGTGCGTCGTGGCCGTGTCCGTCGCGCGAAGCTCTTCTACCTTCGCAACGTGACCGGCAAGGCCGCGCGTATCGCCGAGAAGAAGGTCCGCGTGCAGGTCCCCGCGACGGGGTCGGCCGAGGGCTGAGTCGCGATGGCCGGCGGGTGGAGCGCGCTCGAGCGTTCGCTCCGCACCGCGGGTGCCTCGCACATCGCAGGCGTGGATGAAGTCGGACGGGGCCCCTTGGCGGGCCCCGTCGTCGTTTGTGCGGTGATCATGCCCGCCGATCGGCGCGCGATCGCCGGCGTGACCGATTCCAAGCAGCTCAAGGCCGCGGAGCGCGAGCGGTTGGCGGCGCAGATCCACGCGGAGGCGGTGGCGGTGGTGCTCGCCGCGGCCTCGGTGGCGGAGATCGCCCGCTGGAACATCTATCAGGCCACGGCCCGGGCGATGGCCCGGGCGATCGCACGGCTCGCGGTGCGCCCGGATGAGGTACTCGTCGACGGGAAGCCGATCAAGACGTTGGGGGTCCCGCATCACGCGGTGGTCGGCGGCGACGCGACCTGCTACACCATCGGGTGTGCGAGCATCGTGGCGAAGGTGGTGCGTGACCGGTTGATGCAGCGGTTGGCGGCGCGGCATCCGGGGTATGGGTGGGATTCCAATGCCGGCTATGGGACCCCCGCGCACATCGCGGGGCTTCGGGAGCGTGGACTCACGGCGCACCATCGGGTCGCCTTCTGCCGGACGGCGCTCGGCGGACAGCTCGAGCTCTAGGCTAATTTCAGGGGGTAGGTGACAGGTGCCAGGGGTCAGGTACCTGCACCCTGGTCCCTAGTCCCTGATCCCTGCCTCCATGCACTCTGATCTCGCGTTGGCGAGCACGACTGACCCCATCTCGCAGGCCCTCGTCGGCGGGCTCCTCGTCGCGATGTTCGTCGCCTTGGCGCTCGAGAAGGCGCATCGCGTCCTCGTGGTGATGGGGGCGGTCGCCCTGATGTGGGGGATCAGCTACGCCACGCCCTATCGGTTGTTGACCTTCGAGGCCACCGCCCAGGCGCTCGACGTGAATGTGCTCCTCCTCCTCGCCGCCATGATGGCGTTGGTCGGTGTGCTCAAGGAGACAGGGGTCTTCGGGTGGGCGGTGGAGCGGATCCTCGAGCGGTTCGGGGGGCGGCCCGCGCGGGCGATGGTCCTCCTCTGGTGGTTCACCGGGATCGCCTCCGCCTTCCTCGATAACGTGACGACGGTGGTCTTCGTGACGCCGGTCGTCCTCGCCGCGTCGCGGCGCGTGGGTGCGCCGTCACTGCTCGTGATCCTCCCGGTGATCATGGCGGCGAACATCGGTGGGACGGCGACGTTGATCGGCGATCCGCCGAACATCATGATCGGGTCGGGGGCAGGGCTCACCTTCCTGCAGTTCCTCGAGGAGCTCACCATCCCCGTGCTCATCATGATGTGCGGGTTGCATTGGTGGGGGGCACGCCGGCTGCGTGCCGCGATGGGTAGGCAGGCAGATCTTCCCGCGGCGGCAGATGAGCCGGGGTATGGCCCGCGCATCACCGACCCGCTCCTCCTGAAGTGGCTCGGCGGGATCAGCGCCTTCGTGCTCGTCGGGTTCGTCACGCACGGGATCACGCACATGCCGGCGGCGGTCCCTGCGGTGATCGGCGCGACGGCGGCGCTTCTGGTGCAGGATGTGCTCTATCTGCGGACCGCGCATCCCACGCACGAGGAGCGGCGCCACGGGATCCTCCACATCATCGAGCGCGAGATCGAGTGGCCCACGCTCGTCTTCTTCGCCTTCCTCTTCATCCTCGTCGGTGCCGCGGTGGCCACGGGGTTGATCGACACCCTCGCCTCGCTCCTGCAGCAGGGGATCATGGCGGGGCGCGATGCCTTCGGCCTGGGTGAGGCGGGGACGTTGATCTTTGCCGCGCTCCTCGTGGCCTGGGTCGCCGCGCTCCTCTCTGCGGTGATGGACAACATCCCCTTCGTCGCGGTGAGCATCCCGATCATCAAGGCGCTCACGTTGGAGCTCCCGGGCGACGCGACGGTCCTCTGGTGGGCGCTCTCCCTCGGCGCCTGTCTCGGCGGGAATGGCACCCCGATCGGCGCGTCGGCGAATGTCACCACCCTTGGGATGGCGGAGAAGCAGGGAATCCGTGTCACCTTCGGTGAATTCACCACCGTCGGCGCGCGCGTGGGAGTCTTCACGCTGCTCGTGTCGAGCGCCTTCCTCGTCGGGTTCGTCCTGTTGGGCGCCGATCGGGTGGCGGAGGTGGGGGCGGTGGTGCTCGCGCTCGTCGCGGCGGCGTTGTGGCGCTACGAGTCGCGCGCGAATGGGTGAGTGCGGCGTCCTCGGCGCGCGGTGTGTCGCGCGCCGAGCCTCACCGCGCCACCGGCCCCACGATCGCCCACGTCGCGGGATCCTCGCTCCCGAGCAGCCAGACCGAGTAGCCGCGCAGCTTGTGGCGGCGCACCAACTGCAACTTCTCCTTGAAGGCGCGCGCGTCCTCGATCCAGGCATGCTCGTACACCCCGTGGCGCTCCCACATCCCGACGAGCGCCCGCTGCACCGGATCCCAGCGGGGCACCCCACCGGCGGCGCGCATGATCCCCATCACCGTGGGATAATCGATATCGACCCCACGCGACCGTGAGCCCGAGCGCTCGTCGTAGTCGGTGAACCAGTAATCCGAGTAGGCGGGGATCCCGAGCGAGAGCTTCTCGGGTGGCACCCCCTGCGCGAGCACGTAGCGGAGCGAGGCCTCCATCCAGGGATAGCCCGCGACCGGTCCAGGCGTCGTGCCCCCGGTGTGCTGCGCGTAGGTCATGTACGAGAGGAAGTCGAGCACCTCGGCGAGCGCCTTGTAGTCGTACGCGGCGCGCCAGTAATCCGACATGTAGTGGTGATAGGGCAGCGCCCCGCGCACGTCGTCTGGGCGCGGGACCACGGCGGCCGAGAGCCGGCAACCGGCGGCGTGTACCGAGTCGGCGGCCTCGCGCGCGAAGGTGGTGAAGGCGTCGCGGTCGCTCACATGTAGGTTCTCGAGGTCGAGCTGGATCCCGTCGGCCTGAAGCTCGCGGCAGAGGACGGCCATGCTGCGCGCCGAGTGGGTGCGCGCGGTGCGGTCGGTGACGATGTGGTGGAGGATCCCGAGATCGAAGCCGGGGTTCATCACGAGGGGCATGAGCCGCACCCCATGTTGTTTCGCGATGGTGATGATCCGTGGGTCGATCCCGCCGCGGATGGTCCCACTGCTATCGATGCTATGGGCCTGCGGGGCGATGATGGTGATGCGGGAGGCGTTGGCGGCAAAGCTCTGGATGCCGGCCGAGTCGTTCCGGATGTACCAGATGGCCTCGGCGGCGGGTTGGGCGCGGGCCGTCGCGGGGAGGGCGGTCAGGACCAGGAGGGCGAGGCGGCGCAGGGGGAGGGGCATCGGGGCGGAGGCGTGAGAGAGGGGGGACGACCCATTATCTTCCGTGAGGATCGCCCGCAGGGCAATCCGACCCGGTAGCTCAGCCGGTAGAGCAGCGGCCTTTTAAGCCGTAGGTCGTGGGTTCGAGCCCCACCCGGGTCATCATGGTTCGGCACCGCCTGCATCCACTCGGCACCCTCCTCGCCGTGGTCGCGCTCCTCGTGGCGCCGCTGCGGTCGACCGTGGCGTGCGATATGGCGCCCGAGGCTCACACGTCACATGAGGCGCAGGCGCATCACGAGGCACTCGCTTCAGTGACGGAGGCCGTCGATCATTCGGCGCATGCTGGCCATGAGATGGTCGCGGCCGTCGAACCCGAGGCGCCGGCGCAGGATCTCCCCGCATCGGTCCCTATGCCTTGTGATGACTGGGCGAGCTGCGCGATGATCGCGCTCCCTCAGGTGGCGCTGGTGCGCCCCGTGCCATCGATCCCTGCCAACGCACCACGGATCACGCTCGCCTCGGCGCCTGACGCGCCGGCGCTCACGGTCGAGCCGCCCCCTCCGCGCGGCTGAGTCGTCCTGCGGCGTTCGGTCGCCGCCCCGCACGATCTGACGTCACGAGGTCATCGCGCATCAGGTGCGGTGTGCCTTCGTGGCCCCTCCGGACGATTCCCATGACACGACACCTTTCGGCGCGCGCGGCGCGCTGGGTCACCCGATCGCTCTGCGGTGCGATCACCGTGCTGCCTACGACGCTCGCCGCCCAGACCGACTTTTACAACACCGATCGTGGGCGCCCGCTCCGCGTCGAGGACGCGCTCGTCGTCGAACGACGCGCCTTCGAGCTGCAGGCAGCGCCCTTCACCTGGGAGCGCGTGCGCCGTGGCGCCTCACACCTCGCGGTCGCCCCGGAGTTCGCGTGGGGGGTGCTCCCTCGTACGCAGATCGAACTCGCGCTCCCGATGCTCCGTACGGATGAAGGCGTCGGGACCACGCCGACCATCGGGCTCGGTGGGGTGGAGCTCGAACTCCTCCACCAGCTCAACGCCGAGACCACACGGTGGCCGGCGCTCGCGCTGGGCGCGGGGGCGCATCTCCCGGTGGGTGGGATGGCGCCCTCACGCACCCTCACCTCGGTGCGTGGGCTCGCGACGCGCACCCTCGGCTGGGGCCGCGTGCATCTCAATGCGACCATGGGCCTCGGCGACGATCTCCCGGTGAACGATCCCGGTGCATCGGAGGCCGCGCGCTGGGAGGCCGGTGTGGCCGTCGATCACACCTTCTTCTTCCGGTCACTACTCGTCGGGGCGGATCTTGTCGCGCGGCGTGGACAGTTCGCCGATGCGGCGACTCAGTGGCAGGCCGGCGTCGGGCTCCGGCAGCAGGTCACGCCGCGCCTCGCCTTCGATGCGGGGCTCCGACGCCGCGTCTCCGCTGGCGAGGCGGGGTGGACCTTCACCACGGGGGCGGCCTACGCCTTCGCGAAGCCCTGGCGTCCTGCCGCGACCGCGCCGGCGCGACCCGCTGTCGTGCGATCGGTGCGCGGGAGCGGGCTCGCGACGAGCGCCCCGCAGTGGTCGACGGTGCAGGATCAGTTCTATCAGCAGGCGGAGCACAACTTCGTCTTCCGACGCATGTATCCCGGCGCCGATCGACTCTTCAACGCCTTCGACTTCGGTCATGCGGTGCTCTACGAGACGCTCTGGACGCAGCCCGATGCGGCGGAGCGTCTGCTCGAAGGACCGGTCTATACGCAGCTGACCACCGAGGTGCTCTCCGCACCGCCGCGGCTCCCCCTCGCCGAGGACGCGATCGAGCCCCTCTATGCGCGACTCGCGCCCGAAGCGAAGGCGATGTTCGAGTGGGCGCACATCCTGCATCGTCAGGTCTACGACATCCTCGCCGACGAACGCCTCTCGGAGGCCGCGAAGGACGCCGAGCTCCAGCGGCTCACGGCGTACTATCGCTCCCGTCCCGATCTCGCCTTCAGCGCGCTCCCGAAGAACATGGCACTGATGCAGGAGATGCCGTACTCTCTTGCCTTCCGGCAGCGCTATCCCAAGTTCAACGGGCTGATCTGGGCCTATCACTGGTTGCAGGTCGGGATCTACGAACCGCTCGTCGTCGGACAGACGCCGGCGGAGCGGCAGGCGGGGGTCGCGGCGGCGGTCGCACGTTTCAAGCAGATGATCCCCGGAGCCCCCGAGAACTATCCCGGGATGATGCCGATGACGGCGGCGATCGCGCCCACCTTCTCGTCGAAGTGGCCCACCTTCGCGATCATCTTCGACAACCTGCATTCGCTGCACGATGTGATCTCCGACATCCTCGCGAATCCGGCGGTGCCACGCGGGGAGAAGCGCGCGCTGATCCTCGAGGCGGTGGATGCCTATCGCGATGACACCACGCAGATCATGACCATCGAGGGGTGGAAGAAGATGTCGCTCACGATGGGGCTCGAGAATCAGGGCGGGCCCGTCGTCGGGTTCCTCCCGGCGCTCCCGACCCAGACGATGCCACGTGGGATGGTGATGCGGTATGACAGGGACGGGAATCCGATCGATGATCATCATCACCACGAACCGTGATGGATCGCTGGCCGACCCCTGGCGCGGGCGTTCCCATCCTCGTCACGCAGCGCACCGTGGTGTCACCTCTGTGGCGCAGTGTACCCAGACGAGGCGTGCGAGATCGGCGATGAGCCGTTGCGCGGTCACTCGATCGGGGATGGCACGGGTCAGGATCACGAGCACGAGTGGGGCCCGGTCGCGGGGGTAGATGATCGCCGCGTCGTGCGTCGTCGCGGTGATCCACCCCGTCTTGTGTGCGACGGGGACGCCCGCTGGGAGTCCCGCTGGGATCTCGTCGTTGAACTCCTGCCGGAGCAGGGTCGCGCGCATCGCGGCGGTGGCCCACGCTGAGGCGTCGTCACCTCGCTCGATGGCGGTGAGGAGCCGGCCGAGTCCGCGGGCGGTCGTGACGTTGTTGCGACCCGCCTCGAAGGCCTTCTGGTCCTCGACCCCGCGTCGTACCACGATGCCCTCGCCACCGAGCGCGCGTGCGGTCGCGGTGATCCGCGTCGGGTCGAGGCGTTCGATCAGGACGTTGGTCGCGAGGTTGCTCGAGCGGACGATCATCCGTTCGGTGAGCTCGCGATAGGTGATCGGGGCGCCGACGCGGTCGTAGAGCGCGGGATCGGAATCGCCGTCGCGCGAGAGTCGATAGGGGGACCCATCGATGATCGAAGCGAAGGTGTTCACGAGCGGGATCCGATCGTCGAGCGTGACCGCGGCGGTGTCGACCTGACGCATCAGCTCGACCATCACCGGCACCTTCATCGTGCTCGCGGCGTGGAAGGTGACGGTGTCGTCGATGCCGAGGGTCTCGTGGGTGGCGAGGTCATGCAAATAGAGACCGACCTGTGCGCCCCGGACCTCGGCGATGCGCGCGAGGAGTCGCGTGCGCAGTGCCAAGGGTACGGGCGATGAGCTGCCCGTGGCGGCGCTCACGGGGGCGTTCACGGGGGCGTTCACGGGGGCGCGTACGGGGGCTGCCGCGGGAGGGGCGACGGCCGGTGAGGCCTGCGTCCCGCCCGTCGTCACGCATGCGGCGCCGACGAGGGCGATCAGGGGTAGCATGCGCTGTCTCATCCGGTGAACTTACGCCGGTGACCCGTCTCGGTACCATCCTTGCACTCGTGCTCCTCTCTGGCTGTGGTCGGATGGGGCTCCGTCCGCTTGTCGCCCCCACCGCGGTCTCCGCACCGACCGCGTCCGACGCCGTCCCGATGCTCTCGCCTCAGGCGGTCGCTGCGGTGCCCGCAGGCGAAGGGGCGCCGGTGGTCTTCGTCGAGGCGGAGCCAGTCGTCGTCACCGGTGCGGAGTCGGTAGGTGAGGTGGGGGGCTCCGCGGTCGATATCGACGAGGCTGCGTCAAATCCCGCGCCCGTGACCACGCCGGTCTGGGACATCGATGTGGCCTCGTACGAGGGGCAGGATCGCGTCGCTTACTTCGTCAGTCGCTACACGGGCCCTTCGCGCGCCACCTTCCAGCGCGCGCTCACCCGGCAGACGCGGTATGCGGAGCTGATCACCACCAAGCTCCGCGCGGGGGGGTTGCCAGAGGATATGCTCTATCTCGCGCTCATCGAGAGCGCCTACGATGTGCATGCCTATTCGCGTGCGGCCGCCGTGGGGATGTGGCAGTTCATGACGACGACGGCGCGCGGGGTCGGGCTGCGTGTCGACTGGTGGATCGATGAGCGGCGCGATCCCGTGCGCTCGACGGACGGGGCGATCCGCTTCCTGAATGAGCTCACCGAGACCTTCGGCTCGGTCTATCTCGCCGCAGCAGCGTACAACGGGGGACCGGGGCGCGTCTCGCGCGGCCTCACGCAGCACGCCACGTCGCTCGAGGGAACGGCGGGGGACGATCTCTTCTTCGGGCTCGCCGAGCGCAATGCGCTACGGCAAGAGACCAAGGACTATGTGCCGAAGCTCATCGCGGCCGCGCTCGTGGGGAAGGATCCTGCTCGGTTCGGCGTGCGCGGGGACTCGATGCTCCCCTTCCGGTGGGACTCGGTCCGTGTGCCGGTCGCTACCCCACTCGCCGCGATCGCGAAGGCCCTCGATGTGCCGCTGGACACGATCAAGGACTACAACCCGCAGATCTTGCGCGGGATGACCCCGCCGATCGGTGGCGAGCTCTTCCTGCGGGTGCCCGTCGGGTCGGCGCAGCGATTCGCCGAGGGGTTCGACGCCCTCGATCTCGATGAGCGGTCCGCCGTGCGCACCGTCGTCTCCAACAAGGGCGACTATGTCGCAAAGATCGCGCAGGCCAATGGGCTGACCGCGCGGCAGCTCAACTGGTATAACCCCGGATTACGTCGCATGAAGAGCGGGAATCTGGTGACGGGGCAGCGCGTCCTGATCCCACGCCGCGATGTCGCCGCCGCCGCGAGGGACATCCCGGATCCCAAGGTCGAGCGCTACGGCTCGTCAGCGGCGCGGATCCACTTGGTGAAGAACGGGGAATCGCTCGGGTCGATCGCGCGGCGCTATGGGACGAGCGTCCAGCGCCTCAAGTCGTTGAATCGGATCTCAGGTTCGGTGATTCGGCCGGGGCAGAGGATCAGGGTCAGGTAGGAGGGGACAGGGGTCAGGGAACAGGGGTCAGGGAACAGGGACGACATCTCGCCCCCGCAGTTCCTGTCACCTGATATCTGACACCTGATACCTGCTTTTTCCGCCTTCCTTCGCCAGCAATCGGATCCCCTCGATCCGCATCCCCTTGTCCGCGCTCTTCGCCATGTCGTAGACCGTGAGCAGGGCGACCGAGACCGCCGTCAGCGCCTCCATCTCCACGCCCGTCCTTCCCACCAGGCGCACCTCGGCCTCGCACCGCACGCTGTGGGTCGCCGCCTCCAGATCGAACCTCACCTGGACATCGCTCAGCATCAGCGGGTGACAGAGTGGGATCAGATTGGCGGTGCGCTTGGCGGCCATCACACCCGCGACGCGTGCGACGCCGAGCACATCGCCCTTGGCGATCTGCGCATCCCGGACGGCGACGAAGGCCTCCGGGCGCATCACGATGCGGCCCTCGGCGAGCGCCCGACGTGCGGTCGCCGTCTTGTCGCTGACATCGACCATCGAGGCGGAACCATCCGCGGCGAGATGCGAGAGCGAGGCGCTGGGATCGGTGGGCATATGATGTGATGTGATCGTGGTGAGGGGCCGTCAGCGTATCAGACGGGATGACCGGCAAGCGCGAAGACCAAACGCGCAGTGATCAACTGGGGGTTCACGTTCCCCTCAACGAGCCGCTTGGCCTCCTCTATCTCGGGGATCGCGCGGACCGCGCGGCGCGCGCTGGGCTCATCACCCCGCTGCGAGGCGTCGCGCGCGCGCTCATGGAGCAGCACGGTCAGCGCATCGAGCACATCGCTGAAGCTCCCGCGTGCCTTGGAGGATGAACTCGAGAGGGCCGCGCGGAGCATCGCCTCGCGACCCATCTCAGCCGCGGTGAGTAGCTGCCGAGCCCGATCGACTGCCACCGAGCGGTCCAATGCACCGATCAATGCGCCGGGCGCGCCACCTGCCACCCGAACACGGTCGGCGGCGGATCCCGAGGGGAGCGCGGGATTGACCAGGGGATCGTCGATGAATCGACGGACCATCGACTCCGGGAGCGTCGGGATGCGGAAGGCGACGACGCGGGAGCGGATCGTCGGGAGCAAGGTCCCCGGTTCACTCGAGGTGAGGATGAACGTCGTGTCCGCAGGTGGTTCCTCGAGCAACTTGAGGATCGCGTTCGCCGTCTCGGGGTTCGCCTCCTGCGGCACCATGCGTTCCGCATCGCCGAAGACGAAGACCTTTCGTCTCGCGAGCGACGGGGAGAGTGCGGCGAGTCGCGTGATCAGCCTGGCGACGTAGCGATAGATCCCCGTCGAGCCTTCCGGACGCGGGTACAGTCCGTGCGCCGCGACTCGCTCCTGGATCTCACTGCGATACGCTTCGTCGACCTCGTCCGCATCGGGATCCCCGGTGATCCGCTCCCGCGGGAAGAACCAGCGGAGATCGGGATGCTGGAGTTCGCTCGTGAGGCGGCACTGCGTGCAGGTCCCGCAGGGACCGTTCGGCACGTCACAGAGCAGGCGCTGCCCGAGCCAGAGCGCGAGACGCTGTTTACCGATCCCTGGGGGGCCCTGCAACAGGAGACTCGCGGGGAGCGTCTCCTGATCGGCGAGCGCGGCGAGGCGTGCCTGCACCGCCTCATGGCCATAGAGCGGGACGAGGGGCACTAGCGGGTGGTCGCGGCGCGACCGGTCAGCTCGTCGACGTGGATGCGGAAGAGGATCGCCCGCTCGGGGATGGGATCATCAGGGGTGAAGGCCTCCGGCACGACCTGCCGGACCATCTCGATCCCGGTGGCGTACTGCGCCCGCTCCATCTCGCTCCCATCCGCGCGCAAGAGATAGACCGCCCCCTTTACTACGACGGAGCGCCAATCGAAGCGAGCCTCGATCTCATCGACCTCGAACGCCACCCACCGATTGTGTGAGACCGCCTCGAGCTTCGCGCCGGGCGTGGTACGCCCGTAGAGCCAGCCATCGGCATAGGTATAGTGGATCGGCTCGATGTCGATCTGATCCTGGTGCGCGAAGGCGAGGCGCCCCACCTGATTGCGCGCAAGGATCGCGAGCGCCTCCTCACTGGAGAGGTCGCGAAGATGCGGTCGCGGAGTCGGCATGGACGAGCCTCCCGTCAGACGGTCAGGGTGCGATACGCCGCGCAGACCCGCTCCAGCGCCTCCTCCGGCGTCGCACCATCCGCCGAGAGGTGGCCCATCTTCCGACCGGGGCGCGCCTCGTGCTTCCCGTACAGATGAACGCGGACCCCGGGAATCGCCAGCGCCTTCGTGAAATCCGGGGCCCCGTGCGCCCAGAGATCGCCCAAGAGATTGTGGATCGCGGCCGGGCGCACCACCACTGTCGCGCCCAGCGGGAGCCCGGTGATCGCCCGCACGAGCTGCTCGAACTGGCTCGTGGGGTGCGCGCGCTCCGAATGGTGATACGTGTTGTGTGGCCGCGGGGCGAGCTCGTTCACTAAGAGCGTCCCATCACGCAGCACGAACATCTCGGTCGCGAGGAGCCCGACGATCCCGAGTCGCTCGGCGATCCGTTGCGCGAGTGACGTGGCTTGCGTCTCGAGTGCGGCATCGACGCCGGAGGGTGTCACCGCCCAGGTGAGGACGCCATCGGTGTGGAAGTTCCGCGAGGTCGGGTAGGCGACCATCACCCCATCGGTCCGGCGCGCGACGAGCACGCTGATCTCCGTCGCGATGTCGAGGAAAGCCTCCACCACGCAAACCGGCGCACGCAATGTCTCGAACGCCTTCGCCCCCTCATCCGACGTGCGAACACGGATCTGCCCGCGGCCGTCATAGCCCCCCATCGCGCTCTTCACGATCGAGCGACCGAGCTCGGTCACCGCGGCGCTCGTGCTCGCGGCATCGCGCACGGTGCGGAAGGGGCCGAGGGGGAAGCCATTCGCGAGCAACCACTCCTTCTGCCGGGCACGCTCCTGCACGATCACTACCGGCTCGACCCCGGGATGGAGCGGGGCGATCGCCGCCACCGTCTCGAGCGAGGCGCGCGGGATCTGTTCGATCTCGAGCGTCACGGCGGAACAGCCGCGTGCCAACTCCGCGGCCGCGATCGCATCGGCCCAGGGCGCGGTGATCAGGTGGGACGCCACGGGTCGGGCAGGGCAGTCGCGCTCGGGATCGAGTACGCGCACATCGTAACCCATCGTGCGAGCCGCCATCGCCGTCATGCGGCCGAGTTGGCCGCCGCCGAGGAAGCCGAGGGTCGCGCCCGGCGGGACGGGCGCCGGCGTCATGGGAGGGTCTGCGCGCGGACGGTGTCGGCGCGCCCGGCACGCCAGGTGCGCAGCCGCTCACGCACCGCGGGGTGATGCGCCCCGACGATCTCCGCTGCGAGTACGGCAGCGTTGGTCGCGCCGGGCTTCCCGATGGCGAGGGTCCCGACGGGGACGCCTGCCGGCATCTGCACGATGGAGAGCAGGGCGTCGATCCCGTTGAGGGCGGTGACGTTCACGGGGACGCCGAGCACCGGGACCAAGGTCTTCGAGGCGACCATCCCCGGGAGGTGGGCCGCGCCGCCGGCCCCGGCGATGATCGCGAGCAGACCACGACCTTCCGCGGCCTCGGCGTAGGCGAACATCTCATCGGGGGTCCGATGCGCCGACACGACCTTCGCCTCGAAGGGGATCTCGAGTTCCGTGAGGAGGTCGCAGGCGGCGCTCAGGGTCTCGTAGTCGGTCTTCGAGCCCATGATGACGCCGACGAGGGGCGAGGCGGAGGCGGTCATGGGAGAAAAATAGCGGGTCGGGGGAGGATGAGGTGGGACCGCGAGGCCCGGGACACCTCCGTCAGCGTGTCCAGATCACCACCGAGCCGCATCCGTTGAAGTCGGTGAAGCGGGGCGGGGCGACGTTCGCCACGTAGGCCTCGATCCGCTTGGCGTTCCGGATATAGAGCGACTGCTCGTCAGGCTCGAGGTTCCGGACATTCACGCCATCGATCCAGAATTGGGGGCTGCAGAACTGGCTCATCGTACCGGCCGTCATGGTGACTCGCCGAAAGACGATCTGTCGAGTGAATGCGTTCCCGATGACCTGGGCCCGCGGGATCATATTCCCGACCGCATCGACGGAGATGATCGGGAGGCGGCCGAGTTCCTTGTCGCCCAGATGAGTCCCAAGGCCGAGCCGACGGCGCGCGTCGAACTCGAGCTCCTCGACGCTCACTTCCCGCCCTTCGATGAACACGGCGGCGAGCTGCGGTGGGATCCGCGAGAGCTGAAGGGTATCGAGATCTACCACGGCCTCGGTGGGCTCGATGTCGAGGGTGCGGGGTTCGAACCCGAGGGCACGCACCAAGAGTTGCGAGGAGCGCCGTGGCCACCCGTCGAGAGTGAAGGTGCCGGTGCTATCGGTGCGAGCGGAGAGGAGGGAATCGCCGAGCGGGACGATCGCCGCGAGGGCGATGGGCGCCCCCGACTCATTCAGGACGCGCCCGCGCAGCCGTGTAGTCAGGGTCACAGGGGCGATTGTGAGGTCGCGGCGCTGCACGGCACTCCCGATCCGGACGACGACTTCGCTGCTCCGGCCTCGCTCGCCCGCGGTCGCGCGGACCGTAACCTCGCTCCCCACGGGGACACCGCAGAGGAAGAACATCCCGTCACCGGAGGTGGAGTCGATGGTCGCCATCGGTGACCGATCGAGCATCCCGCGGCCGAGTCGGGTCTCCTCCCAACGGGCGCTGACTCCTGCTGATCCGATCGGCTCCCCGTCGGCTCCGCGGATCTCGCCAAGGAGGATCCCTTGGCCATCAGGGAGCCTCGTGCCGCACCGGGCCGCCTGATAGGTGGCGAGGGAGGGCGTCGCGAGCGTGATGGTAATGCTGCCGGCAGACTGCGCGGGGATCGCTCGCTCGATCGCCGGGAGGCCAAGGGAGTCGAGCCACGGGGCCCAGTAGCCGAGCCGCCAAGGGCCGGCGCCGAGACCCTCGAATTGGAAGCGCCCTTGGCGATCGGTCGTCGTAGACCGTGACGCGCCGAGTAGTTGAATGGTGGCGCCGACAATCTGACCGCCACGGAGCGAGTCGACGAGGGTTCCGCGGATGGAGACCTGTGCTTCGGCAGGCCGCGCCGACACCCGCAGCAGACCGGCGGTCGCTACAGCGATCCAGCGCCGTCGCCGCACGCTCACCGCGCCGGCGCCTTGATCTTGGACATCCCACCATCCACCGGGATCACCTGACCCGTGACCCAGTCGCTCGCGGGGTCGAGGAGCCAGCGGGCCGGTGCAACGAGATCCTCCGCTCGCCCGATCCGCCCCGCCGGATGCATCGCCACCGAGGCGGCGAGCGATGCTGGATTCCCGGTGATTCGCGCCGCGAGCGGGGTCTCGACGAGGCCCGGGGCCAGCGCGTTCACGCGCAGCTTGCGGGGCGCATAGGTGGCGGCCGTACTTCGCACGAGCCCAGCGATCGCCCCCTTGGCCGCGGCGATCGCCTCATGGTTCGGGAGCCCCGTCTCCGAGGCCGCGCTCGAGAAGAGGAGGACGCTCCCACCATCGGTCATCACGCGGCCCGCCGCCCGCACCGCCGCGAACGCGGTCTGCACGTTGACCCGAAGCGTCTCGGCGAGCTCTGCCTCCGAGGTGAGATGCGCGGGCTTGAGGAGGATCGACCCGACGGCATTCACGATCCCCGCGACGCGTCCATGGCGGGCCTTGGCCTCGGCGACGAGCGCCTCGACCGCGGCGAAGTCCGAGGCTTCCACGGCGTGTACCTCAGCGCCCAGCGTCGACGCGAGCGGAGTCAGCTTCTCGAGGGTGCGGCCCGCGAGGACCAGCGTGGCGCCGTCGGCGGCGAGGGCCTCGGCGATGCGGGAACCGATCCCACCGGCGGCACCGAGGATGACGAATGCACCAGCGTCGGCGAGGGGGCGTGAAGAGGAAGGCATATGGGTGCGAACGTTCGGTCTCGAGACGCCGTTCCGTGAATGACAGCGGGCCCCTCACAACTGGTGAGAGGGGCCCGCACACGAGAGCGACCGCGACAGGACTCGAACCTGTGACCCGGTGATTAACAGTCACCTGCTCTACCAGCTGAGCTACGCGGCCAGAATTTGGAAAGGTAGTCGCGGTGGAAAGGGGCTTCAACCCTTTCGAGGGCGCCCTCGGGGTCGGCTCCCGACTGGAGTACCCCTCGGTGGGGTGGCTCCCCCGTCGAGGAGGGGCGCCAGGAACCGCCCGGTGTATGAGGCCGGCACCTTCATGATCTCCTCCGGCGTCCCCATCGCGACCACCGTCCCCCCCGCGTCGCCCCCTTCGGGGCCCATGTCGATCAACCAGTCGGCTCGGGCGATCACGTCGAGGTTGTGCTCGATCAACACCACGGTGTGGCCCGCGTCCACCAATCGGTCGAGCACATCACAGAGCACTTCGATATCCCGCGCGTGGAGCCCCGTCGTGGGCTCATCGAGGATGTAGAGCTTTCGCCCACGCTGCTTCGCAGCGAGCGCGAGTTCGCGCGCGACCTTGAGGCGCTGTGCCTCGCCACCGGACAGCGTCGTCGCGGGCTGACCGAGGCGAAGGTAGCCGAGCCCGACCTGCTGCACCTGCCAGAGCGCCTGGCCGAGCTTCTCCTCGTGCGGGAAGAAGCGGATCGCCTCATCGACGGTCATCTCGAGGACGTCGGTGATCCGCTTCCCCATGTAGGTGACGTCGAGGACCTCCGGCTTGTAGCGCGTCCCTCCGCAACTCTCGCAGGGGACGAAGACATCGGCCATGAAGACCATCTCGACCTCGAGGGCACCGGCGCCCTCGCAGGTATCACAGCGCCCTCCGGCCACGTTGAACGAGAAGGTGCCCGCCGTGTAGCGGCGTTGCCGCGCGAGGGGGAGATCGGCGAACAGCTTCCGGATCTCGTCGAAGGCCTTCACATAGGTGACGGGGTTCGAGCGCGGCGACC